>JRYC01003740.1_pt1 | contig 19199 bp, 19 predicted proteins | sample 235301 | NCBI WGS metagenome assembly JRYC01 (sample SAMN03074211, study PRJNA261470) | activated sludge metagenome | biome: Common Effluent Treatment Plant; feature: Wastewater; material: Activated sludge; isolation source: activated biomass of a common effluent treatment plant treating...
CTGCTCGCCTATGCCATTTCCGGCGCGGTGACCGGCCTGGCCGGTCTGCTGCTCGCCAACCAGACCTATTTCGTCAGTCCGGCGCTGATGACCTGGCAGACGTCCGGGCATCTGATCGTCATGGTGGTGCTGGGCGGCCTCGGCACGCTGACCGGCCCGGTGCTGGGGGCGGCGGCCTTACTGCTGCTCGAGGATCTGACGCCGCCGGTGATGGATCTCCTCGCGCCGGGCTTCGGCCAGCATTGGAAGCTGCTTCTGGGGCCGATCCTGGTGGCGGTGGCGATCTACGCCCATCGCGGCCTGCTGGGCTCGCTGGCGCGCCGTGGCTGAGCCTGTCCTGCAGGCGCGCGGCCTCGCCAAGCGCTTCGGCGGGATCGCCGCCACGGACGGGGTCGACCTCGATCTCCTGGCCGGCGAGATCCACGCGCTGATCGGACCGAACGGTGCCGGCAAGACGACGCTGGTCAATCTGATCACCGGCGAGCTGCGGCCGGATCGCGGGCAGGTGATCCTGGACGGTCGGGACGTCACCGGCCTGCCGGTCGAGCATCGGCGCCATCTGGGCCTCGCCCGCAGCTTCCAGATCACCAGCGTCTTTCCGACCTTCACCGCCCTGGACAATGTCGCCATGGCGGTGCAGGCGCTGGAAGGCCACAGCTTCCGCTTCCTCGCCGATGCGCGCGCCGACATGCGGCTGGTCGGCCCGGCGCGCGCGGCGCTGGCCGAGGTCGGCCTGGCGGACGCAGCGGCTACGCCCGCGGGCGAGCTCGCCCATGGCGAGCGGCGGCAGCTCGAGATGGCGATGGCCCTCGTCGGCCAGCCGCGTGCCCTGCTGCTCGACGAGCCGATGGCCGGCATGTCGGCCGAGGAGAGCCGGCGCATGGTCGAGCTGCTGCAAGGGCTCAAGCGGCGATACTCGGTGCTGCTGGTCGAGCACGACATGGATGCGGTCTTCCGGCTGGCCGACCGGATCAGCGTGCTCGTCTACGGCCGTGTCATCGCCACCGGCAGTCCGCGAGGCATCCGCGAGCATGCCGAGGTGCGCCGCGCCTATCTGGGCGAGGACGGCTGATGCTGGAGGTCCGCGGGCTGGCCGCGCGCTACGGCAGCAGCCAGGTGCTGTTCGGCATCGACCTCGAGGTGGGCGAAGGAGAGCTGGTGACGCTCATGGGCCGCAACGGCATGGGCAAGACCACCACCGTGCGCGCCATCACCGGCCTCACACCTTCGTTCGCCGGCTCGATCCGCTTCGCCGGCGTCGAGATCGCCGCGGAGCCGGCGCATCTCCGCGCCCGCCGCGGCATCGGCCTCGTGCCCGAGGGCCGGCAGATCTTCGCCACCTTGAGCGTCGAGGAGAATCTGTGCGCCACTGCCAGATCGGGAGCCTGGACACTGGCGCGCGTGCTCGAGCTGTTCCCGCGGCTCGCCGAGCGGCGGCGCAACATGGGCCGGCAGCTCTCGGGCGGCGAGCAGCAGATGCTGGCGATCGGGCGCGCGCTGATGACCAATCCGCAGCTCCTGATCCTGGACGAGGCCACGGAGGGGCTGGCACCGCTCGTGCGCGAGGAGATCTGGCGCTGTCTCGCGGCATTGCGGGCCAGGGGACAGGCGATCCTGCTCATCGACAAGAACGTGCGCCGGCTGCTGGAGCTTGCCGACCGGCACGTCATCGTCGAGAAGGGCCGCTGCGTCTGGCAGGGCACGGGCGCCGAGCTGCGGGCCAAGCCCGAGGTCGTCGAACGCCACCTGGGCGTGTGAGGGAGCATGTCGGTCGAGACTTTCGCAGCCTTCGTGCTGGCCACCACGGTGCTGATGCTGATGCCGGGGCCGAACGCCACGCTGATCATGTCGAACAGCATCGCCCGGGGTGCTCGGGTCGGCCTGTTCACGGTCATGGGCGGCAGCGCCGCGATCTCGCTGCACATGCTGCTGGTCTGCGTCGGGCTGGTCTCGCTGATGGCGACGCTCGGCCATTGGATGGAGTGGATCCGCTGGGCTGGCGTCGCCTACCTGCTCTGGCTGGGCTGGCGGGCCTGGACCTCGGACGATGCGGGTACGGCGACGGCACCCACCGCCGCCGACAGCCGGCGCGGCTTCTGGCAGGGCTTCATGGTGGCCACCACCAATCCGAAGCTGCTGCTGTTCTACGCCGCCTTCTTCCCGCAGTTCGTCAGCCTGGAGGCCGCACCCTGGACCCAGCTCCTGCTGCTCTGCGTCAGCTTCGTGGCGGTCCAGATCGTGTGCGACTCGTCCTACGCGCTGCTCGCCAACCGGCTGGCGCACAGATTGCGCGGGCCGCGCGGCGTGCGCTGGCGCAAGCGGCTGACGGGCTGTTTCCTCATCGGCACAGGGCTCGGGCTGGCGCTGGCCCGGCGTAGCTGACGCATGGCCCGGATCGGTGTCGCGGGTGCCGGGGCGTGGGGTACGGCGCTGGCGATCGCTGCCGCGCGGGCCGGACATTCGGTGTCGCTGTGGGGCAGGAACCAGGCCGCGATGGCGGCAATGCGGCAGTCGAGGGTGAATGCCAGGCGCCTGCCGGACATGGAGCTGCCCGACGCGGTCCGCCCGACGGCAGTCCTTTCGGACCTCGCGGCGTGCGGCGTGCTGTTGCTCGCCACGCCCGCGCAGACGGTTCGACAGGTGGTCGGCGAGATTCCCGAAGCACCCCGGCTGCTGCTTTGCGCCAAGGGCCTGGAGCGCGTCAGCGGGCTCAGACTGAGCGAGGTCGTGGCTACGACGAGGCCGGGCGCCGAGGTCGCCGTCCTTTCCGGACCATCCTATGCGACCGAGCTGGCGCGTGGACTGCCGACCGCGGTGACGCTGGCGGCACCTCGGCTGGACACGGCGCAGGATCTGGCGGCGATGCTGGCCGGTCCCGCGTTCCGCCTCTATCCCACCGACGATGTCGTGGGAGTCGAGATCGGCGGTGCGCTCAAGAACGTCATCGCCATCGCCGCGGGTGCGGTGATCGGCAGCGGCCTCGGCGAGAATGCGCGCGCGGCGGTGGTCACACGCGGTCTCGCCGAGCTGGCCCGCCTCGGCGCGGCGCTGGGGGCGCGGCGCGAGACGCTGATGGGCCTGTCCGGCCTGGGCGACCTCGTGCTCACCGCCACCAGCCTGACCTCGCGCAATACCCGGTTCGGCCACGAGCTGGCGCAAGGCGCCGACGTCGCCGAGCTGATGGGTACCGGGCATGCGCTCAGCGAAGGTGCCTGGACGGCGGAGTCCGCTGTCGACCTCGGCCGACGCCACGGCGTCGAGCTGCCGATTTCCGCAGCGGTGGCGGATGTGCTGGCGGGACGCTCGACGATCGCCGCCGCCGTCCAGTCGCTGCTGGCCCGGCCTCTCGCCAGCTCGGAATAGCTCAGGCGGGCGGTGTGCCACCCCGCATCAGCTCGCGGGCCTGCTCGATCCAGTGCTCGCGGCCGACCCGGCCGGGAAAGCCGATCCTGTCCTCGATATAGTCGATCTGCGCCGCCGTCAGCGCCACGAGCTGGGCGAAGGTGACGATGCCCATGGCGCTCAACTCACGGTTGATGACCGGGCCGATGCCCTTGATGATCTCGAGATCGTCGGGTGCTGATCCAGGAGGCGCGCCGGGCAGCGACGGACCCGTAGCGGCAGCCTCGGTGAGCCGGGCCTTCTCGGCCAGGAGCGTCGCCCGCGCGCTCGATCCCGCCGGCAGCATCTTCAGCTTGGCCTCGATGGCCCTGAGCCGCTGCGCCGCACCGTCGGCCGGTGGGCGCGGTGCCGCGGGGACGGCCACAAGCTCGGCCGTCTCGGGCGGTATACCCGGCAGCGGCAGGTCGCCGCCGGTGATCCGCAACAGCTCGTCCCGTTCCTGCTTCAGCGCCGTGTGGGCGGTGACACCGACCGGAAGCTCGGCCAGCTTGGTCTCGATGGCCTTCAAGCGCGCTGCCGCCTCGGTGCTATCGCCGACAGCCAGCGCAGGCGTTGGAGGGGCAAGGGCGGGCTCGACGGGAGCGACGGCCATGTCGCGGATGCGCGCTTCCAGCTCGTTAACCAGCGCCTCGGCCTTCATAGCCCGCGCCTCGAGCTCCTCCCCGCGTTGCCGGCAATGCACCAGCTCGAACTTCAGGCTGTCGATCGCGCCGCGGGCCGTCGTTAGCTCGGCCGCGACCTTGGCCTCCTGCGCCTGCGCCGCCGCAGCCGCACGACGCGCCGCCGCCGCCTCCTCATCCAGACGCTGAGCCCGCTCGTTGGCGGCGTTGCGGTCGGCCAACAGCTCGCGGAGCGTGCCCTTGGTCTCCTCATGTGCCTGATCGGCGCGACCGACCTCGGCCTGCAGGTGCGCCAGGCGGCTCTCGTAGCTGGCGCCGGTCGCCGCAATCTGCTCGTCGATCCTGCTCCTGATGATCGCCCAGACGACGGCGGCGCCGATGGCGATGCCCAACAACAGCCACAGCAGCCACCACATGACTCCTCCCCGCGGTCCGAGCGCCTCGTTCGGGCAAGATCATGGTCACGCCGAGCGCCGTTGGCAACCGGAGCCCCCCGAGCTCAGGCGGCGCGGGCATCCTCGGCGATCATGTCGGCGGCCTTTTCGGCGATCATGATCACCGGCGAATTGGTGTTGCCCGAGGTGATGGACGGCATCACCGAAGCATCGGCGATGCGCAACGCACCGATGCCACGCAGCCGCAGCCGCGGATCGACGACCGCGGCGACATCGCCATCCGGCCCCATGCGGCAGGTGCCCACGGGATGGAAGATGGTGGTGCCGAGATCNNGTCGGCGGCGACCCGCCTGTCCTCGTCGGTCGACAGGTAGTTCGGCCGAATCACCGGCTTGTCCATCGGGTCGCGGCTGCGCGGTGTGACGGTACCGCGGCTGGTCGGCCGCAGGTTGCAGACCGAGGCGGTAATCGCCGGGAACGGGTGCAGCGGCTCGCCGAACCTGTCGAGGCTCAGCGGCTGGACGTGGTATTCCAGGTTGGCGGTGGCGAAGCTCGGATCGCTGCGGGCGAAGGCGCCGAGCTGCGAGGGCGCCATGGTCAGCGGCCCCTTGCGCGTAACGGCATACTGCACGCCCATGGCGGCCTTGCCCCAGAGCGAGGCTGCGCGCGTGTTCATCGTCAGCGCGTTGCGGACCTTGTAGACCAGCCTGATCTGCAGGTGGTCCTGCAGGTTGGCGCCGATGCCGGGCATCGCCAGCCGCGTCGCTATGCCATGCGCCGCCAGCACCTCCGGCGGGCCGATACCCGAAAGCTGCAGCAGCACGGGCGTGCCGATGGCACCCGCGGTCAGCACCACCTCGCCGCGGCATGCGGCGACGCGGTCCTCGCCACCGTGACGGTAGGCGACGCCGGTGCAGCGGCCGTCCTCGATGACGAGACCGCTCACCATGGCCGCCGTCCGCACCAGCAGGTTGGGCCGCGACTGGATCGGCTTCACGAAGGCCTTGGCGGCGTGCCAGCGGATGCCGCGGCGCTGGTTCACCTGGAAATAGCCGCAGCCCTCGTTGTCGCCGCGGTTGAAGTCGTCGATCTTGGGGATGCCGGCCTGCGCCGCCGCCTCGCGGAAGGCGTCGAGGATCGGCCAGGCGACCCTCGGCGGCTCGACACGCCATTCGCCGCCGGCGCCATGAAAGTCGCTGGGCCCCTGCCAATGGTCCTCGGAGCGCTTGAAGTAGGGCAGCACGTCGTCCCACGCCCAGCCGGGATTGCCGAGCTGGCGCCAGTGGTCGTAGTCCGCCGCCTGGCCGCGCATGTAGATCATGCCGTTGATCGCCGAGCATCCGCCCAGCACCTTGCCGCGCGGATAGTTGAGCGCCCGGCCATTGAGGCCGGGCTCGGCCTCGGTCCTGAAGCACCAGTCGGCGCGCGGGTCGTTCTGGGTGTAGAGATAGCCGACGGGGATGTGGAACCAGATCCAGTCGTCGGTGCCGCCGGCTTCCAGCAGGCAGACGCGAACAGCCGGGTTGGCCGACAGCCGGTTGGCCAGCACGCATCCGGCGGTGCCGCCGCCGACGATCACATAGTCGAACGTGTCGGTCGCTGCCGGCATGACCGCCGCTCCAGGCCTCCCAAGCTCCCCGCGCCTGTCTAGCCCGGCGGGACCGAGCGACGGAAGGTGCCCTCAGTTGAAGCTGTGCGCGACAATTCGCACCGAGCCGTCGTCCAGCCTCTCCAGCACGTGCAGGGCGCAGCCCGAGGAGACGGTCTCGCCGCCGCCCTCGGCCCTGCCCCGCACCGACCAGCGCGTGGCCGAATGGATCAGGCGGCCGTCGCCGCCGACCGCCAGGATCTCGTTGGCGTGGCCGGTGAGGCCCCCGGCCAACACGCCGGCGAAGAACTGCCGGATCGCGTCTGGCCCGACATGGACGTCGTGCGTCGCCGGCAGGAAGCAGGCTTGCGGCGCGTAGAGGGCCGCTATGCCGGCGGCGTCGCCGCGATTGAAGGCGCTGTTCCACCGCGCATAGGCCGCCTCCACGACGGCGCGCATCTCGGTTTCTGTCATCCGGCCCTCCCTCCGGCGCCGGACGGGCGGGTCAGGCGCCGGTCATCCCGAGTATGGCCAGCATAACGATGCCGGCGGCGATGCGGTACCATCCGAACACGGTGAAGTCGTGCCGCTGCAGGAAGGCGATGAACGCCTTGACGCAGATGGCGGCCGCCACGAGCGACACCAGGCTGCCGGCCAGTATCATGCCGAGATCCGCGGTCTCCAGGATGTCGCGGCTCTTCCAGAGCTCGAAGACCGCAGCGCCGACGATGGTGGGGATGGCGAGGAAGAATGAGAACTCGGCCGCCGCCCTCCTGTCGACGCCCAGCAGCACGGCACCCATGATGGTGGCTCCGGCGCGCGATACGCCCGGGACCAGCGACAGGCACTGAAACAGGCCGATGCCGATCGAGGTCGAAGGCGGCAGGGCCTGGGCATGGGCGTGCCACACACCGGGCTTGTTGCGCTCGATGAACAGGATGGCGACGCCGCCGACGATCAGGCTGATGGCCACGGCCAGGGGGGAGAAGAGCATTTTGATGATCGGGTGCAGCAGCACGCCCAGGACCGCCGCGGGCAGGAAGGCCAGGATCACAGAAAGCGCGAAGCGCCTGGCCGCGGGATCGGTGCCCAGGCCCATGACCGCCTTCCAGAGCCGCGCGAAATAGAGCCCGCACACGGCCAGGATGGCGCCGACCTGGATGGCGATGAGGAACACCTCCACCTTCGGCCCCTCGAAGCCGAGAAACCAGCCGGCGATGATCAGATGCCCGGTCGACGAGACCGGGACGAACTCGGTCAGGCCTTCGACGACGCCGAGAACGATGGCGTCGACGAGGCTCGGGCCTGTCTCCATGGGTGGGGATCTGCTCCGCTGGGCATGCCAGGACACCAAACGGCCGGGAGGCGGCCGAGGCGAATCCTAACGGGCATTGGTTAACGCGCGGTTGAGCCATAGGCCGGCGTCATGCCGCACCGCAACAGAGATCGGCGCGCCCCCGCAGCCCGGCGACTGCGGGGCGATCCCCGGATCAGGCCTGGACGGTCTTCTGGGTCTGCTCACCCAGCCCGTCGATGCCCAGCCGCATGGTCTGGCCGACCTTGAGGTAGATCGGGTGCGGCTTCTGGCCGAGGCCGACGCCGGGCGGCGTGCCGGTGGAGATGATGTCGCCCGGCTGCAGGCTCATGAACTGCGACAGGTAACTGACGAGGAACGGCACCTGATAGACCATCGTCGAGGTCGAGCCGTTCTGGTAGCGGCGGCCGTCGACCTCGAGCCACATGCCGAGATTGTTCGGGTTCGGGCACTCGTCCTTGGTGACGAGCCAGGGACCGATGGGCCCGAAGGTGTCGTGGCTCTTGCCCTTGGTCCACTGGCCGGACCGCTCGGCCTGGAAGGCGCGTTCGGACACGTCGTTGACGACGCAGTAGCCGGCGATGTGGTCCCAGGCCTCGGCCTCGGTGATGTACTTCGTCTGCTTGCCGATGACGATGCCGAGCTCGACCTCCCAGTCGGTCTTCTCGGAGCCGCGCGGGATCTCGACGTCGTCGTTCGGGCCGCAGATGGCGCTGGTCACCTTCATGAAGATGACGGGCTCCGGCGGCACGGCGAGGCCGCTCTCCGCGGCGTGGTCGGAATAGTTCAGGCCGATGCAGATGAACTTGCCGACCTTGCCGACGCAGGCGCCGATGCGCGGATTGCCCTCGACCAGCGGCAGCCTGCTCGCGTCGACCGCCGCCAGCTTGGCGAGGCCGGCGGCACCGATCGTGCTGCCGTCGATGTCGGCGACGACACCCGACAGATCGCGGATGCGGCCTCCGGCATCCACGAGACCCGGCTTCTCCTGGCCCTTCGGCCCATAGCGCAGCAGCTTCATGACCTGATCCGCCTCCCGTTCGCGTCGGCGGCGTAATCAGCATGACGCACAGCCCTAGGCAAGCCTCCGGAGGGCAGGGCGGGTCTGCATGTCAGGCGTCGCAGACCTTCCAGGGGCCGATGTCGACGTGGATGTGGTCGCGATGGAGACGGTCGGTCTCGGGCGTCAGCACGACGCTGAAATGCTCGCAGGCAGCCCGCGCCACGGCGTGCAGGAACGCGGCCTCGGCACCGCGGCCGTGCCAGGCGTCCTGGACGACGATCCGGTCGCCACTCGTCAGGTCGAAGGCGGCGATATCGAGCGCCCGGGCGCTGGCGTGCAGGCTCGCCCGCGAACGGTTGCCGGTCATCGGCCTGCAGGCGTAGCTGCCGTAGTTCTGCACCGAACGCAGGCCGCTGCCCAGATGCCGGCGCGCCAGCTGGTCCACCACCGGCTCGAAGGTCGACCAGGCATAGAGCATCGCGCAGCTCGTCCGCGGCGGCGGCGACAGCAGCGGCGGATGGCTGGCCGGCACGACCGGCATGTCGACGGCGCAGGCGCCCGAGGCGGGCGCCTGCCAGGGTGCCACCTCGACCGCCATGCCGGCGAGCGCCGCCCTGCAGGCGGCGCCGGCAGGCCAGACGGTGGTCGCCGGTCCACGGGTGCGCGGCTCGTATCGGGTGCAGCCGGCGAGCGATGCCAGGACGACCAAGCCGCCCAGGATCGGGCCCCACGGGCTGCGACCGGTTCTCTCGCCTTGTGCCGCCAGCATTTCCTCGCCTAAATCAGCCCAGTGACGTGATCCAACGATTCAGGGGGGTATCCCATGCGTCGCGCAAACCTAGCCTTCGCCAGCGCTCTGGCGATCGTCCTCGGAGCTTCGGCGGCGCATGCGTGGCCCGACCGCCCGATCACGGTGGTGGTTCCGTTCGCGGCCGGCGGTCCGACGGACACCGTAGCCCGTCTGGTCGCCGAGCCGATGACCCGCGAGCTCGGCCAGCAGGTCATTGTCGAGAATGTCGGCGGCGCGGGCGGAACGCTGGGCGCCGCGCGCGTGGCGAAGGCGGATCCGGACGGCTACACGCTGCTCTTGCATCATATCGGCCAGGCGACGAGCGTTTCGCTCTATCGCAAGCTCTCCTACGATCCGGTCAAGGCCTTTGCCGCGATCGGCCTGATCACCGACGTGCCGATGACCGTCGTGGCCCGCCACGATCTCGAGCCCGAGAACTTCGGCGAGCTCATGGCCTGGGCCAAGGAGAAGAAGGAGGACGCCAGCTACGCCAATGCAGGCATCGGCTCGGCATCGCATCTGTGCGGCATGCTGCTGATGAGTGCCCTGGACGTGCAGATGACGACGGTGGCGTACAAGGGCACCGGTCCGGCGATGACCGATCTGCTGGGCGGGCAGGTCGACTTGATGTGCGACCAGACCACGAACACCACCAGCCAGATCAAGGGCGGCAAGATCAAGGCCTACGGCGTCACCACCAAGACGCGCGTGCCGTCGCTTCCCGATCTCCCGACCCTCGACGAGGCCGGCCTCAAGGGCTTCGAGGTGGCGGTATGGCACGGGCTCTATGCGCCGGCCGGGACGCCGACGGACGTGGTCGACAAGCTCGCGGCCTCCCTCCAGACGGCGCTCAAGGATCCGAAGGTGGTGGGGCGGTTCGCCGATCTCGGCACCGAGCCAGTGTCGCTGGACCGCGCCACGCCGGCAGCGCTGCAGGCGCATCTCGAGGCCGAGGTCGCGAAGTGGTCGCCGGTGATCAAGGCTGCCGGCGTCTACGCCGACTGACCCGTCGCAGGAGCGCCGGCCGTCGCGGTCACGTCTGAGGGAGGCTCGGCATCGTGAGCGGCAACACCAAGGACGTAACGGCCGGCCTGATTTTCGTCGCCACAGGACTGGCCTTCGGCTCGATGGCGATGGGCCTGGAGCTGGGAACCGCCCGGCACATGGGTCCCGGCTACTTCCCGCTGTTCCTCGCCGCGATCCTCGTGGTCCTGGGAGCCGCCATCGTCTGGCAGGGTCTCCGCCGGCCGGCGGAGGCCCTGGGCCGGATGCCCTGGCGCGGGCTGGTCCTGGTCGTCGCCACGCCGATCCTCTTCGGTCTCACCCTGCGCGGCCTCGGCCTCGTGGCGGCGATCCTGGGCGTCGTCCTGATCAGCGCTGCCGCCAGCACCATGTCGCGGTTGCTGCCCACGGTGGCGCTGGCCGTGGGCCTGACGATCTTCTGCGCGGTCGTCTTCATCAAGGGGCTGGGGCTGCCGATCGCGTTGGTCGGCCCCTGGCTGACGTTCGCGCACGCTCCGCCGGCCGCGGTCCAGCCGGCGCCCGCGGAAGCTCCTCCCGCGGCCGGCGGCGGCTGATCGGAGGCGGCCATGGAGCTGATGGACAATCTGGCGCTGGGCTTTGCCACGGCGCTGAGCCCGGTGAACCTGCTCTACTGCTTCATCGGCGTGCTGCTGGGCACCCTGATCGGCGTGCTGCCGGGCCTCGGCCCGATCGCCACCATCGCGATGCTGCTGCCGCTGACCTTCTCCCTCCCGCCCGTCTCGGCGCTGATCATGCTCTCGGGCATCTACTACGGCGCCCAGTACGGCGGCTCGACCACGGCCATCCTGATCAACCTGCCGGGAGAATCGTCGTCCGTCGTCACGGCCATCGATGGCTACCAGATGGCGCGGCAGGGGCGGGCGGGGACGGCGCTCGCCACGGCGGCGATCGGCTCGTTCTTCGCCGGCACCGTCGCCACGGTCCTGCTGGCACTGTTCGCGCCGCCGCTGGCCGATGCCGCGCTCAGCTTCGGCCCGGCCGAGTACTTCTCACTGATGGTGCTGGGCCTCGTGGCGTCGGTGGCGCTGGCCCATGGCTCGCTGGTCAAGGCGCTGGCGATGATCGTCCTCGGCCTGCTGCTGGGCCTCGTCGGCAGCGACATCGAGACCGGTGCTCAGCGTTTCACCTTCGACCAGCTCGAGCTCGCCGACGGGCTCAATTTCGTCGCCGTGGCGATGGGCGTGTTCGGCCTCGGCGAAATCATCCGCAATCTCGAGAACGAATCCATCCGCTCGGTCATGGTGAGCAAGGTCACGGGCCTGATGCCCAGCCGCGAGGACTTCCGGCGCATCGTCGGGCCGATCCTGCGCGGCACCGGCCTCGGCTCCCTGCTCGGCATCCTGCCCGGCGGCGGCGCCATGCTGGCCTCGTTCGCCGCCTACACGCTGGAGAAGAAGGTGTCGCGGACGCCGCACCGCTTCGGCAAGGGGGCCATCGAGGGCGTGGCGGCACCGGAATCCGCCAACAATGCCGGTGCCCAGACCTCGTTCATCCCGATGCTGACGCTGGGCATCCCCTCGAACCCGGTGATGGCGCTGATGATCGGCGCCCTGATCATCCAGGGCATCACCCCGGGGCCCAATGTCGTCAACGACGAGCCTGCGCTGTTCTGGGGCATGATCGTGTCGATGTGGGTCGGCAACTTCATGCTGATCGTGCTGAACCTGCCGCTGATCGGCATGTGGGTACGGCTCCTCACCGTGCCGTACCACATGCTGTTTCCGGCCATTCTCGCCTTCTGCTGCATCGGCGTCTACAGCGTCAACTCGAACGCCTTCGACGTCTACGCCATGGCGGTGTTCGGGGTCGTCGGCTACCTGCTGGTCAAGCTCGACTGCGAGCCGGCGCCGCTGCTCCTGGGATTCGTGCTCGGGCCGATGCTGGAGGAATATCTGCGCCGCGCCATGGTGCTGTCGCGCGGCGATCCGACGGTGTTCGTCACCCGCCCGCTGAGCCTGGCGCTGCTGATCGTGGCGCTGGCGGTGCTGGCGCTGGTGCTGCTGCCGGCGGTGCGGGCCAAGCGCGAGGAGGCGTTCCAGGAATAGCAGGCAGCGGCGTCCGCCGCCGCTGCCTGCCCGACGATCAGACGATGTCGTTGTCGATGATCGAAGCCAGATCGAGGCCGTGATTGGAGAGAATCAGAGCCACGGCCTTGGCCTGGAAGCCGTTGCTGGCATCGTAGTCGCGGTCGACCTCGAGGGCGGTGCCTCCACCGCTTGCCGACAGGCGCAGCAGGTTGCCGGATACCTCGCCGTCCGTTCCGACGATCGCATCCGGCAGCTCGATCCGGATGCGATCGCCCTGACGGAGATTGAAGTCCACGATCGTGTCGACGGCATCGTCGTGGCTGATGACGAACAGATCCGCTCCCTTGCCGCCGGTAACGGCATCGGCGCCCCTGCCGCCGTCCAGCCGGTCGCCGCCGCGTCCACCGACGAGCGTATCGCGTCCGGCACCCCCGACCAGCTCGTCGTCGGCCGTGCCGCCGACCAGGCGATCGTCGCCGTCGAAGCCGAAAATCCGCGCCGGATCGGCGCCGGTGACGAGCGTCTCGCCGCGGCTGGTGCCGTAGACGAGGTCGGGGAGCCACGCGCCGCCCTTCGGCTGGTACGCCTCGACGGGCCGCACCCGCTCGACCTCCAGATTGCCGTCGACCTTGGCGGCGATGACCTTGGTCTCGCCGGCGTCGAGGAAGTCGCCGTCGCCATTGTTGTCCACCAGCCGGACGAGATGGTCCTGGTTCGGCTGACCGCCGTTGGCGGCGAGCAGGATGCTGCCGTCGGCGACGGCGTCCATGCCCGAACCGGTGGAAATGACGTAGCCGGTCGGCAGATGGCTCGCATCCCACACCGCGCGCGCCTCGTCGGGCGAATCGATCGCGCCGCTGCCGTCGCGATCGTTCAGGGCGTAGAGAGTGTGGAAGCTGCCGCGCTTGGCGAACTCGAAGGCGTAGACGGTCTCGCCGAGGCTGTCGTGCGGGTATTCGACATTCACGCCGAGCGGGCTGTTGTCGGCGATGAAGACCCCGACCTCGTTGGAATCGATCTTGCCGTTCCGGTTCGCGTCGACCGCCCGGTAGATCGTGTCGGGCGCCGAGCCATTGGTGTCCGTGATATAGGCGATCTCGCCGGTGAACGAGATCTCGAAGGCCGACGAGGCGGGATTCAGCGTCTGGAGATCGAGCCAGACCTTGGCCTCGCCGGCGTCCTGGGCGTCGCCGTCGCCGTTGCGGTCGATCGTCCGATAGACCACGTCGTCGACCGGGCCCGAGACGACGCCAGCGTTGACGATATAGACCGCGCCGTCCGCGCCGACGCTGACGCCGTTGGGCGTCGGCATGACGAATCCCGCGGCGTTGCCGGCGGCGGAGAACCAGACCTTGGCCTCGCCGGCATCCTGGGCGTCGCCGTCGCCGTTCCGATCGACGAGCCGGTAGACGCTGTCGGTCGGGTTGTCGCCATAGAAGATCGACCCGTCGGGCGCCTGGACGAGATCGAGGACGGTGCCGCTGGGCGCGGCAAGGCCGGAGGCGTTGTTCTCGTCGAAGAAGATGGAGATTTCACCCGCGTCGGCGACGTCTCCGTCGTGATTGCGATCGACGGCGAGGAACATGGCCTCGTGAGTGAAATCACCGAAGAGGAACGAAATCGTTGTGCTCATGACCCGAGCGCTTCCTCATGACGTCGACGCGACACCAGCCAGGAGATGGATTTCCTCTCCCGTGCAGACTGCGGTCGTATCGACAAGTTGGCGATGACACGCGCGGATGCGCGCGTGATGGCGCGGATCTATCGGGCCGTCGTATTTCTCTCAACGACAATCATTTTCAATCAGTCTAGTACTTATCAATTCTAAAGAGATTGAGAGCATTATTGCGATGCAGGATCTCCTACTTTGCGGACGATCGCCAGCGCTTCCGGCGAATCCCAGGCGGCGATGCCGAGCAGGCGGCCGGCTTCCTTGCCCTCGGCGTCGACCAGAATCGTCGCCGGCAGTCCCGGCACCTTCAGCGTCCGGGCGGCCGCCGCCTTGGGGTCGCGATAGATCAGCATGGTCCCCGCGCCGCCGATCTCGGCGATGAAGCGTTCGACACGGTCCTGGCCGGCGCGGTCGACCGACAGCGCCAGCACCACGGCCTTGTCCGAATCGAGCTCGGCGGCGAGCTTGCGCAGGGAAGGCATCTCCTCGCGGCAGGGGGCGCACCAGGTGGCCCACAGGTTCAGGACCACGACCTTGCCCTTGAAGGCATCGAGACCGGTCTCGTTGCCCTGCATGTCGAGAAAGCGTAGAGCCGGCAGCGCCTCGCCGGTCGGCGGCGCCATTTCCAGGGCGCGCGCCGGCATGGAGGCCAGCAGCAGCAGAAGGGCGAGGAGTCTTCGCATGACGGTCTCCGCGGCGGCAGGGGGGTGGTCATGAGCCGGCCCGCATCGGCGGCACGGGAACTCTGGGGCGGCGGTCATTTCGAGTCCGGACCGGCGCCGCTCATGGAGCGTATCAACGCCTCCATCCCGTTCGACAAGCGACTCTATCGCCAGGATGTCCAGGGCTCCATCGCCCATGCGCGGATGCTGGCCGATGTGGGCGTGATCGCCGCGGCCGACCGCGACGCCATCCTCGAGGGACTGGAAGCGATCCGCGCCGAGATCGAGGGCGGGCGGTTCGCCTTCTCGACCGAGCTCGAAGACATCCATTTCAACATCGAGGCCCGGCTGACCGAGGCCATCGGCGAGCCGGGGCGGCGGCTGCATACCGGCCGGTCGCGCAACGACCAGGTCGCCACGGACTTCCGTCTGTGGGTGCGCGACGCCATGGACCGCGCCGATGCGAGGCTGCGGCAGCTGCAGGCGGTGATCATCGATCTGGCCGAGCGCCACGCAGATTCGGTGATGCCCGGCTTCACCCACCTCCAGGCGGCCCAGCCGGTGACCTTCGGCCATCACCTGATGGCCTATGTCGAGATGTTCGGCCGCGACCGCTCGCGATTCGTCGATGCGCGACGGCGCGCCAACGAATCCCCGTTGGGGGCCGCGGCCCTGGCCGGCACCAGCTTTCCGATCGACCGCGCCGCCACGGCCCAGGCGCTGGGCTTCGACCGGCCGATGGCCAATTCGATCGACGCCGTGTCGGACCGCGATTTCGCCCTCGACTACCTGGCGTCGGCCTCGATCTGCGCCGTGCATCTCTCGCGCCTCGCCGAGGAGCTGGTGCTGTGGTCGACGCCGCAGTTCGGCTTCGTGCGGATGAGCGAGGACTTCACCTCCGGCAGCTCGATCATGCCACAGAAGCGCAACCCCGATGCCGCCGAGCTGGTGCGCGGCAAGTCGGGCCGGGTGCTCGGTCACCTCCAGGCGCTGCTGGTGACCATGAAAGGGCTGCCGCTCGCCTATTCGAAGGACATGCAGGAGGACAAGGAGGGCGTGTTCGACGCCGTCGACACGTTGGAGCTTTGCGTCGAGGCCATGGCCGCCATGCTGGGGTCCATCCGCGTCGATGCCGGGCGCATGCGCGCGGCGGCCGGAGCGGGCCATGCGACGGCCACGGACATCGCCGACTGGCTCGTCCGCACCAAGGGTTGCGCCTTCCGCGATGCGCATGCCGTCGCCGGCCGTGTGGTGAAGCTCGCCGAGAGCCGTGGCTCGGCGCTCGATCAGCTTTCCGCCGACGACCTCGCGGCCGTCGATGCGCGGCTCGACGCCGGGGTGCTGGAGGTGATCGGTGTCGATCGCTCGGTCGCCAGCAGGACCAGCTTCGGCGGCACCTCGCCCACCCGCGTGAGGGAGGCCGTCGAGGCGGCCCGCGGGCGCTTCCTTGACCCTGGATCCGCTGGCGCGGCCGGCTAGAGTGCGACCATGATCCCGAGCCACGACAGCCAGTCCACGCCCGTCCCGAGCCGTGCCCGGCGAGGCTTGGCGGCGCTGCTGCTGGCGGCCGCGGTCGTCGGCTGTGGCCGCAAGGGCGCCCTCTACATGCCGGGCGAGGAGGAGGACGCGCGACGGCTGCCGCGGACGCCGCCCGGGAGCGAGGGAACGACGCCCGAGAGCGAAGAAGCGGCGCCGGCCGAGACGGAAAGGCTGCCGGACGTCGAGGAGGACGACTGAGGGTGATCGGCTACCGGAACGGGCGGCTCCTGGTCGAGGAGGTCGACGTCGCGGCACTCGCGGCGCGCGTCGGCACGCCCTTCTATGTCTACAGCGCCAACGGCATGCGCGAGCGGCTGCGCAGCCTGTTCGACGCCTTCGCCGGCATGCGCCTGCGCGTGTTCTTTGCCGCCAAGGCCAACAGCAACCTTGCCGTGCTGCGCACCTTGCACGCGGCGGGCGCCGGCATCGAGGTCGTCTCCGGCGGCGAGATCCGGCGGGCACTGGCTGCGGGCGTGCCCGGCTCCTCGATCGTGTTCGCCGGCGTCGCCAAGCGCGACGACGAGATCAGGCTGGCGCTCGACATCGGCCTGGCGCAGCTCAACGTCGAGTCTGTGCCCGAGCTCGAGCGCATCTCCGCGCTCGCCCGGGAGACCGGGCGGGTGGCACCGGTGGCGTTGCGCATCAACCCAGACGTGGCGGCAGCGACGCACGACAAGATCGCGACCGGCCGCAAGTCGGACAAGTTCGGCATCGCCTACACCTCGGCACCCGAGGTCTACGCCCTGGCCCGGCGCCTGCCCGGCATCGAGCCGGTGGGCCTGCACATGCATATCGGCTCGCAGATCACCGACGTCTCGTCCTTCGAGGCGGGCTACGAGCGCGGCGTGAGGCTGTTCCGGGAGCAGCGCGCCGCCGGCGTGCCGCTGCGCCGCCTCGATCTCGGCGGTGGCTTCGGCGTGCGCTACGACACCGAGGAGCGATTGCCGCCGGACGAGCTGGCACGGCTGGTCAGGCGCGTCACCGAGGGGCTGGATGCCGAGATCTGGCTGGAGCCGGGCCGTTTCCTGGTCGCCGAAGCCGGGCTGCTCGTGGCGTCCGTGGTCTACGTCAAGGACACGGAGGAGCGGCGCTTCCTGATCGTCGATGCCGGCATGCACACGTTGCTGCGTCCCGCCATGTACGGCGCTCACCATACCGTGATCCCGGTGGCGCAGCCCGGTGAGGGGGCGGCACTCCAAACGGTGGATATCGTCGGACCGATCTGCGAAAGTTCGGATGTGCTGGCCCGGGGCCGGGCACTGCCCGAGCTTCGGCGGGGCGACCTCGTCGCCTTCGCGACGGCGGGTGCCTATGGAGCGGTGATGGGATCGAACTACAATTCCTTTCCCAGCGCACCGGAGGTTCTCGTCGATGGTGGACGGTGGGCGGTGGTCAAGCCGCGCCGGGAGCCGGAGCAGCAGTTCGCCGACGAGGTGGTGCCGGATTGGCTGGAGCCGGTACCGGCAAGCTGACGGAGAGGTAGGCCGATGAAGGCGACGCCGACGGACCCGCGACGGACGAAGGCGTTTCGCGCCCGCGTCTTCGGTGCGCGCTGGGCTGTCGTCTTCGAGAGCGCTTGGCCGGCGGCCTGGCCCTTGCTGGCTGCGATCGGGCTCTTCCTGGCGGTCTCGTGGCTCGGCGTCTGGCAACGGCTGCCGCTGTGGTTGCACGGCGTCGGGCTTGTCGCCTTCGTGGTGGCGATCGTGGTCGCGGCGGTACGGCTGGTGCCGGCCCTCCGCTGGCCGTCGCGCGAAGAAGCGCTGGCGCGAATCGAGCGCGACAGCGGCGTCCGCCATCAGCCGTTGCGCGCACTCGAGGACGCGCTGCCGAACGAGCTTGCCGACCCGCGGACCCGCCGCCTCTGGGAAGCGCATCGCCAGCGCCTGCTCGGCAGCCTGGACCGCCTCAAGCTCGCGGCACCGCGGTCCGATCTGCCGCGCCGCGACCCTTGGGCGTTGCGCGCGGCGCTGCTGCTGCTGATCGCCGTCTCGCTGGTCGATGCCGGAGGCGTCGCCGGCAAACGGCTCATGGATGCGTTCCGCCTCGGACGCAGCGCCGCCGCAGCGGTGACGCCGCTCGCGGTCAACTTGTGGGTCACGCCGCCGGCCTATACCGGTCGGCCGCCGATGGGGGTCGACCCCGCGCCGCCGAGGCCCGCCGCCGACGAGGACGCGCCGCCGCGGCAGCCGCTGGTCGTGCCGGCAGGCAGCGTGGCGCTGGCCCAGCTCCATCACCTGCCGCCGGATTCGCAGGCCGCGGTACCGCAGCTCGCGCTCGACGACAGCGTCACCGCCTTCGAATGGCTGGGGAGCGGCAGCGCCGAGGCCAAGCTGACCCTCGACGCCGACGGCTCGCTCTCGATACGCCTCGCCGACGGCACGGAAGTGGCGCAATGGATCGTCGATGCCGTGCCGGACCAGCCGCCGAGCGTGGGCTTCGTCGACCCGCCGAAGCCGACGCTGCGCGGCGTCCTGCGCTTCAACTATCTGGCCGAGGACGACTACGGCGTCGTCGAGCTCGGCGTGCTGATCGCCCCGAGCGGTCGCGAGGACGAGACCGAGCGCCTGGTGCTGGCCAAGCCCACAGGACAGCAGCCGCGTCTCGCCAGCGGCAGCTATCTCGATCTGACCGCCCATCCCCTGGCGGGCCTGCCGGTCACCATGCACCTGGAGGCCGTCGATTCATTGGGGCAGGTCGGCCGCAGCGAACCGCTCGAGTTGACCCTGCCCGAGCGCGCGTTCAGGCATCCGCTGGCCAAGGCGGTGATCGAGCAGCGCAAGACGCTGATGTCGTCGCCGCAGCGTCAGCGCGAGGTCTCGGTGCGGCTTGGACTGCTGGCCGAGACCGAGCTGGCGCGGCGGCTGGGAGCGCCGGTCGAGCTCGGCCTGCGCAGCGGATCGGCTCGGCTGGATCATGTGGAGCCGGGACCGGAAGGTGCCGAAGGCCGGCGCTCGGTGGCCGAGCTGCTCTGGGACCTGGCGCTCTACATCGAGGACGGTGCCCTGTCCGTGGCCGAGCGCGACCTGCGCTCGCTGCAGGAGCAGCTCGAGAAGGCGCTGACCGAGGGCGCCGACGATGCCGAGCTGGAGCAGCTCATGGCCGAGCTCGAGCAGGCGATGCAGCGCTTCCTCGACGAGCTGAC
>JRYC01000072.1_pt1 | contig 19186 bp, 17 predicted proteins | sample 235301 | NCBI WGS metagenome assembly JRYC01 (sample SAMN03074211, study PRJNA261470) | activated sludge metagenome | biome: Common Effluent Treatment Plant; feature: Wastewater; material: Activated sludge; isolation source: activated biomass of a common effluent treatment plant treating...
ACGATCTCGCCCTTGAATCCGACGACGCGTGCCACATGGTGGGCGAGTTCGATGATCGGAAGATCTTGCCCAGAGCCGACATTGATGTGTTCATCCTCGGAATAGAATTTCATCACGTGGACGAGGGCGTCGGCGCAATCATCAACGTGGAGGAATTCACGTCGCGGAGTTCCTGTGCCCCAGATGACAACCTCGGCCACGTCGCGCTGTTTTGCTTCGTGCATCTTGCGGATGAGCGCGGGCATGACGTGACTGGACGTGAGATCGAAATTGTCGCCCGGCCCATAGAGATTGGTCGGCATGGCCGAGACGAAATCGGCTCCGTGCTGGCGGCGATAAGCTTGAGCGAGCTTGATGCCGGCAATCTTGGCCACCGCATACCATTCGTTGGTCGGCTCGAGCGGGCCGGTGAGCAGCGCGCTTTCCTCAATCGGTTGGGGCGCAAGTTTTGGGTAGATGCACGACGAGCCCAGAAAGACGAGCTTCTCGACCCCCGCATTATAGGCGGCGTGGATGAGGTTCATCTCGATGGCAAGATTGTCGTAGAGAAAGTCGACGGGAGCCGTGTCGTTCGCAAGAATGCCACCGACCTTGGCCGCAGCGATGAACACGGCCTGCGGCCGGTTACGATCCATCCATCTCTCGACCGCATCCTGACAGATGAGGTTGAGGTCAGCGCGCGTCGCGGTCACGATCTCGCAGTTTTCGCTTGCCAAACGGCGGACCAGGGCCGCCCCAACCATCCCGCGATGACCGGCCACAAAAACCCGCTTTCCTGACAGATCAAACGGCATGCTCGGTGGCTTTGTATCCATTGCTGGAGCTAACAACTAGCGCGCGGAGGCGCGTTTGACAGGCTGGAAGACGATCGTGCGCAGCATGTCTTGGATTGCAGCATTGCCTCCGCGCCTTTCAAGCTCAGCGAGATGGAGATCCGCTTCCATCATTTCTGTCACGAGGTCTTGCAACGTCGTGGCGTGCTGCCAACCGAGTTTCTCGCGCGCTTTAGTAGGGTCGCCGAGCAGGAGGTCCACTTCGGTCGGCCGGAAATAGGCCGGGTCGACGCGGACCAGAACAGCCCCCGATTTCTTGTCGATACCGATTTCATCGACGCCCTTGCCAGACCAGGCAATGTCACGACCGATATGAGCAAACGCCATCTCAACAAACGCGCGAACCGAATGTGTTTCGCCCGTTGCCAGGACATAGTCGTCGGGTTCGGGCTGCTGGACGATGCGCCACATTCCCTCGACATAGTCACGAGCATGCCCCCAGTCGCGTTTGGCGTCGAGGTTGCCCAGTTGGAGACACTCCTGCAGGCCATTGACAATGTGAGCAACAGCACGCGTAATTTTTCGGGTGACGAACGTTTCGCCTCTGACGGGACTCTCGTGATTGAACAAAATGCCATTCGACGCATGCAAGCCGTAGGCCTCGCGGTAATTCACCGTGATCCAATAGGCATAGAGCTTAGCTGCCGCATAAGGCGAGCGCGGATAGAAAGGCGTTGTCTCGCGCTGGGGAGTCTCTTGCACCTTACCATAGAGCTCAGACGTCGAGGCCTGATAGAAGCGTGTGTCCTTCATATCGAGGATACGCAAGGCTTCGAGCAGGCGCAGCGTTCCAAGGGCGTCGGCGTTAGCGGTGTACTCAGGTGTTTCAAAGCTCACCTGGACATGGCTCTGGGCGGCAAGGTTGTAAATTTCCGTAGGTTGGACTTTCTGTACGAGGCGAATGAGATTGGTGGCATCCGTCAAGTCACCGTGATGGAGAAAGAAAGATGTGTCGTGCTCGTGCGGGTCAACATAGAGGTCATCGACACGAGCCGTGTTGAAGGATGACGAGCGCCTCTTGATACCGTGGACTTGATAGCCCTTCTCAAGCAGCAATCTGGCGAGATAAGCACCGTCCTGACCGGTGATACCGGAAATTAAGGCAATCTTCTTATTCACGAAACATACCCCCTTCTCGGTGCCACCTGCTTTGCGGCAGGCAGCACTTCCCGATCGGCTGTGAAACCAAGCAGTATCGTACATACCGACGACATAAAGCCATCAACGTCGTGGCTGTACGTCCGTCGAAAGCATGAGCGGGCACTTCCGTCCATGATGGTGCGCAGAGGCGTTTTACTAAGCGCGGGAGCGACGGTCCAGCTTATAATCCTTGCCCGGCGCATGCCGCCGAAACGTGGGCTCGCCGGTTGCTTTTGTCCGTTAAATTTTGGCAACATTCGCACATCGTGCAGTACGTTGAGTGAGCGGTTCTTTCGCGTGGACGACCCTAATGCAACAACAATTTGCGATTTTGAAAAGGCCGTCGCAGTTGGCGTGCGTCAGGCGGTGCTGTCTCGCGACGGACGTGCGCACATGGGTCCTGCGAACAACGGTCGTCGCCCCAACGAACTCACCGTATTGAAGGACGATGAGTTTCTTTGTGATGCTCCGGTCTTCGTAGCCAATCCGAGCAACAGTCACCGGAGACGGACTATTTGTTTCACTTTACGGCGCCCCCCACGATTTGTGGCTGTGCGTTCGTCGTGCCAATTCCAGCATCGATTAGGCCTCTTCGATGGCCGCCATTTTGCGTTTTGCGTCCTGGCCAATAAGCGCGGTAAAGGCTTCTGACGTGCCGCCCGTGACTGTCAAGTCGCCATAACAAAGCCAAGCATGGGCATGGAACTCGCCATTTGCTCCCTTTGCAACGCCGAGATGAAAGTTCGGGTTGAGATCGTGCCTCCGCAACCAACGATTGGCGGCCATCGCTTGGATCAGACAATCTGAACGAAACGGCATGCACCGAGCCACAATGCCAATGGCCTTGGTAATGTGTGCGACATCCAGCGTTCGAGGAGCGGATGATGCTGAAACAGGTGGAGCTGGATCCTGGTGCTGGAGTTCGCGCAAGATTGCTGCCGGCTTCAGCTTTGCGAAACGAATGCGGGCCAAGAGCAGTTCGATCATGGCTGTCGCAAGGAACGGCCACTTAGCGAAAGCAAAATATAACAGATGGCGGAGACGCTGAGCTCTGCCCTTTCCACTTGAGGTCGAGTATGTCGCCTTATGCAAAGCCGCGTCCGTCAAGTTCGACTGTCGTGTCGTCATCGTCCGGCGATCAAGTTGTGAGAAATCAAGTCCTGGACCAGCGCACGGACATCATCACGTAGGGTTTCTTCCGCGACTTCATATTCCACTAGCATGAGATCATGGATTTCACCGAGTGTCTTGCCGTCGCTAAGAAGCCTCCAGATATGCGCGCCGATTTCGTCGAGCCCGAAATACTGGCCACTTTCGAGAGCGAGGATCACGGTCTCGTTGCCGACGGCTTTTGCTACAACATTCGGCGAAATGCTGAAGCTTTGGTCTAGACGCATACTGTACCTTCTGCTTTTGCGTCGTGGGCTAGGATCTGCTCGCGCAGAAGAGGTAAGGACTCAAAAGACCTCGGAAAGTCAAGATAGAAGGCGGGAACAGTTGCCGCCAGCGTCGAGACCCGGTCAAAGTGCTCGCGCAGCATCTCCTTGTCGCAAATGTCGAGCAGGAACGAATTTTTCATCCAATGCACGAGAGATTCCGTGACTCTCATCTGTTGGATGGAAATGGCAGCGCCAGATTTGTCCACCAGGAAATATACTCTTAGAAGCGGGAGCGGTTTGTCACAATGTCGCAAAGATGGACTTGCCAGAAACCGCATTTTCGATGTGAATTCCAGGTGCGGCGCGGTCTCCACTGGACCGTGTAGCAACGCGCTTTGACTGTCGCCCCACAAGCGGATCGAGGCATGACTGGGTAATACCTGATAGCCGTCTGGAGCCTCATCGAGGACCAGTCCATCGTCAGACAGGAATCGAGATCCGCTCACAGCAAAACTGGCAGCAAGTGTCGACTTGCCCCGGCCAGACTGTCCGATGAACGCGACGGTGCCTCCTTGAACTTCTACAGCACTGCCATGAAAAACCAACTTGCCCTGTCGGTTTAGCATCAACGGCAAGACTTGGTTGAGATAGAGATGGCGAATGGTCTCGTCGCTAACGTTATACTCCGGCCAGCAAACGGCATGACGCCCATCACCGCTGACTTGAAAATCAGCGTAGCTGGGAAATCGAAGCAGATAGCCCTTATTGTTGCGGTAAAAACTGAGGCATTCAAGGTCGTTCGGAGATAGCCAGCTATGAAAGGCGGCAAGATCCAGCACTTGCTGCGCGCGCGCGGGTTCTGTTGTCAGTTCATCCAAGCTACTAACTCACAGCGCCGTTCTCACGTGGAACCATTTCGAAGCGGGAGACTACGCTGCAACCGCAAAGCAGCCATTGATTGCGACATCCCACACGAGCCCTCAACCGGCAGCCATATACTATCCGACTGCTCCGACAACGGGATGTTCGGCGCTTCGTGCTGGCCAATAGATAATGGTCGAAGTCATGGACTCGCGCAGAAGCCGGCCAAACGAGGAGCTAAGCTCACACGCGTTTTCCGCTCTGACTTCCGCCTTGGTCATTTGTCGTGCTGAAAGTGCCATGTGTCACTTTATGGAGTTCGCCCAACGCCTCAAGCTGAGGGCGCATGTAGCGCTTCTTTACCGCCTTATCGCGTGCTGCGCCCTTGGATGATTGACTCACGGCATTCATTATAAGCCCTCCCATTATAACGCATGCGTCGCTTCTAGCCGAGATGTACCACTGCGTCGAGAGGCCACCGCGCCACACACATAGAGATTCCACAACATCCATTCGCGGTAGGAGTGATCCCCCCCCCCGCTGGCGGCCGCAGCGACATCGCGGACTTTGGCGAGCTGCAGCCAGCGCCTTGTAACGTCGTCATGGGTGGCGAGCCAATCCTTAATTGTTGTCAAATACCAACGATATGCAACGGAGAATTCAGCCTTCGTTGTCCGCATCAGCACCGCGTCGGGAAGCAACCCCGACAACGCGGTTCTGTGTAAATACTTGTTCATATGTCCGCGCAAGCGGTACCGCTCTGGCACCGAGAAGGAAAACTGAATTAGCTCGGAATTGAAGAACGGGCCGCGTGCTTCGACGCCCATGCTCGATGCCTGACGCTCGACAAGATCGCGCACGAGAGCCAGGTAGGGATGGTACAGAAAGTATGATTGTCGCCGATGTTCTCTGCGCCCGACCCGCAGTGGCATAGAACTATTGTATCGCTCGCGCCGTTCGCGCAGCACGTTCTGTAAGTCGGGCGTCAACCATGCCTGCTTGTCAAACGTGGTCGCGTCGCTTGCGCGTAGCGACCGCAAGCGCTGCTTGAAAGTTTCGGGCAGGAGTTCTACGAGGCCATGGCGGAAGGCCCACCACAAACTCGTATTCAATCCAACGATCGCAGCATCTGCCTGAACGAATGAGAGTAGTTCTCTCCATCGTCGCGCAGCCATGGCATCGGCGTAATACTTGCGGCCTCCCTCCAACCATTCGTCCCCGCCAAGACCATGGAGCATAACTCGGCAGCCTTGAGCTCTGGCCTTGGCCTGAAGGCCCAAACTATTGGCGTTGGTCGGTGTCGAAGGAACTTCGCCAGAACGGCGCGCACAGTCCCGATACCATGACAACGGCATCTGTGTCGGTGCTACTTCATGAATGGGTTTCGATAAATGTATGCCGACCGCCCGGCTGTATTCAAGTTCATTGGCGTCAGCATCAAAGGAGAAGTCAAGCGTGTACCCCTCCAGGCCGGGCGCTGGCAGGCGCTGTTTTTGTCGGAGATTTTCTGCGACGGCAAAGATGGCCGATGAGTCGAGCCCACCGCTTACTTCACATGCGACAGTGGCTTGCGAGCGAGCCAGCCTGCGCACGACGTCCTCTAACAGGTTGCGGTAGTGATCGACGTACTCGCGCTCATTCTTGTACAACAGGTCTGTATGTTGGTCCGGGGCCCAATATCGTTCAATGCGCAGAGCGGTTCTGGTGACCGCCATGTGGTGGCTTGCAACGAGCCTGTGAATGCCCTTCCAGAACGTCTCGTCGCGGGACAGGAACTCAAACCCCAAATATTCCGCCAACATTCCCTCGTTGAGATCGGCATCGATCCCAGGCATCGACACAATGGCGTTCACGTCCGAGGCAAAGATGAGCGTTCTGCCGTCCCAGTGATAGTTGAACGGCTTGTTGCCAAGACGATCTCGCGCGCAAAATGCGCGGCGCAGCCGCTCGTCCCAAATGACAAGCGCAAAATCACCATCGATGCGCGAAACGCTACCCTCTCCCCATCTTTCATACGCGCGTAACACAAGCTCTGCATCCGAACGTGTTCTCAGCCGCGCGCCCTCAGAAAGCAACGCCGTGCGCAATTCTTCCCAGTTGTCGACGCGCCCATCCATGACGAGCACGACGCTCTCGTCTTCATTCGTAAGCGGCTGCGTTTCTTCGAGGCTTTCGGGTGTTGTGCAGAACATGCAGTGCCCGAGCGCGACGCTGCCGCAAACGTAATGGGAGATGCCGTCCGGCCCACGATACGCCATCGCAGATGTCATAGCTTCGATCACTGCTCGCTCGGCCGGTCTTCCGTCGAAATGAATGATCCCAGCGATACCACTCATGGGGAGTCCTTTGACGCATCTATGCGCAACAACGGATCGCGCCTTGCCGACACGCGCGAGCGCATCCACCCAGAAACCGCGTGCGCCGCATCGCTCGCTCTGTCATGCAACGCGAGCGTAAAGGGAATCTGCACACCAATACCGCTTGCAGCCAGTCGTGTCGGCAGATCATGTTCAATCCAGGCGCGGAGATAACTTTGACGGATGCGTCCCGGTGCTAGGCGAACCATCACATGTCGCGGTACCGGCCAAGCATCTTCGCCGATCAACATCTTCCACCATGACAATACAGCCCAAGCTGCCGTATTCAGTCCTGAGGCATCCAGTAAATTTATGAGATCGTCCCACCGCACCTGCCGCGCCCGCGCCCATCGCACGAAATCGATCACACGTATGAGTGAGACTGTATTGGAAGCACACACGTATTTAGCGAATGCCGGATGCACCAGCATCATGAACATCACGTCAGTGTCGCTAAGGCCCCATAGCCCTGCTAGACACTGCCGCCTTGCGAGAAAATCCTCTATCAGAGGTCGTCGTGTCCGACCTGGCCGCAAGATGTCCCAATGTAAATCGATGTCGCTCGAGCGCCGCGTGAGCGAGCATTCATGAGAAATATTCTCTGCATCAACCCACAACGCGTAGCCGCTATCGCGTAGCGCTTGCACGGCCGCCTGTCTCTGCCGAGAACTAACAAGTACGTCAATGTCACCAGCCGCGCGCAGCGCCGGATCGGCGTAGACGGCCTCGCGCACCCACGCACCTTTAAATGCCGCGTAGACGATTCCTTCGCGCGTTAGAATGCGGTCAAGTTCGGTGACCGCCGCTCGCTGATCGAGATAGCGGGCAACTGCACCAAAACGTTCATCGCGCAACTTGGAGGCAAGTGCTCCATAGTCAGATGCGGCTTGAGCATTTGGTAGTTCAACGCTCCAAAGTCCAGCAAGACCTTGCGAGACAAGAAACGATGCAAAAGCTTCGCAGCCATACTTCTTTGACAAGGCTAAGGCAGAATTCCATCGCGCCTGTAATGCTGACGGATCGCTGTCGATAGCAACAAGCGGCGCTAGCACAGCGCGGTAAAGATCGAATGCGGCGGGCCCACGTGGCATTGTTTCGAAAACGCTCACGCGGTCTCCTCGGCCTCGGCTCTATTGCGTTGACGATCGACCAAAATGCGCCCGTTATCAATTACAACGATGCGATCCGCCAGCGACAGCAGAGCCGGCCGGTGAGTGATGAGCAGCACCGTGCGTTCGGCGAACAGATCGGCGCATGCCGAAATCAAAGACGCCTCGCCGGCGATATCAAACATTGCCGTGGCTTCATCCAAAATCAGGATTGGAGGGTCTTTGAGCAGAGCCCGCGCCAAGGCGATGCGCTGGCGCTGGCCACCGGAAAGCTTCACGCCCTGGTCACCTATGATCGTGTCATAGCCGTCCGGCAGGCGCATAATAAACTCGTGAGCCTGCGCTAGCTTCGCTGCACGTTTGATAACAGCAGGGATCGCTTCGCATCGACCGTATCCGATATTGTCGCGCACGCTGCCATTGAGGAGTAAGACGTGCTGAGGAACGATACCGATCTGATTGCGTAAACTCGTCAGACCGATTGTCGCGACGTCGATGCCGTCGATCAGGATCTGTCCGGCACTGGGATCGTGCAATCGCATGAGAAGATGTGCGAGCGTGCTCTTGCCAACGCCATTATCACCGGTAATAGCGACAGTCTCGCCAGCTTGAATGAGCAAGTTCACATCCTGCACGACAGTAGGCCGCGCTGGGTAGGCAAAAGATACCTGCCGGAATTCGATCTCACCCCGCACGCGTGACAGGACGCAGCCGCCTCCATATAGCGGCTCTGGCCTCTCGCTCAGTACGCTCTGCAGGCGTTCCAGCGCTCCTCGCGTTCTCTGCGTCTTACCGTAGACACCAGCCAGAGCGCTGATGGGTCGCGTGAGCAATGCACCATAGAGCAAGAAGCTCACGAGCTGTGCAGGCGTCATATCTCCATCGCTTACGCGACCGCTGGCCAGCCACAACAAGCCGAGCACGGCGCCTGCGGCTATGAACTGCACCGTCGGCTCGAGTGCAGCAGAGATGCGTTGCTGCGTTGTCGTGAGATGTCGAACGTGATGGACTTGCTGGCGATAACGCTCCGACTCAATCTCTTCGCGCGTGAACGCCTTGATCGCAGGCAGCATGCCCAGGTTCTCTTCGGCAGTCGCCACGGCTGCAGCGTGCGCTTGCTGTAATTCAATGGCGAGTGGGCGCAAACGCCGCCCCATGATTTTGAGCAGCAGATAGAAAAGGGGGATCAACACCACAGCAATAGCTGCAAGCATTGGCTCGATGAAGAACATCAACACGACGGCGCTCCCCGCGGTAACCAGCAGAGGGATGAGCGAGACAAGTGTTCTTGTCAGATAGTCACTGAGTTCCGCAACTTCGTAAGTGACCAGAGCCAGGATATCGCCTTTGCGGCGCGCATGATAAAAATCGACGGGCAAAGCCTGAAGATGATCGTAAACGCGGATGCGCAGATCCGCCAGGATGTGCTCGCTGGTGCGGGCTAGGATGTAGCCATTGGCAAACTTGAGCAGCGCTTGGATGGCGAACAAGCCGAGTAGGACGAGCAGGACGGCCTCTACACCGACTTGGCCATCAGCCAACAAGCCGCCCGCGAATTTACCTCCAAACCAGGGCACCGCGAGAGAAGCTGCGGACTCCAGCAGCATCAGAGCACTCGCGATCGCGAAGCTAAAGCGGTAGGGCGCCGCGTATCCGATGAGAGCTTTGACGTTCATGGTTTACGGAGTCGAAGCATACCCCGGCTGCTACAAGTCGACGTAGTCATCGACGAGGGGCGAATGATGCATCTGTCACGGAAAACCAATTGCTCCCTCTCCACGTCGACGAGCCGTAATGTAAGTCGGGAGGCCGGAAATTGGAGACCGCAATATTGCAATAGTATGTGGAAAGTTCGCCTGACCGGGAGCTGCGCCATGGATGATGGCACCGGTTGCCCCGCTTACGCCACTGATTTTGCAGTTTCAAGGTTGACCGTCTTGAGTTCATTCCTGTCATCGGATTCGACACGCCGAACGGTCCAGTTGCCGATTACCAGCAAATCCATCTTGGTCCTAAGGAAACAATCGAGCGCCTCGACTGGCCTGCACACCACAGGTTCATTTTCGTTGAAAGAGGTATTTAGCACCATCGGTACCCCGCTAATCTCGCGGAAGGCTTCAATCAATTTCCAATAGCGCCGGTTAGTTTGTTCATAGACCGTTTGAAGTCGGCCCGATCCGTCGACGTGGGTCACCGCTGGAATCAGCAGGCGCTTATCTTCGCGGACTTGATAGACCTGCATCATGAATGGCACATCACCGTCTTCCTCGAACCACTCCGCCACATGCTCTTTGAGTACTGAAGGTGCGAAAGGTCGGAAACTTTCGCGACGCTTGATCTTGAGATTTAGGATGTCCTTCATATCGGCGCGCCGCGGATCGCAAATGATTGAGCGGTTGCCAAGTGCTCTCGGCCCCCATTCCATCCTACCTTGGAACCAGCCGACGACCTCACCGCGTGCGATTGCTTCAGCCGTCACTCGGCAAAGATATTCTTCGTCAGCGATATGGCCAGTTTGACAATCGCGTATCTCGGCGCCTCGGTCGTCAAGCAGCGCCGCAATTTCCCTCTCACTTGCCGCGGGACCCAAGTAAGCGTGGTCCATCACAGGGCGCCCGCTCAGTAGATCGCCTGCCAGCACATTGAGATATGGCGCGGCAATTTTTTCACCTGATTGCACAGCTTGCGCACTCTGGTGCCAAGCATAAACTGCCGCACCGATTGCACCTCCTGCATCACCCGCAGCGGACTGCACATAGAGCCGTTTGAAAGGAGACTGCCGCAGAACTTTCCCGTTCGCCACGGAGTTCATTGCGCAACCACCCGCGAGCGCAAGGCTACCTATCCGATACGCATCGTACAGATGATTAATGAGATGAAAGAAGGCCTCTTCATACATCGCCTGAACGGACTGGGCGATGTCCAGGTGTTTCTGCTCGAGTGGTTGGTTTATGTGTCGAGCAGGACCTAGGAGTTCCTCAAGAGCGGGCGAGAACAGTGTACCCACATGAGGGCTGCCGCTTTCCCAGGCGTAGTCAATCTTTTCGCGGTGATGCCGGAAAAAGCGCATATCGAGTGCGAAGCCGCCACCTTCTTTCAATTTTACGATTTGCCGCATAGCGGTGAGATGCTCAGGCTTGCCGTAGGGCGCGAGCCCCATAACCTTGTACTCGTCGCCGTAGCTGGGGAACCCAAGGAACTGCGTCAGCGCCTGATAGAAGATGCCGAGCGAATGTGGGAAATTAACACGGTTGTCGATGGTAATTGAGGTTTCTCGCCCCACGCCCCATGCCGCTGAGCAAAAGTCTCCGAAGCCATCGATGGAAGCAACGCATGCTTCTTGGAAAGGCGACACAAGAAACGCGGAGGACAGGTGGGCAAGATGATGTTCAATTCGCAGGACCTTCCCTCGAAACTTGGTTCCGGGAAAGGCAGATGCAAGTTCAGCTTCAATCGACAGACGCTTTGTGTGATTTCGAAGCCGATCCGCAACGAACCGGAAGTTTGGCCGCTGTCGCAGAGTGAACTCGATCTTCTTGATAATGCTGGCGCTGGGATCGGAATTGACTGCGACGATATCGACATCCGAAAGATCGATCTGAGCTTCCTTTAAGCAATTGCTGATCGCTTGTGAAGGAAAGCCAGCCCAATGCTTAATCCGCCGAAATCGCTCCTCCTCCGCCGCCGCGACGATTACGCCATTCCGGACTAGGCACGCAGATGCGTCTCCGTGGTAGGCATTGAGGCCAAGAATAATGCTCATGATCGCGACGGACTCTGGTGTGTTCAATCTGCGTGTGGCGAAAGCGACCGGCGATTGCGCCGGTACTACGCTGTATTTCCGCCTTGGGCAGAATTGTATCTTGCAATAATCGTCAGGTAGAATTCTAGAACTTGGTCAGCAATGCGCGGCCATGTATAGCGAGCAGCTACGAGGTCGCGCCCCGCGTCACCCATCCGCTGGCGGAGCGCACGATCGTCCAAGATGCTTTGCAGTGCGTGAGCGATACTCCGCGGTTCTATCGGGCATACAATCCCCGCCCCAGCCTCAATGATCTCTCTAGCGATTCCGACCCGGTCGCTGATTACGACCGGGCACGCGCTAGCCATTGATTCGACGACGGCGATGCCAAAATTTTCCTGCTGACTTGGCAACACGAACACGTCTGACGCAGAAAAAGCAACGCGTACAGCTTCGCTGTCGAGCTGCCCCGTAAATGTAACTCTATCTGCGATACCAAGCTTTGCGACGAGGCTGCGTAGAACAGACAGATATGCGTCATCGACTGGCCCAGCGAGCACCAAGTGGCGAAGCGGCGAGCTTCCAGCAATGGCGGCGAACGCTTCGATAACAAGATCAGGCTGCTTTTTGGGATGCAGGCGTCCAAGATAAAGCACGATCTGCATCCCAGCGAGGTCGGGGAATTGATCGCCAAAGGATGATGAATCTGCGCACGCGATGAACTCTGGCAATACGCCGAGCGGTATGACTGCGCTTGCGTGATGCCCCGTGACAAATGCCGATTCCGTTCGCTCACCTTCGCTAGTGAAGTGAATTGCTGCAGCGGAACGCACCACGGAACCAAACATGCGCAAGTAGAGAGTCTTTTTTAGTCGCTTCTGTGATATCGACCACCGCTCTAGGTTGCCGCATGGCCTTAGGACAAACGGCTTCTTGAAGCGCCGTGCCTGACGTGCGGCCTCCCATACTGGATAGTCCCAGATCATGTGACCATGTACGATGTCGCAGGAAGGCAAGAGTGCCTGGAGACTAGACTTGAGGCTTGGCGACCAATGCCAGTTATCCCAACGCATCGGCACGAGATGCGTCTCAACTCCGGCCGGTATGATTTTATCCCCGCCAGAATCACCCGCTAATATGGCAACCCGGTGCCCGGCTCGCGCTTGAGCACTGGCAAGCCCGTTGAGTGCATTTACGGGTCCGCCGGTGCTACGTGCAAGATCGCGAATAACGTGAAGTATTCTCACTTTTTGCCCCCAAGTGCGGCAGCAAGATTGCGTGCGAACTCAGGAGCCGTGGTCTCTGCATTGAGTACACGAGAAGCGAACTGCTGAGCAACTGACGTTTGAGCCGCTGTTCTCTCGGTCGCAGCTATTGCCGCCAGTTCGTTCGCAAAGCATGCGCGGTCGCCAACAGGCACAATGCGCAACAGATCGTGGGGCAGGCCTAGATCGGCCATCTCTCGCGCAGTAATGCCGTCGTAAAGTACGATTGGCAAACCGCTTGCCAAGCTCTCGCAGGCAACAGTCCACCCTGCAGGTTGCCAACTTGCATCGACGAATCCAGCGTAGGCCGCGGCGTGCTGCAGGAGAAATCTCAAGAAAGAATAGCTGATCCGCTCGAACACGATCACTCGGTCTGCAAGCCTCCGCCGTGCTACCTCTTCCTTAAGAAGGCTTGTTCCGCTCTTATGACTGTATTGTGAGATGCGCACCAGCCGTAGCCCGGTTTTCTGGACGACCTCCAATGCATCCGCATTAAGCCGCAGTTCGTCGCCTGGCAGGATCAGATAAGGTTCACTTAGTAGCTTGTCGACGGTAGACCGATGGGCTTCAGGCACGTCGAGTTCGGTCGAGTGGCGCGCATAAAATCNNGTACAACCGGTACTGCTTCGGAGAGATCTGCACGGGCGGCCGCGACCTGCCTAGAAGTCATTAATATTAGACCTCGGGCGGTGCGGGCCGCCAGCCGTGTCACCGACAGTATAGCGGATCGCTTAGCGGTCACCGGCAGTGCGGGCCGCCAACCGTAAATGAACAAAACGGTCTTTCGGCTGCTCCGCGGTTTCACCGCCTCTGCAAAGCAGGATCGCACACCCTGCGTCCCCCATTGGATCACGGATAAAGATCCATTGCGGGCAGCCTTCGTTTCGCTTTTGAGGAAATAGCTCTGAAATGGAAAGATGTCGTTCGGCTTCTCGTTGCTGCTGGAGTCAACGGCGGCTAGTGATATGCCTTCGCCAGCGAGTGCCGAGAAGGCAAACGGCAAAGGAAGGCGCGGCATTTCACCTGTGGGCGAGAAACACGCGCGCCATTCTGGCAAGTTACCGTGAATGTTGAGCAACACGCTTGTGGTGGCAGCTGTCATTGATGTTTACCAGGGGACCTCGCGGCCGCTTTTGATAAAGAGCAGACAAAAATCGACACGCAACCCCGATCGCGAAGTTGCAATACACACATGCTCAATGATGTCGTGAGCAACAACTGCATCGTATTGGTCAGCCAAAAAAACGATCAAATTCCGAACCGAAAGTGCCGTTGATGATTTCAGGGATACGCACTGCAAGTATTGCAGTGATTAAGAAATCTTCGCGTAAGTCTACCAGACCGCTGCTAGCCTGCTAACACAGGCCGCGTCATCCGCCCGTCACCAATTGAAAGCCTAGAAATTGGAGCACTCAATGACTGCCCAAGGCACATGCAATTTTCTGAATGGCTTTTTTTGCTAGCTACAAATGCTGCTGAATTATCTCGGCCTAGACCTAAAGTGGCCGCCGATTGGCGAACGAATTTCTGCTGATCCAACGCATCCTTTGTCCGAGATCTGCATTTGCCGTGGACCAAATACACCTTTCGCCACACTCCTTCCACGAGCCATAACCGCGACCGCGATCATCGGAAACAACAGGAGGGCGAACGATAATTCGAATGTGGCTGATAGGCCGGCTATCAATCCATAGAACCAGGTAATACCTGCAAATGTGAGCACGGCACTTGGAATGACGTAGCCTGACGTAATCGCGCGAAACGCATTCGCTGCAAACCATATGAGAATGCCCGCGTGGACTATCAGCATAATCGAAGTCCAGAAGAGTCCCCCCTCGATCCACATCGCTCGTACTCCAAATTCACCAGGTCGGCCATTGTCTGATGTACCCAGTCCTTCTCCGAAGAATTTGATATCCTCAGGCATGCTGGAGACATCGATACCCTCTTGAAATCGAGCTTGTACGTCGCCTCGTGTCGCCGTTTGGGCTAACAGCGTGGCGACTGGAAGGTCTATGACGCGTTCTAGCGTTTTCGGGATCAATATCGCCAGAGCCAGCAACACGGTACTGGCTAAAGCGGTGCGTATTACCATGGATCTTACGAACGATGATGCTCGGCTTTGGGAACGACTAAACAAAGACGCAACGCCGCANNAACGACCACGACGTAAGAAAGGCGTCTATTGCGCCACGAGAGAGTACCGACGAGTATAATCGAAAGTACAATCTGAGCTGAGGTGATCCCGGCATAGCGATCGGCACTCGCAAAGATCGATGGCACGCGCGTGAACCGTCCAAATCCCTCAAGAAAATTCCGATAAATCACGCCCCCAGATTCGCTGTACGTTGTTGAAATTAAAAAACTTGGATCAATGTAGAGCTGCACGAGACCTACTGCGTGGATTGGCACCATGAGTACCGCTACAAAAAACGCCAAGGATTGGATATCGAACTGCGTATAGGCTTGGGGAATTATCACTATAAATAGAAGCGGAACGCATACGTAGATGAGCATCATGGCCGCTGGCAGAAGTTCCGCATCGAAACCAATACCGAATTGTAAAAAGTATATCGACATTAATAGCGTTGCCAACGTCGGCATGACGAACGGAGAGGAGCTTGTGCAACGTCGACCGGTCGCGAACATCACTAAGATGATGCAAACCGAGATGGCGTATAAAACCATTAGCGCAGCTGTACTCGGCAAAATCCGCTTAAGCAGATCTCCGTAGAGTGCAGTTGCTGCTATGGCAAAGCTCACATATCGGGCACCAATCGATCCCGGAAAATGCGATGGTACTCCACTAGTAGGATTGGCTAGTGGAACTCTGTAGAGTCTCATTGCACCATCGTGAAGTTTTGTATGCTTCCGAGGAAGCGACGCGCTAGGGTCGGCCAAGTAAAGTGAGCCTCGAAATATGCCTTATTTATATCGCCCATGAAGCGCCGACGGCGTCCGTCACGTGATAACAACACAACAGCTTCCAGGAAGCCCTCGCTGTCGTGCGTTGCAAACAATTCTACGCCTCCGACAGTGTTCCAGAACGGATCAGTCATGTAGCCGTTGATACCAACCACCGGCAACGAATGTTGAAGCGCCGCAATGAGCGTTCCGCGCTTCGCGCTGAGGCCGCTCCAATGGGGCACCAGGAAGATATCGGTTGCCGCGAGATAGGCTGATAAGGCCGGTAACGGCAAGTAACCAGGATTTAGTACCGACGCATCTATAGGAAGCCAATTCCTCGGCACACCTCCGAGCAACAACCATGCATGAGCCACGTCTTCCATGCGAAGGCGCCGCTCCAATGCCCTGACGTGCCCGAGCATCCACTTCAGATTATTACCACCGCCAAATAGCGTCAGAAGAACCGTATTGGGATTGAGCCCATGCCTCACGCGAAGCGCGCTGTTGTTCGTCTCCGCAAGCGGAATATTTGAGCCGATATGCAGCCTTATCGGCGCCCGCCTCAACTGCCAGTAGCCCATTTCGGCTAGCAGAGGTTCGGAGGCCGTGAATACGTTATGGGAGGAGCGACACATGGCTTGCAGCGTCTGCTTTTGACTTGTGCCACGCAGCAGACTAGGTGGCCAGCGCCACGTGCGGAAATACGTCTCGTGAACAATGAGCGAGGTGGGCAGCTGTTCGCCAATGGCCTCCAACATTGGCGACAACTCTCTGGGAGCGCGACCGTTATCGTGAGTNNTCATCTGTCGCAGCCGATTGAGCGCGCACGCACTAAAATCGTCGCCGACAATGAGGCTACTGTTTTCCGACGCGCCCATTCCCGCAATTGTCACGACCTCGTGGCCCAGTGCGCGCAGGCCGCTGGCGAGATGCACTGTATGATCGCCAATACCACATGGATATGGCGGCAACGTGCGGGTCAGAATGCCAATCCGCACGTTCCCAGGTCTCCTGTTATATTGTCCTTAGTCTGCAAAGACGAGATTTCCGAGAGATCCTCTCCGGATGAGCGCAGCCAACAGCAGCACCTGAACGAGGGCATACGCCACGGCAGGTATCAGGCCGAGCATGAGCGCATCCCATGTCGTTCGCACGCCGTTGAACGCGATGAAGACCAGCTGTCCGCCGAGACAAGGCAGAATGGCGGTCGACTGCCAACGTGTCGAGCCGCGAGCGATAATCATGGTGTAAAGCGTGCCGCCAAAAATCGTTGCAAGCGATGCCGCCACTGAAACCGGCAACTCCCTTGAGAGCCCACTATAGTTGTCGCCGAGGATCAGCAACCACCAGTCGGGCACAAAATAGGTGGAGGCGATGCATACGGCGCACAAGATCGAAAGTGCACCGATAACGATCGAGGTCTTCGCAACGAAATCGGAGCGCGTTTGAATGCGCGCAAATATAGGCTGAATCAAAAACGGGTTGAGCAGCATGAGCACAGTGAAGATCTGCCCCAGCCGACTGAGTGCGCCTGTCTCGGCGATGGCGCGCGGCTCGGCAAAAACACTTAGTAGCAGGATAGCGATTTGCCCATGAGCGAGGGTATAGAACACCATCGGGGCGATCGGTGCGATGAAGCTGACGAGTTGAGAAGTCTGAGTTGTGTCGCCGGCCGCGCTACGGTCACACAGTTCGCCGCTACGGCGTGCCGTCAGAACGCTCGCAGCAATGGCTCCAGCAAGATTGGCGACAAGAGCTATCGCAGCAGTCGGCCAGAGAACGGCGATGGGTAGCAACAGCAGGCGCAATCCTGCCTCAGTAAAACCGACGCGGAACGTCGAGCGAGCGTCGTGGTGCATGTTCAGCACGGCGCGCGCCAGACTTGTTTCGACTTGGGCGAAACCGATGAGAAAGACCAAGCCGACGCAGGCAATCTCGCTGGTTAGCGGCCGTTGCTGACCACGTAGTAAAAAAATAGCCAGAATAATCACAACGATGATGGCGGGGATCATGAGCCACCGCGACATCCGGCGTGCTGCACTAAGCAAACCTCCGACATAGGGTTTGTCGTGCTGTCGTGCCGCGCCAAGCGAGACGATGGCCTGCGATAGGCCAGGGTTCGCGCCGACGCTAACGAGCGCCAACAAGGTGCCGGCAACAGTATATAGCGCGTACTGTTCAATCGAAAGGACGCGCAGCAGCAGCATACTGACAAGCAGCGTCAACGCTTGTACGGCACCCTGCCCAAGCAAGAATCCGGTCGCCAGTCGCACCCCGCCCGCTAGCAGCGCGAGTTTGCTTCGCGCAGTCGCCGGTTCGGCGCGTTTTCCGTCAATGCCCAGCGACGAATCCATGCGTCAGCCAGTAGCGTTGCGGTTCGTAATGATAATCGGCCGAATACTCAGGCACGAAGTTGTCGCCAAGAAGATCGCGGCGGACGAAAAATGCATTGTTACCATTCAACGTGCAGGCGACAAGGGCGTAGCCTTTTGCAGTCAGCAGTAGCTCGTAGGACTTCAGCGAAGCGCTGTAATCGTCGCCGCTCTGCCAGCAGCGCTTCGCATCGTACGCTGCGATCCACTCTCCTGGCGGAGGGATGACTGGGTTGTACTCTACGACGATGACTCTGGCTCGAAGCCTGTCGATGGCGTCAAGCACGTGGTAATCGTTTCCGTCGATGTCGATGCTGAACAAATCAACATCTACGTCACGCCAGAGCGCGAGGGCGGAAAGTTGGCCGTTAATGCTCTCGCGGGTGACGAACTCGCTAACGAGAGTCAGTGCGCCGGATTCCAGTTCAGTGGTGAAATGTGTTCGGATCTTGCGGACGTAATCCGCGTTGCCGTCAACCCACACACCCCGCCAGCCTTGGCGCAGCAGCAACCGCGTATTGCATTCGCGACCGTCGCTGACGCCGATTTCGACGAATGTGCGCGACGATGTACCGATGCGGCACAGGATTTCATGGATGATGCCGTCCTCTTCGGCCTGCGAGTAGACCTTGAAGCCATGCGGAGCCAGCGCGCGCTCACGCATATGTTTGGGTGTCGCCAGGAGCGCCAGCCAAGCCCTATAGGCCTGGATATTGCGCTGCTCCTCTGCCAGTTGCGTGAGGCGCGAGATGCCGAGCAGTTTCGCAACAAGTTTGCGCATCTCCATTACACCACTCTGAGTTGCCAGAAGATGCCCCCGCCACGCAGCAAATAGCACAGGTATTCCTCCCAGAACGCCGTGCGATGTCTGGCTAGCCAAAGTGCGCCGGGAATGAACTGCAACCCGGGTGCCAAGTCGACGAAGCGTCGCTCTAGCTTGTACCGGTAAGGTACATAGAAGCCATACTCCCGTTCGATCTCGGTGCCTGCTATGACGTAATCACAGGAACGGGCACTCAAGTGCTGCTTATGTGTTGGGTCTACGTAGGCTGCTGCCGATGAGAAATGCGGGACGAGTATGTTGACCTGCGCGTCCGTTCTGCAGATGCGATGGATTTCGCCTAAGACGGCTAGAAAGTCTTCGAGGTGCTCAATAATACTGAGCGCCACGACCTGATCGAAGCTATCCGTAGCGAACGGCCACGGAATTTGATTCAAGTC
>JRYC01002193.1_pt1 | contig 19182 bp, 16 predicted proteins | sample 235301 | NCBI WGS metagenome assembly JRYC01 (sample SAMN03074211, study PRJNA261470) | activated sludge metagenome | biome: Common Effluent Treatment Plant; feature: Wastewater; material: Activated sludge; isolation source: activated biomass of a common effluent treatment plant treating...
GAAGGTACACGATGCGATTTGATCATCCCAAGTGTTAGCCTTGGCCGAGTAGCTCCCCGCATCCTGTCGGCAAGCCGGTACAAGGAGATTGGCGAAGATAGAAAGGCAGATAGAAAGTTCGGGATAATCCGATGGCGGTCCGGCCGTATACGAAAACAGTCAGCTTTTACTACACCGCCCTCAGTGTCATCTGGAATAACGCACGCGCGGCCAGCTGGTCGTGCACCTTCGCCGAGCGAAGCAACTAGCACATCACCCGGCAAGAAGCGATGTCCAGCGAGCTCAAGCGCGTATTCTCGATCAATATATACTCTATCACTATCCAAAAATTCGTCAAGACCTATGTTCTGCAGGCGGATTACGCGTGTCCCGGTGTCTCTATAGTGGTCGCTCTTTAGTTTCGATCCAAACGGACCGTCACAAATTGAACCATGCTCGGGTGCTATGTCCTGAATTGTTCTCCACGGCCACCGTCTCGTCCGCTCGCTCTCGAACACCTCACGTAGAAAGGCCATTGAAAGGGCCTTTGCGCCGGCGAGGCTGGCCTCGACGGCGGCGCGGGCACGTGCGGCCGCTGCCCTAGTAGCGTCAAGGTGGGCAGTGAGTCGGCGCTGCTCCAATAACGATGGGAGGCAAACGTGAAATGTTTCGACAGTGGGAAAATAGATCGTCTTGTGAATCGCACCGCTTGCCTGCTCAAGAAGAAACGTTCGTGCCGCAATAAGTAGGTACATCAGGAATCTCGGATCAAGATCCGGACCACATACCCAATTTACAAAGTCCTGGCTCGTCGCCATGGAGCGACCCATGATCGCGGCAAAGCCAACGGACGCCGTTCGAGAGAGAATAACAGTCCCAGGCGGTAGTATGCGTGCCGCAGAGTTTGCGATGCCGAGAGCGTTCGTCGTCTCTTCCGTCTCGAAAATCTCAGCCCCATCGGCTTTGCGAATGTCGGCGAGAGACACCCAAGGAACATCGCCGCCCCACCACTCGGGACGCCGGCGACTCGGTGTATGCCCGCTTTCGAGGCGCGCAAGGGTCTTCAGCTCCGCCCACCGCCAACCCCGCGGCGTATCGCGAGGTGGCTTGCCGACGGCCAATGGAACGAAGCTCGAGCGCAAGCGCGTGTCGCTCAGGGCCGGGGCGTTCACGCCGCAAATATCCTTTCCTTCGTCTCGCGCAGCAGTTCCGCCGGTCGGCCGGCCGATCGAAGTGCTGCCAGCCCGCCCGCCGCTCGCAGCTCCGGCGTGGCGAAGATGCTGGGGCTTTCCAGCCCCTCCGTGCCGGCCTTGGCGAATTGCGCGCAGACCGCTCGGATGGCGCCAATTGCCGGCGGCGGCATGGCGCTCAGCCATGTCGCGTGCTTCCACAGGAAGGCGTCCGCCCGGTCTCGTCGGCTGCGGGGCTCGGCACCATAACCGGCCTCGGCCAGAATATCGTAGAGGTCGAAGTCCTCGCGCGCCTCGATGCGGCGAAGCACGATCGCCGAGCGGCCACCCTCGGGCAGCCGGCCGAGCAGGTCGCGGCGGCGCTCGGGCACGACCCAGGCGGCGCGGAAATCTCCGAGCGTGGGAGCCTCGGCGACCAGCCGGGCGGCGAGTCGGGCCTTGTAGTCCTCCACCGTCATCGGCACGGCCCGGCCATCCACCTCGGTCAGGATCAGCTTGCCGGCTGGCGTCACCCGGATGCTGAAGCCCTCGGCCTCGATGAGCGGCTCGGGCGAGGAATGCGGATCCCGGCCCGCGTCGTCCGGTCCAGTGGGTCGGTCGACCACGTTCGCCCGGCTAAGGAACGACTGGCCGAAGAGTCGCGTGGCGTCGGTGTAGTCGTAGACACGGAACATCAGCTTGCCGGAGGCGAGATCCAGGCGGGTGCCCCGGCCGACCATCTGGTAGAACGAGATGGCGGAGCCGACGTAGCGGAAGAACACGATGTTGCGGACCTTCGGCACGTCGACGCCGGTGGTCAGAAGATCGACGGTGGTGGCGACGATGTAGCGGGCGGTCGAGCCGCGAAAGTCGGAAATCAGCCGCGAGCCACCCGATTCCGCAGTGCATTTGAAGGCATAGGGCTCGGTACGGACATGGCCGCCGGCGGCACACCAGTCGGCATAGAGGTTGTTCAGCTCGTTGGCGACGCGGTCGGCGTGGCTGTCGCGGGCACAGAAGACGATGGTCTTCTGCTCAGGCCCACCCGTGGCGAGAAGCTCGCGGAACAAATCGGAGCACATCGCCGCCACCCGCTCGGGGAGCTGGATCCGATCCTCGAAGGTCTCCGCCTGATAGCGGGCCTGGGCCTCGGCCAGCGCTATGGCGCGGCCGGTCCTGGCGTCCCGCAACGTTTTGCCGGCGAGGTCGCGCTGCTCGACGCCGGTCTCGCGCTCGTTCTGCGGCTTGTCGTCGAGGAAGATGTCGCGGCGCACGATCTCGCAGGCGGCTAGGTAGCCGTCCTCGATGCCCTGCGCCATATCGTAGGCGTAGACCGGCTCGCCGAAGTGACGGAGGTTGTCGGCGGCGAGCTGCCGGTCGTCATCAGCCTCCTTCGTATCTTCGGAGACCTCCAGCTGCCGTGGCGTCGCTGTCAGGCCGATCTGCACGGCGTCCGGATTGCGGCGCAGGACCTCCGACCACTTGCCCCAGGCGGAGCGGTGGCATTCGTCGATGACGATGTGGCTGAAGTAGTCGGCCGGGTAATGCGTGGTGAGGAAGCTGGCGTCGCCATCCTCGCGGTCGATGCCGAGGGTCTGGAAGGTGGCGATGTGGACGCGGGCGTTCCTGGCGTTGTTGGCGCCGTCGGCGGCGCGGTGCACCTCTGCCGCGTCGGCGCCGAAGACTGCCTTGAAGGCGGCGAGGCCCTGAGTCCGCAGCTCGTCTCGATCACAGACGAACAGCGCCCGCTTGAGCAGGCCAACGCGGGCCAGCTTCTCCAGAAGATGCACGGCGATGAAAGTCTTGCCGGCACCGGTGGCGAGCGAGAGCAATGCCCGCTTCTCGCCGCGTGCCAACTTTTCCAGAACGGCCCGGATCGCGGCGTCCTGATAGTAGCGCCGGCTGGTCTCGCCGCCGGAATAGGGGACGAGAAGGGGCTGGGCCAGGGGCTGGTCGAGACGGATCCCGGTCGCTTCCTGCCAGCGGCGCAACAGGGTCTCGGGCGACGGAAATTCGGCCATCTCCTGCGGGGCGGAGGTGCGGCCGGAAATGCGGTCGAATTCGACGAAGCGGTGGCCGTTGGAGCTGAACACGAACGGCACGTTGAAACGTGCAGCCTTGGCGTAGACTTTGACCTGCTCCAGTCCGTGCGTCGGCGGCAGGCTCTCGGCCTTGGCCTCGATCAGCGCTACCGCCAGCGGCTGCGTGCCGGGGTTGATGATAGCACGGAGGCAATAGTCGATACGCCCGCGCGTCCGGCGCGGGCGACCGTTCATGATCTCGATGGCGCCCGCCGTCTCCTCGCGACGGATCATCTCCTCGGTCCAGCCGCAAGCGTGGAGCGCCGGATCGACGAGCTTGGCGCGGGTGTCGGCTTCGTTGAACGACATGAGCCGAGATGGAAACGAAGCTGGCACCACCGTCAAGACGGCAGCGAATTCCCACCCCTACCGCTGCTTCGGATCCAGCACGTCGCGCAGGCCGTCGCCCAGCAGGTTGAAGCCGAGGCTGACGATGAAGATGGCGATGCCGGGCATGGTCGCCACCCACCACTGGTCGAGCAGGTAGGCGCGGCCCGAGGCGATCATCGCACCCCATTCCGGGGTCGGCGGCTGGGCGCCGAGGCCGAGGAAGCCGAGGCCGGCGGCCGTCAGGATGATGCCGGCCATGTCGAGGGTCAGCCGCACGATCAGCGAGCTCATGCACAAGGGTGCCACATGGCCGAGGATGATGCGGGTCGTGGATGCGCCCTGCATCCGGGCGGCGGCGATGAAGTCGCTGTTGCGGATGGTCAGGGTCTCGGCGCGGGCGAGGCGCGCATAGGGCGGCCACAAGGTGATGGCGATGGCGATGATGGCGTTCTCGATGCCCGGCCCCAGCGCCGCCACGAAGGCCAGGGCCAGGATCAGCCGGGGAAAGGCCAGGAAGATGTCGGTGACGCGCATCAGCACGGTGTCGACCCAGCCGCCCATGTAGGCGGCGACGGTGCCGACCAGCAGGCCCACCGGCCCCACCATGATGGCGACCAGCACCACCACCGCCAGGGTGAGCCGCGTGCCGTAGATCGTGCGCGAGTAGATGTCGCGGCCGAACTCGTCGGTGCCCAGCCAGTGCCCGCCCGAGGGCGGCTGCAGGCGCAGGCCCAGGTTCTGGGCGATCGGCGAGTGGGTGGCGAGCAGCGGCGCCAGCAGCGCCACCAGCAGCAGGCCCAGCACGATGAGCAGGCCCACCATGGCGAGCGGGTTGCCGCGGAAGGCCAGCCAGGAAAGGTAGAAGCGGCCGAGCCGCGCCTGCCAGCGCGAGGCGGGCGTGTCCGCCAGCAGCCAGGAGCGGCGCTGCGAGCCGATCATCGGGCGCGCGGGTCCATGGCCCGGTAGAGCAGGTCGGAGAGCAGGTTGAGGCCGATGAAGACCGCGCCCACGACGATGGTGCCGCCAAGCACGGCGTTCATGTCGGAGTTCAACAGGGCGTCGGTGATGTAGCGGCCGAGGCCGGGCCAGGCGAAGACGGTCTCGGTCAGCACCGAGCCTTCGAGCAGATTGCCGTAGGAATAGGCGATGACGGTGATCAGCGGCACCATGGTATTGCCGAGCGCGTGCCGCCAGATCACCTGCCACTCCGGCACACCCTTCACCCTGGCGGTGGTGATGTATTCCTGGCGCAGCTGCTCGAGCATGAAGCTGCGCGTCATCCGGCTGATATAGGCCAGCGAGAAGTAGCCCAGGATCGAGGCCGGCAGGATGATGTGCGAGAAGGCGTTGGAGAAGACGTCCCAGTCGCCGGCGATCGCCGCGTCGATCAGGATGACCCCGGTCACCGCCGGCACGACGTCCTCGTAGAACACGTCGAGCCGACCAGGCCCCTCGACCCATCCGAGCGTGGCATAGAAGATCAGCAGGCCCACGAGCCCCAGCCAGAAGATCGGCACGCTGTAGCCGACGAGGCCCAGCACGCGGACGATGCGGTCGAGCCAGCCGTCCTGATGCACGGCCGCCAGCACGCCCGTCGGAATACCGACCAGGATGCCGATGACGATGGCGACGGTGGCGAGCTCGAGGGTGGCCGGAAAGAAGCGGGCGATGTCGCCGACCACCGGGCTGTTGGTCAGGATGCTCTCGCCGAAATCGCCCTGCAGCACCCGCGAGATGTAGAGGCCGAACTGATACCAGATCGGCCGGTCGAGGCCCATCTCGGCCCGGGTCTGCTCGTAGACCGCCAGCGGGGCATTGTCGCCGACCGCCGCGATCACCGGGTCGATCGGCACCACCCGGCCGATCACGAAGGTGACGAACAGCAGTCCGAAGAAGGTGACGGCCAGCGTGGCCGCCACCCTGGCGAAGCTCAGCAGGTGGCGCGCGGCCTCCATGTCCGCCGCGCGCCTGCCCTGCCAACTACTCCTTGTGCCCCTTCCAATACTTGTTGTCGTCGAAGCTCGGGCCCCAGATCATGCCCTTGACCTCGGCACGGCTGGCGATGGTCTCGATCTGCTGCGCCATGATGACGAAGGGCGAGACCTTCTGGTGCTCGCGCTGCTCGGCCTGGTAGATCTCCGAGCGCTTGGCGCCGTCGCGCTCCAGCACCGCCGCCTGAGTGGTCTTGGTCATCTCGGGAATGTCCCAGGCATTGCGCCATGCCAGCGTCTTGGCCGAGGTGTCGTCGCCGTTGTTGTAGTTGGCGGCGAAGGTCTCGGCGTTGGTGTTCGGATCCTGATAGTCCGGACCCCACTGGCCGATATAGACGTCGTGCTGGCGCGCCCGGTACTTGGTCAGGGTCTGGGCGTTGTCGGCCGGCAGCAGCTCGACCTTGACGCCGGCCTCGGCCCAGGTCGCCTGGATGGCCTGCGCCAGGTCCTTGGTCGGCGAGGTGTTGCGCACGTCCATGTTGATGGTGAAGCCGTCGGCGAGGCCGGCCTTGCCCAGCAGCTCCTTGGCCTTGGCGATGTCGAGCTTGTAGGGCGTGTCGGGGATGGCGCCGAGGAAGCCTTCCGGCAGGAAGGACTGATGCACCTTGGCGTTGCCCTGCATGATGACGCCCGACAGCGCATCGTAGTCGACCGCCCACTTCAGGGCCTCGCGCACCTCGGGCTTCGACAGGAACTGGTTCTTCTGGTTCAGGCCCATGTACCAGATGGCACCCTTGGGCGACTTGTCGATGCGGATCGCGGCGTTGCCGGCGATGGCCTTGATGTCCTCCGGCCCGAGCTTGCGGGCGATGTCGATGTCGCCCTTCTCCAGCAGCAGCCGCTGGGTCGAAGGCTCGGGCACGTGGCGGACGATGACGCGCTTGAAGCCGGGCTTGCCCAACCAATAGTCGTCGTTGGCGTCGAGCGCGTAGTTGTCCTTGGGCTTCCAGGCGCGCAGCTTGAACGGCCCCGAGCCGGCCGAGGTGGTCTTCAGCCACTCGTAGCCCATGTCGCCGGCCTTCTCGTGCTCCTTGACCAGCTTGGCGTCGACCACCGAGCCGACGCCGGCGGTCAGGCAATAGAGCACGAAGGTCGGCGCGTAGGGCTTGTCGACCTTCAAGACCAGGGTCCGCGGATCGCTGGCCTTGATCGTCTCGGCCATGTTGTCCTTGTTGAAGCCGAACTGGGTCAGGATGAACCCGGGCGACTTGTTCAGCGCCACGACGCGCTGCAGCGAGTAGGCGACATCCTCGGCGGTCAGCGGGTTGCCGCTGTGGAACTTGATGCCGTCGCGGATCTTGAAGGTGAAGCTCAGGCCGTCGTCGCTGACCGACCAGCTCTCGGCGACGTGGCCCTGCAGGTTCTCGACATCGTCGACCGGATAGGTGACCAGGCGGTCGTAGACCTGCGCCTGGTACTCGGCGGCCGAGAACTCGAACACCTCGGCCGGATCCAGCGAGATGATGTCGTCGATGAAGTCGGCCATCACCAGGCCGTCCTTGGGCGTCGCCGCCTGGCTGGCGCCGATGCCGACGAGCAGGGCTACCGCCGCCGTGCCGAGTGCCAGGGCCGTCTTGCGCATCTGGGTTCGCGCTCCTTGCTTGCTGGGGGAATGGCCGGGACCTCCGGCCACCGCTTGCCGGAAGCGTGGTCGCGCGCCCGTGGAGTGTCAAGCTGGCGCCGGCGGGCCGATCCGCAGCATCGCGAAGCCCGCCCGAAAGCCGGCGGCCTTGGGGCTGCAGCAATACAATCCGGCCTCGACCTCGCCGCCCGCATCGGCATGCAGGCGGGCCAGCCTGATCTGCGTCCAGCGCCCTCCGGGCTGCAATGCCGCCTCGACCAGATAGTCGGCAGCGGTACGGCCGATGCGAAAGGCGACGTCGCGGCCCTGCTCGGGCCCGATGTCCTGCGTCGACCAGTCGGACCAGCCGCCGTTCGTCACGACGGCGCCGAGGCGGCTCGGATGACCGGGCTCGAACTCGACCGAGGTCTTCAGCCAGCATTCCGGCGACAGCCGGATCATCAGCCCCGCCTGGTCGTATTGATGGACCGGCTCGGTGCGAACGCGTGTCTCGATGACGAAATCGCCAGCCACCGCGACGCCGAGGAAATGTCCGTTGTCGATTCGGAAGCCGTAGTGCGTGCCCTGCCAAAAGTCGGTGCCGGCGGCGGTCTCGATCACCAGCCCGGCCGCACCCGTCCGCAGGCTTGGCGGCGGATGATGCCAGCGCAGGCGCGGGTCGAACGCGGGTCCGGCGAACATCTCGTGCAGCGAGGCCATGCGGTTCCCCTGGCTGTCCTCTCAGTCAAGATAGGGCAGCAGCAGCCGCAGATCCTGCAGGAAGGCGCCGTAGGCTTCGTCGCGGCCGGCCTCTTCCGGCAGCCGCAGCAGGAAGGAGGGATGCACCGTCACCATGGCCTCGCGGCCTTGTCCGAACGGCATGACCTTGCCGCGCAGGCTGGTGATCGAGCTGGCGCGGCCGAGCCCGGCCTGCACCGCCGTCGCACCCATCAGCACGACGAGCTTCGGGCTCACCAGCTCCAGCTCGCGCTCGAGCCACGGTCCACAGGCCCTGATCTCGCTCGATCCCGGCTTCTGGTGGATGCGCCGCTTGCCTCGCGGCACGAACTTGAAGTGCTTCACCGCATTGGTGACGTAGAGCCGCCGCCGGTCGATCGACAGCTCGGCGAGCACCCGGTCCAGGAGCCTGCCGGCCGGCCCGACGAAGGGGCGGCCCTGGATGTCCTCGACGTCGCCCGGCTGCTCGCCCACCAGCATCACCGGTGCTCCGGCCGGGCCTTCGCCGAACACCGTCTGCGTCGCATGCTCCCACAACGGGCAGGCGCGGCAGCCTTCGGCGGCACGCCGGACCTCGTCCAGCGTATCGCCGCCCAGCTGCTCGGGTGTCGGCTCGGGCAGCTCCGCACCGCGGCGGCGGACCGCCGGCTTGGCCTGGGTTGCGATCATCGCCCGCTCCTTCCTGGAAGCATTCCGGATCAGCGGGCCAATGAGCGGGGCTTCGGGCAGGTTCCGCCAGAAATGCTTCGGCATTTCGGCGCGCATGGCCCGGGGATTCACCCGGGCCGGATTGAATGCGCTCGCATAGTAGACGCGCCAGACGTCCTCCAGATCGTCCGCTCCCGGTGCGTCGGTCCGGCCGGCTCGGGGGCCGAAGACCAGCTCGCGTCCGTCCCACAGCGCGCTGCGCTCGGGCGTCAGGATCGCCCAGCGCATGTTGGTGAAACGGCGCACGAAGAACGGCGCGGATGCCTCCAGCGTGTGGTGGTCGGGCTCGTGCCAGGCGACGAAGCGCTCCTCGGCACCATCGGGCACCGCGCGGAAGCGGACGAAGGCATGGGTCTTGTGAATGTCGCGGCGGACGGCCTTGGCCATCGCCGAGACGCGCATCAGGTCGGGATCGGCGGCGAAGCGGATCAGCGTCCTGTCGTGATGCACGCGCCAGAGAAGGCGATAGAGCAGGCCGAACCTGTCGGAATCGCGATGCAGGGCAGCATGCTCCGCGAGCTCGACCAGGTCGCGAGGTACGGCGATCGAGGCCGCCGGCGCCGCTGGGGGCAGGGGCTGGCCGTCCAACAGGTCCGTGGAATCGCCGGCGACACGCCAAGCCACCGCTTCGGGCGGTATGTCATGCACGAGCAGATTGCGGGCAGCAGCGCGCCAGCCGGCGAAGTCGGCGGGATGGCCGAGCTCGATGCTAGGCATGGCCCATCGGCAGCACCAGTTGCAGGCTTTCGGTTCGACGCAGCCGGCTCGCGAGCCTCGCGCTGTCGAGCACCCTCGATGGCCGATGGTCGGGAAGGACCACGAAGGGCAGCACCTTGGCAGGCGAAGCGACGAGCCGCGCCAGATCCGCGCAGCGCAGGGTCGCCACGCGGCGGGAAGCGAGGATCCGGTCCACGACCCGGACTCCCAGGCCCGGCACGCGCAGCAGCTCCTCGCGGCTGGCGCGGTTCACGTCCAGCGGGAACCGGTCGCGGTGGCGCAGCGCCCAGGCAAGCTTGGGATCGATGTCGAGCGGCAGCATGCCCAAGCCTCGCTCGAACAGCTCACCGGCCTCGAAGCCGTAGAAGCGGAGCAGCCAGTCGGCCTGGTAGAGCCGGCTCTCGCGCCGCAGCGGCGCGGGCCTCGGTGGCAGCAGCCGGCTCGGCTCGGGAATCGGGCTGAAGGCCGAATAGTAGACGCGGCGCAGGCGATAGGCGTTGTAGAGATCGGCGCTCGTTCGCAGGACCGTTGCGTCGTCGGCATCATCGGCGCCGACGATCATCTGGGTCGATTGACCGGCGGAAGCGAAGCGTGGCGCCGTGGGCTCGGCCGCCGCTTCCTCGATCCGGCCGCGCAGGGAGCCCATCGAGCGGCGGATGGCGCGGATCTCCTTGCGCGGTGCCAGCCGCTCCAGGCTCTCGGCCTTTGGCAGCTCGATGTTGACGCTCAGCCTGTCGGCGAGAAGCCCCGCCTCGGCGACCAGCCGCTCGTCGGCGTTGGGGATCACCTTCAGGTGAATGTAGCCGCGGAATTGGTGCTGGCCACGCAGGTGACGCACCACGCGAAGCATCTCCTCCATCGTGTAGTCGGGGCTCTTGATGATTCCCGAGGAGAGGAACAGGCCTTCGATGTAGTTGCGCCGGTAGAAGCCCAACGTCAGCCGGACCAGTTCCTCGACCGAGAACCGCGCCCGTCGCACGGTGCTCGACGAGCGGTTGATACAGTAGAGGCAGTCGTAGACGCAGGCGTTGGTGAGGAGGACCTTGAGCAGCGACACGCACCGGCCGTCGGGCGTATAGCTGTGGCAGATGCCCATACCCTCGGTCGAGCCGATGCCGGCCCTGCCCAGGGAATCCCGCTTCCCGGCGCCGCTGGATGCACAGGAGGCATCGTACTTCGCAGCGTCCGCCAGAATCTGCAATTTTGCTTTCAGATCCATCCGCAGGCTCCGTCGTCGAGCCCAGGAGTATAGATGTTCACTGTTTGTTCTCAATGGGAGCCATCGCGGCGATGAATGACGGCGCCGCGACGCCGACCCGCGAGCGCATCCGCGCCCTGGCGGCCGAGCTCTATGTGACGCGCGGCTACGACGGGTTCAGCTTCGGCGACATCGCCCAGGCCGTCGGTGTCACCCGTGCCAACATCCACCATCACTTCGGCAGCAAGGCCCGGCTGATGGCCGAGCTGATCGAGGGCTTCGCCGACGATGCCACCAAGCGGGTCAATGGCCATTGGGCCGAGGGCGACGTCGCGTTCTTCGACCGCTTCACGCTGCAGCTCGCCGACCTGCGGCGCTTCTACGCCCGCTTCAACCCGAACGAGGGCGACCGCAACGTCTGGAGCCCGGTGTCGCGGTTGCGGCTGGATCTGCAGGTGCTGGGCGAGGAGGCGGCGCGAGCCCTGCTGCGGGTCAGCCGGGCCTACGATGTCTCGCTGCGCGAGGCCGTCCGGCGGGGCATCGCCCGTGGCGAGCTGCGCCCTGATACGCCGGTCGCCGAGGTGGCCCTGGTGCTGCGGGTCACGCTGATGTCCTGCGGGCCGGTCACCCAGGACAGCGGCAGCTTCGCCGAGGTCGAGCGGCTGATCGCGGCCCTGCAGCGGACCGTGGCGGCCGCCTGGGCGACGGCTTGACCGGGAAGCTGACTTACTGGTAAGTAAGTCTAGTCGAGGGGAGACTGGATGATGTATCGCGACCCGAAGTTCCAGCGCGTCGAGGTCAGGCCGGCGACGGGCGCCATCGGCGCCGAGATCGTCGGGGTCGATTTGGCGGCGCGGCCCGACGATGCCACCTTCGAGGAGGTGCGCCGGGCGCTGCACGTCTACAAGGCCGTCTCGGTCCGCGATCAGAAACTCGACGCGCAGAGCCTGCACGAGGTCGCCCGCCGCTTCGGGCCGTTCAGCGGCAATCCGGTGCACATCCCCGTCGAGGGCTTCGACGACATTGTCCGCTTCGTGCGCGAGCCCGACGAGACCGGCAAGGTCATCGGCGAGGACTTCCACATGGATCTGGCCTGGATGGAGAAGCCGCCGGGCATCACCATGCTCTACGGCGAGGTGATCCCGCCGGTCGGCGGCGACACCATGTTCGCCAGCCTCGAGCATGCCTACAACTATCTCTCCGACGGCATGAAGGCGCTGATTGCCGACCTCGTCGGCGTGCATTGCGGCAAGGGCGTGTTCGCCAACAACGCCGCCCACAAGCATCTCGGCGTGCGCACGGACGCCACCAAGGTCGACGACATCGAGACCGAGCATCCGCTGGTCTGCGAGAATCCCTACACCGGCAGGCCCTACGTCTTCGTCAGCGGCGTGCTCCGCCGCTTCAAGGGCATGACCGAGGCCGAGAGCAAGCCGATCATCGACCACCTGATCGGCGTCGCCACCCGGCCCGAGTTCACCTGCCGCCTGCGCTGGGAGCAGGGAACGCTGACCATGTGGGACAACCCGCGCCTCCTGCATACGGCGATCAACGACTATTCGGGCTATCGCCGGATCACCTACCGGACCACGGTCGAGGGTGCCGTGCCGCGGGCGGCCAAGGCCGTGCCGATGAGCCGGGCGGCGTAGCGTCGACAGAATTCGCGAGCTGTCGCGGCGAGGAGGCGGCGGGGTGCGAACCGGCCGCCTCTTCTCTTTCATCCGAGAATGCTGCGCGGTGGCGCGGGATTGGCCTATAAGGTCGGACAGTGGCGAAGGCGGGCGCGGGAGACGCTCATGCGACAGCGCGTCCTGGTCATCCAGGCGACATGGGACGACGAGGCCGGGGTGTGGGTTGCCGAGAGCGAGGACGTCCCGGGACTCGTCACCGAGGCCGCCACCGTGGAAGAGCTGGCAGGCAAGCTCCGGACCATGGTACCGGAACTGCTGACGCTGAACCGTCACCTGCTGGACAGTGACGACTCCGACTCCGAGCTCTTGCTGGAACTCACCGCACGCCAAGCCCTAACGCTGCCGCCGATCCACGGTGGCCCGTAGCGGGTGGCGGACTTCGCCCCGGAGCTGAAGCGGCGTCTGCGGGAGGCCGGATGCACTCGCGTGCGCCAAGGCCACGGCGATCACGAGATCTGGTACAGCCCGACCACACGGCGGAATTTCCCGGTCGACCAGAAGATCCTGTCGCGGCACACCGCCAATGCCGTGCTGAAGCAGGCAGGATTACCGAAGGCGTTCTGAGCAGGGCGCGGTTAACCGGACCTCACTGGTCAATCTTGCGCGCGGTCCGCCGTCCGATCCACATGCCCCAGCCCGCGCTCCGGATCCACCCGGTCGCGCACCCGCTGCTTCAGCGTCCGCACATCGGGGAAGCCGCCGTCGCGCTTGCGGTCCCAGATCGGCTCGCCGTTGCAGTCGATGGTGAAGATGCCGCCGGTGCCCGGCGCCAGCGCCACCTCGCCGAGATCCTCGGCGAAGGTGCTCAGCAGCTCCTGCGCCATCCAGGCGGCGCGCAGCAGCCAGCCGCACTGGCGGCAATAGGTGATGACGACGCGGGGCTTGGCGGTCAAAGCCGGGAGACCTCGACCTCCTTGGAGGTGATGAACTCGATCAGCGCCGGCTGGCCGCGCTCGGTGGCTTCGATGCCGCGGCGGATGGCGGCGGCGATGTCGCCGGGGCGCTCGACGCGCTCGCCATGGCCGCCCAGGGCGCGGGCGAAGGCGGCGTAGTCGCCGGAGATGTCGGTCGAGCGGTAGCGCTCGGTCGAGACCGGCATCACCTTCAGCTCGATCGCCATGCAGAAATTGTTGAGCAGGATCGACAGGATCGGGATGCGCTCGCGCACCGCCGTCTCGAAGTCCATGCCGGTGAAGCCGATGGCGGCGTCGCCCCAGACATTGATGCAGAGCTTGTCGGGCTTGGCGAGCTTGGCTCCCATGGCGAGGCCGAGCCCGTAGCCGAGCTGCGTGCTCTTGCCCCAGCCGATGTAGGACAGCGGTGTCGTGCTCCTCCAGAACGGCGAGAGCTGGTCGCGCGGGCTGCCGGCATCGTGGGTGATGATGGTCTCCGCCACGTCGACCGTGCGCTGCAGCTCCCAGAGCACGCGGTAGGGATTGAGCGGCACGGCATCGGATTCGAGCTTGGGCAGCCAGCGGTCCAGCCAGGCGGCGTGGACCTCGGCGATCTCCCTGGCCACGGCGGCGGGATCGCGCGGGCTGGCGCCGGCCAGCCGCTCGCACTCGGCGATCAGCGCCTGCAGCACCAGCCTGGCGTCGCCCAGCACGCCCAGCGTGACCGGCACGTCCTTGCCGACGTCCATCGGATCGAGCGTGGCGTGGATGATCCGCTTGCCCTTCGGCATGGCGACGCCGAAGGCCGTCTCGGTGAAGCTGCAGCCGAGCCCCAGGATGAGGTCGGATTCGTCGAGGAAGTGCCGCACCGTCCGCGGCATGGCGAGGCCGCCGGCACCCAGCGCCAGTGGGTGGGTCTCGGGGAAGGCGCTCTTGCCTTCGAGGCTGGTGCAGACCGGGATCGCCAGCAGCTCGGCCAGCCGGCGCAGCTCCGCCCATGCCTCGGCCCAGTGGACGCCCTGGCCGGCATAGATCACCGGCCGCCTGGCCCGGACCAGCATGTTCGCCGCTTCGCGCACGGCCTCGGGGTCGGGGCCGCTGCGCAGCGGCCGGGCCGGGACATAGTCGAGGTTCTCGATCTCCTCGTTCCAGACGTCGACCGGGATCTCGACCAGCACCGGGCCGCCCCGGCCCGAGCGCAGGCGCGAGAAGGCGCGCCGGAACACCGCCGGTATGTCGGCGGCCGAGGTCAGGGGCTCGGCCGACTTGGTGATGCCCTGCATGTTGAGCGAGGCGTTGTAGTTGGGCTGCACCCAGGCGAGCCGGCGGGCATAGCCCATGGGCATGACCAGGATCGGCACCGATTCGCTGTGCGCCTGGGCGACGCCGCCATAGGCGTTCTCGGTGCCCGGCCCGTGCTGCATGCAGAAGGTGCCGATCCGGCGCCCGCTGGTGACGCGCGAGATGGCGTCCGCCATGTGCAGGCCGGTGCGCTCCTGGCGGACGATGATCGGCCTGATGTCGAGCTTGGCCGCGTGCTCGAGGATGTGGTTGACAGGGTAGCCGATCACCCACTCCACACCTTCGCGCCGCAGGATCTCGCTGATCGCGTCCGCCGTCCTCACGCTGCCTCCCAACTCGCTGGTGCCGCTACCAGACGGCACCCGGCACCGACCGCAACACCTCGTCGCGCAGCGTAACACCCCAGCCCGCCGCCGTCGGCGCCTTTCGCCAGCCGTTCTCGATGGCAGGGTTGCGCCGTTCGACCAGCTCGTCGAACAGCGGATCCTCGGCGAACTGGTGCTCGAGGATCAGCAGCGACGGCACCACGGTGGACAGGGCGTGGGAAACGTCGTCCAGCACCGGGCCCGAGGGATTGTGCGGCGAGTACTCCACGCCAGCACCGGCGGCATAGAAGCCCAGCCTGACGGCCTCGGCGAAGCCGCCGACGAAACGGACGTCCGGCATCACCACGTCGACCGCCTGCTCCTCGATCATCGGCCGGAAATTGTTGAGACCGAACAGGCGCTCGCCGCCGGCCAGCCTCATGCCCCGGGCGTGCGCCAGATCCTTCAGCCGGCGGACGGCGGCGAGGTCGGTGGCGGTCTCCGTCACCGGGCATTCGAGCCAGAACAGCCGCAGCGGCGCCAGCTCCAGGATCAGCCGCGCGGTCTCGGCCTCGCTGAACCGCCAGTGGCAGTCGACCAGCAGGTCCATCTCCGGGCCGATCTCGTCCCGCACCGCCGCCGTGACCTCGATGCCGTGGGCGATCAGCCGCCGCTGGTCGCGCGCACCCGCCTCGGCCCAGCGCACGTCGTCGAACGGCGCCATCTTCAGCGCCGTCATGCCGCGCGCCTTGGCCTCGGCGGCGCGGCGCCGCCAGCCCGCCGGCGTGCGGTCGCGCGTGCCGCGGTTGATGTTGGCGTAGTAGCGCACGGCCGGGCGCATCGGCCCGCCGAACAGCGCCGTCACCGGCACGCCGGCGCGGCGCGCCTGCACGTCCCACAGCGCCTGCTCCAGGGCGCTCAGCACCGCCTCGCCGAGCTTGCCGTGGCGATGGCGCTCCGCACTCCAGGTCAGCCGGGTGACGGCGCCGGCATCCTCGCCGGCCAGCTTCTCGGCGAGCTGCCGGACCAGCGGCACGGCCAGCGGCTCATCGGCATCGGTGGTGCATTCGCCCAGCCCCTCGATGCCGTCCTCGGTGCGCAGCCGCAGGAAGGTCCACGCCGTCTTGGCCGATACGGGCACCCGGATCGGCTCGACGCCGGCGATACGGAACGTCATGCTTTCGTCATCCACTCGCAGTCGGCGGCTCGATGCGGAGCCGCGGCCCGCCGGCCTCGACACGGCCGATCAGCCGGGCCGATGGATAGCCGGCTTCGGCGATCCGGGCGAGCAGTCGTTCGGCCTCGCCGGCGGCGCAGGAGACGAGCAGGCCGCCCGAGGTCTGCGGGTCGGTCAGGATGTGGCGGCGCCAGGCGGGCAGGCCGTCGGGGAGCGACACCTGCCCGCCGTAGCTGTCCCAGTTGCGGTGCGAGGCGCCGGTGACGAATCCATCGCGTGCCAGGGCTCCGGCATGGGTGAAGAGCGCCGGGCCGTCGTCGCGGATGGCGAGTGTCACGCCCGAGCCGCGCGCCATCTCGAGGCCGTGGCCCAGCAGGCCGAAGCCCGTGACATCGGTGACGGCGTGCACGGCCGGCTCGCGGCCCAGCTCGGCGCCGATGCGGTTGAGGGTCGTGGTGCTGGCGACCAGCTCGGCATAGGCGTCCGGCGGCAGGGCTCCCTTCTTGAAGGCGGCCGAGTAGATGCCGACGCCCAGCGCCTTGGTGAGGATCAGCGCGTCGCCGGGCTCGGCACCCGAGTTGCGCCGGACCTCGGCCGGCCGGCAGGTGCCGATGACCGCCAGCCCGTAGATCGGCTCCGGCGAATCGATCGAGTGGCCGCCCGCCACCGGTATGCCGGCCTCGGCGCAGATCGAGGCACCGCCTTCGAGAATGGCGCGCACCGTCTCGGTCGGCAGCTTTCCGAGCGGCATGCCGAGGACGGCGAGCGCGAACAATGGCTGCCCGCCCATGGCGTAGACGTCGGAGATGGCGTTGGCGGCGGCGATCCGGCCGAAGTCGCGCGGATCGTCCACCATCGGCATGAAGAAGTCGGTGGTGGCGATCACGCAGCGATCGTCGTCGAGCTGCCAGACCGCGGCATCGTCGCCGGTCTCGGTGCCGACAAGCAGCCGGCTGAAGGGAGCCGCCGCCGGCTGGCCGGCCAGCAGCTCCTGCAACACGGACGGCGCGAGCTTGCAACCGCAGCCGCCGCCATGGGCGAGGCTGGTCAGCCGGACCGGGGCGGCCCGGCCGTCGTTCGGTGAGGTCTGATCCATGGTCTCGTCCCTCTCCCCAGGCAGCCTTGTCAGGCGGTGATCTCGGCGGCCTCGATGCCGTACTTGAAGCCGTCGGGGTCCAGGCAATCCAGGCGGACGCCGGCCACCTCGGCCTGTGGATACATCAGGAAGCCGAGCTCGGGTCCGGCGGCACCAGGCAGCACGACGTCGTGGGCGACGTTGTAGGCGATCCAGTTGCCTTCCCAGGCGCCGAACAGCGCCTTGCGCGCGGCCACGACCTTGGCGTCGTCCATGGCGAGCTTTCCGGGCGGCTCCTCGAGCGCCACCTTGCGCACGTCCGCCGGATCGACCGGCACCCAGCCGAAGCCTTCCAGATGGACCTCGGCGCGGCAGTGCTGGGCCTTGGTCACGGTCGGGCTGTTGGCGCCCAGGCTCTTGTAACCGAATCGTGATGGCGCCACGCGGATGCCGTAGACGTCGCGCGCCGGGATTCCGGAGGCGCGCGCCAGGCCGACGAACAGCGCGTTCAGGTCGGCGCATTTGCCGCCGAGGAAGCCGGTCGTCAGCATCGAGGCGATGTCGCCGGTGCCGCAGCCGCGCGTGGCGGCGTCGCGGAAGGTGTTGACGACCACCCATTCGTAGATGGCGCGGGCCTTGTCGAGGTCGGTGGCAGCACCGGCGGTGATCCTGTCGGCGGTCTGCTCGACGATGCCGTCGGTCGGGATCAGCGCCGTCGGCTGCAGGTAGAGGCGGCGCTCGGCGTCGGAGAGGGCCGCGGCGGTCCCCGGCCCGGCGAGGTCGACCGCGCGGTCGCGCAGCGCGGCCTCGCTGGTGACCTCCGCCGTGAAGGGCCCGGCGTCGTCGGCCCACACCAGATGCAGCATCCGGGCACCGTATGTCGGGTCGCTCTCGACGGTGGCGGAGGCGGCGTCGGTGGTCCAACGGCTGTCGCCGACACGGATCCAGTCGGCCTCGCTCACCGAGGGCAGGGGCACCCAGGCTTCGGCCCTGCCGGCGGTGGCGCTCGGGCGCGCCACCTCCAGCCGTGTGGTCAGGGCGAACTTCCGCCAGGCTCCCGGCGAGGGTGCGAAGACCGCGTCGTCGGCCGTGGCGTGCCGAGCGAGGCCAGGCACTGCGAGCACGGCGGAAAGAAGGGCGCCGGATTTCAGCAGGTCGCGACGGCTGGTCATGTTCGGGCTCCCTGACAGGTCATGGCGAACGGGCGGCAGGCTGGCGCTTGCCGCGGCGAAGGGACGGATGTGCGGTAGGACGCCGGCCTCGGGGCAACGGCGATCGCCGCCGGCATGGCCGGCGCTGGGCTGTCGGATCAGATGCTGCCCCGCGACGCGGGAGCGCCTCCCTGCTCACGACCCCGACTAGATGCCAAACATCGCCCGCCGTCAACGCACGCCAGGACAGGGTCTTGGCCCGCAACATTGTTTGACATCAGAGAGATTCGAAATAGCTTGGTTGCCGTAGCATCGTCCCGGATCGGGAGTGCATTCGGGGGAGGGCCAGATGAGTATCCAGCTCTCGCGTCGCAGCTTCCTGCGGGGAGCTGGCGCGGGTGTGGCGGGCACGTCGCTGGGGGCCTTGGGCTTCGGCGGCATCGAGGCGGCCTATGCGGCCTCGATCAGGCCGTTCAAGCTCGTCAACACCACCGAGACCCGCAACACCTGCACCTATTGCTCGGTCGCCTGCGGCATCATCCTCTATTCCAAGGGTGACCTGCGGAAAGGCGAGAAGGCCGAGATCACCTACATCGAGGGTGACTCCGACCATCCGACCAACCGCGGCACGCTGTGCCCGAAGGGTGCGGCCCTGCTGGATACCGTGAAGTCGGCCTCGCGCCTGCTCGATCCGACGATCCGGCGGCCCGGCTCGAACACCCGCGAGAAGATCGGCTGGGACGAGGCGCTGGACAAGATCGCCCGCGCCATGAAGGACGATCGCGACGCCAACTTCGTCGCGGCCAATGCCGACGGCGTCCCGGTGAACCGCTGGCTGACGACGGGCTTCCTGGCAGCGTCGGCCACGACCAACGAGACCGCCTTCTGTACCTACAAGGTGGTGCGCAGCACCGGCATTCTGGCGTTCGACAACCAGGCGCGCGTCTGACACGGCCCAACGGTGGCGAGTCTCGCCCCAACTTTCGGCCGTGGCGCGATGACGAATTCCTGGACGGACATCAAGAACACGGATCTCGTCGTCATCATGGGCGGCAACGCCGCCGAGGCGCATCCTTGCGGCTTCAAATGGGTCACGGAGGCCAAGGCCAACCGCGG
>JRYC01000973.1_pt1 | contig 18717 bp, 13 predicted proteins | sample 235301 | NCBI WGS metagenome assembly JRYC01 (sample SAMN03074211, study PRJNA261470) | activated sludge metagenome | biome: Common Effluent Treatment Plant; feature: Wastewater; material: Activated sludge; isolation source: activated biomass of a common effluent treatment plant treating...
ATCATGCTGGCCCGCGGCCAGCGCAACGCGGCGCGACGCCAGCTCGAGCTGTGCCGCGAGGTCCTGCGCCGCGAGCTGGATACCGAGCCCGAGCCGGCGACCCTGGCCCTGCTCGACAAGCAGCCGCAGCCGCGCGAGCCGGCTCCGTCCCCGCCGGCGCCGGCCGTGGCCGTCGAGAGGGCGCAGCGGCCGGGGCCATCGCTGGTGGTGATGCCGTTCGACGACCTCAGCGCCGGCGAGGACGACTATTTCGCCGACGGCATCGTCGAGGAGATCACCTCGGCGCTGTCGCGGATCCGCGAGCTGTTCGTCATCGCGCGGCAGTCGGCCTTCACCTACAAGGGCCGGTTCGTCGACGTGCGCGAGGTCGGCCGCGAGCTGGGCGTGCGCTACGTCGTCGAGGGCACGGTGCGGCGCGGCGGCGACCGCGTGCGAATCTCTGTCCACCTCGTCGACGCCGAGACCCGCTCGCAGCTCTGGTCCGGCCGGTTCGACGGCGAGGCCGGCGACATCTTCGCGCTGCAGGACACCATCGCCTCGCAGGTGGCGGGTGCCCTGCACCCCAGCCTGCGCGCCTCGGAGATCGAGAACGCACGGCGCAAGGCGCCGGACAGCCTCGAGGCCTACGACCTCGTGCTGCGCGCCTATCCGCATTTCTGGGCGCACGCCAAGGAGGACAACCGCATCGCCATCCGCCTGCTCGGCCAGGCGCTCGAGCGCTCGCCGCGCTACGGCGTGGCGCTGGCCTTCATGGCCTGGTGCCATGCCCAGGAGGCGGCCTATGTCTGGGCCGACGATCCGGTCCGCGAGCGCGCCGAGGCGCTGCGCTACGCCGACCTGGCGGCGGCCGAGGTCGGCGACCATGCCACGGCGCTGATCGCCATCGGCGCCGCCCACGGCATGACCACCGCCGACCAGGACCGGGCGGTGGCCTACATCGAGCGGGCGCTCGCCATCGACCCCAACAATGCCTGGGGCTGGACGCGGCTCGGCTGGGCCACCGCCCTGCGCCGCCGGCCCGACGAGGCGCTGGGCTATTTCGAGCGCTCGCTGGCGCTGAGCCCGTTCGATCCGCTGGCCTTCAACGTGCATTTCGGCATGGCGATGGCCTGGGGCATCAAGGGCGAGTACCGCAAGAGCGTGGCGTTCGTGGAGAAGGGCCTGCGCGCCCGGCCCTCGGCGGTCTGGGCCTACCGCATGCTGGCCTCGTTCCACGCCAATGCCGGCAACGACGCCCAGGCGCGGGAGGCGATGCGCATCTTCCTGCAGCACTACCCGCACGCCACGGTGCGCCTGCTGAAATCGGCGATGCCGCCCTCGATCATCGCCCGCGACGCCGATTATTTCGCCGGCCTCGTCCGCGCCGGGCTGCCGGAGCGATAGCTCTCGTCAGGCGGGGATGAGCAGTGCCGTCACGTACATGACGGCGATACCCAGCGCCGCCCCGGTCACGGCCGGTGCCGAAGCCCAGCCGTGGCCGGCCTGGCGGCCCAGCAGCAGGCTCACCTCGATCACTACCTGCAGGATGGCGCCCGCACCCACCGCCAGCGCCATGGCCGCCCAGAACGGGGTGAACGCCCACGCACCCAGCCAGATGCCCAGCACCGCCGGCAGCCCGGCCAATGCCGCCAGCGCCGCCAGCCGGCCGAGGCGCGGCGGGTCGCGCAGGATCGGCGAGACGATGCCGATGCCCTCGGTGACGTTGTGCAGGGTAAAGCCGAGCACGAGATAGCTGCCGAGCGCCACCGCGCCCGAGGCATAGGCGGCGCCGATGGCCAGGCCCTCGCCCATGTTGTGCAGGCCGATGCCGAGCGCGATCGAGGTGGCGAGCGCTGCGCCCTCGGGCCGGCGACCGGTGATGCGGCCGGCAGCGAACAGCAGGACGGCGACGGAGGCCGCCACCAGCCAGACCAGCGGCGTCGCCTTGAGGTCGGGTGTCGCCTCGGCCGCCAGCTCCAGCGCCTCGCTCATCGTGTCGACCAGCAGGAAGGCCAGCAGGCCCACGGTCAGCGCCAGGGCGAAGGTGACGAGGCCGCGGCCGCCGGCGCGCAGGGCCGGAAAGAACAGCATGCCCAGGGCCACCGGCAGCAGGCCGACGGTGAGGCCGATCAGCGCCAGGTGCCGCAGCGCGCCGGCGCTGCCGGCTGGCGTGGCGACGGCGACGTCGATGACGTGCTCGAAGGCCAGGCCGCTGCGGGTCAGCATGACGATGCGGTGGGTCTCGGCCTGCACCCAGGGATAGGGCAGGCGCAGCGTGACGGTCGCCAGATGGCCGATCGGCCCCGGCGGATCCTGGCTGAAGCTCCAGTAGGCGCCGTCGACCTGGATCTGCGCGAGATCCACCGGCTCGCTGCCGCCGGCGCGGACGGTGAGCGTGATGCCGTCGCCGTCGAGCACGGTGCGCTCGACCGATAGCCGCTCGATCGGCGGCACGCCGGCGTCGAGGCCGCGCATCGGGTCGGTCACGAGCAGGATGGCGGCCACCGCCGCCACCAGCAGCAGCGGCAGCGCCGCCCAGGCCAGGGTGCGGCGCATCACGCCACCTCCAGCATGCTCATCCAGCCGAGCTCGGCGAATTCGGACTGGTGGGCGTGGAACATGTAGCCGCCGGGCTCGTGCTCGGTGAAGCTGAGCTCGATGATGCCGCGCTGCGCCTGGCACTGCATGATGGTGTCGACCGTGCGCAGCGTCGGCAGCAGCGTCGTGCCGTGATCGTAGTAGTCGAAGAAGTTGCCGTGCAGATGAAAGGAATTGATCGGGTCGAACTCGGTGATGTTGACCAGGTAGATCCGCACCGGCCTCGTCCTGTCGATGCGGATCGGGCTCTTGACGTAGGCGTGGGCGACGGTGTTGACGGCGTAGACCTCGTTCTCGTCGTCGAAATTGGTGTCGAAGGCGTTCATCACCATGACCATTTCCTGCCAGCGGGCGTTCTCGGGCGAGCCGAGGTGGCGCGAGCGGGCGAGATCGGCATGCTCGGGATGCCGCGCGGGGTCGGGGTCGACGATGAAGGCGCCGTAGAGGCCCTTGTGAATGTGCCGCTTCAGCGGCACCGAATGGCAATGGTAGAGGTGGCAGCCGAACGGCCTGGCCTCGAACTCGTAGGTGAACTCGCCGCCCGGAATGACCTCGCCGGCCCCGGGGATGCCGTCCATCCGCGCCGAGTGGATGCCGTGGAAATGCATGGTGTGCGGGTGCGAGCCGTTGTTCTGGAAACGGATGCGCACGAGGTCGCCCTCGCTGGCCCGGATCGTCGGCCCCGGCACCCGGCCGTTGTAGGTCCAGGCCGGAAACATCAGCCCCGGCGCTATCTCGATCTCCTTGTCGACGGCGGTGATCTCGTACTCGCGCAGGATCCGGCCGTCGTCGGTCAGCGAGACCCTGCCGGTGTCCCAGTCGGTGAGGATGGCCGAGGGATCGAAGCCGTTGCGCACATGGTCGACCTCGCCCACGGTCATCATGCCGCCATGCGCCATTTCGGGGTGCCCTGCAGCGTGCGCTCCGTGAGGGCCGCCGGCGGCATGAGCGCCGCCGCCACCCAGCGCCATCGCACCGCCGGCCAGGATCAGGCTGCGTCGTCGTGCCCGAGGGAAGGTGGCCGGCATGGCAGGAAACCCTAAAGAATTTAGGAATACCTAAGTTTAGCATCATTCTGGCGTTGCACAAGCCGGAACACCGCTCCTTGCCTGCGACTTCCTGAGAGGCCCATGCTCGGAGATTAAACCTCGGATTGGCGGCGGCGCACCGCGTTGCCTCGCGGCCTGCCGTGGGCTAACGCTGCTGCCGCTGCAGCCGTCGCGCGGAACCCATCGAGCAGGTGAGAGAGTGGCCCGGTCCGGAATGTCCCTGGCAACGCCGTCGCGCATCACCCGCCGCTGCGTCCTCGCCGCCTTGGCAGTCGGTGTGCTCGGCCTCTCGGCTTGCGACTCGGACATCGGGGAGGCGGCACCCGAGATCCGGCCGGTGCGCACAGTCACCGTCGAGCGGCGCGCCGCGGGCGTGCCGGTCGTGCTGACGGGCCGCATCGAGGCCGAGGACGAGGCGGCGATGGCCTTCCGCCTCTCCGGCCGCCTGGTCGAGCGCCTCGTGAACCTGGGATCGCGGGTGGAGCCCGGGCAGCTGATCGGCAGGCTCGATCCTGTCAACGAGCTCAATGCGCTGCGCTCCGCCGAGGCCGCACTGAACGCCGCGCGCGGCCAGCTGGTCGAGGCCCGTGCCGATTTCCGCCGGCAGCAGACCCTGGCGGAGCGCGGGTTCGCCGCCCAGGCGGTCTACGACCGCGCCCGGGCGGCGCAGCAGACCGCCGAGTCCAATGTCCAGTCGGCCGAAGCGATGCTCAAGCTCGCCCAGGACCAGGTGAGCTTCACCGAGCTGCACGCCGACGCCGAAGGAGTCGTGACAACGGTGGGGGCCGAGCCGGGCGAGGTGGTCCAGGCCGGGCAGATGGTCGTCCGGCTGGCACGCGAGCAAGGCCGCGACGCGGTCTTCGACGTCCCGGCCCAGGTCATCCGTGACGCGCCGGCCGAGCCGATCATCACCGTCACCCTCGCCGACGATCCCCGCATCACCGCCACCGGCCGTGTACGCGAGGTGGCGCCGACGGCCAATCCGGTGACGCGGACCTTCGAGGTCAAGGTCGGCCTCGCCAGTCCGCCGCCCGAGATGCGGCTGGGTGCCACCGTGGTCGGCCGGATGGAGGTCGATGTCGGCGAGGTTGTCGAGATCCCGGCCGCCGCACTGACGCAAGGCGAGCGTGAGCCCGCGGTCTGGGTGGTCGATGCCACGTCCTCGACGGTCGCCCTGCGTCCCGTGATCATCGAGCGCTTCGGGCCCGGCACGATCACGATCGAGGACGGCCTGGCGCCGGGCGACATCGTGGTGACAGCCGGCGTACAGGCGCTCCATCCAGGCCAGAAGGTGCGGATGCTCGAGGCACGCCCGTGAGCGGGCTCAATCTTTCGGGCTGGGCGCTCTCCAACCGCTCTCTCGTCGTCTACATGATGATCGTGGCCGTCATCGTCGGTGTCGGCTCCTACTTCTCCATCGGCCGCAACGAGGATCCGCAGTTCACCATCAAGACGATGGTGGTGACTGCCGCCTGGCCCGGCGCCACGCTCGAGGAGACCACGAAGCAGGTCACCGAGCGCATCGAGCGCAAGCTGCAGGAGCTGCCCGGCCTCGACAGCCTGCGCAGCATGACGCGGGCCGGCTTCACCACCATTTTCATCGACCTCAAGGGCGAGGTGACCGGCCCCGAGATCCCGCCGATCTGGCAGCAGGTCCGCAACGACATCGGCGACATCCGCCATACTCTGCCGATCGGCACGCTGGGTCCGTTCTTCAACGACCGCTTCGGCGACACCTACGGGATCATCTACGGCTTCACCGCCGACGGCTTCAGCCAGCGCGAGCTGCGCGACTATGTCGAGGACGTCCGCTCGAAGCTGCTGCATGTCCCGGACGTCTCGGACATCGTCATCATTGGCGCACAGGACGAGGTCATCTTCCTCGAGTTCGCGATGGAACGGCTGGCCGGTCTCGGCGTCGATCGCAACGCTCTGCTGACGGCGCTGAGCGCCCAGAACGTGGTCCGCCCGTCTGGCGTCATCAATACCGATGCCGAGCGGATCGCCGTCCGCGTCTCCGGCTCCTTCGAATCCGAGCAGGACATTCTGGCGGTCAATTTCGTCGCCGGCGGCCGGATGCTGCGGCTGAGCGACGTCGCCACGGTGCGCCGCGGCTTCGTCGACCCGCCGACGCCGATGTTCCGCGTCAACGGCACGCCGGCGATCGGCCTCGGCATCGCCATGCGCGACGGCGGTGACATCCTGGCCCTCGGCGACAATATCCGGCACGCCATGGCCGAGATCACCGCCGACCTGCCGCTGGGCATCGAGCCCTACCTGGTCGCCAATCAGCCGGTGACGGTCGAGCTGGCCATCGGCGAGTTCATGGAATCGTTGTGGCAGGCGATCGGCATCATCCTCGTGGTCAGCTTCATCAGCCTCGGCATCCGCCCCGGCCTGATCGTGGCGCTGGCGATCCCGCTGACGCTGGCGATCGTCTTTCCGATCATGCAGTCGTTCGAGATCGACATGCAGCGCATCTCGCTGGGTGCGCTGATCATCGCCCTGGCGCTGCTCGTCGACGACGCCATGACCGCGACCGACGCGACGCTGACCCGGCTCGCCGCGGGAGACCCCAAGGAGGAGGCGGCCAAGTTCGCCTTCCGCACCTACGCCTTCGCCATGCTGGCCGGCACCTTCGTCACCATCGCCGGCTTCGTGCCGGTGGGCTTCGCCCAGAGCTCGGCGGGCGAGTACACCTTCTCGTTGTTCGCGGTGGTGACGATAGCCCTGCTGGTGTCCTGGCTCGTTGCCCTGGTCTTCACCCCGCTGATGAGCGTGGTGATCCTGCGGCCACCGAAGAAGAAGGCCGACGACAAGCCGCCGATGGTGGTCCGCTGGTACAACAGCTTTCTCGTCCTAGCACTGCGGCTGCGCTGGATCACGATCGCGGTGACGTTGGCGCTGTTCGTCGGCTCGATCCTGCTGTTGCCGCTGATCCCGCGCCAGTTCTTCCCCTCGTCGGACCGGCCCGAGCTGCTGGTCGACCTGACGTTGCCGCAGAACGCCTCGATCCACGCCAGCACCTCGACCATGACCCGGCTCGAGGACGCGCTCAAGGGCGATCCCGACATCCTGCACTGGAGCAGCTATATCGGTCAGGGTGCCATCCGGTTCTATTTGCCGCTCGATGTCCAGCTCCCCAACGAGTTCTTCTCGCAGGCCGTCATCGTCACCAAAGGCATCGACGCGCGCGAGCGGCTGCGGGCGCGACTCGAAAAGCTGCTGGCAGAAGAGTTCCCGAACGTCGTCGGCCGCGTCTCGGCGCTGGAGCTGGGCCCGCCGGTCGGCTGGCCGGTGCAGTACAGGGTCAGCGGCCCCGACCAGCAGGAGGTGCGGCGCATCGCGCTCGATCTGGCGCGGACCATCTCCTCGAACCCCGACACGCGCGATGTGAACTTCGACTGGATCGAGCCGCTGCGCGAGATCCGCATCCGCATCGATCAGGACGAGGCACGGCTGCTCGGCCTCACCTCCGAGGCCATCGCCTCGACCATGAACACGATGCTCACCGGCACCGCCATCACGCAGGTGCGCGACGACATTTATCTCATCAATGTCGTGGCGCGTGCCATCGACGAGGAGCGTGTCTCGCTCGAGACCCTCTCCAGCCTGCAGATACCGCTGCCGGGCGGCCGCTCGGTGGCGCTGAGCCAGCTCGCCAGCTTCTCCTTCGAGCAGGCGCTGCCGCTGATCTGGCGCCGCGACCGGGTGCCGACGCTGACCGTCCAGGCGGACATCACCCCCAGCGAGTTGCCGGAGACCGTGGTTGCGGCCCTGGAGGCCGACATCGCCGAGCTCTCCGCCAGCCTCCCCAAGGGCTACCATATCGCCGTCGGCGGCACGGTCGAGGAAAGTGCCGAGTCGCAGGCCTCGGTGGCGGCGGTGGTGCCGGCGATGCTATTCATCATGTTCACCGTGCTGATGGTCCAGCTGCGCAGCTTCCAGCGGCTGTTCATCGTGCTGAGCGTCGGTCCGCTGGGGCTCATCGGCGTCGTCGCGGCGCTTCTGCTGTCCGGCCGGCCGCTCGGCTTCGTCGCCATCCTGGGCATCCTGGCGCTGCTCGGCATCATCACCAAGAACGCCGTCATCCTGATCGGCCAGATCGACGCCGAGCGGGCGCAGGGCAAGTCGGTGTGGGACGCCGTCGTCCAGGCCAGCACCTCGCGCTTCCGCCCGATCATGCTGACGGCGGTGTCGACCGTGCTCGGCATGATCCCGATCGCCCCCACCATCTTCTGGGGACCGATGGCCTTCGCCATCATGGGCGGCCTGCTGGTCGGCACGATGCTGACGCTGATCTTCCTGCCGGCGCTCTACCTCGCCTGGTTCGCTTGGCGGGAGGCCAAGGCCGAGCCGGCGCCCGTCGCGGTGCAGCCGGCCGCATAGGACGGGACGATGGGACGCCTGGCGATCTGGCTGCTCAAGCGCGCCGGCGTGCTCGTCGTCGTGGCGCTGATCGTCTTTCTCGGCGTCCGCATCTGGGATTCCCGGCGCGGCCTGCCGCTGGAGGTCTGGCACACCCATGTCCCGACCGAGCTGACCCGCGAGGAGCTCGACCGGGCCGACTGGAACGACTACCTCGCCGCCGAGCAGCGCATCTTCGACGACATCCGCGCCGAGGTGACGCAGCGGCTGGAACCCGAGGATCGGGTGCCGATCAACCGCTACTTCGAGGGCAGCCCGGTCTATCCGGGCCATTTCAAGGACGACTGGAACCGCTCGCACGTGCTGGAGCCGGGGGGCGAGCCCGCGGGCGCGGTGGTGCTGCTGCACGGCCTCACCGATGCGCCCTACAGCCAGCGCCACTTGGCCGAGCTCTACCGCTCGCGCGGCTTCGTCGCCGTCGTGCCGCGGCTGCCGGCCCACGGCACCGTCCCGGCGGCGCTGACCGACATCGAATGGGAGGACTGGGCAGCCGCCACCCGCCTCGCCGTCCGCGAGGCCCGCCGCCGGGCCGGCCCCGACCGGCCGCTGCACATCGTCGGCTTCTCGAACGGCGGCGCGCTGGCCATGCAGTACGCCCTCGACGCCATCGAGGATCCGAAGCTCGCCCGGCCCGACCGGCTGGTGCTGATCTCGCCGATGATCGGCATCACCGCCTTCGCCCGCCTCACCGGCATCGCCGGCTGGCCCGCCGTCTTCCCGGCCTTCGCCAAGGCGGCCTGGCTCGCCGTGCTGCCCGAGTTCATCCCCTTCAAGTACAACTCGTTCCCGGTCAACGGCGGCCGCCAGTCCTTCCTGCTGACCCGAGCGCTGCAGGCGCAGATCGACCGCCTGGCCCGCGAGGGTCGGCTGGCCGGGGTGGCACCGGTGCTGACCTTCCAGTCACTGGTCGACTTCACGGTCAGCACTCGCGCCATCATCAGCTCGCTCTACAGCCGGCTGCCGGCCAATGGCAGCGAGCTGGTGCTGTTCGACCTCAACCGCACCATCAAATTCGGCCCGCTGCTGAACGCGGGCGCCGACCTCGTCCTGAACCGCGTGCTGCCGCCGCCGCCGCGCGCCTTCCGCACCACCATCATCGCCAATGCCGACAGCGTCGGCGAGGCGACGGTCGCGCGCGTCACCGAGGCCGGCGCCACCGACGAGACGGTGATCCCGCTGGGCCTGCCCTATCCGCGCAACGTCTTCTCGCTCTCCCACCTCGCCCTGCCGTTCCCGAGCGACGACAATCTCTACGGCAGCGACCCGACGGACCCCGAGGAGTTCGGCATCAATCTCGGCTCACTGGCTACTCGCGGCGAGCGCGGGGCGCTGATCGTCAGCCTGGATTCGCTGCTGCGCATGACCTCCAACCCGTTCTTCCCGTTCATGGCGCAGCGCATCGACGATGCGATCCCGAGCCGGTCGCCGTGACCGGAGGCGAGGCTCGTGGCAGCGGCTCGATGCGCGACCTCTACCGCGCCATCTGGCGTGTCACCGGCCGTCAGCAGCTCGGGCTGATCGCGCTCTCGCTTCTGGTGGCGGCGCTCGCCGCCGTGCCGCTCAAGTTCCAGCAGGCCGCGATCAACAGCCTGGTCGAGCATGCCGAGGTGCGCCAGCTCGCCTGGCTCTGCGCCGGCTTCTTCGGCGCCGTGCTGCTGAGCGCGGCCCTCAAGTTCGTGCTCGGCCTGTCGCTGTCGGTGGTCGGCGAGCGCGTCGTGCTGATGATCCGCGAGCAGCTCCACGCCAACGCCGTCAAGGACGCCGGCCGCGCTGCCGCAGCACCCGTCGAGCGTGGCACGCTGGTGACGATGCTGGGGGCCGAGGCCGAGGTGGTGGGCTCGTTTGCCGGCGGCGCCATCGCCACTCCCATCGTGCAGGTCGGCACGCTGGTCAGCGTCATCGGCTTCATCATGGCGAGCCAGCCCTGGCTGGGCCTCCTGGCGCTGGTGGTGGTGATCCCGCAGGCCGCCATCGTCATGGGCATCCAGAGCCGCATCAACCACCGGGTGCGCGAGCGCGTCCAGTCGCTGCGCGACGCCTCCTCCCGCCTGTCGACCGGCGACCTCGCCGAGGTCGATCCCGCCGTGACGGCCGACTTCCGCGGCATCTTCGACGTCCGCCGGCGGATTTACGCGCTGAAGCTGTCCTCGAAGTTCGCGCTCGCCGCCATCAGCGCACTCGGTAAGCTCGGCATCCTGTTCCTGGGCGGCTGGTTCGTGCTGAAGGGCCAGAGCGACGTCGGCACGGTGGTGGCGAGCCTCACCGGCCTCACCCGCATCGAGGGCCCCTGGCGCGACCTCGTCAGCTTCTTCCGCATGGCGAGCACGGTGCGCGTCAAGTACGAGATGCTGCTCGACGCCATCGCGCCCAGGCCCTGAGGCTCAGAACGAGCCGACGAGGCTGCCCAGCACGATCACCGCCGCCAGCGCTGCGAGCGCACCCACGACCGCCACCATGAACAGGTCCAGATAGGCCTCGCGGTGGTTGGAGCCGCAGACCGCCAGCAGCGTCACCACCGCACCGTTGTGCGGCAGGCTGTCGAGGGTGCCGGCGCCGATCACCGCCACGCGGTGCAGCAGCGCCGGGTCGATGCCGGTCTCGGCGGCGAGCTGCAGATAGGTGGCGCCCAGCGCGTCGAGCGCGATGGTGAGGCCGCCCGAGGCCGAGCCGGTCAGTGCCGCCAGGATGTTGGTCGAGGCCGCCAGCGACACCAGCGGGCCGCCGCCGATCGACAGCACCCAGTCCTGCACCACGGCGAAGGCCGGCATCGCCGCCACCACCGCGCCGAAGCCGACCAGGCTCGCCACGCTCAGCGCCGGCAGCACCGAGGCGTTGGCGCCGGCGTCCATGCTCTGGCGGAAGGTCTCGATCCTCGTCCAGTTCAGCACGACCAGCGTCAGGATCGCCGCCGCCAGCGCGGTCGCCACCGACCAGACGCCGGCCACCGCGTCCAGCGAGATGCCACCCCATTGCGGCAGGGCCAGGAAGGCCGTGTCCATGCGCGGCAGCACCAGCATCGACATCGCGAAGTTGACGACGATCACCACCACCAGCGGCAGCGCGGCGACGAGGATCGGCGGCCCCTGGACCGCCGGCTTGCCGTGAGCGATCTCGGCCGGGTCGAACTCGCGGGCGGTCGAGGCGCGCTCGCGCAGCACATCGTCCCGGGCCACCTCCTCCAGCGGCCGGTCGGTCAGCGAGCCGGGGCCGTAGCCCTCGCCGGCGGCGCGCGCCCTGGCCTCGGCGCGGCCCAGCCACCACAGGCCGAAGCCCAGCATGATCGCCGAGGCCATGATGCCGAGGCCCGGCGCGGCGAACGGCGTGGTGCCGAAGAACGGCATCGGGATCGCGTTCTGGATCGCCGGCGTGCCGGGCAGGGCCGACATGGTGAAGGTCGAGGTGCCGAGTGCCGCCGCCGCCGGCATCAGCCGGCGTGGGATGTCGGCGGCGCGGAACAGCCCCTGCGCCATCGGCACCAGCACGAAGATCGCGACGAACAGGCTGACGCCGCCATAGGTGACGATGGCACCCGCCAGCACCACCGCCATCACCGAGCGTTGCGGCCCCAGCTTCTCGGTCATCCAGCCGGCGATGCTCGTGACCGAGCCGCTGTCCTCCATCAGCTTGCCGAACAGCGCGCCCAGCAGGAACAGCGGGAAGAACTGCGCCAGGAAGCGCGCCGCCCCGCCCATGAAGGTCTGGGTCCAGTGCGCCAGCAGGGGCTCGCCGCCGGCCAGCGCCGCCACCAACGCCGCCAGCGGCGCCAGCAACAGGATGCTCCAGCCGCGGAAGGCCAGCGCCATCAGCAGCACGAGGCCGAGCAGGATGCCGAGGAGGCCCACGGCCGCTACACGCCCGTCAGCGGCAGCAGCCGGTCGATGTCCAGCGTCGAGCGCTTGCCGAGATCGCCGCCGTGCTCGGCGAGGAAGGCCTCGGCCGACTTGCGGCCCTCGTCCCGCAGCATGGTGAGAAAGGCCCACTCGGCGTTGAGCTTGGAGGAGGCGGCGAGCTCCGACATCAGCTCGCTGCGCACGAGGTGCAGCCGCATGCCGGCCCAGTGCCTGCCCTCGTCGCTGCCTGGATCGGCGGTCTGCCGCAGCAGCGCCGCCATCCGCAGCTCCTTCAGCAGCACCGAGTTGAACGAGATCTCGTTCAGCCGGTTGAGGATGTCGCGGGCGGTCCTGGGCGTGCCCGGCCGCTCGACCGGGTTGATGGCGACCAGGATGGTGTCGTCCGACTTGCACTCGCGCACCAGCGGCGTCAGCGTCGGGTTGCCGCTGTAGCCGCCGTCCCAGTAGGCCTCGCCGTCGATCTCGACCGCCTGGAACAGCGTCGGCAGGCAGGCCGAGGCCAGCAGCGTGTCGGGCGTGATCTCGGCGTTGCGGAACACCCGGCCGCGGCCGGTGCGGACATTGGTGGCGGTGACGAACAGCTTGATCGGCGCCTTGGCCAGCCGCTCGAAATCGACCCGTGCCGCCAGGATGTCGCCCAGCGGGTTCCCCGTCCCGACCGGCAGGTCGTAGGGCGAGAACATCCGCGAGGCGAGGTCGGCCGCCACGAAGGTCGGCGAGTTGTCGAGCGTCCAGCGGCCGAGCAGCACGTCGATCGGATGGCGCTGGAACGGGCTCATCAGCGCCGCGTCCGACACCGCCCGCCAGAAGCCCTCGAGCGCCGCCCTGGCACCGTCGCGGCCGCCGGCGGCATGGCCGTCGACCAGCACGGCGGCGTTCATCGCACCGGCGGAGGTTCCGGAGAAGGCCTCGATCTCGAGCCAGCTCTCCTCGATCAGCCGGTCGAGCACGCCCCAGGTGAAGGCGCCGTGCGCCCCGCCACCCTGCAGCGCCAGATCGACGAGCAGAGGTTCGCGATTGGACGAGCTGGATTTGGCCATGACGCCTCGCAAAGCAACGGGCGGCTCCCTCTCGGAAAGCCGCCCGCATAGGCGCCCCGGCCGTCCGCCGGGTCAACCGAGCCGCGGCGTTACATCTTGCCGCACTGCAGCAAAATTTGCCTCGGCTGGCGGATCAGAAAGCGAGGTCGAGCCGCACTACCGCCTGATAGCCGTCATCCTCGAGGCTGCCCGGCAGGCCGCCGTCCGCGTCGTTGTCGAACCAGCCGACGTCGCCGCCCAGCACCAGGCCCGGCATCAGGCCGAGATCGGCCGAGACCACGAGGTTCTGCGGCTGGTCGAGCGGCACGCCGGTGTCGCTCTCGAGATTGTCGCTGTCGATGATCTTGCCCCAGGTGACCGAGGTGTTGACCGGGCCGATGCCGTAGCCGATGCCGGCGGTGACGCCGGTCTTCTCGGCGTCGCCGAGCTTCTCCGTCCAGTAGCTGCCGGCGAGCTTGAAGCCGAACAGCTCGGTCGACAGGCCGCCGCCCCAGGTGTGGCAGTCGTCGTCGCCACCGCCGTCGGGGGAGTAGTCACAGATCGAGCCGATGAGCGAGCCGAGCAGCGAGAAGCCGCCGAACTCGCCCTCGTAGACCAGCGCACCCTCGACCACGTCGTTGATCGGCCGGTCGCTCGGGCCGAGCCGGCCGGTGGTGGGGTCGACCGACGCCTTGCGGGCGAGATCCTGGCCGTCGCTGTCGACCTGCGGTGTGTAGCTGGCGCCCACCGAGAAGCCGCCGAAGCTCGGGGTGTAGTAGCGGATCTTGGTCGAGTCGCCGGTGTCGAACTGGTGGATAACCGTGGTGCCGATGGCGTCGACGATGGTGCCGTCGATACCGCCGGTGCCTGCGGCGATGGTCTGGGCGGCGACCACGCTGTTCTCGATGACACCGTCGAGGTCGCCGAAGCGGAACTCGCCGAAGCCACCGCGCAGGAACACCCAGGTCTCGTCGGTGTTGAGCGTCGAATCGGTGTCGGCCTCGAACTCGACGGTGCCGCCATACTCGATGCCGGTGGGCTCGTGGATGCTCCGCGCCAGGACGTGGACTTCGGTGTCGTTCGAGAAGTCGAGGCCGCCACCGATGGTCCGGTCGAGGCGGGCATTGTCGAGATCGCCGCCATGCGCCAGGAAGCGCACGAAGCCGGTGAGCGTCAGATCGAGGGCCCCGCCGGGCGAGACGGTTGCAGCTTGGGCGCCGGCACTCGCCGTCAACAACCCGATCGCCGCTGTGGAACTCAAGACGAGATTGCGGCAGCGCATGTTGTGCCCCTCCCGAGGGTCCGAACACGACTTGCCGATCGACCGCTTCCGGGCGCGCAAGCCGCCTTCTTTGGCAGAATTCCAACAAGAGATCCGAACAGGTGACGCAATCTATTGAACCGCGGCCGGAGGTTGGCAATCGGCCGAAGCTGCATGGGAGATCTGTGCCCGATGGCTGTGCCAATGCAGTCACACGTTGTCGGAGGCATCTAGGGGGCTTGGCCGCCATCGACGGCCGACTGCTGTGGCTTACTACTGCATGAATCAGCCCCGGCTGACGACGATCGACTGGCTGGCCACCGCGTTGGAGGGGAAGGCCGCATGGTCGGCGTCCCGCTGCAGTGATATCGCGTTCGTCTCCGTTCCTTCGTTCCGGGTTCCAGCCGGTACCGGGGCTCATGTCCCGGCGAGCGTCAGCTCGCCGCGTCCCGCATCCGCCGGGACCGGGCGCAGGCTCGCCAGGCTCGCGGCCGGATGGCTGGCGCCACCCGACAATGTCCACACATCGATCGGCTGGACGCGGCCGCGCACGGTCACGGAGGCGTGCCGGCGCATGTCCTGGATCGCGGCCTTGCCGAGCTGGACCAGCACGCGGTCGATCAGCGCCTGGCTCGCCACCAGCGACACGCCCAGGTTGCGGGTCAGCGCCTCGAGGCGGCTGGCGGTGTTGACCGTGTCGCCCAGGACCGCGAACTCCACCCGCCGCTTGTCGCCGATGTCGCCCAGCACGACCGGCCCAAAATGCAGGCCGATGCCCGCGCGCAGCGTCGGCTCGCCGGCCGCGCGCCGTGCCCTGTTCCAATGATCGAGCCGTTCCAGCATCGACCGCGCGCAGGCGAGCGCGTCGGCGGCGTCGCGAGGGCCGGGGCGCGGCGTGCCGAAGGTCGCCATCACGCTGTCGCCCATGAACTTGTCGAGCGTGCCGCCATGCTCGAACACGCAGTCCGCCATGCGCTCGTGGAAGCCGCGCAGCATGGTGACGACGGCCTCGGGCGCCATGCCCTCGCACAGGCCGGTGAAGCCGACGACGTCGACGAACAGGACCGCCACCTCCTGGGTCCGAACCGGGCCGAACGGCTCGTCGACCTCGGCCAGGTCCTCGATCAGGTTGGCCGAGACGTGGCGGGCGAGATTGGCGCGGGCGCGCTCGACCCTTGCCTGCACCAGCACCAGTCGTTTCATGCGGCCGACGACCACCGCCAGGATGCCGGCGATCAGGCAGGCGACGAACGTGCCGGATGCCCAGGCCGCAGAATCGATGAAGTGGGGGTCCAGATACCGCGCCACGGAGTCCGCGGCGGTGGTGCCTTGCGGCAGTCCGAACCCCAGGATCGTATCGGCCCGGAAAGCCAGGACGCCCACCCCCAGGCTCCAGGTGCCGATCACGATGAGGCCGGCGCCGATCACCAGCCACGGCGACAGGGTGAACGTCGCCCAGGCGATCAGCAGCAGAAAGAAGGCGAACGCGGGGGGACGCAGCGCCATCTGCCGCGGAAAGGGCGACGGATCCAGCGGGTTGGGAGCGAGCAGCGTCACGGTGAGCAGGGCGGCGTTCGCGAACACGAAGGCCAGGGCCAGCCAGGAGGGGACCGGCCGCCTGGCGCGAAGGCCCCAGCCGCAGGCGAGGCCGATGAAGGCGGCGACGATGCCCAGGTAGTAGACGGCCCCTGGCCAGGGATGCACCAGGGCACACCAGACAGCGATCGCGACAAAGGCCAAGGTCAGCGCATGGGCGCCCAGCCGGCCGCTGGTCTGTCGTTCCTGCGCCAATGCCGCGGCTATCCGCTCGTCGAGCGCGGTGGTCCGCAAGGTCGGGACGTGCGGCTCGCGCGACACCACCTGCACCGCCCTCGGACGGTCAACGGGCGGCAGGACATCGTTCGACACCCGGCCGGCGCCTTGCGTGGCTATCGGCGGTATCGGCGTCATCTGGAACGAAAGCATCGTCCGGTGCTCCGATGCTAGTCGTCGTCGATGGTCAGGTTCGTCTCGTCGGTGTCGACGACGAACACGGCAAGCAGGCGCGCAGGCTCCGTCTCGCTGGCGTTCTCGCTGAGGCCGTGATGGTCGCCGGGCAGCTCGGGAAAGCTGTCGCCGGCGCGGTACAGCGTCACCGGGCCATCATTGACCTTGCTTCGGATCGCACCCGCCAACACCGTCGCGTAGATGAAAGCGGAATCGGGATGGGTGTGCGCGGCGGACGAGCCCCCCGGCTCATATTCGACGAGCACGCCCTTCATGCTCTTGCCTGGCATGTTCGGCAGCGGGTGATCGAAGACCAGCGTCACCTTGGACCCGTGGCCGGAAACGCCGTGGGCCGACGCTGCCGTCGCGGAGAGTGTCGCCAGAGCTACGGCGCAGAGAAACCTCGCGAGCATCGCAGTCTCCAGGTGTGGGTTGGCCGTGCGGGCCGATGCCGATCCGCGGGTCAGTCGGCTCGGGCGGCTGCCCTGGTTGGTACGACGCCTTGCTCCTGGCGCACCGATCGGCTGAGCCAGTCCGAGAAGCGGACCGTGCCGAGGCGGGCGCCGCTGTCCGGCACCAGCGAGCGGTCGTTCAATGCCACGCCGAAGTAGCGCGCGTGGACGTCGGCCACGACCCGCCGCGGGTCCTGCCTGGCGCCGAGGAACTGCCGGACGAGCTCATCGAGGCTGAAGCGTTCCGGGCCGCCCAGCTCGACCGTGCCGTTCACCGGCACCCCGAGCACGACGTCGGCCAGTGCTGCCGCGACGTCATCCGACATGACAGGCTGGATGAAAGCGGGCGACAAGCGAACGGTCTGACCGTCCGTCACCGCCTGGGCGATGCCGCCGACGAACTCGAAGAATTGCGTCGCACGCAGGATCGTGTACGGGATCCCGGCGGCCTTGATCAGCCTTTCCTGGGCCATCTTGGCCCGGAAGTAGCCGCTCTCCAGAAGGCGCTCGGTGCCGACCACCGACAGTGCCACGTGATGACCGACACCGGCGACGGCTTCCGCCGCCAGGAGGTTGCGGCCGGATGTCTCGAAGAACGCGAGGGCGGGCTCGTCCTCGAACGAGGGCGAGTTCGCGACATCGACGACGACCTGGGCGCCGGCGAGCGCTTCGGCCAGCCCTTCGCCCGTGATGGTGTCGACGCCGGAAGCCGGCGAGGCAGCGATCACATCGTGGCCCCGCTGGCCAAGCCGATCGACCAGCTTGCCGCCGATGAGGCCGCTGCCTCCGATAACCACGATCTTCATCCCAGACTGACGCTCGCGCATCGGATCCTCCACTCGATGCCGGCCACGTCGATCGCGGCCGGTTGGCGGAGAATGCCTGCGAGCGGGCTGGATGACCTTGCGGGCCTCTTGAGCCGAGCTTGAGTTTGGCTTGGTTGTTCGTCCAGGAACATGGCTGTTCCGGCGAAGGATGCGGCTAGGTGAGGCCCAAGCCGCCATCGACGGCGATCACCTGTCCGGTGACCCAGGCGGATGCCGGATCGGCCAGCTGCACGATCCACCGGGCCACGTCATCCGGCTCGCCACGCCGCTCGAGCGGTATCTGCCGACGCTCCTGATCCCTGATGGCCGCGGCCTGCTCCGGCGAAAGGCCCATCATTCCCGTCAACGCACCCGACTCGGTCGGTCCCGGGGCGACGGCGTTGACCCGGATGCCATGGGGGGCGAGCTCCAGCGCCCAGCAGCGTGTGAGATGCTCGAGGGCTGCCTTGCTGGCGGCGTAGTGGGAGAGGCCGGCCGCAGGCTTGTGGCCGAAGGTGCTGGAAATGTTGATGATGGTCCCCTTTGTCGCCGACAGGTGCGGCAGCGCCGCCATTGCGAGAAGGCTGGGGCCGACCACGTTCACGCTGAGGATCTGTATGATGCGTTCCAGCGTGGCGTCGACCAGCGGCAGGAGGGCACCGGCGCCGGCATTGTTCACCAGCACGTCGAGGCGGCCCCAGGTTTCGACAGCCTTCGCTATGGTGCGCGTGGCGTCGCCGGGCGATGCTGCGTCCGCGGCCATGGCAAGGATGTTGGGATGCCCGGCGGCCGCCGCCTCGAGAAGTGCCGGGCGGCGGCCGGTGATGACAACCTTCGCACCGCCTCGGGCGAAGCCCAGCGCGGCAGCCAGGCCGATGCCGGAGCTTCCGCCGGTGACGATGGCTACCTTGTCTTTCAGGTCGGACATGATGGTTCCTCGCTTCGGTTTGGCAATGGAAGCCGAGGATGCCTGCAAGCCGGATGGAAACCCTTGCGGCGGTCTTGGGTTGTCGTCGAGTTTGCCTCGCTTGTTCGTCCAGGATCATGGCGTCCCGGCAGTGTCCCGCCGACCCCGCGGCCCGTGCCTGGCAAGGGTGACCGTGCTATCGGTCGATCGTCCGAACCGGCCGCATCCGCGCAATGGCCACTTCCGTGTCCTCGACGCATGCGGATGAGGCCGTGGAGCGTCGAACGTGCAATTCATGTTCGGAGATCATGTGCTCGATACCGACCGGCGGGAGCTCACCCGGGGGGCGGAGGCCATTGTCGTCGCCCCGCAGGTCTTCGA
>JRYC01000377.1_pt1 | contig 18599 bp, 16 predicted proteins | sample 235301 | NCBI WGS metagenome assembly JRYC01 (sample SAMN03074211, study PRJNA261470) | activated sludge metagenome | biome: Common Effluent Treatment Plant; feature: Wastewater; material: Activated sludge; isolation source: activated biomass of a common effluent treatment plant treating...
CCCCCCCCCCCCCGGGGGAGGGGTAAATCGAGAATCGGGATGGGGCCCATATCGGAGGACCCATCAAACAACCTGCCGGACTCACACCTCGACCATAAGCCGATACCCAACGCCTGGTTCGGTGACGATCAGCTCCGGGCGGTCGGGATCCTGCTCCAGCTTCTGGCGCAGCTGGCGGATGTAGACGCGCAGATATTGCTGCTCGGTCTCGCTGGCCCGGCCCCAGACCTTGGTCAGCAGGTGGCGGTGAGTCAGCACCTTGCCGGCGTGGGTGGCGAGCTCGGCCAGGATGTCCCAGGCCTTGGGCGACAGGTGCAGCTCGGTCCCGGCGCGGGTGACGCGGCGGTAGGCGAGGTCGATGGTCACATCGCCGGCCTCGACCTTTGCCCGGCCGCCCTGGGCCTGGACGCGATGGCGCAGTGCGGCGCGCATCCGCGCCAGCAGCTCGGGCACGCCGAAGGGTTTCGTCACATAGTCGTCGGCGCCGCGGTCGAGGGCCAGGACCTTGCTGGCCTCGTCGCCACGGGCGGTGAGCACCAGGATCGGCGCGTCGCCCAGCGCCCGCAGCTCGTCGATCAGATCCATGCCGTCGCGGTCGGGCAGGCCGAGGTCGAGCAGCACAAGATCCGGCCGGTGGTGGCGGGCCATGCGGACGCCTTCGGCAGCGGTTTCCGCCTCGACCGTGGCCCAGCCCTGGACGTCGAGCGTGGTCTTGAGGAAACGGCGGATCGCCGGCTCGTCGTCGATCACCAGTACGGCGGTGGGGCTAGCCGACATCGACCAACAGCTCGACGGGGAAGCGGATGGTGAAGACGCTGCCGCCGCCTGGACGCGGCGCCGCGCCGATGGAGCCGCCCATGGCCTCGACGAAGCCCTTGCAGACGGCGAGGCCCAGCCCGGCGCCGGCAGAGGCCTCGCCGCGGTAGAGCTTGTCGAATACCCGCGCTGCCTCGTCGGAGGTGAGACCAGGGCCGCGATCGGCGACCTCGACGGTAATGCCGGCGGCATCGCGGCGGGCGGCGATCTCGATCTCGCTGCCCCTGGGCGCGTAACGGGCGGCATTCTCCAGGAGGTTCACCAGGACCTGCTCGATCAGCATGAAATCCAGCTTGGCCAATGGCAGGTCGTCGGGAAAGCGGGTGATCACGCGATGCCCGGAAAGCAGCCGGCCGACCCGGCGCAGGGCGGCACCTGCCATATCGGCGAGGTCGACCGGCTCGCGCTTCGGCCCGAGCGCGCCGCCCTCCAGCCGGGTCATGTCGAGCAGGTTGTCGAGATAGCGCGACAGCCGCTCGGCCTCCTCCTGGGCGGTGCGCAGCATCTCGTCACGCGTCTCGTCGTCGTAGAGCGGCCCGAAGCTGCGCAGCGACGACACGGTGCCGAGGATCGAGGCCAGCGGCGTGCGCACATCGTGCGACAGCGAGGTGAGCAGCGCCGTGCGCAGGCGCTCGGTCTCGGCCAGCATCCGGGTCTCGTCGACGTCGCGCGCCAGCCGCACCCGCTCGACGGCCAGCGCCGTCTGGTCGAGCACGGCATCGAGCACGCGGCGCTCCTCGGGCGTCAGCGACGGCCCGTCGCCGGCGCGCTGCACGCCGACCACCGCGACGACGCCGCGTCCGGTATGCGCCGGCAGGAACAGCCGGCGTGCCGCCGCCAGGGTGTCGGAGCCACGGCCCGCCGCCTCGTTGCGCTCGAAGGCCCATTGCGCGGCGGCGAGATCGGTGTCGTCGAGGCGGTCCTCGGGTGGATAGGCGGCGGCCAGCGCCAGCCGGCCATCCTCCGGCAGCAGGATGACTGCCTCCACCTTCAGCATCGCCGCGATCTGGTGCGCCGCGGCCCAGAGCAGATCGTCCATCACCGCGACGCTGGCGAGCTTACGGGCGAAGCCGTAGAGCATGGCCGAGCGCGCCGCCTCCTGACGTGCCACCGTCGCCCGCTCCCGCGCCCGGGCGGCGAGCCCGCTGGTGAGTGCTGCCGCGACCGAGAACAGCAGCATGGTGGTGACGTTCTCGGGATCGCTGATCGCGAAGGTGAAATAGGGCTCGGTGAACAGGAAGTCGTAGGCCAGCGTGGCGCCAGCCACCGTGAGCATCGCCGGCCCCAGCCCGTACCACAGGGCCGCCAGCAGCACCGGCACCAGGAAGACCAGGGCGATGTTGGCGATGTGGATCCAGTGCTCGATCAGCATCGCCACGCCGATGGCGGCGGCCAGCGGCAGCAGTGCCAGCAGGTAGGCCGGCAGCAGGGCGCGGCGGCGGATGGCCGCCGGCCTCGCCGCGTCGCCGCCGTCCGGCGACGGCAGCACATGGACGGTGACCTCGCCGGCGTCGCGGATGAAACTGCGCGGCAGCGGCTCGCGCAGCCGGTCGAGCCAACCGCGGCGGCGGGCGCTGCCGATGACGATCTGGGTGATGTTGTTGGCGTGCGCCCAGGCCAGCGCCTCGTCGGCGACACGGTCACCCGGCAGCACCAGGGTCTCCGCCCCCAGCCGCTCGGCCAGCCGCAGGGTCTCGGCGACACGGGCCTGTGCCGCGGCATCGGCGCGGCCCTGGACGTGCAGGGCGGTCCAGGGCGCCTTCAACCGGTCGGCGAGGCGCTTGCCGTAGCGCACCAGCTCGGCGGCGTCGGTACCGTCGTGCACGCAGACCAGCAGCCGGTCGTTGGCGGCCCAAGGGCCCGCGAGGCCATGGGCGCGCATGTACTGCAGCATCTGGTCGTCGACGCGCTGGGCCGTACGTCGCAGCGCCAGCTCGCGCAGGGCGGTGAGGTTGCCCTGCGAGAAGAAATGGTCGAGCGCGCGGCCGGCCTCCTCCGGCACATAGACCTTACCCTCGCTCAGCCGCTCGCGCAGCTCGCCGGGGGTGAGGTCGACCAGCTCGACCTCGGCGGCATCGATGATCCGGTCCGGCACCGTCTCGCCGACGCGGATGCGGGTGATCTGGGCGACCACGTCGTTCAGGCTCTCGACGTGCTGGATGTTCAGCGTCGTCCAGACCTCGATGCCGGCGGCCAGCAACTCCTCGACGTCCTGCCAGCGCTTAGGGTGGCGGCTGCCGGGGGCGTTGTCGTGCGCCAGCTCGTCGACCAGGGCGAGCGCCGGGCGACGGGCGAGCAGCCCGTCGAGATCCAGCTCCTCCAGGATGCGGCCCTTGTAGGGCACTCGCCACCGGGGGAGGATCTCCAGCCCCTCCAGCAAGGCCGCGGTCTCGCGCCGGCCATGCGTCTCGACGATGCCGACCACGACGTCGATGCCTTCCTGGGCGCGGCGCCCGCCGGCCTCGAGCATCTCGTAGGTCTTGCCGACGCCGGGTGCGGCACCCAGGAAGATCTTCAGCTTGCCGCGCGATTCGGCATCCGCCAGCGCCAGCAGGGCGTCGGGCGAGGGGCGGGAACCGCGTGTCGAGCCTTCGGCCATGCCGCCAGTCTAGCCGAGCCTCAGCCGCCGCGCGCCAGCCGGTCCAGCGCCAGGTTCAGCTCCAGCACGTTGACGGCTGGCTCGCCGACGAAGCCCAACAGGGGCCGTTCGACGGCGGCCGTCACCAGCTCGGCGACCTCGGCCTCCGGCAGCCCGCGGGCGCGAGCGACACGCGGGATCTGCACCCGCGCCGCCTCGGGCGACAGATGCGGGTCGAGGCCGCTGGCCGAGGTGGTGACGAGATCGGTCGGGATCGGGCCGCCGAGCCCCTCGGCCCGCAGACGCTCGACGTCGGCGGCGACGCGGTCGACCAGCGCCTTGCTGGTGGGGCCCAGATTGCTGCCGCTGGAGGCGGCGGCATCGTAGCCCTCGGCACCGGCGGCCGAGGGCCGGCCATGGAACCAGCCCTCGCCGGCGAAGCGCTGGCCCACCAGCCGGGAGCCGATCACCCTGCCGTCGTCACCGCGCAGCAGGCTGCCATTGGCTTGGTCCGGCATTGCCACCTGGGCGATGCCGGTGATGGCCAGTGGGTAGGCGATGCCGGTGATCAGGGTGAGCAGGGCCACCAGCACGATGGCGGGGCGAAGATGCGTGAGCATGGTCGGGCTCCTCAGGCGAGGCCGAGCGCGTTGACGACGATGTCGATGAGCTTGACGCCGATGAAGGGTGCCACGATGCCGCCGAGCCCGTAGATCAGCAGGTTGCGGCGCAGCAGCACCGCTGCCGGCTCCCGCCGGTAGGGCACCCCGCGCAGCGCCAGCGGGATCAGCGCCAGGATGACCAGCGCGTTGAAGACGATCGCCGAGAGGATGGCGCTGCCCGGTGTCGCCAGCCCCATGATGTTGAGGGCGGCGAGCTGCGGGTAGAACGCCGCGAACATCGCCGGGATGATGGCGAAGTANNGATCTCGATGAGCTTGGTCGGATTGCTGTCGAGGTCGACCATGTTGCCGGCCTCGCGCGCCGCCATGGTGCCGGTGTTCATGGCCACGCCGACATCGGCCTGGGCCAGCGCGGGCGCGTCGTTGGTGCCGTCGCCGCACATCGCCACCAGCCGGCCCTCGGCCTGATGCTTGCGGATCAGCGCCAGCTTCTGCTCGGGCGTGGCCTGGGCCAGGAAGTCGTCGACGCCGGCCTCGGCGGCGATGGCGGCGGCGGTGAGCGGGTTGTCGCCGGTGATCATCACCGTGCGGATGCCCATGCGGCGCAGCTCGGCGAAGCGCTCCTTGATGCCGCCCTTCACGATGTCCTTCAGATGCACGATGCCGAGCGGCCGGCCGTCGCGGGCGACCGCCAGCGGCGTGCCGCCGGCGCGGCCGACCCTGGCCGCGATCTGCTCCAGCTCGGCGCTGCCCGTGCCGACCCAATCCAGCACCGCATCGACCGCACCCTTGCGGATGCCGACGCCGTCGATGTCGATGCCGCTCATCCGCGTCTGTGCCGTGAACGGCACGAACTGCGCGTGCAGCGGCGCCATCTCGCGGGCGCGCAGATCGTGCCTCTCCTTGGCCAGCACCACGATCGAGCGGCCCTCGGGCGTCTCGTCGGAAAGGCTGGCGAGCTGTGCGGCATCCGCGAGGTCGCGCTCGGGCACGCCGGCGAGCGGCAGGAATTCCGCCGCCTGGCGGTTGCCCAGCGTGATGGTGCCGGTCTTGTCGAGCAGCAGCACGTCGACGTCGCCCGCCGCCTCGACGGCGCGGCCGGAGCTGGCCAGCACGTTGAAGCGGACCAGCCGGTTCATGCCGGCGATGCCGATGGCGGCCACCAGGGCGCCGATGGTGGTCGGGATCAGGGTGACGAACAGGGCACCCAGAGTCAGCACGCCGACCTCGCCGCCGGCATAGGCGGCGAAGCTCGGGATGGTGGCCACGGCGAAGACGAAGATCAGGCTCATGCCGGCGAGCAGGATCCCGAGCGCCAGCTCGTTCGGGGTCTTCTGCCGCTGCGCACCCTCGACCAGTGCTATCATCCGGTCGAGGAACGTCGTGCCGGCGGTGGCGGTGACGCGCACCTTGATCCAGTCGGACAGCACGCGCGTGCCGCCGGTCACGGCCGAGCGGTCGCCGCCGCTCTCGCGGATCACCGGCGCCGATTCGCCGGTGATCGCCGCCTCGTTGACGGTGGCCACACCCTCGACCACCTCGCCGTCGGCCGGGATCAGGTCGCCGGCGAGGACCATGACGAGGTCGCCGAGCTTCAAGGCGCTCGCCGGTACCACCTCCTCGCCCGAGCTGGTCAGGCGCCGGGCGGTGAGATCGCTGCGCGTCCGCCGCAGGCTGGCGGCCTGGGCCTTGCCGCGGCCCTCGGCCACGGCGTCGGCGAAGTTGGCGAACAGCACGGTGAGCCAGAGCCAGGCCACGACCTGCAGGCCGAAGCCGAGCCCGCCCGAGCTGGCGTTCACGACGGTGAGCACGGTGGCGAGCAGGGCCACCACGGCCGTCACGAAGATGACCGGGTTGCGGGCGAGCTGGCGCGGGTCGAGCTTGACGAAGGCGGCGCGCAGCGCCGGCTTCAGGATCGCCGCATCGAAGATCGATGCGGTGGCTTGGGTCGACATCGGTGTCTCTCGATCTCAGTAGAGGGTGCCGGCCCGCATCGCGAGCTGCTCGGCGAGCGGACCGAGGGCGAGGGCCGGGAAGAAGGTCAGGCCGCCGACGATGAGGACCACGCCGGCGACGAGGCCGACGAACAGGATCCCATGCGTCGGGAAGGTCCCGGACGAGGCGGGCACGGTCCTCTTGGCGGCCAGTGTCCCGGCCACCGCCAGCATCGGAACGATGATGGCGAAGCGGCCGATCAGCATGGCGAGCCCGAGCAGCAGGTTGTGCAGCGTGGTGTTGCCGCTGAGCCCACCGAAGGCCGAGCCGTTGTTGCCGGTGGCCGAGGTGTAGGCATAGAGCATCTCGGAGAAGCCGTGCGGGCCGGGGTCCTGGATCGAGGCGGATCCGAAGCCGAGGCCCAAGCCTGTGCCGACCAGCGTGCCGAGCGGGATCGCCAGCAGGGCCAGCACGACGAGCTCGACCTCGCGCGCCTCGATCTTCTTGCCCAGGTACTCGGGCGTCCGGCCGACCATCAGCCCGGCGATGAACACGGCGAGCAGCGCGTAGAGCAGTATGCCGTAGAGGCCCGAGCCGACGCCGCCGACGACGATCTCGCCCAGCTGCATCATCACCATCGGCACCATGCCGCCCAGCGGCATGAAGCTGTCGTGCATGGCGTTCACCGCACCGCAGGAGGCGGCCGTCGTGACCACCGCGAACAGCGCCGACATGGCGATGCCGAAGCGGGTCTCCTTGCCCTCCATGTTGCCGGCGGAGGCATCGACGCCGAGTGCCGCCAGCGCCGGGTTGGCCTGGCTCTCCGCCCAATAGGCGGCGGCGACGCCGGCCAGGAACAGCACGCCCATCACCGCCAGCAGCGCCCAGCCCTGGCGCTCGTCGCCGACCATGCGGCCGAACAGGTTGGTGAGTGCCGCACCGATCAGGAAGATCAGCACCATCTGCACGAGGTTGGTGAGTGCGGTCGGGTTCTCGTAGGGATGAGCCGAGTTGGCGTTGAAGAAGCCGCCGCCGTTGGTGCCCAGCATCTTGATGGCGAGCTGCGAGGCCACCGGACCCTGCGCCAGCATCTGCTGGCCGCCTTCCAGGGTCGTGGCCTGGACATAGGCGGCCAGGTTCTGCGGCACGCCCTGGAAGACGAAGAACAGCGCCGCCACGGCCGAGATCGGCAGGAGCAGGTAGAGCGTGGCCCGGACCATGTCGGCCCAGAAGTTGCCGACACTCTGCGCCGAGCGGCGCGCCAGCCCGCGCCCCAGGGCGACGGCGAGCGCGATGCCGGTGGCGGCCGACAGGAAGTTCTGCACCGTCAGCCCGGTCATCTGCACGAAGTAGCCGAGCGTGCTCTCGCCGCCGTAGTTCTGCCAGTTGGTGTTGCTGACGAAGCTGACCGCGGTGTTGAAAGACAATGCCGGGGGCATGCCGGCGAAGCCCTGCGGGTTCAGCGGCAGCCAGGCCTGCAGCCGCAGCAGCGCATAGAGCAGCAGGCAGCCCACGAGGTTGAAAGCCAGCATCGACAGCGCATAGGCGGTCCAATGCTGGTCCTGTCGCGGATCGATACCGGCGAGGCGCAAGGAAAGGTGCTCGACCGGGCCGAGGACGGGGGAGAGGAAGGTCCGCTCCCCGGCGAACAGCCGTGCCATGAAGCCGCCGAGCGGCCGCACCAGCACGAGGACGAGGACGCAGAACAGCAGGATCTGCGCCCATCCGGCGATGGTCATGGGTGATGTCTCAGAAGCGCTCGGGGCGCAGCAGCGCCGCCAGCAGATAGACGAGGACGGCGAGTGCCACGGCACCGCCGAGCCACAGCTCGAAGGTCATGGCGGTCAGGCCTGCTCGCAGCCGCGGACGTAGAGGCCCAGCAGCGCGAAGGCGCCGAGGATGAGGGCCAGCATCAGCAGGTCGGCCATGGATCGTCTCCGGCGACGACGTGTCAGAGCCGGAGAGGTGCGCCTCATCGCCTAAATGTTCGAGGCGGACGTGAGGCGGGCGACATTAATACGGCATAAATGCTGCTGTGCTGCCCTTCGCGTTGGTGCGCGACAGCATCAGCTAACCCTTTCGGCTCCTCTCGGCCGGCATGCTGGGCGTGGACGGGGAAATCCAGCGCGAGGGAGAGGTGGTGCATGTCGTGGCAAGCCGGCTGCACAACCTCACGCCGCTGCCGGCGTGAGGGCAGCCTAATGCGTGTGTCAAGCGGTTGCCTTGAAGGCTGTCTGGAACGGCGTCCTGTGGCTCAGGACGGCCCAGAGGACGTTGATGCGTCTTCTGGCGAGAGCGATGACGGCCTGGTGGTGTCGTTTTCCCTCGCGTCGCTTGCGGTCGTAGAAGGTTCGGCTGTCGCTGTGGCCGAGCGAGCAGAAGGCGGACTGGTAGAAGACGCGCTTGAGTCCTTTGTCGCCGCCGGTGGGTCGGCGCAGGAAGCGTGTCTTGCCGGACTGGCGCAGCACCGGTGCGATACCGGCTGCGGCGGCCAGGGCATCGGCGGAGCGGAAGCGGGAGAGGTTGCCTGCCAGGGCGATCAGCTCGGCGGTGAGCACGGCCCCCATGCCGGGCAGGCTGCGGATGAGGGCCGCGTCAGGGTGGCGTTCGAGCGTCGCCTCCAGCTCGCGGTCGAGCTCGGCGAGGCGGATCCGGCTGGCGAGGGCCTCCATGGCCAGCTCGCGGATCAGGCGGGCGGTCATGCGCTCGGCGGGTACGGCGATGGTCTGCTCGGCCGCGGCGGATTGGACGACCGCGCTCATGCTGCCCTCCGCTTGCTGGGCTTGGGCTTCACGGTGCCGATTGATCGGATCAACCTCGTCAGCGCGATCTCGACCCAGACGCGCTCCTGCGCCTCGGCCAGACGCGAGGTGTCGGGCCAGCCGAGCCGGCGGACCTCGCCCTGCATCCACGGACCGGGAATCCAGGCCGCGCGGTCGTGATGTGCTCTCCATCCGCTTGGTGCCGGCCAGCCCAACGAGTTCGTCGGCAGCAGCGACAGTGTTCTCGCCCAGCCGAAGGGGGCGTCGGCGGTGTCGCGTCCGTCATCCTGGCGGCCGGATCGGCGTACGGATGGGTGAGCAGCCGACAGACCGGACCTTTCATCCGACGCTTGGCTGCCTACGGGGCGGTTGTGTCCGGCGCGGTCGTTGGTCTGGCCGCCGCGCTGCTCGGGCTCGGAGACGTAGAGGTTCCAGGTCTCGTTGCCGTACTTGTCGGGCTCGCCGGCGAAGCCAACCACCTCGGCCTTGCCGAGCCAGCCGGACAGGTAGGCGTTGTCTCGAGCGGAAGTCCGAACGCTCAGCGTCGCCAGCAGGACGAGAGGCCCGCTCATTGCGCGATTCCATGGTCGACGACTTCGCCTTGAACGGCAGCGCGCTGCGGCCCGACAGCGCGAATGCCGGCGGCGAGCAGCCGAGTCGTCTCGCACTCGTCGCAAGCCATCGTTGTCGGGCCGGCCCTTAGCCAACGGACCTCGTCACAGCCTGGGCAGACGCCAGCGCCAGTGGGCATGTCGCCTAGCGCTGCGCTCGCAGCTTTCGCAACTTTCGNNCGAAAGTTGCGAAAGCTGCGAAGGTTCGGAGCGCGGCACCCGATCCAGCCATCTCGACAGCAGCGTCATAGCTGCCCTCGCAGGTTCGAATTGACGTCGAGTAGCGTGGCCTTGCCGACGCGCTGCTCGCGGACGAGGCCGTGCTCGGCCAGCTTGGTAAGTGCCTTGTCCCGCCGGGCCTTGTCGCGCAGCGCATCGGGGCCAAGCCGCAGGACGTCGCCAGCCGTTGGCGGCGTCGGTTGCTCCATCACCCAGTCGAGCAACGCTTGTGCGTCAGCCAGCTCGCCGGAATGGCCGACCAGCGCGAGCGCCCGTCAGGCCTTCGGACAGGTGCCACAGCGCCAGCGCCGCGCCCGACAGCATCGCGTCGGCGCTGATCTCGCCGGCCGGCCCGTGCTCGAAGACATGCAGGACACAGGCGATGCGGGCGGCCTGCTCGGCGGTCTTGGCGCCGAAGTCGCACAGCTCGCGGTATTAGCCCTGTGCTCGCAGCTCGCGCTCGACGTCATCGTGGAGCTGGCGCTAGACGCCGAATGCCTGAGGCCCGAGCGGCAGGACCGGCGGTTTTAGCCTCATAGTCCCCTCGTCCTCTATGGGCAGCGGCAGCCGCAGCAGATCGGCCAGCCTCGTGTCCCAGGCGACAAGCGCAGGGTGCTGGTCATCGCCTCGCGGTAGATCCGCTCGCCCATGGTCGACGCGGGCCAAGCGAACAGAAATCGCGCGAGATTGCCGGTGCCGCGCGCGATCCCGTCGCCGACCGTGACGAGCTTTGCAGCGACCACGGGCTGCACCATCAGGCTAACGGTGAGTCGCCGGCCCTCGACGATGACCGACTCCCGTGTGGTCCGCTTGCGCTCGAACGGCCTTGCGTCCCAGAGGCGGTTGAGCATCGCGAGGAACCGCAGCGATGCGTCTTCAGACATCGCATGCGATCCGATGACCAAGCCGCCCTCGTCAGACCACAACGATGACGACGGATGGCCTTTGGCCAGGGAGACAGCCAGAGCTTCTGGGCTGGCATCCTCGCTGAAGAGGTCCGGTGCTACAGGCACTCGGGGCTTCTTCGTGTCGTGCTCCTCGAGCTGCCTCTCAAGGATGCTGCGATCGTTCTCGTCGCTGGCCTTGGTCGAAGCCGAAAGCTTCTTAATCTGGCTCAGCATGCCGTCGCGTCGTGACGTCCAGGCGTCGAGCCTCGATGTGGCGCTGGCGATGGCTGGCGCCATCTCCCTCCGCTGATCTCGCTGCCACTGCCACAGCGCACGGGAGAGCCGCTTGTCGCAGGCCGTCTTCCTCTCGCCGGACACGCCAACGATGAGAAAGTTGAGGTTGCATGGGCCAATCAGGGTGCTGTCGCGGCCGACGTCTGCAAGGCCCTGGCAGCGAGCGAGGCGCAAGCCAATGCGGATGAGCCGACGAGAGCCAAGGGTTCCCGGTTTCCTTGACGAGCCGGTCCGCAGCGTCTCGCAGTGGCGCGTAGATCAACGAGCCGCCAGATCGGTCGATGTCTGCCCAACGTTCATCCGTGGACACGGCGTAGTTGGTCGCGCCTTGCGACATTCCGCTTCGTTAGGGTCGAGCAGCGAGGAAGTCAGGAGTGGCTTGGGGCACCCCCCGGGGGATACCGATCCAGGAGGAGAGATTTCCGCGGCCGGCCCGCCGTCGTCCAGGGACTTGGGAGCGTGCGCTTTGCGCACTGAATAGACACGCTCCTCCGTGACCGTCGGGCCGTGGGGACTGAAGTATGCGATCGCGGCTGAGACATCCTGATCACGACTTGGAGGTCGGGTGTCGCTTGGCCAATCATGTACACGGCGCGCGTACCATTGCTGTAGATCGGCGTCGCTGGCCGGCCGTTCTGATGGCCGCTCAATCGACAGGGGTGACGAGGTTGGCCATCAGTCTGAAGGCGCCGGGCACGAGGTTGTCCATCTGGTGGAAGAGATTGAGTGCAACATGGCTGTGGCGGCCGCGGCCAATGCGGGCGGAGACAAGGCCACCCTCGAGCTGAGGCTCGTCACGGTCGGCCATAGCGAGCAGCGGGTGATAGGCCGAGTTCCAGCATCGCGCAAAATAGAGGCCGCGTTCCTTGACCCACCCCTCCCAGTCCGCAGCCGTGATGCGGTTCGGGTGAGACAGGATCGGGTGGTCCGGAGCGAGGACGGTGACCGATGCCGCCGGATCGGTCACGCGCCAGCGCAGTGACGGCTGGCCGATCTCCAGATATCGCGGTGGCGTAGCCGCCGGGTCCCAGCCGTCCCAGGGGCGGTGATACTGGGTGACGAGGTTGCCGCCGGACTCCACCCAGGCGTGCAAGGCCGGCGCGGCAGTGCGGAGCGCCGTGCGCAGGCCGAATGCCATGACGCCGATCACCAGCGTGTCGAGCCCGTCGAACGCGGCACGTGCCAGCGCCGTATCGTCGATCTCGACGACCTCTAGGCCCATGGCGGCGAGCCAGCGGGCGGCATGATCGGTGCCAGCCGCAACATAGCCGATACGGCAGGGCTCCGGTATGCGGATCGCGGCGACAAGAACATCGAGCACCGCCGGGCGCACGAGCCAGGTCGGGACAATGTGGGGGTAGGCGATGCGGCTGACGGTGCTGGCCGGCGCCCGGTCGACGAGCACCCGCAGGCGATGCCGCCCCGGTGGCGGGTTGGGCGGAAGGACGATGCGGCCGGGCGCCGTTGACCAACCGTCGGGCAGCTCCCAAGTGACCTCCCCGGCGGCCTCGACCGTGACGTCGAGATGCCGTCGCGGACGCTCCACGTTGAGCAGTGCCTTGCCCGGCCGGAGGCGAACCTCCTCCGCCGGCAGCACGGCCAGGGGTGCCCCCAGCGGGACCGTGACCTCGATTGGCGCTCCCTGCCTCTCGATGCGCAGGCAGGCCGCGACCGGGTCGTCGTCGAGGCCGGGATCGGTGAGGAACCGATAGGGGTGGAACAGGTGCTCGCCGGTCGGGACGTCGATCTCGCCCGTGACACTGGCGCCTGGCTCGAGACGATGCTCGATGGCTTGCCCGGCGATCCCGAGCGCGACGCGTTCCGCGCTGTGCCGGCCACCGTGGTGCAGCCGCCAGGTGAGCCGCACGGTTGAATGCGGCCGCAGCTCGCCGGTGGCGGCACGCAGGCTGACGCCGACGCCACCGGCGAGAACCGCGGCGCGATCGGCTTCGCCGAGCTTCTGGCCAAGCCGATCGCGCAGGTCGCCGTCGGCGAGCGCCTCGGCCGCAGCCAGCGCCGGGCGGAGGTGGTCGAGGGCCGCGAGCACCCGGGGCTCGCTCGGGAACGCGTCGAGCGCTTCATCGATCGCCTGCTGCGCCTCGCCGAGCCTGCCCATGAGCCGTGCGTCCTCGCAACGGGCGGCCCAGTCGCCGAGCGTCACCGGCAGGCCGTCGAACGGATGGCTCTCGACTGGCTGGTGATTCAGGCGAGAGCGGAGCAAGTGGAGCGGGACCTGCCGCGGCGCCGGCTCGAGCCATCGTCCCATGCCCTGGCAGGCGTGTGCTGCGCGCGACCACTGGCCGAGCTGGTCGTAGGTGAGCCCGGTGATCGGGTCGCGCTCGCCCACCTCGACCGCGACCGTGGCCACGGGTGGCGGCTCGCTGTCATCGTAGGTGCCGCCGGCGCCGCTCCAGGCCGGCAGATAGAGCTTCGCGGGGTGCCACGGCGACAGCCCCTGGTCCGGGAATGCAGCCGGGTCGCCGGCGAGGTCAAACGTCTCCACCGTGAGCCGGGTGATCGCCCGATGGTGGCCGTGCTGGCCATCGACGTCGAGGAACGTCGGCAGCAGGATATCCGGGCGAAAGTGGCGGACCACCCGGACCAGCCGCTCGAGCGTCCGCTCGCGGCCCCACACCTCAAGCGCCTCCTCGGGCCGTTTCGACAGACCGAAATCATGGATCGGCCCGTCGATATCCTCGTTGAGCCAGTAGAGCCGCATCGGGACGCGGCGGGCGGCGAGCTCCATCTCGCGCGTCCGCAGGGCACCCAGCTCCGCACCACGCTCGGTGCCGATGACATTCTGCCCGCCCTCGCCGCGCACGGCACAGGCGTAGGCGACGACGGCACCGTCCTCGCGGGTGAGGCGGACGAGGAGTGCCGTGGTCTCGTCGTCGGGATGGGCGCCGGTCTGCAGCACCCGCACCGTCGAGCGCAGCGGCTGCAACGCCAGCCACAGCCGCAGGATCGCGGGTTCAGCCGCAGCCGCCTCGAGCCGGCGACGGTCCTCGCTCATGCTTGCGCAATCCCTCGTCCCCGATGAAGCGGCTTTGCCTCGCCGCCGGAATGTGGCACGCCTAGCCGGGGAAGGCACGCATCAGGGAGTGGGCGATGCACAAGCTCGCCAAGCTGGCCGGGGCGGCGATCGCAGCATGGCTCACCGCGTCGAGCGCGGGCGCGGTCGAGATCGAATACTGGCAATATACCTTCAAGGGCCGGGTCGACGCGATCGACGAGCTGATCGCGCGCTTCCAGGCGGCAAACCCGGACGTCACGGTCAAGCACACCCATTTCCCTTACGACGACTACCGCACCAAGGTCGCGGCGGCGATCCCGGCGGGCGAGGGGCCGGACGTCGTGCAGCTGTTCTACGGCTGGCTCGACGACTATGTCCGCGCCGGCCTGCTGAGGCCGCTGCCCAAGGACCGCTTCGACCCGGCGCGAATCGACACCGAGTTCTTCCCGATCGTCCAGGCGATGAAGCGCGATGGCGCCTACATGGCGCTGCCGACGGCGGTGCGCTCGCTGGCGCTGTTCTACAACAAGAAGCTGCTCGACGACGCCGGCGTCGGGGCGCCGGCCACGCTCGATGAGCTGGTCACCGTGGCAAAGGCGGTGACCAAGCGCGACGACGGCGGCAACCTGCTGGTCGAGGGTATCACGGCCGGCATGGATGCCCAGGATCATCACTGGTGGCGCGAGGTGCTGGTGCGCCAGTTCGGCGGCCAGCCCTACTCCGAGGATGGTACGAAGGTCGCCTACAACGACGAGGCCGGGATCGACGCCCTGCAGTTCTATGTCGACCTGATCCAAAAGGAGAAGGTGGCGCAGATCGGCTTCATGGACGAACCGCAGGCGGCGTTCAGGGCGGGCCGGGCGGGGCTGCACATCGATGGCTCGTTCCGCCTCGGTGCCCTGGCCGATGTCCGTGGCCTGGAGTGGGGTGTCGCCGAGCTGCCCGCACACAACGGGATCAGGTCCAACTTCAGCTCCTACTGGGTCAACGGCGTCACCTCGAAGGCCGACGGCGACCGGCTCGACGCGGCCTATCGGTTCCTCGAGTTCATCACCAGCGATGAGGCGATGCAGCTCTGGGTAGAGACGGTGGGTGAGCTGCCGGCCAAGCCTTCGGCGGCGCTGGCCGACGCCAACATTGCGCACCCGCAGTACGGTCCCTTCGTCAAGGGGCTGGAATATGCTCATGCCACCGAATTCGCCAACGAAAGCGAGCAGCGTCGGCTCGTGATCGAGGCGGTCGACCGCGTGCTGCTCCAAGGGATGAGCGTCGAGGAGAGCCTGGGTACTGCCGCGGCCGCCGAGCAGAAGCTGCTCGATGAGTTCCACGCCGGCAAGTGAGCCTGGGGCATCGCCGGGCCGCCTCGGCCAGCCGGCGCGCGATGCGGGGGTCCGCTCGGTCGGACTCAGCATTTCGACGAAGCTGGCACTCTGGGCCTGGGCGTTCCTCGCTGTGCCGATCATCTTCTACGTCGTCATCCGCTTCTGGCCGACGCTCCATGCCTTGTGGCTGTCGTTCACCGACTGGAACATCGTCGGCCGGCCGAAGTTCATCGGCCTCGCCAACTACATCAAGCTGCTGCACGACCCCGTATTCTGGCAGGTGTTCCGCAATACCTTCGTGTACCTGCTCGTCGGCACGCCGGTCAGCATCGTTCTTTCCTTCATCGTTGCCTACTATCTCGATCCAATCCGCTTCGGTCACGGGCTGATCCGAGCACTCTATTTCATTCCCTTCCTTACCACCGCGGTAGCGATGGCGTGGGTCTGGCGCTGGTTCTACCAGCCGGTGCCGGTCGGTCTGTTCAACAACGTGCTGGCAAGCCTCGGCTTCGCGCAGCAGCCGTTCCTGCGCTCGACCACTCAGGCGTTGCCGGCGATCCTGGCGCCGGCAGTCTGGGCCGGTCTCGGCTTCCAGATCGTCATCTTTCTTGCCGGCCTGCGCGCGATTCCCGAGACCTACTACGAGGCGGCACGGATCGACGGAGCCGGCCGCTGGCGCATTCTGTTCGAGATCACCATCCCGCTCCTGCGCCCGACCTTGGTGTTCCTGGTGATAGTCAGCTCGATCGGCTTCCTCAGGATCTTCGATCAAGTCTACAACATGACCTCGGACCGCGACGGCGGGCCACTGAACTCGACCAAGCCCATGGTCCTCTACATCTACAAGACCGCGTTCGATAGCTTCGACATGGGCTATGCCACGGCTCAGACCGTCGTGCTGTTCCTCGTCCTGCTCGTCATCACGCTGCTGCAGCTCAAGCTGATGCACGCCCGATGACCCCCGCGGTGATGGCCTACCGAAAGCCGATCGCCCCGGGTCGGATCGCCAGCTGGACGCTGCTCTTTCTCGGCGGCATCGTCATGGTGACGCCGCTGCTTTGGATGTTCTCGACCTCGCTCAAGTACCCGCACGAAGTCTACAATCTGAAGCTTATCCCCGACGAGCCTACGCTCGACAATTACCTATTCCTGTTCAAGGAGAGTCGGTTCTTCCTGTGGTTTTTCAACTCGATCCTAATCGCCACCGCGACCACCCTGTCGGTGCTGTTCTTCGACAGCTTGGTGGGCTACGTCCTCTGCAAGTTCGACTTTCGCGGCCGCCGTGTTGTCTTCATAGCCATACTCTCGACGCTGATGATCCCAACCGAGATGCTGGTGATCCCCTGGTACATCATGTCGAAGAACTTTGGATGGCTGAACAGTTACTGGGGCATAGTGTTTCCCGGCCTGATGACCGGCTTCGGTACCTTCCTGATGAAGCAGTTCTTTGAGACCGTGCCCGATGACTTCATCCACGCCGCGCGGATCGACGGCCTCAATGAGCTGCAGATTTGGTGGGAGGTGGCGATGCCGCTGGTCACGCCTGCGCTCTCGGCGCTCGCCATCTTCGTCTTTCTCGGCAACTGGACGGCGTTCATCTGGCCCCTGATCGTCACGAACAGTCAGGAACTCTACACCATACCCGTGGGTCTCGCCTCGTTCTCCGGCGAGTACACGACCGAGTGGGAACTGGTCATGACCGGCGCCGCCGTCGCCACACTTCCAACCCTGCTCGTCTTCCTCCTCTTGCAGCGCTACATCGTGCGCGGCGTCATGCTCGCCGGGCTCAAGGGCTAGGGCATGGCCGCCGAGCATGAGACATTTCCGGCGCCGGTCTATGCGGAGACGGTTCTCGCCCCGCTGTTCGAGCAGTCGACCATGCACTTCGCCGGCGCCATGGCAGAGATCGACCGCGCGCACCTCGTCATGCTCGCCGAGACCGGCGTCCTTGCGCGCGAGCAGGCCGCGGCGATCATGGCGGCCCGGCTCGCGATCGAGGCCGCTGCCGATCCAACAGCGCTTGTCTACGATGGCACGGTTGAGGACTATTTCTTCCACGTCGAGAGAGCGCTGACCGCCCGTCTCGGCGTCGACCTCGCCGGGCGGCTGCACACCGGCCGGTCGCGCAACGACCTCGGCCACGCCATGTTCCGGATGGTCCTCAAGGATCGGCTCGAAGGCCTGACGCGGGATCTGCACCGGGCGACGGCGGCCTTGCTCGACAAGGCCATGCGCGAGCGGCGGACGATCGTCATGGCCTACACCCACGGCCAGCCTGCTCAGCCGACAACATTCGGGCACTATCTCGCCGCTTTCGTCGAGGTGCTGCTGCGGCATGGGGCACGGCTCGACTTGGCGCACGAACATCTCGACCGCTCGCCGATGGGCGCCGCGGCCATCACCACGACCGGCTTCGCGTTGGATCGCGGCCGCATCGCCCGTCTTCTCGGCTTCGGCGGCGTGCAGGAGAACAGCTACGGCTGCATAGCGGCCACCGACGATGTCGCCGCGGTCTATGCCGGCATCAAGCTGCTCTGTGTCGATCTCGGCCGCTTTGCCCAGGACCTGGCGCAGTGGACGGCGTTCGAGACGGGCTACATCGTTGCCCCGAGAGGCTATGTCCAGATCAGCTCGATCATGCCGCAGAAGCGCAATCCGGTGGTGGTCGAGCACATCCGCCTGCTCGCCGGCATCGCCGCGGGCCATGCCGACACCATCGTCGATGCCGTCCGCAACACGCCGTTCATGGACATCAACGATAGCGAGAGCGAGACCCAGGTCGCGGGCTACCCGGCGTTCGAGCGGGCCGGCAGAGCCCTCCGCCTGCTCGGCGATTTCATGACCACGGTGAGGATCGACGAGCAGCGCACGCGCGAGGTCATCGAGCGCAGCTGCGCCACGATCACCGAGCTTGCCGACAGCCTCGTGCGCACCGAGAACCTGTCGTTCCGCGAGGCGCACGAGGTGGCTTCAGCGGTTGCGCGCGCGGTGATCGCCGACGGCGACACGCTCGGCGCGCTGGAACTGGGCCGGTTCGTCGCCATCTTTCAGGAGCGGGTCGGCCGCGCCCCCGCGATCGCAGCCGCCGATCTCCGCCGCTTCACGAGTCCCGAGCATTTCGTCGAGGTCCGCGCGCGCTTTGGCGGGCCGGCCGAGGCGAGCCTGATCCGGAGCTTCGGCGGCTACAGGGAACGGCTCGACGCGCTCGAATCGCGGCTCGCCGCCGCGATCGGGCGGCGCGTCGAGGCACGGGAGGAGCTGGACCGCCTCTCCCGGGAGCTTGCCGCCTGAGCCATGGCCGAGCTGTCGATCCGGCGCGTGTTCAAGAGCTACGGCCGCACCGAGGTCATTCATGGCCTCGATCTCGACGTGCCGCACAACGAATTCCTGGTCATGGTCGGGCCCTCCGGCTGCGGCAAGTCGACCATGCTGCGGATGATCGCCGGGCTCGAGGATGTCACGCACGGCGAGATCTGGATCGGCGACCGGCTGGTCAACAATGTCGAGCCGAAGAACCGGAACATCGCCATGGTGTTCCAG
>JRYC01003206.1_pt1 | contig 18526 bp, 24 predicted proteins | sample 235301 | NCBI WGS metagenome assembly JRYC01 (sample SAMN03074211, study PRJNA261470) | activated sludge metagenome | biome: Common Effluent Treatment Plant; feature: Wastewater; material: Activated sludge; isolation source: activated biomass of a common effluent treatment plant treating...
CCGCCTTCGCGGGAATGACAAGAAAAAAAATAATGGCTAAATATGTCCCGGATGTAAATACAAAGCGCTGGGTAGTTATCGCAGCGGAGCGCACCAAGCGGCCCGGAGATGCAGCATATCGAAAAACGTCCGGCTGTCCCTTTTGCCCCGGCAATGAAGGCGCAACCCCTCCTGAAACATACCGCATCGGCAGCGGAGAAAAAGATACTCCCGGATGGGATGTGCGTGTCGTTCCTAATCTCTATCCCGTGACGGATACCCACGAAGTTATTATTCACAGTCCTGATGATACGAAAGATATTGAAGATCTTCCGCTTGAGCAGGTGACCAAAATTATCACAACATACCGTGATCGTTTCCGTTTCCATATGGCAAACGGCCAGGTGATGATTTTTTGTAATCACGGCTTTCATGCAGGGGCGTCGCTTGGACATCCCCACAGCCAGCTTGCGGTGATACCCCAGCAGATTACTCTTGATGCGCTTTCCCGGGAGCCCGTTGCCAATGTGGTTGAAGAAAATACCTATTTTGTCACATACTGTCCTGATTTTTCGCAGTGGCCCTACGAAGTGTGGATTGCACCAAAAGGACCAACGGGTAAATTTTCGGAAACTCCCGATGTGCAGCTTGCGGATCTTGCTGCGGTGTTGCAAACGGCGCTCCGCCGTATCGGCGCAGTGCTGAATAGCGGGAAGATGAAGCAGGTGGGTGGCGGGCCGTTCGTCTACAATTATTATCTGCACCACGGAGATAATTGGTATATACGGATTGTACCGCGCTTTATCCACAGGGCAGGATTTGAGTTGGGGACAGGGTTAAATGTGAATGTCGTGGATCCCACGGCTGCTGCGCAAACACTCCGGGAGATTACGCTTGACCCTTCTGCTGTAAACCAAGAAGCCACATAACCGCCTCTTTTTTGTAGCGGCGGTCACCGCGTGAGTTTATGCGGATCGCAGGAAGCTTGCCGCGCTTGCCCCAGCGTTTAATCGTCAGGGGAGAGACACGCAAAATTTTTGCGACTTCGCGGACAGTTAACAAATCTGGCCATTCATCACCTAGAGCCATACGCTTCCTTTTCTGAGCAGGCAAGTCCCGCAACAGCGGGGGTATCAATAGTATGCGCAAAGTATCATCTGCACTCATATGTTGTCAAGAGGCATCAGATCATTGCAACCACTCTGATGCAGTTCTATATATGTCTCTTGCAAGCCGGTAGCGATTCGTTATAATCGAGCGATGATTATTAAAGGTGTTATCGAAGCTCCCCGTGTTGCTGTCTCTTTTCCCTCAGTTCTCATAGCCGAAGCCGCCCATGATTTGCACCAGGCACGCATGCGCGTGGGCGATGTTCTTGCAGCCCCTATCTGGAGTCACACCGGTCCCGAATATGAGGAAAATCGCCGGGAATGGATTGAACACGGAGAGCGGGAAGCGATCATTGCCTGGCTCTATCTTCGTACCTACGGCGTTCCTTCGCATGTAAAAGTGGATGCAGATCCTGTGGATCTTATGATGGGTTTTATTCTTCATGACATAGGAAAAACGGAAACGATGAAACCGCACATGCGGTTTCTTTTAAAAGAACAGCTGACAGCAGATGACATGGCTGACATACGCCGACATGTAGAAGCAGGAGAGCATATTCTTTTTCAGTATGAAAAGCACGCAGGTGTTCACCTCCCTGCAATGATGCGGGACATTGTTCTGTTTCATCACGAACAACTGGATGGATCTGGGTACCCTCACAACCTCAGTGGGCAACACCTCAATTTTTTTGGCAGACTTGCAGCATGCATAGATCAGCTGGTAGGCAGAACAGAGCGTCGGCCGTACCACACCCGCAACATCACCCTGCGTGCGGGAGGCAGTAGAGGACGTGGAAGCTCTTCCGCATAAATATGACAAAGAGATTCTCAAAAATCTGCGCAGGATGTTTGAGAGTAATATGCACCTGGCGGTGGGGATGGAAGAGATGTGGCGGTGGGAATAAAAGTGGATAACTTCAGGGTGCGGGAATTAATTTTGCGACGTCTATAGAAGATAGCACTGATGTCCGGCGGGGTCGGAGTTATTGAGCCCGAAGAGTCGTAAGCATGGTGTCCATTTCTGTGAGGATTTTTGCATCCACCGCATTGGGGACTGCGTACTGAATGTGGCCGAAGCGGGTAGGCTGTTGATAGCTCCCGTCCTGCGATCTTTGGCATACAGAAAAGCTTGTCGGAGTAGCCTGCGTGCCACTTCTTCGGAGTTGGGTGCCATCTGCTGTCACTATCGGGCTAAATGTGTTGTAGTTCATCGCAGGGCCCTCAAGCGGCGCATCCCCCGGATATAAACACATAGCTCCGCCGGTTGCCGCCTGGTAGATTTTTATTGTATGCCCGCTTTTGTTAAGCGTCAGGGTATCAGTAGGAACCATCGCATCATGTTCCCGGGTATGCGTCCATCCGGCAGCAAGATCAACCGCATAGGTTCCCACAAAAGATAATGGTGTTTCTTCTCCTACGCCTGCAGTAACCGTAGCGCTTTGGGAAGCATCCGGTGTGGGAGAGGGAGTAAGAGTGACAATCGGAGCCTCAATGCTGTTTGCTTCCGGCGCAGGTGCCGTCTGGCGTCCGTAATAAAATGCTGCACCCGCAGCCCCTCCTACTACCAGCACGACTAAAACGATTTTTCCAAAAACGGAAAAGAATTTTTCCATTGGCCCCATTGTGCCACCAACAGGGGAGACTGTCAACAAAATCCCGCCCCCGTGAGGGGCGGGATTATTGATACTAATCAGTTACTTACTTAAGTTCAACTTTCGCACCTGCGGCTTCAAGCTTTTTCTTTGCTTCTTCAGCTGCAGACTTGCTTGCACCCGTTACTACTTCTTTTGGAGCAGACTCAACGAGCGTCTTTGCCTCCTGAAGTCCCAAGGTCGGAACAATTTCACGGACGGCTTTGATAACACCGATTTTGTTGTCACCGGCTGCGGCCAGAACCACATTGAAGACCGTTTGTTCTTCTTTAGGCTCGCCTCCGTCTGCTGCGGCTGCGGGAGCTCCTGCTACTGCGACGGGAGCGGCAGAAACGCCGAATTTCTCCTCCAGTGCCTTGACAAGATCCGCAAGTTCCAAAACAGACATCTCTTCAACTGCCTGTAAAAGTTCGTCTTTTGATAATTTTGCCATACTGCACCTCCTCTCTAGAAAAAAAACGTTATGATTGTTTTGTATTTTTTATGCCGTTAAGGGCCCACACGAGCTTATTTATATTCCATTGCAGCGCATAATGTAGGGATTGGATAGGGGCATTGAGCTGTCCGACCAGCTTGCCCAACAGTGCTTCACGGCCGGGAAGTTTGGAAAGACGCTCTACTTCCTCAGGGCTTAGAACGACGTTGCCCATAAGGCCGCCTTTGGTTTTCCCTAATCCTGCGGCCTTGATAAATTTTGTGAACTCTTTTAATGCTGCCACCTCATCCGCGNNTTAATGCTGCCACCTCATCCGCGTAGGAGAAAAGTGCGGCTGTGGCTTCGCTAAGCTCTGCGGATACGCTTTCCGCTTTGTCTCCCAGCGCCCGCTTCATAAGCCGGTTTTTGGAAACGACGATCTCGCCCTCGGCTTTTTTAAGTGCCCGGCGCAATTCTTCCATCTGCTTATGCTTCAGGCCGCGATAATCGGTAAATACGATAGATTTGGCGCGGCTGACTTTTTCAGTCAGTTCGTTTACGGTATTGATTTTTCGTTGTGTTGCCATAAAAAAATCCCGGTGTCCTCCGGGATAAAAGCATGCAACAAAAAACTCTGTCTGTTGCGAACTTTTTCCCTCGGTAAGTCTTCTATCCCAGTGTCACACAGGGAATGCTTACGGTCTTAAGGATGAATAGGAGTATACACCAGGGATAGTCCGGGCGCAAGAGGTTAGGCGGCGGCAATTGCTTTGAGGAGCTTATTGGGCGTCGTCGTGCATACCGTTACGCCTTCTTCCGTAAGGTGCGTATTGAGTTTCAGTTGGGCATCGGTCACCAGCGTACGGAAGGAGTGCTGCATATGTGTCAGCAGATACTCAAACGGGGGAATCTCTTCATATACGCGCAGTAGCTGGTGGGTGCGATCTGTGGACAGAGGAGGAGGGGCGGGTGGTTCGACAATGAGCCGGATCTCATCATTTGGCCCTTTCTGATAGAGCGTTTCACTTCGTGTTCCCACGGCCGCAAACCAGCCGTATGCAATCGCCCTCAGGTTCGGTTGTCTATAAAAGGCGTTGCTGACCGAATACATTTCTTCCTTCGGGTTTATGAGCCGTGTAGACACGGCAATAATTTTCCCCAGCATAAGGGCGCTAAATACTTTGTGTTCCGCCTGCTCGTCTAAGGGGTCGGCCGTATGCACGTACGCCCGGGCGAAGCGCATGATTTCTTCTTCATTTGTAAGTGTCCCGATGTGTAAAAATTCAGCCGTAATACCGTGTTGCCGGGCAAGCTCTACAGGAAAGGGAATAGCAGATGGCCAAGGCAACGGAGAAGCTTCATCGGTCATGGGCGGTTATTATAGGATCCGGCAGAAGCATTTGCAAGGTTCCCAGGGCGGGAGCCTGTCACATTACGTGAGGGCGAGCTTGATGCCGGGTCCCATGGTGGCGGCGAGGGTCACTTTGGCGATTTTGCCCCGTCCGACTGCATCAAGAACCGCTTTGATATTCTCTGAAAGTTTTTTGTCTTCAAAGGATACTTTGCCTACGGTCATATGGATGACCGGGTGATCGGGTTCGGTTTTGAAGTTTACTTTTCCTTTAGACAGACTGGCTGCAATTTTGTCTGTGTCTTCGCCGACGGTACCGTTTTTCGGATTAGGCATAAGTCCTTTGGGACCTAATACTTTGGCGACCCGTGCAAGTTTGGGCATCATGCTGGGGTGCGCAACCAGGACATCAAACGCAATAACTCCTTTTGCGACATCTTCAAGAATTTTGTCATCTGCAATAGCAACCCGTACTTCTTTTCCTGTGCCGTGGGGGAGTGATACTGATCCGCGCATATCTTTTTTGTCGTTCAGGCTCGCTGCATTTAGATTGATGTGAAGCTCCACAGTGCCGTCAAATTTTGTAAATGACGTTTTTTTCATGAGAGCAAGCGCATCATTGAGGGGATAGAGTTTAACCTTGTCGACTTGAGAAAGGGCATCCTGGTATTTTTTGCCCCGGACACGGGCTTTTTTCTCTTTTTTAGGTTTCTGCGCTTTGGTATCAGCGGCATCACTTTCTGTCGCGCCATCTTGAGGAGCTTTGAATTCAGGTTTGATTTCTCCGCCATCAACGACTGCGACGCGCTCGCCGCCCTTCAATCCCACACCTTCCACTTTTTCTTTTTTGGACTTTTTGGTTTGTCTGCGCGCATCAGCCCGGCGTTTCTGCTCTGCTTCTTCTTCTGTTCCTAATGTTGCGACTCTGATTTTTCCCATATTTTTATCTTATAAATAGTATTAACTTTCTACCTCTACCCCCATAGACCGTGCGGTGCCGGCAACAACTTTTGCGGCTTGAGAAACATCATCGGTGTTAAGATCACCAAGTTTGTCTTTGGCAATCTGGTCAACTTGCGCTTTTGTGAGTTTGCCAGCGGTTTCGCGACCTGCTTTTCCACCGCCTTTTTCCAAAGAAAGTGTTTTTTTGATCATTGCGGATACCGGAGGAAGCTTGGTAATAAATGAGAACGTTCTGTCCTCAAAAACGGTAATAACAGCAGGTATAATCTGCCCCTTAAGCTTAGCGGTACGCTCGTTGTAGGACTTGACGAACTCCATAATAGGGAGTCCGTGCTGACCCAGTGCAGGACCTACAGGTTGAGCGGCCGTTGCTTCTCCTGCAGGAAGATTAAGTTTGATAATGGTTTTGACTTTCTTTGCTGCCATAGATGAGCGGGAGGAATAGAAAGAAGAACTTGCAAGAAGTGCTTAGCTTTCGAAACCGTCCCGGTTTCTCCCACACATGAAGTGTAGTAAGGGGTACTATATCACGGAAGGCACTATCCCGCAAGGACTATTCGCCGGTGGAAGCGGAGAAAGGTTCCGGGGTGGGAGTCCCAAGCAGCCTCATGATCTCATGTTGAAGCATGACTGCAAGCTTATGACCGCGCGCATCATTAATAGGAATTCCCTGCTGATCTATGTGTGTCACAGCAGTTTGTCCTAATAGATAGGACTCATTATCCGCCATATACCAGTTGTCGGAGAGCCACATCGTGCAAAGGGATTTGGCTTCTGCAGCATCCTGGGGTTCCAGAAGAGTATTCATTTCTGTTTGAGCCTGATTGATCCAAGCGCCGCAGGCAGCAGAAGCAATAGGGGTGAAGTCAGGGGTAGGAGAAGGTTCGGCTTCAACGGCAGAAGGACCAAACGCGCCACAGGCAGTCTGCGAAAGTAAAGTGGCAAGGAAAAAAGCGCGGCCCAAGGCAGGAACACGTTTCATATTTAAATATCCTATCAGAAACTATAGGTCTTGTCAAGTGAAGCAAAAATTAGAGTTTCGCAATCTGGAGGAAATCAAGTTCCACCAGCGTTTCGCGGCGGAAAATAGAGATAAGCACTTTGATTTTGCCTTTCTCTTCATCAATGGTGTCAATTGTGCCGGTAAAATCTGCAAACGGACCATCCACGACTTTAACCGCTTCACCTTTGGAGAAGGTGGTTTTGTATTTCGGCGCTTCCATCTGCATGAATTTAAGAATTGTTGCCACTTCGCGGTCTGAGATAGGGGTAGGCTTGTTTCCTGCGCCGACGAAGGCGGTGACGCCCTGAGTGGTGCGTACTGCAAGCCATGTGTCGTCATCAAGAATCATTTTGACCAGAATATATCCGGGGAAGATTTTTTCTTTTACTTCTTCTTTTTTACCGTGTTTTACGGTAACGACGTTGCGGGTTGGCACGACGATATCAAAAATTTTATGGGCGAGTTTTTGCGTCTCAATGCGCTGCTTGAGATTAGTAGCAACTTTGTTTTCGTGCCCGGAATAGGTATGGACGACATACCAGCGCCCAGGTGTTTCTTCAGAAACTGCAGCTGGGGCCGCAGCGACTTCTTCCTGGGGAGTTTCAGGCGCAGCTGCTACTGGCTGTTCTTCAACAACTGTTTCCTGTACGACGACCTGCTCCTCAACAGGAGTAACCTGCGTATCGTTTTGTGTTTGTGTGTCGTCCATAGTTTAGAAAAGACTTGCTGTAATTTTGACTAACAACGCATCCAGACCTCCGATAAATGCACCGACTGCAACTGAAATAAAAATAACCGCAAGGGTGAGCTTGATCGTCTCTTCCCGTGTCGGCCAGTTCACTTTTTTTAACTCAGTTATAACCTCGCGCACAAATTGTGCGGGTCCTCCTTTAGGCAGATTTGGAGCGCTGGGTTTATCCATGTTTCCCTATAAAAAGCCCCCTCCCCGGGGTGCAATACAGCCATAATACCAAAGGATGAAAAGTTTGTAAAGAGCTTGTCCCGGTCTCCACCGGGATTATCTCCCGCAGGTGAGGGCGTTGAAGGTATTCAGCGTTCGACTGACCCCTTCGACGCACTGGCGATCCGAATATTGCATGCGGGCAAGCACAATGCGCTCTGGCGTCCATGCAGCACAGGAGGTAGGTCTGTCATTGCCTTGATATGGGGTCACGCCTGCACATTGGAGTGGCACTGACCCTGCAAGATGGCCTTTATCCTGCCAGATAGACTTGGCGCTTGCAAATGCCGCGTCAACAAAATTACATTCACTTATGGTTTCTTTGGTGCGAGTGGGAAATGACTCAAGAATGGCTTCGGAAAATGATGGCCACCAGCGGTCAAGCCAGCCAAATGGTCCTTTGGCGGTAGATGAAATCGCGCGTAACCGGCATTCCGGAATGGGGTCTTTTACGGTGCAGTCACTGTAGGCGCGGACATTTTCATCGGTCCAGCGAAGTCCGCCGTTGAGGCTGTCGTTAAATGCTCCTTCTTCGCGCATGGTTGCCAGAAGGAGTGAGGCAGGAACGCCATATTTTGCCCCAGCCACTTCCAAAACTTTTTGCATAAGAGGAGGAACACCGGCGGGCAAAGCCGCTCTCTCGGTGGAAGAAATCAGGTTGCCATAGGAGGTGGTATTGCAGAGCTTGCAAGAAGCTGCCCCTCCGACATTGCTCATGCTGGCAATTTGATCAATCGGGCAGTTGCCGCCCGGAGGAGGCGGAACAACTTTGGTTGCGCATTTTCCGGCCTCAAAGAATTTGGCCTGCAGTTCTTTGGGAAACAGCATGCAGCCGGTTTTGACAGCCGCCTGCTCAATAAGATTTGCGGCAAAATCATTTGTTTTGACGGGCTGATTGGCAAAGCTAAAATTTTCCTGCGATCCTTCCGGTTTTTCATCATCCTTAAGATATGTTTGGATTTGTTTGGGGAAAAAAGTATTCAGCGCTCCACCGGCTTTTTCTGTTTCGGTTTGGACGTCTCCCGGTAAGTAGGAAACATCTCCTTTTTTCTGAGCTACAGTATAGCGCTCAACCGCCTCCCCATAGGTTCCCGTCTGAGAAGAAGCCAAACTTCCTTCTGATTGGACAAACAAAGATCCCAGGTTGCCGAGAAAATTAAAAACGACACTCAGTGCGGATTGAAAAAATCCGGTCGTTGAAGTGACGCTTGTGGTAACCGCTTCCATATCAGTGCCGTCCAGGGAGGCCTGGCAGGGAGGTGGATCACCGCCAATGAGGAGAGGTTGAAATTGATTAAAATCATAGACGCCTTGATTATTCGGTTTATACGAATATTTATCTCCGAGAATCGGACCTAATTGATAACTCAGCTGAAGAGTTTCCGAAAGCTCAGGCACTGGGGCAGAAGTATAGGCGCCTGTTTCTTCTTCTTTGCTTAATTTACCATTTTCGTACGTACAGATTCGGCCATGGCCTGATACAAAGAGCTTTGGTGCAAGATCCTGCGTATTTTGCTGAAGCATGAGGGGGGTAAGAGCCGGTACTGCACCGCCATACAATGACCGCAGCGTTTTGGGGTCGCTGACCTGAAGCTCCAGTCCGTCTTTGCCTACTCCATATTCATGAACGGCTTGTCTTCTGTTTTCATCCAACTCTGAGCTTTGTGATTGCTTGCCGCCTTCACTAAGCGTGCTGACATTGGTTTCTGTTGCGCCTTGCGCATTCACCACGCCCGGAAGTAATAGAAAAAAAACAACAAAAATAAGAAGCGCGCGTTTCATCTGTATTGATGATAGCAAATTGACAAAGGGTTCGGAAGGGAAATACAATTGAGTGCACAGTTCTTATCTTATGGCAAAGAAAACTTCGAGAATTACCAAGGCCGTCATTCCTGCCGCAGGCTTTGGGACCCGCTTCCTTCCCCAGACCAAGGCAATGCCTAAGGAAATGCTGCCGATTGTCGACAAGCCGGTTATTCAATATGTTGTCGAAGAGCTTGTGGCTTCCGGTATTACGGACATTATTATTGTTACCGGTTGGCACAAACGTGCGATTGAGGACCATTTTGATTATCCGAACGAGCTTATCCAGACATTGAAAGAACAAAAAAAAGAAAAACTGATAGAAGAGGTGAAAAGGACAGCCGAGCTTGCCAACTTTATTTATATCCGGCAAAAGGGACCGTACGGCAACGGAACCCCGGTCTTATGTGCCAAGCAGATTATCGGCGACGAGCCGTTTGTCGCTATTTGGGGGGATGAGTTTATCTACAGCAATCCGCCGCGGGCAAAGCAATGCATCGAGGTGTTTGAAAAATATAGCGACCCGGTCATATCAGCGGTGCGTGTGCCCAAAGAGGACGTATCCCGGTATGGTATTGTCGATGCCAAAAACATCGAAAAAAATATCTGGCAGATTGAAAAACTTATAGAAAAGCCTTCTGTGGATGAGGCGCCGACGACTCTTGCTGCTCACGGCTGCTACGTGCTGACACCCGACATTTTCCCTGTGCTGGAAAGTCTCGGTCCCGGGAAAGGCGGCGAGATATGGTTAACAGACGCGATAAAGCAACTTATGAAAAAGCGCCCGGTGTATGCCTGTGAGATTGAAAATGCCAAGTACTACGACACCGGAAATAAGCTGGAGTACTTAAAGACCGTGGTAGAATTTGCTCTGGCTCACAAGGATCTCAACGGCGATTTCCGCTCCTACCTCAAGGGTTTAAACTTGTAATCTCCTGCGGCCCTGGACTGATTTTTACTCCTGCGTTATAATCCAAAAATTATTATGGGTCAAAGCAGAGAACATCGTGACGGTGACGTCGCCGCAGCGCTTCGCGGAAAGATTGTTGGACTGGACGGTAAAAATTCGTCCGCCCGGCATAAGGCATATGGAGATATTCAGCGAGAGATATTGGACGATCCGTATGTTTTGCCGGAAGCCATCTCTGCCTTAAAAAACGGTCTTTCTGAGCTGCGTCATGCGCCAAAGATTTTGGAGCTGGTGCAAAAAGAAGAACGAATATTTCCGAAGCTTAAAGACAGTGGTTATCTTGCCGGTCTTCTGACGCATCTCACAGGTGAGCATGCGCAATGGGCAGAAGATATGTTCGTGCGGTGGGCCACCAAACCTCTTGAGAGTTTCAAAAAAACAAAAGAGTCGGCTCAGGAAATGGTGCAGCAGTATGTCTCCATTGTATCTGCGTTTGCCGAAGCCCTGCGATTGATGGATATGAACAAAAACGACACGGCAGTGCAAAAAGCAATGGTAGTGTGGAACGATCACTTGGTGCGGCCTGATATTGAAGATCTTTCGCCGTTTGATTTTTTCCTTTTTTATCCCAAATTGCCGGATGCAGACCTCCGGTATAAAGGTGCCCTTGCATTAAGTACGTTAACGCTTTTTGAGAGTATCCATAAAAAAGAAGAATTTCCGTTTGATAATGACATGATGGTACGTCAGGGAAAGAAGGCCGATATACTCAGGTGGTTTCTTTCAGAATTGCCGCTCCATGAGGATTCGTACGAATATCACCAAACGATCCGTTTATTTGACAGAACAGTAGACACATATATGAGCGCAGAAAATTCACTGCTCGTGTTTCCTACGCCGTGGGTGGAGGATGAGGATGCACAATATATTCTGCAGCGATACTATGAAATGACGGTTGCGTGGTTGAGAAAAGAAGGGCATGAGGCAGCTGTGCATTTCCTGCCAGGAAAGTTACCTCTTATCTTCAGTGTTCGCGGAGGGCTCGATTTGCAGGAAGCAATACATGAGTTAGAGGGTCAAGTATTGGGCTTACATTTGAACATAGCTCCACCTTCCTGGGTATCTTCCGGGCTTTCGGCAGATGAAATCGGGTATGTTGCGGATAAACTCGTTTTGCCTGTGGAGAAAGAGGTTCTCGCCCAGCGGTGGCAGAAAGATTTGGAGCGGGTACAGCGGGGATGGCGGGCATTAAGTATCCGCGGCAACATTGTGAAGCTGGACCAGGCGGAAGATGAGTCGATAAAGAGGATGGGCCTGACACAAATTCTGTATCAGCCTGTGCGGGGCGGAGTGGACGTGCGTATTTTTTGGGGAGCATGGCACGTTGATGTGAAACTTGACGCTAGGTATCGACCGGTACGTCTCGATCATATTCCTCAGGAATCTCAGGATTGGCTGATGGCTCACATGTATGGATATTTAGCAGAAATAAAAGGAAGCGATATCCGCTATGAAAAAGTTTTGTATAAGCGCGGAGTTGATCTTCAAAACAATGAGGCCGGAAATGATGAAGAAGCCTATCCGTATGAAGTGGATTCGTATTTGCGTGTTCTTCATAAGGGGCATAAGCCTTCACTGGAGCAGGAAGCCTTGGATGCGGCGCAGTTTGATTTTGGTATAGATCTCAAGCTGTTTAATGCAATACTTTTGCATTGTCAGGAGGCGGGCCAGGATGTGGAAACGACTCTTACGCAATTTGGGGTAGTGGGAGAAGAGCGCGAGACANNTACGCAATTTGGGGTAGCGGGAGAAGAGCGCGAAACATACAAAATACGGGCGGAAAGCGCCTTTGAGCGTATAGCGTTACGCCCTCATAGCGAAGGACACGAAACTGATCCGAAATATTATCAAATTACCTACGTCCGTCCCTACACGGCGGAAAATGCGCCAAGAGAGCCCCGCATTATGCGGATGCCTGAGGTGACGCGACAGCTTTTGCAGCTTCATCAGCCCCGCTAAACGCGAAAGACAGCACCGGAAGAAGCGATGGCTCTTTTATTGCAAAGACAGATTGTTTTATGACAGCGGGCCGTGCGGCAACTCCGGCAAAACACAGAAAATCGCAGGTATTATCTGTTGCGTCCCGGTCGCTTGCCCCGTCTCCTACAACCAATATATTTCCCCTGGTTTTTTCTTTTATCGCCCTGACGATGTGCTTTTTCCCATCCTGCCTCCACAAGGGGATAGTGGTGTCAATTCCTGTGTAGTGGCCCAGCTGGTCAAATAGGATTTCGTTGGCAAATACATGATGTGACGGTATCCCCAGGTGCCGGGCAAGTAGCGCTGCTGCAGGATTGTAGCTGCCACTTACGATAAAGACATGAACATTGTGTTTTCCAAGTTCTTCTATCGTTTCTTTTGCCCCGGGAGTCAGCGTGCTGCAATAGAGATCCCCAAGCGCCTCAATATCTTTTTTCGTAGGCCGGATCAGTGCAAGACGCCGGAAAAAAATATCCTGAAAGTCCACTGCCCCATTCATTGCTTGATTGGTAAGCATTGCCACCTCTTCAAACACACCTTTTTGGCGTGCGAGTTCATCAATTCCCTCTATAGTAACGAGCGTAGAATCTATATCAAATACTAAAGAACTATATCGAAATAATCTCTCCATAAGGATCATCCTTTCAAAAAAATAACCGTGAATAAAAAGACGGGGGGAGAGGCCTTACGAAGAGGTAGAAAGAGTAGTCGCAAAAGCAATACGCGCTTTGATCATGACTTTTCTATCCTACAAGAGTATTTGGGAGGACACAAGGGGTGATACAATGGGCGCATGAAGACGAAAATCATGGGGATTTTAAACATTACTCCGGATTCTTTTTCCGACGGTGGACTGTACATGGATGTCGATGCAGCAGTGAAGCATGCTGCCCAGATGATGCAAGAAGGAGCAGACAGTATTGATGTCGGCGGCGAGTCCACACGGCCGGGCGCAGAAAGTGTTTCTGTAAAAGAAGAGATTGATCGGGTAGTCCCTGTTATCCGGAGTATCCGCCGGGCACTGGGAGATACATTTCCTATTTCTATTGATACATACAAGGCAGAGGTGGCAAACGAAGCTCTTGCCGCCGGGGCAACGATGGTCAACAGCATGGGAGGCCTCACATTCGATCCGTCATTAGGCGAAGTGGTTGCCAAAGCGTCGTGCCCGTTTATTATCTACCATATTCTTGGTGTTCCCCGAACCATGCAGCAGGGAGAGATTGTGTATGACGATGTTGTTGCGGCAGTGCGGACATTTTTTGAGGAGCAGATTATAAAAGGAAAAGCAGTAGGAATTAAAAAAGAGCAGTTCATTGTAGATCCGGGTATAGGATTCGGAAAAACAGTAGATCATAACCTCACACTTATCCGGCATATTTCTGATTTTGCCTCGTTGGGACTGCCCATTCTTGTGGGAGTATCCCGCAAGAGCCATTTGGGGACAATTCTTAAGGACGCATTTGACCTTCCTGAGCCTCCGCCGCCCGGGGAACGCCTTGAGGCGGCGCTTGCGGAAACGGCAATTGCAGTTTTGGGCGGGTCGTCTATAATACGAACACATGACGTGGCAGCGACGAAAAAATGCGTCGCGACAGTGGAAGCGATCATGAATAAAGGAGGGCAAGTATGATAAAACAACACCTCGATGAGATAGTTTTTGCCCTCAGTCTTTCGGAAAACCCTTTTTACCAGGCCTGGAATGCCGGCACACTTACCAAAGATCAGCTGAGTGCCTACGCTACAGAGTACGCCCACTTTTTGTCCCTCATGCCTATAGGGTGGCAGACTGTCGGTGATAGTGAAACGGCGCACGAGGAAGAGGAGCATGCGCAGTTGTGGGAGAGGTTTTCCCAAAGTCTGTCTGCCAAGGCGCAGGACCCTCAGCACCCTGCCACGAAACGCCTGGTTGCCCTTACAAAAGAATTGTTTGCCAAAAAATCAACGGCGCTGGGAGCCTTGTATGCATTTGAGGTGCAGCAGCCGATGACGGCCCAGTCAAAGCGGCGCGGATTGGCCACGCATTATGCTCATCTGCATGCCGATGAAGCGTATTTTGAAGTGCACGAGCACAATGAACATGAAGCGGCAAAGCTTCTTGCGCATCTTGAGGCGCTTTCCTCTGAGGAGCAAAAGGAAGCGGTACAGGCGTGTTTGTCTATGAGCCGCGCGCTGTGGGATACTCTTGTTTCTTTGCATGATCGCACGTAAGCACCGCGTGTTCTTGGCGTTGGGTTCAAATGTGGGGGACAGCCGTGCCATTTTGACCCGGGCTATTGCCGCTCTTTCTTCCTGCATCACTATTACCGCACAAGCTCCTGTCTATGAAACCACGCCCGTAGGCTTTGTGAACCAGGGAAATTTTTTCAACACGGTTATCGCAGGGGAAACAGAGCTGGGGCCGGAGGATCTGTTGCAGTTTCTTAAAGATACGGAGAAGGAGTTGGGCCGTATTCCCCGGTTTCGTTGGGGTCCCCGGGAAATAGATATAGATATTCTTTTTTATGATGATCTCATATACAAAAAAGACCATTTGACCATCCCGCATCCATCTCTGCATGAGCGTGATTTTGTATTAGTGCCGCTTGCTGCTATTGCAGCGGACCTCCGGCACCCGGTGTTAGGAAAAACGATTCGTGAATTAGTGGCAGCATTTCCCCGGCAGAAGAGATCGTTGCTGTGATACCCCTGGTGAAACAAAATGTCGCCGGATGCGTTACAATAATAAGAGGTGATTATGCAAAGTCGCAGGCAAGTGACGACATCGCAGACTACCGTATCAGTGAAGGGCACAGACCCCGATAAAAAAGCTATTTTCCGGGCGTATCAGATTATTTGGTACGTGCTTGGCGTTATAGAAACTTTCCTTGTCTTCCGTTTTCTTTTTAAGATTTTTGGCGCCAATCCGTTAACTCCGTTTGTCCGCTTTCTCTATGGATTCTCCGAAGGGTTTGTCGCCCCGTTCCGCGGCATATTCCCTGTGGGAGTCGTGGAAGGCTCCGTCTTTGAATGGGCGGCTCTGGTTGCTATGGCAGTCTATGTGGTGCTTGCGTACGGCATTATTTATCTGTTCCAGTTGGTAAAACCTGTGGATCCGCAGGATGTGGAGGAGGTGATAGATAATCCATGACAGATCTTTCGCCGATGGCATCGCTATTGTTTGGCGTACTTATCCTTATTTTCCCTAAGTTTTTGAACTATCTTATCGCGATCTATTTGATACTCGCAGGGCTCTTGGGAATGGGGATACTAGGATGATGACGCGTGAGAAATAGTGGTAGTTATGAGTTCTTCTGGAGAGGTGAGAGAAGAACTTTATCTACTCTATTCCCATCCATATCCATAACTTCGAATTTAAAGCTTCCGAATTCAAATCCATCTCCCGCAGTGGGAATGCGGCCGATTTTATTGGTCACAAATCCGCCGAGAGTGTGGTATATGCCGGTTCGTTCTCCGGGAAGCCTTTTGATATGAAAGTATTCTTTTAGCTCTTCAATGGAAACCAATCCGTCCACAAGAAATGTTCCGTTGTCTCTTTTTACTATTTCCTCATTCTCCAGCTCATTTACGGTAGGAATATCCCCGACTATTTCTTCCAGGATGTCAGTAAGCGATACCAATCCCTGCGTATTGCCGTACTCATCAGCGACCAGCGCCATATGTATGCCGGATTTTTTGAATACCTCCAGCACTTTGAGTCCGTCCATACTTTCCGGTATAAACAGTGGTTTTTGAAGAAGTTTTTTAAGATTTATTTTTTCTTCTTCAAGAAAATTAACGAGCAGATTTTCCGTGCGAACGACGCCAACGACTTTGTCCAGGCTTCCCTGGCAAACCGGGAAGTGAGAATGGTTTTTTTGAGTGATTTTGTTCCGGGTGGTTTTGAAAGGGCTGTCAATATCAAGCCAGACAATCTCTTTCCGGGGAGTCATAAAGGAATGTACTTTTTTATCAGATAGCCGCATTGTCCGTTCGACAATATCCGTTTCTACTTTCTCAAACGTTCCGGCCAGTGTCCCTTCACGAAGCAGAATTCTTATCTCTTCATCACTTATTGCCGGCTGGCCTGTTTCTTTGCTGCCAAGGATGCTGAGTATCCAGTCTGACGATATGCTCAGGAAGGAAACTACCGGCCGGCTTAAGGCAGATAATTTATTCATGGGCATGGCCACGCGCATGGCAATTTTCTCCGGATTTGACAGGGCAAGCCTCTTTGGCACAAGCTCGCCGATAATAAGAGAGAGATATGTTACGACTGAGACAACGAGTATGAGTGCGAGGGCCTCGCTATGGGGCGCAAGCAAAGGAAAGGCCTGGAGTTGCGTCGCGAGTGTTTCGGCTATCGTGGCGCCCCCAAAGGCGCCCGCAAATATGCCGACAAGAGTTATGCCGATCTGAACGGTTGAGAGAAACCGGCTGGGGGTTTTGGCGATATCCAGGGCTATCTGTGCATCCCTGTTGCCTTCATTTGCCTGCTGTTGCAGTTTGGATTTTTTTGCGGAGATTATTGCGATTTCTGCCATCGCAAACATGCCGTTTACAAGGATGAGTGCAAGAATGATAAAGATTTCCATATCAAGTCGGCTTATTATATCAAAGAGTTCCAATGTGGTTGATTATGCTAAAATAGCGCTTTATGGTCGAGCGCGCGCTCCAATCAGACAGACTGAGCAGTTATTTAGTTTCTATTTTTGCTGTAGGGTTTTTGGGTTCCTGCGCATTATTGTTTGTGGCGCCCACAATAGGAGAAGCGTTTGCCGTGGACAAAGCGAACAACTCCACAGATGCAATGCTTATGGCCTGCTGGAAAGAAGAAGGCATGCCTCAGTATGTTCCTACTACTCTTCCCACGCCTTCGCCTGTGCCCATGAGGGAAACTCAACAGTCTTCTGTTGAGACTAACCGCGAGCAACAAATTCAAAGCACTCAGTCCGCGTTTCAGAATATGGAAGAAAGGGAGGGCATGTTTGCTCCTATGGGAGAAGAGTACATGCGGGCGATAGTTCGCTATGAATTGGTATTCCCCGTTTCCGATGAGCCGAATGCGCAGCGGGTGCCAGTTTCCTTGGGATCTGCGCTTATGGTGGAGGCGCAGTATGTCCAGGATCCGGTGTCCGGTGAGCGTGCGCCTATATGGATTTTTCTTTCTAACAATCATGTGATAAACAACGATATAAAAACAATTATGGAGAGCGGAGGGAATGTCGGTTTTGATTTTCGCGGGATAGATACGGATTACGGAACAGTGAGCCATTTTCCCGTTACTGCTTCGCTGATCGGATGTAGGGATATTATTTCCGGCGATCAGCATGTCGGTACGCTGCTGGCAGTCCGCGGAGGGCCCGGCATGACACTTCAGGGAAGGCCAAACGTTTTTCCTGCAGAAGAATATTTTCCTTTTCCTCCGGAGCGGGTGGGTGGACCGTGCGGATTGGGGGAGGAAGGGATGAAGATGGTGAGTTTTCCCAGCGACGGCAACGGACAGTTTCAGCCCTTACTGTCAGAGATATACGGCCCGTATGGGTTCAGCAGGGGCATGGATAGCAACGGAGTGGTAAACACCGTTCTTATAGGGAACGGACTGGTAAATGGCGGGAGCAGCGGAGGGAGTTTGCTGGATGAAGAAAGCGGCCGCGTCTGCGGAATAGTAAATTATAAATACGGATTAGATAGCACGCTGGTTGGGTTTAATGTACTTCCCAATCAGGAGTTTATGCAGCAGGAGATACAAAATCTTCTTTCTCAGCATACGGGGAATTAAGCGTTATTTCACGCGTTAAGCCAGTTGAGCGCCTGGTCTTCTGAAGGGAACGTTTCCGTTACAAATGTATTTTCCGGATTGTCTTGTTTTACCGCGGGTTTCTGGCTGACGAACGCAAATTTTTCTACTCCAACTTCATTGTAGGCTGCAATAACATGTTTGTTTCTCCAATCGATAAGGTCGTCAGTTAATTGGTAATGGAAATTTCTCATATCGACAAGGATTTTCTTGTTCTGATTTTCCTTTACGATTCCGGCAAATGCGAGGGCCTCCGTTTTAAAATCTTCGTCAGAAAAATTAAGAGTTTCCCCTTTCCACACGAGGGAAAGAACGCCATTTTCTTCTGTGACCGTCATGTATTTGTCATCAATGTGAGTTTTCATGTGTTTTATGAAGTTGCCAAGCCACTAAATAGTTTATTAGTTATATCATACTGATATAATCAACGCATGAACAGAAGAAAATATTTTTTAATCTCCTTCCTGCTCATACTCGTTTTTTTGAGTGGTAGTTATAGTTTATTTCAGATAAGCAAATCTCGAACGTAACAGTTTTTTGGTGAAATTGTGCCACGGGTGG
>JRYC01004274.1_pt1 | contig 18388 bp, 18 predicted proteins | sample 235301 | NCBI WGS metagenome assembly JRYC01 (sample SAMN03074211, study PRJNA261470) | activated sludge metagenome | biome: Common Effluent Treatment Plant; feature: Wastewater; material: Activated sludge; isolation source: activated biomass of a common effluent treatment plant treating...
AAGAAATAGGTGAGGCAGGTCCATACGAAGGCAAAGTCCTGTATATTCAGCCGCCGGGCATGGTGCCCCCGTCAGGAACGGTAGTTGATACGGTAACGCTCTTAAACGGCGAGCCGGTTTTAATTCTTTTTGAACAATAGCATGAAAAAATATTTACTTATCATTATCCTGATTATCGCAGCTGCACTTCGTCTTTGGCAGATTGGCGCAGTTCCCCCGAGTCCCGACTGGGATGAGGCAGCCCTGGGATACAATGCCTATTCCGTTTTAAAAACTGGGAGGGACGAATTCGGTGTATTTCTTCCCCGCGTCCTTCGCTCATTTGATGATTTCAAGCCGCCGCTGTATATGTACCTCACCATTCCTTCGGTTGCGGTATTCGGTCTTGAAGTGTGGGCAGTCAGACTGCCTTCGGCCATCGTAGGAATACTCGCAGTTCTGGGAGCATACCTTTTGGTTCGGCAACTGTTTAAGAAAGATCAGCTGGCTCTTTTGGCCGCGTTTCTTTTAGCAATTTCTCCGTGGCATATCCAGTTTTCCCGGATTGCATTTGAGGCCAATGTTGCACTGGGTATTACGATCTGGGCGGTGTATGCATTTTTGCGCGGTACGGGATCGACGAAGTGGCTGGGGATAAGCGCATTGTTGTTCGGTCTGGGCTTTTATGCGTATCATTCGCAGCGTGTATTTCTGCCGCTTCTTGTCCTTACCTTATTCCTTCACTGGAAGAAAGAGCTTCTTGCGGATAAAAAGCGTATGGCAGTGGGGATTATTGTAGGGCTTCTTACCATCCTTCCGCTGGTGCCGGTATTTTTAAGCAAAGACAGCTATACGCGCCTTTCAGGAACGAGCGTGCTTGCTGATAAAACAGGTTTGCTTATGCGGTCGGTCGCCAAGCTGCAGGAGGACGCAGCTACAGGAAACAAGCTCGGCATGATTTTTGATAACCGCAGAGTCGTGTATGTACAGAAGCTTGCGGAAGGATATTTGTCGCACTTCTCCTTAAAATGGATATTCTTAACAGGGGACAACAGCAGACATCATGCTCCTGAGATGGGACTGATGTATCTGATGGAATTGCCCCTTCTTTTGTGGGGCCTGTTTTTGGTGTGGAAGAAAGGCGACCGGGCAGGCAGGCTTATGCTGACCTGGTTTCTTTTGGCTCCCGTTGCCGCTTCGCCCACATCCGAAACGCCGCATGCCATACGGACCCTGGTGTTTCTTCCGACTCTGCAGGTGTTTGTAGCCACAGCCATTCTTGCCGCATGGGAGAGAATGCGGGGCAAGCATGCCTTGTGGTGGAAAGCCGCCGGCGCGTTGTGGGCAATTGCGTTTGCCGCAAATATCGCTTTTTATCTCCACATGTATTTTGTCCATATGAACATTGAGTACTCACGGTTCTGGCAGTACGGATATAAGCAGGCGGTGGAATACGCCCTGGCACACAAGGATGAATATGAAAAAATTGTCGTTTCCACCAAGCTTGAGCAACCGCATATGTTTTTCCTGTTCTACACGAAATACGATCCGGCAACGTACCTTGCCGAGGGGGGAACTGCCTCCGGAGGATTTGAAGAATGGCGCAACCGTTTTGACAAGTTTGAATTCCGGCCGATCGGCCCCTGGGATCAGGAACTGCGTGACGGCACGGTATTATATATAGGAACGCCGCAGGAAATTGTCACTGGAGCATCCAACTCTGTTTTTTACTTAAACGGTGAGGAGGCAATACGGATCGGCGATCAATAGATGATGTATGAAATTCTCCCGGAAGCAGATTATTGTCCTCCTGGTATTTCTTCTTTTTGTTATCTTCCGGTTCTGGGATATTGAGGGACGTATGCAGTTTTCGTGGGATCAGGTGAAAAATTCCTGGGTCATGAAAGACATGCTGGTTGACAGGGTTTTTCCTTTGGAAGGGATGGAGGCGAAGCTCAACAGCGGATTTAAGATCGGGCCCGCGTATTATTATCTTCTCGCGCCGTTTTATGCCGTCTTTAACCTGGATCCCATTGCTTCGGGAGTCTTTGCAGGGGTGGTTGCCGTGGCATCGGCCTGGGTTCTGTTTGCCCTGGGCCGCACACTTTTTTCCCGGGAGGTTGCTCTTGTCGCACTTGTGATCTATACGTTTTCCTTCCGCATGATCCAGGCGGACCGGATTGCCTGGCCTGTGATTTTTATTCCGCCGGTTTCACTTTTTGTGTTTTATTATCTGTCGCGCCTGCTGAGCGGAAGTGTAAAAGAGGTGCCGAAACTTGCCCTTGCCCTGGGTTTTTCTCTACATGTGCACTTTACCGCTCTTTTCTATTTTATCTATTCACTGCTCGTTTTACCGTTTGTGTTAAAAAGTAAGAAATTCTGGCGTGCCGCGCTCACAGCGGCACCTCTTTTTCTTGTCTGGCTTATTCCGCTTGTTCTTGCCGGCACCAGGCAGAATGTTTCGTATGTCAGCGACTACTATCACGGGTTTCATTTTATGCGGGTCTACCAGCTTATAGGTGATGCGCTTATAGAATTCTCATCAATTGTCGGCGTGACGGGACTCAGTCGTATATTGCAGTACGTGACACTGCCTCTTTTTATGCTTGTCTATTATCTGCAGCACAAAAATAAAACAGGTCTCAGATTTTTGTATCTTATTGCGGCCTGGTTTGCCGTGCCGCTTCTGGTCTTTGCGGTCTATAGGGGAGAGATTTCGGACTATTACTTTTCCGTCACGCGTCCGGTCGCTCTTCTTATCTATGCATATCTGACTGTTGCCGCATGGAGGACGAAAAAGGCGTGGCTTATGGTGGCGGTAGCAGCGTTGTGGCTGTACATCGGCGTATGTAACGTCAGGAGCTTTGTGAGCTATGAAGACCCCCGGTTTACGAAGACGCGCGCGGAGGTGAAAGATAAGGTAGAATCAGCACAGATTGTTTCGTTTACTGAAGGCGATCCCGCATCCTATTTTTATTATTTGTTCACAAGACAAATACGATGATGAAGCGTTACGGACTGATTGGTATTCTTTTACTCGCAGCAGCTCTCCGGATTTTTCAGCTGGGCGCAGTGCCTCCCAGTCCTTCGTTGGATGAAGTGTCTTTGGGCTACAACGCCTACAGCCTGCTGAAAACCGGCATGGATGAGTTTGGTACGCGATTTCCTGTTCTTTTGCGTGCCTATGATGATTTTCGGCCTGCACTGTACGTATACTTTGTTATTCCTTTTACTGCATTGCTGGGACTGACCGCGGTTGCGGTACGGATCCCCTCCGTGGTGTTTGGCATCCTGTCGGTTTTTATGGTATACCGGCTGGCCCGCGTTTTGTTTCCTAAACTTCCTGTAGTGCCGATAGCGGCTTCGTTTCTTCTCGCAGTTTCTCCGTGGCATGTGTACTTATCGCGCTTGGGGCATGAGGTCAATCTGGGATTTGCGGTAACCNNCTGCTCGCAAAAACTGGCTGTATGCCGCAGGAGTGCTATTCGGGCTTTCCTTATGGACGTATCAGAGCCAGAAAATTATCATGCCGCTTTTGGCACTCACCTTAGCAATTTTATACAGGGAAATTCTTGTTAAAAAAATTCGTGTTGTTGTTTTGGCTTGCATCATCGGAATTATTATTGCCCTGCCTGCCGTATTTGCCACATTTTCTTCGCAGGGACTGATGAGGCTTTCGGGCACTACAGCGTTTAGCGGAGACCATCCGTATTATGCAGAGTCGGTTGAACGTTACGCACAGGCTCTTGAAAAAAATAATGCGTTTGAGCGGATATATTATTCAAGAAAATTTACGCATGTAAAAGTATTTGCCGCACAATACGTTTCCCATTTTGCGCCCGCCTGGCTTTTTTCAGGCGCTGCGCGTGAGAATCATAAGGTGCCGTTTACCGGTTTGCTCTACGGCATTGAGGCACCGTTCCTGTTATACGGCCTCTTTCTGGCAGTAACAAAATTCCGAAGCCGCGAAGTCGGAGTTATAGGTGCGCTGCTTTTTTTCTCCCCGCTTCCGGCCGCAGTTACTACGCAGGCTCCTCACGCGATGCGTGCGTACACGATGCTGCCGTCGTTTGTCATTCTTACGGGTCTGGGTTTTTCCTCAGCGTTGGCATGGATCCGCGCAAGCAGTCCGTCACTCTTCGGTATCGCGCGGTTAGCAGTGATTCCGCTTATTCTTGCTCTTGTCTCGGCCGGGCAGAATTATTTTATTATGTTCCCGAAGACGCAGTCGGACTCTTTTCAGTATGCACTTCATAAGGCGCTCGTGTTTGCAGGCCAACATGAAAAGGAAGTAGACCGTGTTATCGTTTCCAACCAGCACAATCTCTACCAGTCGTATATGTTTTATCTTTTTGAGAACAAGTATGATCCCGAGTTGTATGTTAAAAACGGAGGGACAGTATCGGGAGGATATGCCCGGATGCATACCATCGGATCGTATGAATTCCGTCCCGTGGTGTGGGACAATGACAAAGAATTGCACAATGTTTTAATCCTGGCCGATGTCAGTGAAGTGCCGGAGAGCTCGTCTTCCGCAGTATTTGCCAACCTGGATGGTACGGAAGCGGTGGTGGGTGAGTTTACCAAATAATTATGAAAAAAATTATTCCCTGGCTTTTGATTCTTCTGGCTCTGCTGCCGCTTGCGGATCTGCTTCATCCCGGACTCCCCAACGGGCATGACACGAGAGACCATGTGGCGCGTATCGCAAATTTTTACCAAAATCTTGAAGAAGGAACAATTGTCCCGAGGTGGGGAGGGAATCTTAACTGGGGATACGGCCATCCTGTGATGATGTTTTTGTATCCCTTGCCTTCCTATGTCGGGTCACTGTTTCATGCGTTTGGTTTTTCGTATGTCGACAGCGTGAAGATGGTATTTGCCGTTGCATACGTCGCAAGCATATTAGCCATGTATGCATGGAGTTCTGCTGTCTGGGGCACAGGAGCCGGTATTGCCGCAGCTATTTTGTACGGATTTGCCCCATACCGGTTTGTTGATTTGTACGTGCGGGGAGCCATAGGTGAGCATGTGGCGTTTATCTTTCCGCCGCTTATTCTCCTGGGTCTTGCAAAGTCACGTCCGCTTTTGGTGGCAGCCGCAACTGCAGGTCTTCTTCTTTCCCATAACGCGTTAAGTCTTATGTTTCTTCCGCTCGCAGGCCTGTATGCGCTGTATCTGTATTGGTTTATTGCCAAAAAATCATTTTCTTTTCTTTTGCGAAGTGCCGCCGGAGTATTGCTGGGATTTGGTATGGCCGCGTTTTTCCTGCTTCCGGCACTTATGGAAGGAAAGTATACGCTGCGGGACATTGTGACCGCCGGAGATTTTGCCACCCGTTTCGTTCCGTTTAAAGATCTTATTTATACGCCGTGGTCCTATGGCGGCACTGATACGCTGCCGAAGCATTTGGGGATAGCACAGCTTCTGGTCGTTCTCGGTTCTGTGTGGGCGCTGTTCCGAAACAAGATGGAGAAGAAAAAGAAAATATTCGGATGGGGACTTATTGCCATTTTAGGCATTGCCAGTTTTCTTATGACGGTTCCTTCTCTGCCCGTCTGGGAGACGGTGACGATTCTTCAGAAATTCCAGTTCCCGTGGCGGTTGTTATCGGTGTCCGTTCTGGTGAGCGCAGTGTTAGCAGCATGGTTGGGGAAGCGGATCTTTTTGGTGTGTCTGCTTGCCGTTGCTCTGACGTTCCCCATGTGGCGCGCATCATCGTACACGATCCGGCCCGAAGCATTTTATACGGAGGTATATCCCAGCACGACGGACACGGGGGAAAGCAGTCCGATCTGGTCCGTGCGCTTTATGGAATATGCTCCCGCCGTCCCCGCAGAGGTAATTGACGGCAAGGCAGATATTTCCGTAGGAAACCGCACACATACCACCCGGTCCTATACGATCGTCGCGAGTGAGTCTTCGCGTATCCGCGAAAATACACTGTATTTCCCGGGCTGGGATATTACGGTGGACGGTCAAAGCGTGCCGGTAGAATTTCAGGATCCCAACAGCCGCGGACTGATGACATACAGCGTGGAGCCAGGCATGCATGACGTGCAGGTGGTATTTGGTTCCACGAAGCTGCGCCGCGCGGCAGACCTGATTTCCCTCGCAAGTTTTGGTGTGTTTACTCTGTTAGGTACAATTGTCTTATGGAAGAAAAAAAGATAACGCTGTCAGTTGCGCTTGCGGTACACAACGAAGAGGCTAATCTTGCAGACTGCTTAAATTCCGTGAAGGATTTTGCGGATGAAATTGTGGTGGTCGACGGGAAATCCACTGACAAGACGGCATTCATTGCCAAATCGTTCGGAGCAAATATCATAAGCGCTGATAATCCGCCGATGTTTCACATCAACAAGCAAAAAGCGCTTGATGCATGCAGGGGGACATGGATTCTGCAGCTTGATGCCGATGAAGTTGTCACCGCAGAACTCAAAGAAGAAATAAAAAGCGTCATGTCCCAGGAATCATCTGCCAATGGATACTATATTCCCCGTAAAAATTATTTTCTTACACACTGGCTTCATAAGGGAGGGCAGTATCCCGATGCGGTTATCCGCCTGGTGCGGAGGGGGAAGGCACGATTTCCGCTGGAAAGCGTGCATGAGCAGATTGCCATTGAGGGAGAAGTGGGTACGCTCAAAAACCCGCTGCTTCACTATCCGTACAAAAGCCGCGCGGATTACTGGAGAAAGGCAGAAACATACACGACTCTTACCGCCAAGTCTCTCAATAATCCCTCGTTTATAACGTACTGCATTTTAAAGCCCATCCAGACATTTTTCCTCATGTATTTCCGGCACAAAGGATTTTTGGACGGCCTTGCCGGATTTGAATTTGCGCTCTACTCAGCGCTCCATTATCCTATGGCGTATAGGAAATATAAAAGGGGAATATGAGAAAGTTATTTATTATTCTGCTTTTTTGTTTTGTCCTTGCTCCGCAGGTGCAGGCGGCATATGTCTTGCCTTACCCGTCGTTTATGCCGGGGAATAAGATCTATAAAATCACGAGGATCGTCGATGAGCTGAAGGCATATTGGTATTGGGGGCCGATTGCGCAAAAGAAGTACCACATGATGCTTGCAGATAAATATCTGGTCGAAGCCAAAGTGCTCTTCGAATACGGGCAGTATCTGCTTGCAGCAGATGCTCTTGAGCGATCCAACGAACATATAGTTCAGGCCTCGACTGATGAGCAGAAAGCAGAGCATGTCCGGGTGCTTACGGGTGTAAAGGGCATGGTGCCGCAGGATTTTACCTGGACACCTGAAAAATCTGACGCCACCGAGCTTTCCCTTCATACGATGATTGATGAAGCTATCAAGATACGGCAATGAACATATTCGGTGCACTCTACGGAATTATTTTTTTACTTTTAGCCATCTACACTTTTGGTTTTGTCGATGGCAACCTCACATTATCCACGCATTCTCTGTATGTGCAATTTCATGAGCCGTTAAAACACTTGGTGTTTGGCACGCGGCCTGTTGCAGGCATTCTGTACGGAGGTATTGTGGCGGTCTTGTGGATTTTGTATGCGGCTGCACTTCGCACAAAGGCATTGAGATGGAGCAAGGGTACAATTGTGTGCTTGCTTCTTATTCTTCTTTTGTCCTTTCCTGCATTTTCGTATGACATATTCAATTACATCGCAACGTCCCGTGTGACATTCCACTACGGGGAGAATCCCTGGCTGGTGATGCCGATTGAGATACCCAATGAGCCCATGCTTGCCTACACGCGGGCAGCCAATAAATTAGCACTGTACGGCCCGTCATGGATTCTTATGACTGGCGTGCCGTATATCGTGGGAATGGGGAATATCTGGGCCACGATTATCGCGATGAAAGCGATGATCGCGGTATTTTTTATCGGCATCGCGTGGCTTATTTACCGGCAGACAAAGCGGCGGGAGGATGTCTGGTATTTCGTCTTAAACCCGCTGGTGTTGATAGAGGTATTGGTGTCAGGACACAATGATGTGTTTATGATGTTTCTGGCTCTTGGGGGTCTGGTGTTGGTTGCGAAAAAAGATATGGCTTCAAAAGTTCTCGGATGGATTTCGTGGGGCGCATCAGTTTTGGTGAAAGGAGCAACAGTTGTCTTAGTTCCCGTGCTTCTCATGAAGGATCCGCTGTCTGCAAAGAGTCTGCGAATCTCGTATTGGCTTTTATTTGTGGTATTTCTCGTATCCCCGTTGCGTGAAGAAATGTATCCCTGGTATGCGCTCTGGCTTGTGCCCTTTGCTGCGTTTCTTACCAAAGATCGCTTCATTCGCGGATTTACTTTGGCTCTCACACTGGGTTTAAGCTTCCGCCATCTTCATTATATTTACACCGGCGAATACGGTGGTTCCGGTCCGTTGTATAGATCCCTCGTGACAGCAGTGCCCGTGCTTTTATATCTGGTGTGGTATAAGTTCCGAAACAAATGAAAAAATATTTGATTCTCATTTTGGTGCTGGGGGTATGGGCAGTGTGGGCGCTTTTTGGCGCACGGTTTATCCCGTCACATGACGGCGAATACCACATTATCCGTTTTGCAAATTTCTTTACAATGCTTTCGCAGGGGTATTGGTTCCCCAGATGGGCACCGGATTTAAACAGCGGATACGGTGTGCCTTTGTTCAACTTCCATTATCCGTTTCCCAATTACATCGGCTCGCTTTTTCATGCATTTGGTACCAGCTTTGTCGACGCGGTAAAGCTCACCCTTGCCGCAGGATATCTCGCGGCAGCTGTTGCTTCTTTTTGCTGGCTTAAAAGACTTGTTTCACCCCGTGCTGCAGTGCTGGGAACAATCGCCGGTATGTTCGTGCCGTACTGGTTTGTCGATCTGTATGTACGCGGATCAGTAGGGGAGGTATGGGCAATTGCATTTCTGTTTGTCGTACTTGGAGCAATTGAACGGAAGCGGCCGTGGGCAGTTGGCATAGGCACAGCACTTCTTATTATTTCCCATAATATCCTGGCGCTTTTATTTGTGCCGTTTCTTTTACTTTATATGTTGCTTCGGTGGCCCCGGGGGATCGGGGCATGGGCGCTGGGGATTCTTACCGCTGCGTACTTCTGGCTGCCGGCATTAGCCGAGCGCAGCTTCATGCAGGGATTAAACAGCACCACCTATTCCGATCATTTTCCTGAGTTGGTTCAGATACTGTTTCCGTCCTGGGGCACAGGATTCTCCGGTCCCGGGTTTGCGCCCGGGGAAATGTCATTCCAATGGGGCGTCATGCCCCTTATGGCATTTGTACTCGCATTGCTTGTGCTTCGTAAACAGAAAGATGCCTTTTCTCATTTGGTGCGCGGCTTTGCGTGGCTTGCCGTACTCATTTTCTTTTTCATGCTGCCGGCTTCCCGGCCGGTGTGGGAGAGCGTGCCGTTTATCCAATATCTTCAGTATCCATGGAGGCTTCTGTCATTTGTCATACCCCTGACCGCACTTCTTGCTGCCTTTGTTGCCGAGCGCAAGCGCAAAATAGGGCTTATTGTTGTAATCGTGGGCCTTATTGCCGTCCAAGGGTACACGCGTCCCGTGACGTATGAACCTCGCCATGACGCTCATTACCTCTCCCGCCGGGAATTTACGGACGGCACATCTTCTCTTGGTAATTCGTTTACGACGATATGGGCACCGTGGAAAAATGAACGGCCGCAGGGGAAGCTGGAAATCACGGAAGGGAGCGCATCAGTAGTTCCGGAGACGGAAAGGCCGCTTGAGTACCGCTTCCATGTGGCAGCAGAGGAGCAAAGTGTCGTGAGGCTGAATGTGCTCTATTATCCCGGTTGGACCGCGACCATAGACGGGCAGAAAATGCCTGTACTCTACGGGAGTGCGCTAGCCAGTGAATCTGCCGGAGTCATCCAGCTGGCAGTCCCTGCAGGAGATCACGACATTCAGGTGTGGTTTGCTGAAACACCGTTGCGGCAATGGGCTAATATTATGTCATTTTTAGGTTTGTTCTGCCTTTCCGGATGGGCTATACTGAAACGAAGACATGAACATCGCACTGGATACAACACCTCTGCAAAGCGGACACAGCGGCCGCGGCGTGGGCGTCTACACAAAGCTGCTTCTTGAAGCGCTTAAAAAAGACGGGACGCACACCATAATGGAATTCTCCGGACGGCAGGGAGTGCCCAAAGGGGCGGATCTGGTTCACTATCCGTATTTTGACCCCTTTTTCCTGACTCTCAATCCCACACGCATCCCGTTTGTCGTGACGGTGCACGATCTTATCCCCATCGTATTTCCGGACCGTTTCCCCCGCGGGATAAAAGGGGAACTGAAGTGGCAGGTCCAGAAGTACGGACTGAAAAAAGCAAAGCACATTATCACCGATTCCGAAGCTTCCAAGCGGGATGTCGTGCGGCTTACGGGTTACCCTTCGGACAAGATAACGCCTGTGCTGTTTGCGCCTCAGACCGGATTAAAGCCCGTAAAGAAAAAAGCCGCCGGATTTCCGGACAGATACTTCCTGTACGTGGGCGATCTTAATTGGAACAAAAATGTCGTAGGGCTGCTTGCTGCGTTTGCGCAGGTGCATCAGGACTTCCCTGAAACACATCTGGTCCTCGTAGGATCTGCATTCCTCCGTGAGGATGTGCTGGAGGCGCAGGCCGCAGCCGCAGCAGTCTGGTCATTAGGGTTGGATAAAGTAGTGCACCGAGTCGGGCGCATTAGCGAAGAAGATCTTGCGGCCGCATACACCAATGCCATTGCGTGCGTGCTTCCGTCTCATTATGAAGGATTCGGCTTGCCGGTGCTGGAAGCATTTGCCTGCGGATGTCCTGTCGTGTGTGCGACCGGTTCAAGCCTTGATGAAATTGCCGGACCTGCTGTGCGGGTAAATCCTGCGGATACAAAATCCATTGCAGATGGTATGATCCGGGCTATGAATCTGCCTCAGGCAGCCCGCGCAGATATGGTAAAAAAAGGGGTACAGTGGGTCAAAAAATTCAGCTGGGAAAAGGTAGCGCGCGAGACAATTGCCGTCTATGAGTCTTAAAACACTTTCCATTATTATTCCTGCCTTCAATGAATCGGCGACGATTGATACCGTCCTTAAGCGGGTTCGGGCGGCGGCTATACCGGACTGGAAAAAGCAGATCATCGTGGTGGATGACGGCTCCACGGACGGCACACGGCAAAAGCTCAAAAAATGGGAGAAAACAGTAAAAGTCGTCTATAAAAAGAAAAACGAAGGCAAAGGAACGGCAGTGACCGAAGGATTCCGTCATGTCACAGGTGACATTATCCTCATTCAGGATGCGGATCTGGAGTACAGCCCTGATGATTATCCGGTACTGCTTGAGCCGTTTAAAAATAAACAGGTGGATGTCGTCTACGGCTCCCGGTTTTTAGGTCCGCATCTTTCGACCATGTTTGTCTATGCCCAGGGGAACAAGTTTGTGACATTTTTGACGAATCTTTTGTACAACACAAATATTACGGATATGGAGACAGGCTACAAAGCGTTTCGGAGAAAAGTAATTGACGGTATGAAGATTGTTGCAAAAAGTTTTGAGTTTGAGCCAGAAGTTACGGCGAAGCTGCTTAAGGCAGGATATCAGATTTATGAAGTGCCCATCTCCTATTTCGGACGCAAATTTTCGGAGGGAAAGAAGCTGACGTGGAAAGACGGGGTCATAGCAGTCTGGGTACTTTTTAAAAACAGAATAAGCTGACGAGATGAAAGAATTTATTAAAAAAGTCGTTTCGCATAATCTGGCGCGCGGGAGCGCTGTGGTGTTTGCCGGTTCAATGGTGGGCAATGTGGCCGGGTATCTTTACCATCTTATCCTCGGCCGGCTTTTGGGACCGATTGATTACGGAGAGCTTTCCTCGCTTTTTTCGCTTTTATATATCGGAACCGCTCCGTTAGTTGTCGCTCAGACCGTTATTATCAAGTTTGTGGCGGGTTTTAAGGCGCACGGGCAGGAAGGGCAGACAAAATCATTTCTTCTGAAGCTGACTAAAGCCACAGCTCTTGCCGGCATGGTAGGATTTCCGGTCGCCTTTTTTGCAGCACCGCTTATTTCTTCTTTTCTGCATTTATCATCACATTCGTTTTTCGTTCTTACCTATGCGCTGTTTGCACTTTCGCTTCTGATGACCATCACCGGCAGTGTTATTCAGGGATATCAAAAATTCGTAGCATTTAGCATACTCAGCGCGGGTCTTATGGTCACCAAAGTACTTCTGAGCATTCCTATGGTGGCCTGGGGAATAGAAGGAGTCCTGTGGGCAGCGCTTTTGGCGACGTTGCTTATCTATGCGTTGGATTTTGTGCCGTTGCGCTCACTTCTGATAGTGAAAGCCAAGCCTGCACCTCTTAATAAAAAAGAAATGTTTCGTTTTGCAGCCCCCACATTTTTTACGCTTTTGGGTGTGACATCGCTCTATTCCACCGACGTGGTGCTTGTCAGGCATTTCTTAGCCGCGTCTGACGCGGGCTTGTACGCGGCCCTGGCGGTATTGGGCAAGGTTATCTTTTTTGCATCCTCTTCAGTCTCGTTGGTGCTGTTCCCTGTGCTTTCCGAAAGGACCGCCCGGGGCGAGGCAACCAAAAAACTTGTGATGGTTGCGCTGGGTGGAGTAAGTCTTCTTTCTCTGGCGATAACTGCGGTATATTTTGCAGTGCCGGATCTGGTCGTGCATATGCTTTTTGGAAATGCCTATCAGGGAGCAAGTGCGCTCTTGGGACAGCTTGGTATATTTTTGACCCTTTTTTCGATCGGTAATTTACTTGTCATGACCTGTCTCGCTTTGGGAAAAACAGGCGTGTGGGTTATCGGCGTAGTGTGCGCGCTTCTGCAGATCGCAGGTATTGTCATGTTCCATGAGAATATCGCGCAGGTCATCACGGTGAACATCGGGGTGTGCGGATTGTTGGTGGCAGGCGCTCTGGGATACTATTTCAAAGTCAGCTATGAAAAAGTTTAGCCTTATCGTTCCGGTATACCGACAGGAAAAAGTGATCCAAAGGGATTTGGAAGAAGTGGTTACCGCTTTGTCAGAGCTTACCGTGCCTTTTGAGGTGATAGCGGTAGTAGACGGGCAGCTGGACCGGAGTCTGCAGGAAGCAAAAAAAATAAAGGATCCGCGGGTGAAGGTGGTGGGATATAAAACAAACCGCGGAAAAGGATATGCCGTGCGGTACGGTTTCTCCTACGCGACCGGGGATGTCATCGGATTTAAAGATGCGGGACCAGATCTTAAAGCCTCTGTGCTTCCGCTTATGATTGCGCAGTTTGAATTTCAAAAAGCGGATGTCGTATTAGGCAGCAAGCGGCATCCTGATTCCAGAGTGGTCTACCCGGTGACCCGAAAGATTTTGTCCTGGGGATACCAGCAGCTCGTCAGGCTTCTTTTCGGGCTCAATGTGACGGATACCCAGGTCGGAATGAAGCTGTACCGAAGAAAAGTGCTTGAGGACGTGCTACCCCGCCTGCTGGTTAAGCAGTTTGCGTTTGATATTGAGATGCTTGCCGTTATTTATCACCTGGGATACCGCAAGATCTATGAAGCACCGGTGGAGATAGACTTGTTTAAAGGGAAATCGAGTATTGAGGTGGGGAAGCTGCTGCCTGTTGTTCATACTATGCTGCACGACACGCTCGCAGTATTTTACCGTCTGCGGATACTTCATTACTACGACGATGCCGCCAAGCGCAAATGGCGATTTGATCCCGAGCTGAATTTTAAGATCAACATAGGCTAGTATGAATATTTTGATGCTCAATTGGCGTGACGTAGCGCATCCTCAGTCAGGCGGCGCGGAACTTGTCACATTGGAACATGCACGCGCGTGGGTGAAAGCTGGACATGCGGTGACATGGTTCACGGCCGGATTTAACAGAGCTGCTCCTGAGAGTCATATAAACGGAGTTCGTATCCTCAGGCGCGGCCGGTGGTGGAGCGTATACCTGCATGCGGCTTTTTACCTCCTTTTTTATTCAAAGAAATTTGATGTGATAGTTGATCAGGCGCACGGGATTCCGTTTTTCTCCCCATTGTTTACCCGGAAGCCTGTGGTGGTATTTATCCATGAAATAGCCGGGGACATCTGGAATGTCATGTTTCCTTTCCCTGTGAGCGCCCTGGGCCGGCTTTTGGAAAAATGGTATTTCCGCCTGTATCGTCATTGCTTCTTCTGGACTATCGCCCCTTCCACAGTAGAAGAACTCGTTCACAGAGGTATACCTCGTGGGCAATGTGTTGCCATTCCAAATCCATTGGTTGTGGGCACAAAAGGGCTTATCAGAGACAGGCCCAAGGAGAAGGTTCCTACCTATATATTTGTTTCCCGCGTGGTCCGGATGAAGGGAATTGAAGAGGTCATTAAGGCTTTTTCTTTTATACTCCGGACCCAGCCCAAAGCGAAGCTGTGGATAATCGGCGGGGGAGAAAAACGATATATGGATGAGCTTGTGGAAATGATGAAGGAGTATGGAATTTCTCAGAACGTTAACGTATGGGGACGGGTACCCGAAGGAAAAAAATTTGAACTCATGTCCCGGGCCCATCTTTTGCTTCACGCATCGGTAAAGGAAGGATGGGGATTAGTTGTTTTGGAGGCAGCAGCTGTGGGTACTCCTTCAGTGGTTTACAATGTTTCGGGATTAAAGGATGTAGTAAAAAATAACATCACGGGCGTGGTTCTTGCAGATAATTCTCCCGACCGTATGGCTGCAGCGGCCATGAAGCTCACGTACGACTCGGCACGTTACAGAGATTTTCAGAAGAACGGAAAAGAATGGGTGAACAGTCTGAAATGGACTACTGTGACCGGAGAAAGCCTGCGTTTGTTAAAAAAGGCAATGCAATGATGAAGTCATTAGTGTCAGTTATCATTACTACAAAAAATGAAGGCCGGTATCTTGAGGCGTGCCTTCACAGTATCAAAAAACAAACATACCGGGCTGTTGAAATTGAGGTGGTCGATAATGCGTCGAGTGACGAAACAAAAAAGATAGCAAAGAAATTTACTTCAAATGTTTTTGACAAGGGTCCTGAGCGGTCTGCGCAGCGGAATTTCGGGGCAGCCCGGGCGCGGGGGGACTATCTGCTTTTTTTGGATGCGGACATGATTCTGGAGCCATCTGTGATAGCAGATTGCGTCCGCAAAGCACAGAAAGGATATGAGGCGATCACCATTCCTGAAAAATCCGTCGGGGTAGGATTCTGGGCAAGATGCAAGGCGATAGAAAGAGAGTATTATCAGGGTGTCGAGTGGATGGAGGCTGCCCGCTTTTACAAAAAAGAACAGTTTGATCGGGTCCATGGATATGACGAATCCTTAACCGGTCCTGAAGATTTTGAGTTATCGCAACGCATAGCATCCGCGGTAGGGAAAGAGAATGTAGGCCGCATATCCTCTTTTATCGTGCATGATGAAGGAAGATTGTCATTGGTTGGATTACTGCAGAAAAAATACTATTATGGGAAGCAGATGCGCCGCTACAGCGGGGTGCGGGAGAGCAAAAGCTCTTTTAACAAGCAGGCTAATATACTCAGACGGTATGTGCTTTTTTTCACTAAGCCGTCCGTCTTTTTGAAAGATCCCCTCCATGGCATAGGCATGCTCTTTATGAAAGGAATGGAATTTGGTGCACTGGCAGCAGGCGGCCTGATAGGATAGGCGATATGGAAAAAACAGCAAAAATATTCGTTGCAGGCGGACAAAGCGGACTCGTGGGCACTGCCATCGTTCGCAACCTGTCAGCGAAAGGATACACCAATATCCTTACCCGTACGCGCCAGGAAGTAAATCTTCTGGATCCTAAAAGTGTGGAGGCCTTTTTTGAAAAAGAGCGCCCGGAGTATGTATTTTTGGCAGCCGCAAAAGTCGGAGGGATTCTTGCCAACAGCACCCAGAAAGCCGAATTTATCTACGACAATATCCAGATTCAGACGAATGTTATGTATAATGCCTGGAAGTATAAGACGAAAAAGCTTCTTTTCCTCGGCAGCTCCTGTATTTATCCCAAACTTGCCCCGCAGCCTATTAAAGAAGAATATTTTATGACCGGTCCTCTTGAGGAGACCAATGATGCCTACGCTATTGCAAAAATAGCGGGTATTTACATGGGTAAATCGTTTAACGAACAGTACAAGACGAATTTTATTTCCGTTATGCCGACGAACCTCTATGGCCCCAATGACAATTATGATTTAAATACCTCGCACGTGCTTCCGGCATTCATACGAAAGTTCCATGAAGCAAAAGTCCGTGGCGATGCAGCAGTCACTCTCTGGGGAGACGGAAGCCCGAGGCGCGAATTTCTGTATGTCGATGATATGGCAGATGCCTGTGTGTTTCTTATGGAAAACTACAACAGTTCTGAGATTATTAATATCGGTTGCGGGGAAGACTTGCCTATCAAAGAGCTGGCCCGGAGGGTGAAAGATATTGTGGGATACACAGGGAATGTGGAGTGGGATACCACGAAGCCAAACGGTACACCCAGAAAGCAGCTTGATGTCACTAAGCTTTTTAACTTAGGGTGGAGGCCTACCGTTGCACTTGAGGATGGGATCAAAAAAGAGTACGAATGGTTCGTCAAAAACGCAGCATGAGCACCTTCACCGATAAGCTGCGGCAATACGGAGTATTAAGGACCATTCAGTTTGCGTTCTCTGAGCTTATCCAAAAATATTATTATCAGGCAGTGCTTGGTTCCTACAGTCAGACACAGGAAGACCTTCTTCTGGACAGATTAACCGGACGGAAAGCAAAAGGATTTTACGTGGATGTGGGAGCCTATGATCCGTTCCGGTTTTCCAATACCATGCGTTTTTATAAACGGGGATGGAGGGGTATTAATATCGAGCCTAACACAGAAAACTGGAAACGGTTTAAAAAGCACCGCGCGCGTGATATTAATCTCAATGTAGGAGTGGGGAACAAAAAAGGCGCCCTTCTGTTTTATTCCATTGATCCACCGACGCTGTCGACATTTTCCTCCAGGCAGGCTGCCGAGTATAAGAAGCAGAATTTTAAGATTCTCAGTAAAAAGTCCGTGAAGGTCGTACCGCTGGGGGATATACTAAAAAAACACGCCGCAGATTGTCAGATAGATTTTTTGTCCATGGACGTGGAAGGATTTGAAATAAGCGCACTTCGGGGAAATGACTGGAAGCGTTTTCGGCCGACAATTCTTTGTATAGAAGCAACCCACGGAAAGACAGTAGAGAACTATCTACAAACAGTGGGATACAAAAAGATATCCGATAACGGCCTGAACGCATTTTATAAAGATATATATGAATAAAAAGCTGCTTTCTCTGCTTGCTTGCCCGACCTGCAAAGGTAAATTATTTTTCAAGTCCAAGGGGATACTATGTCAGAACTGCGGCACGGGCTATCCCATTAAGAATGGTATTCCGGTATTGGTCGACCTAGATAGCCTGCCTGAACACCTGGCCGGGCAGATCAGATACTTCGAAGCGGAAGCAGAGCAGTATACCAAGACGTACAGGCGCGCACCTTGGGAGCAAGCATACGTTGATAGGTTAAGTTCGCATATACGCAGCTATAAAGGAAAGACAGTAATAGATGATGCATGCGGCTCCGGATATATCACCGTGGAGTCAGCAATGCGGGGGGCATCGGTGATTGCATGTGATTTGAACATGAAAGGACTTATGCATCTTCAGAAAATAATAAAGGCAGCCGGCCTGGAGAAAAATATCTTGTTGGTATGCTGCTCATCTGAGCAGCTGCCCCTAAAGCCGAAAGTGGCGGATATCGTTGTTGCGAATGCTATTTTGGAGCACTTGCCTAGGGAGGCGGAGGCTGTAAAGGAAATATCCCGGATTGCTAAAAAAGGCGCAGTGGCAATGATAACCGTACCTTTAGCCTATCACTTGCTTCACCCTCTGTTTTATCTCGTTAACTACATACACGATCGGCGCATAGGTCACCTTCGCCGTTATACGAAAGAAACGCTGGTTGCCCGATTTTTTGACTGGAAAGCTCTCGGAATCTACTATACCGGTCACACGAGAAAGGTTCTGAAAACGCTTATCAATATAATTCGTCCCACTTTTGATGAAAAACAAATTGAGTTGGAAGATAATGAGTATATAACAAGAAAATTATTCGCAAGTAACATAAGTATCGTTTTTCAAAAGAAATAACATGAAGCAGAGCCTTGTGTCCATTATCATAGTCAACTGGAATGGTTTACGGTGGTTGCCGGATTGCTTCGGATCTCTTGCTGCACAAAATTACCAAAACTACGAAATTATATTTGTTGACAATGCTTCCAAAGATGAATCTGTCCCCTGGGTCAAGAAAAACTATCCAAATACGACGATCATAGTTAACAAAGAAAATCTGGGTTTTGCCGATGCCAACAATGTCGGCTTCAAGAAAGCCAAAGGGGAATATGTGT
>JRYC01002337.1_pt1 | contig 18318 bp, 16 predicted proteins | sample 235301 | NCBI WGS metagenome assembly JRYC01 (sample SAMN03074211, study PRJNA261470) | activated sludge metagenome | biome: Common Effluent Treatment Plant; feature: Wastewater; material: Activated sludge; isolation source: activated biomass of a common effluent treatment plant treating...
CCATGAAATGACAGTAACGATCCGCAGCCATGGCCGCGTGGCTGTTCGGTCTTCGTCGCCGGCAGACGGCGAGCGTGGAGTGGGCTCTCCGCGATCGGTCGGCGGGTCGCGGGTCTGGCGGGATCGCGGCGATGCACGTGCCGCGGCGTCTGTGTCGAGTGGAGCACGCTGATGTCGGACAAGGATCTCGGTCGTGGTGGCGGGCGCTCCGGCGGCAACCAGTTGCCGGCCAGGCCGGTGCCGGGTCCGGTGCCGCCGCTGCGCGAGAAGCCGGCGCTGCGCCGCACGACGCCGATGCGTCCGGTGCACGACGGGCCGACGGCGCTGGATGCGCTGCCGCCGATGCCGCGGCGGCGCCGCTCGGGCAGCCGCGGGGCGCTGATCTCGTTCCTGCTGCTGGTCGCCCTGCCGCTGGCGGCGGTGGCGGTCTACTACTACGGGTTCGCTTCCGACCAGTACGTGGCCGAGTTCCGCTTCTCGGTGACGGAGATGCACCCGGTGCTTCCCGGCACCAGCCCGGTCACGGCCTCGCAGTCGGGCACCGGCACCTCCGGCGGCGGCCTCGGCTCCATGCTCGGCAGCTACGCGGTGGGCAACGCGGCGATGCAGAACTTCGTCGTCACCGACTACCTGACCAGCCGGCAGTGCGTGGAAGAGCTGTGGAAGATGCTGCCGCTCAAGGAGATCTATTCCAAGTCGTCGATCGACTGGTGGTCCCGGTTCGACGCCAAGGCGCCGAAGGAGAAGTTCGTCGAGTACTGGAAGAGCGTGCTCTTCACCACCTACGATCCGCTGACCGGCATCGCCATCGCGCGGGTGTCGGCGTTCAGCGCCGATGAGGCGCTGCGCGTCGCGGAGGCGATGGTGACGCTGTCGGAGGAGCTGGTGAACCGCATCGCCATGCGGGCGCAGAAGGACGCCGTGAAGTTCGCCGAGACGGAGCTCGCCCGAGCCGAGGAGCGCATGAAGGACGTGCGTGCCGAGCTGATGAAGTTCCGCCTAAAGGAAGGCGTGATCGACCCGACCAACGCCGCGGTGTCGCCGAACATTGCTTTGGCCCAGCAGCTGCGCCTGAACCTGCTGAGCCTGGAGACGGAGCTGTCGGCACTCGGCAAGCAGTCGATCAACCCCAACGCGCCGGCAGTGAAGATCCTGCGCTCCAAGATCGACGCCACCAAGCAGGAGCTGGCGCGCGTCGAGAAGGAGGTGTCGCAGGACCGGGGCGGCTCCGGCTCGCTCGCCGACGTGATGGCGCGCTTCGAGAAGCTCGACCTGGAGCGGCAGTACGCCTCCAACATGCTCGTGAGCTCGCAGCAGGCCTACGACACGGCGAAGGCCAACGCCGCCGCGCAGCACCTCTACCTGACGCCGTTCGTGCGGCCGGCGCTTCCCGAGAGCTCGACGCAGCCGCGGCGCGCCATCGCCGTCATGACGGCGGGGCTGGCGCTCGTGGCGCTGTGGCTCGCCCTGCTCACCGTCGCCAGGGCCATCAAGGATCATGTCGCGTAGCGCGTATCGAGCCTGGTTCCACGCCCAGGCGTCCGGGCACCAGGGCGCTGCCGCGACGCAAACAGTCCGGCGGGACCGGGCAAGCGACGCTTGCCGCCTTGAGACGCTCGGAGGGATCATCGAACCGCGTCGCCCGTTCGTCACCGTCCGATCGGGCAGGCGTGCCAAGTCGGCCGTGGACAGCCACCGGCGCTTCGCGCATCTTGCGGACGAGGTCGATGATGTCTGGATGTGCCTTGCAGCGCACGTCGATGCTCGGGGCGCAAGATGATCATCGGAGTTGCCGGCCACAGACCCAATCGCCTGCACGTCGGCGCCGCCCGCGTGCGGACCAGGTTGCGCGAGGTGCTCACTGTTGTTCGCCAGACCGCCGCCCGAGTGGCTCCCGGCCCCTTCGTTGCCATATCGCCGATGGCGGAGGGTGCGGACCGGCTGTTTGCAGAGGTTGCGCTCGAGCTCGACTACGAGCTTTGGGCCCTGCTGCCCTTCAGATCGTCCGATTTCGAGCTGACCTTCGCGGAAGCATCGGCCATACCCGAGTACCGTGCGCTTCTCGGGCGCAGCGCGAGGATCGTGGAGCTCAACGGCTCACCGTCCGACAGGAACAGCGCCTACGAAGCACTCGGCCAGGACATGGTCGAGCGTTGTCGATTGCTCGTCGCCGTATGGGATGGGCGACCGGCTGCCGGACGAGGCGGCACCACCGCCGTCATCCATCATGCACTCCGAGAGCACCGTCCGGTGATCTGGATCAATTCGGCCGTCGATCGGCCGGCCGTTCTACTCAGATCCATCGACAGCACGGACACTGCGATTGCGCTTGATCTCGAGACGCTTTGCCAAGCGCTTTGCAGCTAGCTCGTATCCATCTGCCGTCGTTCGCCAATCGCACGGACCCCGTTGTTCGCGGCCGGCCCAGATGAGCTGCAGGCCTCGATCACGTCATTTCGGCTGGAGCCTGCGGGAATTCTCTTCCGACGAGAAATACCCATGCGCCAGCAGCAGCCAGATCGGCAGCCATTCGGCCCACACCACCACATACGAATAGGTCGCATAGGTTCCCTCCGCCGCGAAATGGAAGGACAGGTAGTAGAGCGAGATTGCCACTGGAATGGATAGCAGAGCCCGCCTGGGCACGAATGCGAGGAAGGGCATGAGCCAGATCGCGTACCAGGGAAACTGAGCCGGAGCGAGCAGCACGATCGCGGCGACGACGATGGCGGCCCGTTGCACAAGATCCTCCGGCATTGCGATCGGTCGACGAGAAATCCAGATTGCCACCGCGGCGACGGCGCAACCCATGATGACGCGCGTCAGCAGTGGCGCGATGTTCGCGGGCACGAGAACACCGACGGCAGCTTGAACGAGTGGCGTGAGCGCGCTGTTCGTCGACCACCCTCGGGCATAGGCGGCGAGACCCGAGTGATCGGCCATCCAGACCGGCAGCGTCCAGAGTGCGACGAGGCCGGCGAACAGGAACAGCGCCGCCACGAGTTGTCGAGGCCTGTGCATCATCGGCCGCAGCAACAGCGGCAGCAACGCCGCCGGCCAGAACTTGACGCCGGTGGCGAGGGCGAGGACGACGACGGAGGCAAGCGGCCGCTTGCGTGCTGCAAGCCACAGCGCAGCCAGCGTCAGGGCGACGGGCAGCGAATCGAAGTGCCCGGAATTTGCGGTCTCCTTGATGACCAGTGGGCTCAACCAATAGAGCGACGACCAGAGCAGTGGCCTTCGGGCTTCAGCCAGGAGCACCAACAGCAATGCCATTGCCGCGGCATCGAAGCCGATGCAGACCATGCGCCACATGCCGAGGTCCCACGGCGACAGGAGATGCGAAAAGGTGAATGCGGCCTGAGCGATCGGAGGATAGGTGCTGGCGAGCCATGGGTGGTTGACGCGATCGAGAACCGGACCGGCTTCCGCTGCAAGCTTNNCGGCGGCGGCACGAAGCACATCGAGGGGCGACCCCGCATACGGGCTTAGACCACGTGCCACCAAGGCCCCTTCCCACAGAAAGCGATAGCTGTCGTCCTCCAGCGCAGGCTCCGTCGAGACCAGCGAGAGGCGCATCAGGGTGCCGAGAACCAGCACGAAGGCGAGGACGCACCGCTGGAGGGAAGTCGCGCCGCGCGATGTGGCGCCGACGAGAGGCACCAGCAGTAGCCAGACGAGACCGGCGGCAGCAAGAAGCACGGTGAGTTGCACGGACGGTATGTCGGCCACCGACCGCGACCAATCGAAGCGATCCGATGCCAGTACGAGATAGGCCGGCACGCAGCTCAAGAGCACGACGACGCCGACCCACCCGGCGAGCAGCAGCGGCCAGCGTGGGGCACATGTATGATCCGTCATCGGCCCGTCAGCCACCTGGCGCGGCCTCCCGGCTCGTCCTGCCTCCTGGCGCGCCGTCAGCCCGCGCAACTCGGGAAGGCGCACGATGCAGGATTACCAGAATGATCAAAGCCGCGGCAAACAGGTAGGACTGGATGAAACTGACAGGCGTCGCGGCCAGCGTGTTGGCCGATATGAGCAGGTTGCCGGCCAGCACGAAGCTCACCGCCAACCACCACAGCCGCGCCCCATCCTCCGCTGACGCTGCGAGGGCCAGGACGAACATCGGCAGCAGCACACCATAGTGATGCTCCCAGGCGATTGGCGAGGCGAGCGTCGCGCTCAGCGTAATACGCGCCAGATCGAGGGCGCCGTCCTCGTCCCCCTCCAACCGGGGCCGCAACAGTGCAGCCAGAACGATGGCGGCCGATGTCAGCATGGTTCCGGTGTAGACGAAGGCATGGCGCGGCGGAAACTGGCTCTCGCGCCAGAGGAGATTGTCGAATGCGGTGGGATCGACAAAGCTCATGACGCGGGTGAGCAGCCCGTTCATGGACTGGTTGGCATAGAACCCTTCGCCGCGCTCCGACAGGAACGAGAGGACACGCAGGTAGTCGAGGTGGTTGGCGAGGCCGAAGACGTGCAGCGAGAGTGACAGCGCCGCGAAGAGAACCAGCCCGCCCGCCGCGAGGAAGCGCCACTCGCGCCGCAGCGCTGCCCACACCAGTACGAGCGCATATTGCGGCTTGAGCAGGCACGCGAGACCGACAAGAACCCCGGTAGCCACACGGTGTCCCAGCACCCACGCCACCAGCGCCACCGCGATGAGCGCGTTGATCCAGGTCTGGATCTGTCCGAGGGAAAGCGACTTCACCAGGGGGTAGAAGCTGAGAGTGGCAAGGAACGCCAGCGCACCGGTTGCCGCAGGATGCACCACACGGCCGGAGGGCAGGTGGAGCCGAAGCCGCAAGTGGGCGAGCACGGCCACGGCGCAGGCGGTCGCCACAAGGAACTCCAGAGAGACGACGGCGAGTAGCGATGGCCAATCGTCGATGGAGTTGTCGAGGTCGCGCATCCAGGCCATGGCGAACAATGACGTCGGCGGATACTGGAACTTGATGTGCCGATTGAAAAAGACCTCGGAGTAGATGGGCGCGGTGTAGCGAGGGTCGAAATACTCCCGCTCGAAATATGTCAGCGCCGTCCACATCGGCGCCCAGGAATCGTCCGCCATCTGGCCACCCAGAACAGCAAGGGTGTGATCGAGCGTCGCCTCTCGGAATGGTACCGGCGCCAGCAGCCAAACCACAATGCTCACTCCCACGCCGCTGGCAACGAGAACTGCAAGCAGAGGCAACAGCGGGATGGCGGCGCGTCGGTCCTCGATGTCTGTTGAAGCCCACCGATCGCTCACGATCCCGCTTCGTACCCACGCAACGTGCACGAGGGCTGCGAGCATCACGAGGCCACCGAGCAGCCAGGCCGATACGGCGGTGCGTGCGACAAGGTCGCTCACCGCCATCGGCTCCGCCTGTGACGGGAACAGCACGGGCAATGCCGAAAGAACATACCCTCCGATCAAGAGGCGTTTCACGAGCCGGCCGGAACGAAGCTCCAGCACCCCCGCGAGATAGNNGCGTCCACGAGATCGGGCTCGTCACCACGGCGAGGAGGAGCAGCATGGAGAATTCGAGGACGTCGTCCTTGCCCGCGGCTGCTGGCGGCGTCGAGCCCCACTCGCGCCTGCAGCGTCGCACGATCGGCCACGCCACCACCGAGAAGAGCAGCCCCAGTATCGCCGGGCGTACCAGCCGGTGCACGGAAGTGAACTCGTGCGTTGACCAGTCGACCAGATACAGGTTCCCAGAGGCCAGACGGGCGAGGAAGGCGTCGATAGACTGGACGTTGAATGCCGGGATCACGTGACCGACGAAAGGCGCGATACAGTCGTCGTACCAGCCGACATTGACGGCCACGCCAAAGACGACGAGCGACAGCGCCAGCACTCCCGCGATCACAGCCGATGCGGCGCCAACGATGCGCCAGAGTCGACGCACGACGAAATACACGCCGAACAGCAGAAGTGGCGGCTTGAAAACAACAGTGATGCCCAGCACCACGCCCGTGGCGACTTCGCGGCCCTGCAGCCAGAGAACCAGCAACAGAACCAGGAGTGCCAGTACCAGGCTGGTCAGATTGCCTTCCCGAAGCGAGTAGACCAGCGGGCCGTTGATGAGGAACATCATCGCCAGCAGTGGCCCCAGAGCGACTCCGGAGCGGCTCGACTGCGCGAGCTTCCACCACGTCCAGGTCAGGCCGGCGAGGCTTGCCGCCAGGAAGACCCAGGCCGAGACCCGCTCACCGAAGGCGAGCATGGGCACGAAAAGCCAGGCGAGTATCGGGATGTTGACGAAACCTTCGACGCACGAGCCCTCGCTGGGCCACGTCGCCACTGCCCCTGAATGCCACACTCGTTTGGCGGCATCGAAATACGCCCGATGGAAATCACCGAAGGGTTCGACCGGTTCGGAAAATCGCCACAGCAAGGCGAATCCCACAAATCCGATTGCAAAATAAATACGGGCCGCCGGGGGATGATCCCCCCCGGCAGCCCAAATTCTAGGAAACCAATTGCTGGCCACGAGATTCCACAGCGATCAATGCGATCCATGCGGCGGCCAGATCGGCACCGGCCAGAACCTCGGACCACCGCCATAGAGCGGACCACCGCTCGGACCCGGCTCGACCAGCGGGATCGCCTCGGCGCCAGCCGGGCCTTCGGCCTCCCGCTCGCATCCCGCACCGGTCACCTGCACCGGAATTTCGACCTCGCCTGCCTCGGCGAACTTGAGTGTCATCGGGAATTTCGAGCAGGCGACGAGCGGCTCCTTCAGGCCGAGCAGGGCGAGATGGTAAGCCCCCGGGACCAGTCGGATGGTCTGCCCAGGGTTGATGGCCAGGAATTCGAGCCGAATTCTCTTCAGGATGCCGGCTTCCCGGGCGTGACCGTGGATTTCGACGACTTCCGAGAGATCACAGTACGCGCTCATCAGCTGGTCGCCCGACATCCCGGCGCGCAACTGCATGAAGACAGACGCCACGGAGGCACCGGGCGCGGTGGCCGGAGCCCATGCATCGACGATCGTCATGCCGTTTGTACGCGTGGTGTCTGCCGAGGACGGTAGCGCCATGGCCACCAGCGACAGCAGTGCCATAATGGTGCGAATGATCATTCCCGTATCTCCGTGATGGACGGCGGGGCGCGCCACACTTTCACCGCGCAGCCGTCAGCATGCGGCAATAGAAAGTCTGCTCCGGCACTCGGTCCTGCCCATCTGCCAATTGCGCCGTTTCCGCGAATGCACCGCAAGGCGGAACCGCACCGTAGAAATAAGTATAGTAACTGCCCGAATGACTTTCGTTGACAGCGATCAATTTGTCACTGCTGGCTCGTAGCTATCATCATTTTGTTATGCGGAATCTTGTCGCAATCACCCTGATCCGACATGGCTGAAGCGAAACCGGCCACATCCCGATTGAGACCGCGCGGACAGGCTTGCACACGCCAGACTGCCGACGGTGTGAAGCCGTTTGAGGTTGCGATGCCGCAACTTCTCCGCACGAACCTGCTCCTGGAAATGGTTCTTGCGCATCTTCGGCCGAACCCGTTCCGGATCGTCAACGTGCTGCGTTGGAGGCTCTGCGGAAGGCAGAATCTGGTCCGCGAGCTGGTCGACCGCAACGAGCTGGATGCCGACCACCTGCCCCTCGACGAGACTGTACTTGAGCAGGCTGATCAGGCGGCCAGACAAGGCATACCCGTCTTGCTCGAAATTGCCGACGATAGACGCATCGCAGAGCGGATCGCGGCCCGCATCACGCTGTTCGACGGCGTTGTCGACGGCGAAGCGAGCGCGACCACGGCGCCACTGCCGCGTCGTCGCGTCGCGCCCGGCACTGCGCTGCAGGCGCTCGTCGCCGGCTCGCGCCCCCATCAGTGGGTGAAGAACATGCTCGTGCTGGCGCCGATCATGCTGGCCGGGAAACTCGGCAATCTCGCCGCGCTTGCCGATACGATGCTCGCATTCGTCGCCATGTGCCTCGTCGCTTCGGCCACCTATCTTGTCAATGACATCTGGGATCTGTCCGACGACCGTCGGCACTGGTCGAAGCGCAGCCGGCCATTGGCGAGCGGAGCGTTGCCGATCGGTTTGGCTCTGGTCGCCATTCCCATCGGCATAGGCATGGGGTTGGGACTTGCCGCGATGGTATCCCCGGGAAGCGCGGCCGTGCTCGTCGGCTACCTGCTGCTTACGATCGCCTATTCGCTGGTGCTGAAGCGCCTTGCACTGGTAGACGGCATCATTCTCGCAGCTCTCTATGCCGCCAGGTTAGCCCTCGGCGTCGAGGCGGCATCAGTCCCGCCTTCTCCATGGCTTTTCGTGTTCGCCATGTTTCTCTTTGCCTCGCTCAGCTACGCCAAGCGGCATGTCGAGATCGGGCGCATGCAGCGCCTGAAGGGCACCACGATCAACGGCCGCGGCTATCGCGTCGGCGACGCTCCGCTGGTGCTCGCCGTTGGTGTGTCGGCGGGTGTCGGGGCGGTGCTCATCCTGGTGCTCTACATCATCAACGATGCCTTCGCACAAGCGTTCTACGGCAGCAAAGCGTGGCTATGGGGATTGCCGCCGCTACTGTTCCTGATCGTGTCACGCATATGGCTCACCTGCCATCGCGGCGAGATGAACGACGACCCGGTGACCTTCGTGCTGCGCGACAGAATGAGCCTGGGCATGGGCGCACTCATGCTCGCGTGCTTCGTACTTGCATGCATTCCATAGACGCCGCGCCACGGACCGCGACCGCGTCCCCGATCCTCGGCTGAGAACCGATATCGGCCACCGTCGACGACTTGCCGGGCTCGCCAGATGAGGGCCGCGCCGACGTCATCGGGCACGAGTTGAAGGGCTTGCGTTCGGTCAGCGCGGCTGGCCGGGGATTGAGCCGCTCCCCTGGCCAGGATGATGCCGACGATATCAGCCACTGCACTGCCATTTCCATCTGCTGGCTCGAGAAGACCTCGATCCTCTCCCTGAGGAGATCGCAGTCTGGGCATTCTCGACGACGGCCTTCAGGGTCATTCTTCCGATCGTCATGCCTTGCTCTTTTTTCTCTCCCGAGCGTGCTTGGCCTTCGCAACCCTGTGCACCCCCGATCCGGACCCTGACCGTTTCCCGCCCCGGCGCCACCGTGGTCACATTCGGGATGAGGCTACACGCTGGGTTGCATTCGGTCGGCACTGACCGCCTGCCGCCTGACCACCAGGGGCCGCGCGACGCCAACACATCCGGTACGCCTTGGCGGAACACCGCTGATCGGCCATTTCGATCCGGCTGGCCTTCGCCGCACGCCCTCGCTCGCATGCCGCGATGTACTTGCCCTTGCGCTCCCCCCATCCACTCGTGCAATGCTTGCCGATGTCTGCAATTTCCTAGGGAGCCGGCGGCGCCTCATGCGCGACCCGTTCGTCATCGCGGGCACTGAGATCGCGCCCGGCACACGCCGGCTCGTCGACCTTCCCGTTTCCCGTCTCTCCAACCACACGCCCGTGACCCTGCCAGTGCACGTTCTGCACGGGCACGAGCCCGGCCCCACGATGTTTCTCTGCGCCGCAGTACATGGTGACGAGCTCAACGGCGTCGAGATCATACGTCGCGTCCTGCGCACCTTGGCAGCCGGCAACATTCGCGGCAGCCTGCTCTGCGTGCCGGTCGTCAATGCCTACGGCTTCATCGGCCGCTCCCGCTACCTGCCCGACCGCCGTGACCTCAACCGCTCGTTTCCCGGTTCGCCCACGGGCTCGCTCGCCGCGAGGCTGGCAAGCCTCTTCCTGAACGAGATCGTCAAGCGCTCGACCATCGGCATCGACCTGCATTCGGCGGCCACGCACCGGGTCAACCTGCCCCAGATCCGCTGCGATCTGACGCGCAGCCAGCGCGTGCGTGAGCTGGCGCTCGCATTCGGAACCGAGGTCGTGCTGCACAGCCCCGAGCGTCCCGGCTCCATGCGCAAGGCGGCACGTGAGGCCGGGGTCGACGTGCTTGTCTACGAGGGCGGCGAAGGCCTGCGCTTCGACGAGTTCGCCATCAAGGCCGGTGTCGACGGCATCGCCGGCGTCATGCTGGCCATCGGCATGCTCGAACTGCCGGAAGGCTACGCGGAAGTCGATGGCACCCGCAGCCGCGGAGCCCTGATCGCCAACGCCTCGAAATGGGTGCGAGCCCCCGAGGCCGGGGTGTTCCGCACCGCCAAACGCATTGGCGACGCGGTCGGCGAAGGCGAGATCATCGGCCACATCGCCAATCCCTACGAGGAGAACGACGCAGCCGTCCGTGCTTCCCAGCGCGGCATCATTATCGGGCGAACGACCTTGCCGATCGTCAACGTCGGTGACGCGCTTTTCCACGTCGCATGGACGGAAGAAACCGCCAACGCCGCGCCCGGCGCGCGCCGCGAGCCTGCTGCCGAGCCAATCATGGACGAGGACGAGATCCTCTGACGCCCGCAGTCGCCAGCCGCCTCATCGGCGACGCACCGCAGGCAACGCTTACGCCTCGCTCACCCGGCAGGCCGAAGTCAATTCTTTGAGATCTGCGGGTTGCGCCGTGTCAGCACGAAAGCGAACAGGACGATGCTGACGAGCACCGTCACCGCCAACCCACCGAGCGCAAACAGGGCCAGACCGTCCGTCTCCATCAGCTGGAACAATTTGCTCATCGCTATTCCTCGCTCTCTTGGGGCTCGAGGCCCGGATCGTTCGAGGCCGAGATTGGTGCCGCCCGTTCAATGATGCATTGCCACCGATCAAGCCCAATTCTGATCCAGATCAGCCGGAACCGCGCCCGTTCAATGTTTTGACGGAATTCTCGCGTCGGCGACCAGCGGCGACCTGAAACTCGGCTCAATCGAATATTACGGTAACACTCGACGTTAACGGGAAAAATCATGACTACAATCCCAGCACGCTGCGCCGGGAAAGGGCTGGCATGTTGAGGAAGCTCGGCAAGCTGGATCAGGCATTTGACGACGCTGTCGCCTACCTCGCCACTCCCGACCTCATAAGGTCGAAGCAGGAATCACTCGCCAGGCTGGGACTCTACAAAGGCACGGTCGACAGCAAGATGAACGATGACCTTCGCGCGGCGATCAAGCTCTGCCTCGCCTTGCCGTACGACAAGTGTCGTGAGTACTGACAAGCGGAGGTTGCCACGACGAACACTGCCGTCACTCGCTTCCCGAGCCCGAGCGACCACCCGCCACCGCCTTGTGCAGCAGCAGCAGCGGCACCAGGCCGGTGACGACGATGGCCAGTGCGCCGAGCGCGGCGTCCTCGAATTGCTCCAGCGCCGCGAAACCATAGACATGCGTCGCCAGCGTCTCGAAGTTGAAGGGGCGCAGCAGCAGCGTCGCCGGCAGCTCCTTCATGCAGTCGACGAACACCAGAAGCCCTGCCGCTCCAAGCGCCGGCATCAGCAGCGGCAGGTGCACGCGTCCGAGTGCCGAGAGCGACGTTTCCCCGAGCGCACGCGCTGCCGCGTCGAGATTGGGCGAGATGCGCTCGAGACCGGCCTCCACTGAGCCCAGCGCCACGGCCAGGAAGCGGATAACGTAGGCGATGATCAGCGCGAACGCCGAGCCTGACAGCAGCAGACCGGTAGCGACGCCCCAATGATCGCGGAACCACTGGTCCACCCGGTTGTCGAGCGCCGCCAACGGTATCAGCAGACCGATGGCCAGCACCGTGCCGGGCAGCGCATAGCCGAGGCTTGCGAGACGCACCGCCGGCCGCGTGAATCCGTTGGGCGCCACGCGACGCGCATACCCGAGCACCAGCGCCAATACCACGGCACCGGCCGCCGTGAGCGCCGCCAGGAGCAGACTGTTGAACGCGGCGCCTGCGAACCCCCCGGCAAACGCTCCGGAGGTGTGCGTACAGGCATGGCGAACCAGCACCAGGAAGGGCAGCACGAACCCGACCACGAACGGCATTGCGCAGAACACCGCGGCGACGATGCCGCGCCAGCCCTCGATGTCCTGGAACGGGATCGAGCGATAGCGGCCCGTCGTGTGGTGCACTTGTGCGCCCCCGCGCGCCAACCGCTCGGCCGCGAAGACGATGGCGATGAAGACGAGCATCACCGCCGCCAGCTGCGCCGCACCTCCGAGGTTGGAGCGCTGTAGCCAGGTCGAGTAGATGCTTGCGGTTAGCGTCTGCACGCCGAGATACTGTACGGCGCCGATGTCGTTGAGACATTCCATCAGCACCAGTGCCACGCCCGCCATGAGGGCTGGTCGCGCCAGTGGCAGGGCCACGGCTCGGAACGTGCCGAGCGGTGTGCGCCCGAGCGTTCGCGCAACTTCCAGCGCGCACACCGACTGCTGGACGAAGCTGGCGCGCGCCGTCATGTAAACGTAGGGATAGAGCACGCTCGCCATCACGAACATGGCTCCCGGCAACGAGCGAATCTCGGGGAACCAGTAGTCCCGCGCCGACTTCCAGCCCATCAGCTCCCTGAGCGCGCTCTGCACGGGACCCGAGTAGTCCAATATCTCGGCATAGCAGTAGGCGACGATGTACGTCGGCATGGCCAGCGGGATGACCAGCAGCCGATCGACCAGCCCGCGTCCCGGGAAACGGTACATGGTGACGAGCCACGCCGCCGCCGTTCCGGTGACGAGCGTCAGCACCCCGACGCCCGTCATCAACAGCAGTGTATCGCGTAGTGCCCCGGCCAGGACGGTCCGGACCAGATGCGGCCAGATGTTGTCGGCCGGCCTCAGAGCCAATACCGCAATCGTGGCGATCGGCAGCGCCATGACAGACAGGATGGCGCCGACCACGATCGTCCACATCGGCGATGACCGTCGGCGCGCACGCCACGTCGCCAGCCGGCCGGACAGCGCGCTGACGCGGCGGATCAAGTCGTCGAATGAGGGAGGGCGGGCGAGATCTGTCATCGCTCCAGACGAAACGGCGCCCGCACGCTCGCGTCAAGCACCAGCATCAAGCCATGCCGGCACATGCACGTCACTCCACGGGCGTTACAGTGTAGCCTGCATCACGGATGAGTTTCACCAGTCCGGTCTCCCCAGGCAGGTGCAGCGCCCCGACAGCGACGATGGCGCCACCCTTCTCCAGCAGCGGCAATGCGCCGTCGCGCATCTTCCGGTTGCGCGCATTCACCAGTTTCTCCTGGAACACAGCGAGCGGCGCCGGATCGACTCCGGCATTCTTGGCCAGCATGATCTGGAACGGCCACGCCGCACCCATGTTGCGCTCGACATAGAGCTTGACCACCGTCTCCATCAGGTCGTCGGACCGCGCGGCGTACTTGAGCGTCGCCCTCAGCATCTCGACCTGCTGATCGTCGGGAACGCTGGCCATGGCATTGAGCTGCTCCTCGACCGTCTCCAGCCCGACCACCGGCACCCCACGCAGCTTCGCCGCCTCGGCGACACGCATGTCGAGCACCTTGTCGCCGCTTTCCACCTTCTTCCGCTCGCACCCCGACACCGACAGGATCATGTAGACGATCCATGGCCGGAACAGCGGCGCCACCTCGGTCGGCATGCCTACCGCTCCGAGCGTGCTCTTGACCTTGTCGAATTCCTCGGCCGACAGCATGCCGTCCAGCCGGCGGCCGTCGGTGAACATGACCAGCTTGGGTGCCTGCATCATGGCGCTGGTCATGGCGGCGGGCGACAAGTCGGCAACTTCGAGGGCTACCGTCTTGGCCTCGGCCAGCGCCGCCTCGAGCCGTGGCGAGAACTTCGTAACGCGCTTGTCGGTGAGGTGAATGGTCCCGAACAGGTAGGACGGCGCCACCCCATCGCGCTCGACACGCCACAACAGCGCCTCTGTATTGATCGTCGCCTTCGCTTCTGCCCGGATGCGGCGATAGGCTTCCGGCTCCGTGCTCGCCAACTCCGCCAGCATGTCCTTGCCGCCGCACTTGGCGCTTTCCGCGATTGCGTTCCCGACCGGAGCGGCCGTCAGCAATATCACTGTTGCCGCAATCTGTGCGGCCTGCCGCCTGATGCCGGTCATGAGTTTCATGCCGTTGATGAACCCTTGCTGTTGGAGCTGACCTGGCGCGCGGCGATGAACCGCCTGCGCTCCGTCGTGCCACTGAAGTCGGAGCAGATATGCAGGCAGATCAAGAGCCGAGCCGACTCATGGCAAATTCGGGCTTGGCTCTTGGTCCATTTTGGCACCGTACGCGCGTGACGAGCAAACCGTCTGCGACCGAGTGTCGTCATTCCAGCTTGCGGCCACATGGTTCGGACACGGATGGCGAGACGGATTTTGCCGGCTCCGCACTTGTTGCCCGTATCAGCACACGAGGCTCGGTACACGAGGTCTCATCACACGAGTCCTCAATACACGAGGGCAATGGCGCCGCTGCCGTGCGTCTCGATGTCGATGCGCTCCGACGTCAGAACCGCCGCGCCGGCGACCGTAGGCACCACGATCCGCGTCGGCACCAGCAGATTGGCGCTCGGCACCGGCCGCAGGGTCACTTCGATGCCGGTTTCTCCGTTGACCGTCTTGGCCTCCTCGCCACGCTTGTGGCCGGCAATGGGTGTGTAGCGGACGCGGCAAACGACCGCATCGTTGGGCAGGCCGGACGGGCGCGTCTCCGCGACGCGCAGCAGGCGCGAATAGGCGAACTGCAGGTCGAAACGCTGTTTACCGTCGAAGATGGCCAGACGCTTGCCGCAAGGAGCGCCGCCGTCAGCCCGTGTCAGCCGCATGACCGCCGACAGCGGGTCCAGCACGCCTTTGAGGTGCTGCTGGCGCAACGGCACGACATCCTCGTCCTCGCCCTGCGGGCGAACGGAAAGGCTCGTCACGTCGGTCTGCTTGAAGCCGATCTTGATGGAGCCGGATTTCGAGCCTGATTGATATTCGAAGGCATAATTGCCAGGCTTCGGCTCGTCGCCCTCTACACTGCCAGAGGAACGCGAAAGCCCTTGCCAGCTGAAGGCGCCGAGCAGAGCCGACAGTTCGCCGCTGCCGTCCAGTACGTATCCCGTGGCATCGACGCGCGCCCGGAAGCGGAACGTGCCGATGTCGAAGCCATTGAAGGAGATGCGATAATGTGCCGTCACGGCTTGCGGCCAGTTGTCCGCAGCACGGACCGGAACGGCGACAGCGAGCATTGCGCAAGCCAGGACGGCCGGAAGCCTCGGGCGCCGAAACATGGACGCAACCCACGAACTCGACATGACGCAACTTTCCTCGCTACACGCCCCCGGCATCACGCGGTACCGGAGGTTTGGGTCGAATGTGTGATATCTTCAATGTGCCGCGCGCCGGTTAAGAAATCGCGATTGCCTGTCCCTGCGTGGGAAAATCGCAGGCTTCCGTGACCCCCACGATCCCTCGCATCCGACCTCACATGCACCTTGACGCCCCTCCGGGCCTGCCGGTATAGAAGCGGCGCCGACCTGCCGGCTAGCGCCGGTGGGTCGAACTCGTTTTCTCGCGCCAGACCCTCCTAACCAAGGCCGTCTTGGTCGCACGGCGGAACCGCCGCGGCATCACCCTTGAGCGGGGTCATGGCGCCGGCCGCTCGAGAACCCAGGGAGCACGTTGAGCAATGACCAGGCGTTGTGAGCTGACCGGCAAGCTGCCCCTCTCCGGGCAGTTGAGGAGCCACGCCGAGAACAAGACGAAGCGCAAGTTCCGTCCCAACCTCTGCAATGTGACGCTGATCTCGGACGCGCTGGGGCGCAGCTTCCGCCTCAAGGTGTCCGCGCACGCGCTGAAGTCGGTCGAGCATCGCGGCGGCCTCGACGCGTTCCTGGCCAAGGCCTCGGACGACGAGCTGTCGGAGCGTTGCCTGAAGCTCAAGCGAGACATCGCCAAGGCCAAGACCGAGAGCACGGCTGCGGCCTGACGGGCGCTTTACCGCGGTTCACCTGAAATTCGACGGCGCGCCGGGCATGGCTTGGCGCGCCTCGTCGCGTCCGACCGTTGGCGTTCGAGTCAGCGCCCTGCTTTCGCCGCAACCGGGGCCGGCAGCGCGAACTGCAGCAGTACGGTGCGCTGCACGACATGGTTGAAGTTGTCGTCCGAGATCATGGTAACGATGGTTTCCCCTCGAGCCCCGGCATGCACTGCCAGCCCCTCCATGTTGTCGATCTCGTGTTCTGGACCGGCCTCGATCAGCACCTCGCCCGGCATCATCCCGCCGCCGGCGAGCTCGGTGGCCGTGAAGCGCCTCAGGCGCATCTTCGGCCCCTCGAACAGGTCGCGCAGCCGGTAGCGCCGCTCCAGCACCAGCATGCCGCCATCCGGCAGTCCGGCGCAGTCGGTGATATCGAAGCCGTCGAGCTTCGCGAGCTTCAGCGTCCTCCATTCCCGATCTGCCGGCGCGCGCAGCCAGCCAGTGTGGAGCCCGTCGTCGGATCGGAACCGCTCGGCGAGCGTCACGATCGCGCCCTTGAGCGGCCCGACCGCCAGCAGGCAGACCGATTCCAGCGAGCGGTTCCATTCGAGTCCGGCCGCCGCCTCCGGCAGCGCCAGCGTCTCGGTCGGCGTCCTGACGCCCTCGCTCGTAATCGGATAGCGCACGACGCGATGGCGGCGCTCGAACGAGATCAGAACCTCACCCTTGGCAAGATCGCCCTTCACCACCGCTAGGCCTTCCGCATCGTCGTCGTTGTGGGAAAGCGGGCCCCCCCCCGCGTCGGTCAGCGGGCCGAGGCGTGCCTTGTCGATGCCGGCTGGGCGAGAACCGTCGTATCGCAGCTCGCCCGTCAGCCACACGCCCGTATCCGAGATGGCCAGCAGGCGCCGCCCGTCGGGATCGAGCGCCAGCCCCGACCATCCTCCGAACGTCTTGCTCGGCGACGAGAGCACGAGCCCGCCGCGCCATTCGAGCTTTCCGAACACGCGGCGAGCGGGATCCTTCTTGTCGAAGGCGGGAAGTGCATGCGCCACGACTTCTATTGACGAGTCGGAGCTGACGTCCACTTTCGGCTTCGCATTGCCCGGCGCCATCACCACGAACAGGCTGGCCACCGCCCCGGCCAATACCGCCATCGACTTCGACAACCCGGCAGTCATTGCTCCTCCCCTCCCCCGGCCCGCTTTCCAGCAAGACCTGACCGGCCTTCGCGGCGGAATCAAGCGCACCGGCACCCAGCGGAGCCGGCATCGGTCACGACATGAGGTGACTTTTGCTCAGAACCGGCGGCCACGGTTGTAGCTGTCGACGAGCTGGTTGTGTAGTCGCGCGACAGTCGCGCCGGCGAGCCCTCGACCATCCATGCTCCACCGCCCGAGCTCATGATCATCTTCTCGCCCTTGCTGTAGGGAACCTTGTCGCGCATGCGCCGCATCAGTTGTTTCGCCGTCACAAGATACGACTTGGCACTGTTGACGTACATGGATCCGACACCGCTCGCCTTGTCGGCATCGGCGAACGCCTGTGTCTCGCTCACGGCCCGCTCGTAGTCGGCCAGCGCCGCCGTGACCCTCGCCAGATCGGGCGGCGAGGCCTTGTGCGCCCTGAGCAGTGCCTTGGCCCTTAGCATCAGCGCCTCGACGTGATAACGGCCCTTGCGGCCCTCGGTCTTCTCGATCTCAGCCAGCCGCTCGCCGGCCAGCTTGTCCTGCACATCCTCGACACCCGCGCGCAGCTTCTCGTCGGCGGCAGCAAAGGCATCCCAGGCATCGACGAGCCGCGGATGCATCGCCTTGCCCTTGGCCATGCGGTCGTCCTTGTAGTTCTCCTGCGAGTAGTAGTCGTCGGCCTCCTTGAGCAGTGGCTCCAGCGCCGTCACCGCGGCCACATAGGCCGAGGCCGCCGACTCGAGCCCCGCCTCGTGCGGCTCTACCGCGTTGGCGGCCTCCACGTTCTTTCTGCAGTCGGCCGTGTCGTAGATAGTGTAGGTGCCGTAGATGATGCGCTCCTTGCCGGTCGGACCCTTCTTGCCTACCCAGCTGAAATAGCGCGCCCGCGAATCGTAGGACCGCTCGGAGAGGCGGTTGATGCAGCCGATGTAGGCGTTGAGCTTCCGCGTCAGCGCCGCTTCTTCGGCACGCGCGGAAGCAGTTGGCACCGCGAACGAGACTACGGCCGCGGCAAGGGCCACGACCTGGGCACGCAATAAGTTCATCGCTGAGCTCCCGAGGATGACAGCACTCGACAATATACCGAGGATAGCAACCGTCTGTTACTTCGGTGACAGTGAACGTGGTTGATACGCAGGGCGATCGAGCGAGACCGCCGCATCGGTCACTGCAGCCGCCGCCCTGCGCGGCGCGGCATCGGCATGCGATCGGAACCCTTGGCACCCTCCTCGAACAGCTCGACGAGCTTGTCGGTCATGGCGCCGGCAAGCTCGGAGGGATCGGTGATGGTGACGGCGCGGCGATAGTAGCGCGTCACGTCGTGGCCGATGCCG
>JRYC01005921.1_pt1 | contig 18311 bp, 18 predicted proteins | sample 235301 | NCBI WGS metagenome assembly JRYC01 (sample SAMN03074211, study PRJNA261470) | activated sludge metagenome | biome: Common Effluent Treatment Plant; feature: Wastewater; material: Activated sludge; isolation source: activated biomass of a common effluent treatment plant treating...
CGAGTTTTTCAAGTGTTTTAGATTGTTTGACAATTGATTTTTCTCTATATTTTCCCGCCAAAAAACTGCTGTTTTGCATGATGATCAAATTGGGACGCGCCTATGTTCCACCTCGCCTCCGCTGAAGATATTTTATCCGGCAAAGTTACGGATGTTTATTTCGAGCGCACAAAACACATTCTCACCGAGTTGCACAAAGACACCCATGTCGCGGTCGAGTTCATTCTCAAAAAATTTCCACAACCGAACAACTGGGGCGTATTTGCCGGGCTGGAGGAAGCCATGACCATCCTCAAAGATCTCCCCGTGACGATTGACGGCCTGCCGGAAGGTTCGTTGTTTTTTGAAGATGAGCCTGTGCTCACCATCAAANNCTCGATTTTGGGCCTTACGAAACCGCGCTGCTCGGCTTGCTCAGCCAGGCCACGGGTGTGGCCACACGCGCGGCGCGCTGCAAAAAAGCAGCCGGAAATCGCCCAGTGATCAGTTTCGGCGCGCGGCGCATGCACCCGGCCATCGCGCCCATGATCGAGCGCAACGCCTTTATCGGTGGCTGCGACGGCGTGGCTTCGGTGGCGGCCGCGAAACTTTTGAATGAACGGCCCTCCGGCACCATGCCGCATGCGTTTATTTTATTGATTGGCGACACGGTGGCGGCTGCTGAGGCCTTCGACAAGTACATCGAACCGGAAGTGATGCGCGCGATTTTGATCGATACCTTCGGCGACGAAAAATTCGAAGCGTTGCGCGTTGCCGAGGCCCTGGGCGACAAGCTTGCCTACGTTCGCCTCGACACCCCCAGCAATCGCCGCGGCGATTTTGCCAGCCTGGCCAAAGAGATTCGCTGGGAGCTTGATTTGCGCGGCTTCAAACACGTCAAGATTTTCCTCTCCGGCGGCATTGATGAAGAAAAAATTTTGCAATACAACGTCATCGCCGATGCCTATGGCGTGGGCACCGCCATTTCCAATGCCCCGGTGATGGATTTCTCGATGGATATTGTCGAGATTGACGGCAAACCGATAGCGAAGCGCGGCAAGAAATCCGGCGGCAAGCATTTGTGGCGCAATCGCAAAACCGGCGAGCGCGTGGTGCAAGCCACGGCGCTGGAGCACGACGGCGAGTTGTTCGAACCGCTTTTCGTTCAAATCATGCGCGAAGGCAAAGTGCTCTACAAAACGCCTGCGCCGGCGGAGATTCGCCGGTCCGTGTTGCGGCAGTTGGAGCAGGTGGAGCTGTATGTGAAATAAAGCAGCCGCATTGCCGCGGCGAAATCATGATGTCATGTCTGCATTGCTACCCACATTCGAGCCAATCGATCACACCGCTGACGTTGGCTATCGCCTTTATGCGCCCACGCTTGCTGAGCTGTTTGTGGTTGCTGCGCGCGCGCTTTTCGATGCCATTACCGACCTTGAACATATTCATCCGAAATTAACTCGCAACGTGACAGCCGAGGCCGGCGACGTTGAAGCGCTTCTCGTGGCCTGGCTCTCCGAACTGAATTTCTATTGCATCAAAGGCTTGGAAATTTTCTCACAATTTGAAATCCATTCGTTCTCGCCGGGGCAGATTTCCGCGACCGTACACGGTGAAAAAATCGATCTGTCGCGCCATGACATCAAAACGGAAATCAAGGCCGTGACGTATCATGGATTGTACGTGCGTCAAGTCGCCGGCGGTTGGGAGGCGCAGGTGATTTTTGATGTGTAAGCTTCGGCTTTCATCTCCGGGTCTATCAAGGTTTGACGGCAGAATTGAACCAGCGAGCGCATATCATGAAAGCAATCTTTTCTCCTGTTTTCCTCGTTTTCTTTCTTAGTTCGATTGTCCTGGCTCAAACCGCGCCACATTCCGCGAGCAACGTCGAGCAAGAAATCCATCAACTCGACAGCCTTCGAGTGCAGGCAATGATTCACGCCGATTCCTCCACGCTGGCGCGAGTTCTTGCCGATGACCTGACGTACACGCACACCAATGGCCGGGTTGACACGAAGGCGCAATTGATCGCCTCTCTCATCTCGGGCAGATTGACGTACGAGACAATCGACTATGAACAATCACAACTGCGTAACTATGGCGCCGCCGCTGTAAACACGGGTTTGGTGACGATGCAAGTCAAAGCGGGTGAACAACGATTTCGATTTCGGGCGCGCTTCACAAGTGTTTATGTGAGGCAAGGCGGGCATTGGCAAATGGCGGCGTGGCAATCGACGCGGCTGCCGGACTGAGGCGCGCTCAACCACGGCCCCGCCGCGGTTCGCAAATTTCAAAACAGCAAAACATGCGGCGGCCCAGCCGTCGCACAACGCAAAAGCAGCATGAGCGATGAAAACTCTTCTCGTCAATCAAGACGAAGTCAAGCAGTGGCTGCCGATGTCTGAATGTGTGACCGTCATGGCAGAGGCGTTGAAATCTTTGGCTGCGGGGCATGCGCTTCAGCCGTTGCGCCCGATCATGTGGCTACCGGAGCGAACCGGCGCGCTTGCGATGATGCCGGCATATTCCGGCAGTTTGCACGTTATGGGATTGAAAATTTTGTCGATTTTTCCCCGCAATCATGGTACGCCTTATGATTCGCATCGCGGCGCAGTCTTATTGTTTGAAGCTGAGCACGGCCAGTTGCTGGCGATCATCGATGCCACCGAAATCACTGCGATTCGTACCGCTGCGGTGAGCGGCGTCGCAACACAGGTTCTCGCGCAGCCAGAGGCAAGCAGGTTGGCGATTCTCGGTTCGGGCGTGCAGGCGTGGTCCCATCTCTCCGCAATGGTATGTGTGCGCCCCATTTCCCGCGTCTTGACGTGGAGCCGGTCACTCGAGCATGCGAAACGCTTTGCAGAGCGCGCCGGGCGGCATTACAATCTCAATGTTGAAGCAATGCGCACGGCGGAAGCAGCGGTACAAGATGCAGATATCATCTGCACCACCACCTCTTCAAAAGAGCCGGTTTTGCTGGGAGAATGGCTGGAACCCGGCGTGCACCTCAACGCCGTTGGTGCATGCACGCCCACAACACGCGAGCTTGACGCCGCTGCAATGTTAAAATCGCGCTTATTTACGGATAGCCGGGAATCTTTATTGCACGAGGCCGGCGATTTCATCATCCCTCAAAAAGCAGGGACGCTGCAAGAAGATCATATTGCCGGTGAGTTGGGAGAAGTCCTGCTTGAGCGCGTGCGCGGGCGTGCCTCAGCAAAGGACATCACGCTATTCAAGTCGCTGGGGCTCGGCATTGAAGACGTGGCCGCGGCGCATCACATTTATCAAAAAATGTCNNGGGAGGCGCCCGACTCTAATTCGAACAATGCTGAGTTATACAAAATCCGTGAAAAGCCCAATGCGTTCAGCAAGACGATAACGCAAACTTTCTGTCAAGGCCTCGCATTGCGCTAAACGCGCCGCCTCCTCCCCATTCTCTTCTATGTTGTTGATGATCTCACTCACGCGACGAATCGTCCATTGAGGAAACTCGCGCGCCACCAGCGTCACCGGTTGGTTGACTGCAACATTTCCTTCATGCAAAACGCGCAGATACCAGCCTGATCTGCCCGTCGCCACGACCCGCGCGGGCAACTGCGGTAAGCTCCATTTGCGGGCAAGCTTCCAGCATGGCCGTCTGGGTTGCGAAACTTGCACGCGGCTTTCCCCGATTTCGTAAATGTCGCCGACACACACCTCATCTTCATTCAATCCCGTAATGGTGAAATTCTCTCCAAACGCGCCCAAAGTGAAATCATTTCGTTTCAGCTCGGCGCGCCACGCGGGGTAATGTTCTGCCGAGTAGGCCAACACGGCTTTGTCCGGCCCGCCGTGTACAGTGAGATCAGCTTGGCCATCGCCCGTGAGATTCGTTCGTCCCAGCCAAATTGGCCCGGTCACCGGCTCTTTGAAAATGCCCGTTGACCACAAACGTTCACTCGGATCGGTTGTGCCCGGCTTGCCGAGCAGCTTGGGCATGCCAACTTGCAGTGAAAGCAAAATTGTCTTTTTCATCAGAATTTGTGTAAATGGGTGATCACCAAAAGACACATCTGCGCTTTTTAAAAGACAAACAAAAATAACTGTGTTGAAATTCCTGGCGGCAGCGTTTGTGATTTTGGCGATCTTGTTTTATATTGACAACAATTAATCATGTCTGTACGCCCGTTTTGACATCGTGAAAAGTAGTTCAACTTTTTCTTATGAAGATCGATTATGTCCTTCAGCAATCCTGCCAGCCAGGCTAAAGAAAATGCCGCCGCTTACGTCCAAGCCCTGATGGATTTGTTGGGCACACGCGATCCTCTGGAGGTGCAAGCGCAACAACTCGAGTTGTTGGAAGCGGAGATTGCCGACCTTGCGGACGCCGCTTTGCGCCAGCCCGAGAAGTCCGGCAAATGGTCGATTCTGCAAGTGCTGCAACATCTCGCTGATTCTGAGTTGGTCACGAGCATGCGGCTGCGCATGATTCTTGCTTACGACACGCCCGACATTCAAGGCTATGATCAAGATGCCTGGGCCGCAAAACTAAATTACAGCGAATGCAGTCTAACAGACACGCTCGAGCAACTGCGCGTGTTGCGCCGGGTGAATCTCAAGCTGCTGCACTCGTTGAACGAAAGCCAAATGAATCGCGTCGGTATACATAGCGAACGCGGTCCGGAAAGTGTGCGTAGAATTTCACAACTCGTTGCCGGGCATGATTTGCTGCATCTGAATCAGATTCGAAGGATTAAAAAAGCGATCGGCGTTTGAGATGCTTTAGCGGAAAAATAATCGCTGGCGCGATAACATTAATCGACGCATTGCATGATGAAACACATATTAGAATTTTTTGAGACTATGATCGCTGTACCCCTTGCCATCGGCATTTTATTGGTAGCGAGCGCTGTCAGCGCGCAAAGCTCCTGGCCGCACTGGCGCGGCGGCCCGCAAAATACCGGCATCAGCGCAACAGCATTGCCGGAAAATCTGGAGCCGCTTTGGACGTTTGAAGTCAAGCAGGGATTTGAATCCTCAGCCGCTATCGTTGCCGGATGGGTTTATGTCGCAGCGCTGGACAGCAATTTCTATGCGTTGGAGTTGAGTTCCGGCAAACTCAAATGGAAATACCGCGCGCAAGATGAGATCAAGTCCTCGCCCTCGGTTTCGAGTGGCGTTGTTTACTTTGGCGACGAGGCTGGCGCGTTTCATGCAGTTGACGCCAGCACCGGCAAACTTCTATGGAAATTTCAAGCAGATGCCGGGGTTATTTCCTCGGCCAATATTGCTGAAGATCGCGTGCTGTTTGGCTCGTACGATAATCATCTTTATTGTTTGTCAGCTAAAGACGGCAAGTTAGTGTGGAAAATTGAAACCGAGGGATATGTGCACGCCACGCCTGCGATTGCGCATGGCAACGCGATTGTTGCCGGCTGTGACGGCCTGATGCGTGTTGTTCGCATACGCGACGGGGTTGAAATCAAAAAAATAACGGCAGGCGCATATGTGGCAGCGAGCGCAGCGGTGATTGATGATCGCGCTTATGTCGGTACCTTCGACAACAAAATTTTGTGTATTGATTTGGCTGCCGGGAAAGCGCTTTGGGCCTTTGATCCGCCACAAAAAGATTTTCCCTTTTATTCCTCGGCTGCCGTGAGCAGCGATATTCTCGTCGTTGGCGGCCGGGATAAAAGCGTGTATGCCTTGCATCCGCAAACCGGGCAGCCGCGCTGGATGTTCACCGCGAAGGCTAAAATTGATTCTTCGCCGGTCATTGCAGGGTCGCGTGTTTTTATCGGCGCGGCCAGCGGCGAGCTTTATGGTTTTGATTTAAGCTCAGGCAAAATCGCGTGGCAGTTCGAAACCGGCTCTTCCCTCGTCGGCTCACCGGCGATTGCTGACAGCCGGCTGGTCATCGGCACAATTGATGGCGTGCTGTATTGTTTTGGAGCCAACTAGATTTCGATCACACTCGGGGATATTCCGTTTCACAAAAAAGGCAGAAGCAAGATGAGCGAACATTTAAAAGTCGTGCAACCCGAGCCCGCCACCTCAGATCACGCATTGAAGGAAACTGAAGTCGGCAGTGTGTTTGTTTCGAATTATCCGCCGTATTCATTTTGGACACCGGATCATCTCGATCGCGCATTTACGGCGTTGCACACGCCGGCGCGGCTCGACATGAGCTCGCCGACACGTCCGGAAACGCCGCTGGGTTTGTATTTGCATATTCCCTTTTGCCGCAAACGCTGCAAATTCTGTTATTTTCGCGTCTACACCGACAAGAACAGCACGGAAATTCAAACCTATCTCAATGCGCTTGCCCGTGAGGTTGAGTTGTACAGTACGCTGCCGGCCGTGGTCAATCGTCCCCTGAAATTCGTTTACTTTGGCGGCGGCACGCCCTCCTACATTAGCGCAAAACATTTGCAGGCTCTGGCGCAGCGCCTGCAAGCGGCGATTCCCTGGGCGGGCGCCGAGGAAATCACGTTCGAGTGCGAACCGGGCACATTGAGTGAACCCAAGCTCGAAGTCATTCGCGCGATCGGTGTGACGCGTCTGAGCCTCGGCATCGAAAATTTCAACGATGCGATTTTGGAGGAGAACGGCCGCGCCCATCACTCGCATGAAATTTTCCGCTGCCTTCCCTGGATCAAAAAACTCGACTTCGATCAGCTCAACATCGATTTGATTGCGGGCATGGTCGGCGAAACCTGGGAGACGTGGAAGGATTCGGTGCAGAAAACAATCGACATTGCGCCTGAGAGTGTGACGATTTATCAAATGGAATTGCCCTTCAACACGGTTTACTCGCAGGATTATCTCAGCGGCAAATCCGGCATCAAAATCGCGAATTGGGATTTGAAGCGCGAGTGGCATGAATATGCTTTCGAGCAGCTTGCCGCTGCGGGCTACGAAGTCTCGAGCGCTTACACGATGGTGAAGAAGGACAAGCATTGCCGCTTCGTTTACCGCGATTCCGTCTGGCGCGGCTGCGATATGCTCGGCACGGGCGTGGCGTCTTTCGGCCATATGAGCGGCATGCACATTCAAAATGTCGCGGGCTGGAACGATTATCTCAACATGCTGACGGCGGGCAAGTTGCCCTTGTATCGCGCGTTTCCGACCACTTCGGACGAACGGTTCACACGCGAGATGATTCTGCAGCTAAAGCTCGGCAAGATTAACGCGGATTATTTTAATCGCAAGTTTGCGGCAGACATCATTACGAGTTTCCGCCCGACGTATGAAACGTTGCAGAATCAGGGCATGCTGCATTTCAATGACCACAGCGTCGAGTTGACGACACAGGGCTTGCTGCGCGTTGATCATTTGCAGCACCAGTTTTATGCGCCGAAGTATCGCAATGCCCGCTATACCTGATTTCTGTTTGATACATTATTCCGCCGCCCGGCGTTGTTTCCGGCGCTATAGCCTCATATAACCGCGATTGGGAACATATGAACACTGCTCTTCGAAATCTTGTCCGTTTTATTTTGTTTTCCGTCATCTTACTTCAAATGGGTTGTCAATCCCAACCGCAATCTCAAGCCGGTTTTCGTGCAGCACTACTCTCGCCCGGGCCGGTGAGCGACGCGGGCTGGAATGCGAGCGCTTACGAAGGCTTGCTGCGCATTCGCGATGAGCTAAGAGCTGAAATTTCGCAAGTCGAAGTCAAAACCCCGGCGCAATTCGAGCAGGGCTTTCGCGATTACGCCAGCCGTGGCTTCAATATCGTCTTCGGGCATGGCTTTGAATTTCAAGATGCCGCGGCAGCCGTGGCGCCGGATTTTCCCAATACGGTTTTTATCACCAGCAGCGGTACAACGGTGCGCCCGAATGTTGCGCCCATGGTTTTTGAGATCGAGCAAGCAACGTATTTGATGGGCGTGATGGTTGCAATGATGTCGCAATCCGGCAAGGCCGGCTGCGTCGGAGGCATGGAAATTCCCTCCGTCAAAAGCGGATTTCAGGCGTTGGAGGCGGGCGCAAAATCCATCAAGCCGGATTTCGTTGTCGTGCAGAGTTTCATAGGCAATTGGGAGGATGTGGGCGCAGCAAAGGAGGCTACTCTGGCGTTAATTGATCAGGGCGCGGATTTTGTTTTTCAGAATGCGGATGCGGCCGGGCTGGGCGTGTTTCAAGCGGCGCAAGAACGCGGCGTTTATGCGTTTGGCTCCAACAAAAATCAAAATGCCATTGCGCCGCAGGTAATTCTGGCGAGCGCGGTGTTGGATGTGCCGCAGGCATTTTTGAATGTCGCGCAGGCTGTGAAGGAGAATCGTTTCAAAGCTGAAATCATGCGCATGGGCATGAAAGATCATGTCGTGTCGCTGGCGCTCAACCCGGAATTGCAAAACAAAATTCCCGCGGAAGTGATGGCCAAGGTGGAAGAAGTCAAAAAGGGTATTCTTGCGGGAGAGATCGAAGTGCCGATGGGGTTTTGACGCTGACGCAATGTCATTGTGATTTGCATACCCAACCCGAGTGTCATTCCGCAGAGAATCCCATGAAGTACATGGCGCCCTCCTTAAGACTTCACAAGATCCCTCCAGGATGACACAATGAAGGATTCATACATATTTTTCCCGTTCCTGTTGGCTGCCCCGCCCCTTTTTCTCAAACTGCTTTTCAAAAAGTTGCTGCAATTTTTCCAGGGTATCGCATTGTTCCGGCGCCTTGTCTTCGCGAATGCGTTTGATGCGCGCAAAACGCAGCGCAAGCTTTGAGCGGTATTGCGGGCTGCGTTGAATTTCGTTGTAAGCCACCTCTACCACAATCTGCGGGCGTACTTGCACCGTGAAATTCGTTTCGGAGGTTTTCAAACGCTGCAAACTCTCCGTCATCCATTGAAACTCCGCATCTGTTAAGCCTTTGAAGGTTTTGCCCACCACCATAAACTCTCCGCTTTCTTCGTCGCGTACCGCGAGATGATAATTTGACAGCCAGCCAGTGCGACGGCCATAGCCCCAATCTGCTGCGACCACCACGAGATCGAGCGTATCCGCCGGTTTGATCTTGAACCATTTCTTGCGGCGCGCGCCGGGTTGATAGAGACTTGTCAGGTCTTTTGCCATGAGACCTTCGTGACCGGATTGCATGGCTTGCTGCAGAAACTTCTCTGCAGAAGTCTTATCGGATGCCACGAGTCGATCAGCGTGCAGGCTTTGATCGCTAATTTCTGCGAGCTTTTGCCAGCGTTCTTCATAAGGCTGATCGATATAAGCCTTGCCATCGAGATAAAGCAGATCGAACAGGTACAGTTTCACTGGCACCTGTTGCTGTGTTTCAGCGATTTGATGCACACGCCGGAAGCGCCGCATCAGCTCCTGAAACGGCAGCGGCTTGCCCGCGGCATTTACCGGCACAACTTCGCCTTCGACGATGAACGAATCAGCAGCAATTTTTGTTTGCGCCCATTCGACCAGCTCCGGCAGGCTCGGCGTCACCTCGCTGAGCTGGCGGCTGAAAATTTTGACACGTGCGGTGTGCCGGTCGCAATGAATTTGCACGCGCGCGCCGTCATACTTGAACTCCAACGCCGTCTGTTCGCCATGTTCTTTGAAGACGTCATCAAAATCTTCCGCCAGGCTGGCGAGCATTGGCTGAATGGGCCGAAACAGTTGCAGCGAGACTTGTGCAAGGGCATTCTTGCCTTTTGTCAATCCCAGTCGCGCGACTTCCGCAATATCGCCCAGCAACAAAGCTGCGCGCCGCACCAGGGCCAGGTCGGCATCAATCGCTTCGGCGATGCCCTGCTGCATCACGCCCTCGGCCACGCCGTGTTGCATCTCGCCAAAAATCATTTTCACGAGATGCGTTTTCTCGTTCGCCGAAACGCGGCCAAGCAAATCTGCGAGCAATTCCTCCTTGCGCTGGCGCGAGCCTTTGCCGGAGGCGCCGGCAATCTCGGCAAAATGCTGATGCACGTCGAGAATCGATAGAGGCGGCCTTTTGCTCTTCGGAGTTTGTTCCTCGAGTTTCTGCAATGTGCGCCAACTCACTTTTAGCGTGCGCTCATCTGTGGCGGAGAAAATCTTGCCCAGCAATAGCAGCACCGCCGGGCAGATTTCATCGGGTTGCAAATTTTTGAGAAAATCGCAGAGCAGCGCGCTTTTTTCTAGTTTCTTTGTGGTGGCTTCGAGGTGCTGGCAGAGGGTGGCGAGGGCGGAGAATTGAGTGGGTGGCATGATGCTATGCAATTCAGTTGGGCCTTAATAATTGCTCCACGGTCAGGCCGATATCTTTGGCAATTTGCCTAAGCAAGATAGGCGAGATGTCTCGTCCAGGATGGAATGGCACCGTCGTGCCCCGCCCATCCGGATGGCGAAATTGTTTGTGGGAACCGCGCTGCCGGACTTCAACAAAACCTAAATTCTCAAGGAGGGCGGCCACTTCTCGCGGTTTGAGAACTGGAGGTTTGTTCATGCTCAGGCAATTGCAATAGTTTGAATACCGACGAATTCGGATTCCATATTGGGTTCCCCGTCTTCAAGCAGCATTTCGACAACTTCATGCAGATTGCGTTTCAATTCGTCCAGGCTTTCGGCTTGCGAATGCGCGCCCGGAAAACCGGGAATATAGCCGACATAAAGCCCGGTATCCGGACAGCGTTCCACGACTGCTGAGTATGTCTTCATAAGATCTCTCCGCTTCGTTTCAATTGCTACCTTCCTACAATAATAACACTTGAACATGCGATAGACAACACAAAATTATTGTAACATCCCCGGGTAACAAAAGAGAACCGAATCTCTTTACCGAAATATCACGCTGAGGTATCGCGACAAGCCCTTTGGCCAGAGCCATACTTGCTTGTGCTGTGGTTTTTGGAGGCAGAATGAAGCGATGAATGGGCCAAATGGATTTTCGGATCGCGCGAGCAACCTAATCACTTCACCCGCACGACCACGATTGTCATGTCATCATGCCGCTCGGCGTTGCCCGTGAAGTTTTGCACTTTCTGTACCAGGGAGTTGATGATTTCAGCGGCAGAAAGAGTATCTGGCAGGCCGCGCAGCAGGCGCTCCAGACGCGGGTAATCGAACAATTCTTCTTTTGCGTTCATGGCTTCCGGCAAACCGTCGGTGTAAAACACCAACACGTCGCCGGATTGCAAAGGCAGTTCGGTTTCCTGATATTTGACTTCTTGTTGGATGCCGAGTGGGAAATGCGCGCCTTCGACTTTAAGATAGATGATTTCGCTTCCGCGGCGCAACAGCGGCCGGGTGAGCCCGGCATTGGCAAAACGCATGATTTTGGTGAGGGGATTGATGGTGGCGAACAACATCGCCGTGAAGGCATTGGCCGAGGTTTTCCAATACATGGCGCGATTAACGTTTTGCATGATGATATGCGGCGAGCGATTGTAGCCGATTTCGGCGCTCACCATGCCGCTCGTCATCACCGCCGTCATCGCGCCTTTCATAGCCTTGTCGCTGACATCCACCAGCATCAAGCCGAATTGATTCTTATCAAAATCCAGCCAGAAGTAATCAAAGAAATCGCCGCCCACCGCCTCCGCCGGCTGGCAAACGCCGGCAATGTCGAAGCCCTCGACTTGCGGCGCGGCAGTCGGCATCAGCCCCATTTGCATTTCATGCGCCGCTTTCAACTCGTTGACGATTCTTTCCTTTTCCAGGCGCGCATCCAATTTGCGGCGATAGCTGCCATAAGCCAGGCCGAGCACAGCCAGGCCCGCCAGCGAGAGAAACCACCAGGTTTTCCAAAACGGCGGGGTAACGATGATTTTGATGCTTGCGCCCTCCTCGTTCCATACGCCGTCGTGATTCGAGCCTTTGACGCGAAAGAGATATTCGCCGCCATCGAGGTTGGTGTAACTGGCGTAGCGCCGCGTACCGCAGTAGATCCAATCCTCGTCAAAACCTTCGAGTTTGTAAGCATACTGATTCTTGCGGGGATTGGTGTAATCCAGCGCGGCAAAAGCAAATGAAAAAAAATTGTCGCGATACGTGAGCGTGATTATGTCGGATGCGGAGATCGCCTTCTCCAGCGGCACGAGCCGGTCAAATTTTTCGAAAGCGGTCAAGACAACCGGCGGGGTATACGGATTATCGCGTACGCGGCGCGGATAAAAGCGATTAAAGCCATTAATGCCGCCGAAGAACATTTCACCATCGTGGCTTTTGAAATAAGCGCCTTGATTGAATTCCTTGCTTTGCAAGCCGTCGTCAACATCGTAGTTGCGAAACATTCCTGTTGCCGGATTGAGTCCTTCGGCTTCGCTCAGGACAAGCTTCGACAAGCCGCTGTTGGTGCTCAGCCAAAGATTGCCATCATCGTCGCCGAGAATGCCGTAAATCACGTTGTTCGGCAAGCCGTCTTTTTCTGTAAAATAGGTGAACTCGCCGGTTTGGCGATTCAAACGATTGAGGCCGCCGCCCCAGGTTCCCACCCAAAGCGAATGGTTAATGCTGTCGGGATCGGCGTAGATCGCAAACACACGGTTGTTGCTCAAGCCTTTGGGGCCAGCGGGTTTTTGCTGATAGCGCACGAAGCGCATCGAAGCGCCGTTGTTGGATAGCGCTGCTTCATCCAGCACGAGTTGATTCAAACCGGCATCCGTGCCAACCCACAAGCTGCGGCTGTCGCCATTTGCCTCAGGTTCGACATAGAGCGCATAAATGCGATCGTTGCTCAAACTGGTGGAATCCGCCGGATTGTGCCGGTAGCGTTGAAATCGCTCGGTCTGTGGATCGAAGCGATTAAGCCCAGCGCTGCCTGTGCCGATCCAGAGAAACGATTTCTCGCCATGGCGCGTTTCAGCGATGGCGCTTATGCCGTTCTCGCTCAAGCTGTGGGGATTCGCAGGCTCGCGCAAATAACGCTTGAAACGTTTTTGCCCGGGCAGCATTTTATTCAGCCCGACGCCGGTGCCGACCCATAACGCACCCCGGTGATCTTGATAAATCGCGGCAACGCCATCGCTGCTCAAGCTGGCCGGGTTTGCGGGATTGTGGCGATATGGAATGAACGCCTCGCGCGACGCATCATATTCGTAAAGTCCGCCGCCGCCGGTGCCAATCCACAAGGTAGTTTCATCGCCTTCGCGTGCTTCATGAATCGCCATCACCATGTTATGCCCCAGGCTTTTGGGATTCATGGGGTCATGGCGGATGTGCATGAATTTTTCTCTGGCCGGGCTGAATTTGTTGAGGCCGCCGCCATACGTGCCGATCCAGAGCGCGCCGGACTTGTCTTCATAAAGCGACCAAACATCATCGTTGCTTAAACTGCCGGAATTCGTTTCGTCGTGCTGATGATGAATGAAGCGCTGTGTCGGCGCCTCGAATTTCTCCAGCCCGCCGCTCGTGCCGATCCAAATCGTGCTGTCGCGCTGGGAAATCAGGATGGGCCGGACGGTGTTGTTGCTCAAGCTCGAGGGATCACGCGGATCGTGTGAATAACGGGTGAATGTCTGCGTGATCGGATTAAAGCGATTGAGGCCGCCGCCGAACGTGGCAAGCCAAAGGATGCCGTTCGCCTCTTCCGCGATCGACCAAACGCGATTGTCACTCAAACTTTGCGGGTTATTCGGATCATGCCGGTAACGAACAAACGAACCCGCGGAATTCTCCTCGCTGCTTTCATTGCTCAGAACGAGCCGGTTAAGGCCGTTGAAGGTTCCAATCCAAAGCGTCGTCGTATTATTTTGATAGGAGACATGAAGCGAACGGACTTGATTGCTGCTCAAACTGGCAAGGATGGTGGCGTCGCGCTGATAGCGAATAAAGCGCCCGGATTCGGGATCAAAACGATTAAGCCCGCCGCCTTGTGTGCCAATCCATAATGCGCTTGCCTCGCCGTCGCGAGTTTCACAAATTGCTGTGACGGTATTGTGGCTGAGGCTATGCGGATCGTTCGGGTTGTGCAGATAGCGGGTGATTTTTTCGTAACGAGGATCGAAGCGGCACAACCCTTCCCGTGTGCCGATCCACAGCATGCCCGCGCTGTCTTCAAACAGCGCTTGAATGGTGTTATCGGAAAGGGAGTGAGGATTTTGCAGATCGTGTTTGTAAACGACGAAATCGTAGCCGTCAAATTTGTTGAGGCCGTCATAGGTGCCGAACCACATGAAGCCTTGGTAATCTTGCAAAATGCATGTTACGACGCTTTGCGAGAGGCCCTGTTCGAGGGAAATATGCTCAAAGGTGATGGGATTGGGCTGGGCCGGCAAGCCGGTAACCAGCTTTAAAGAGATGACAAACGCTATGATGGTGGATTTCAAAGTCATGATTGGAGACGTCGGGCATTCTCAGGTGATAGCCGATTTCTTTTGTAAGGTCAACTGGAATGCAAATGAATTTCAGAACTCGTTTGTAACTTATGCTTACAGCCTCCCCACGAATTCATCGAACAAAAACCCCGTGTCCACCGGGCCGGGTGAGGCTTCGGGATGAAATTGCACGCCGCTGAAAGGCTTGCTGCGGTGGCGCACGCCCTCATTCGTGCCGTCATTCGCGTTGAAAAACCACGGTTCCCAATCCGAGGGCAGCGAGTCTTCATCAACAGCATAGCCATGATTCTGCGAGGTAATGAAACAGCGCTTGCTGCCCACCAAAACACAAGGTTGGTTTTGGCTGCGATGGCCGTATTTGAGCTTGAACGTATTGGCCCCGGCTGCCAGGCCTAAAATTTGGCTGCCCAGACAAACGCCAAAAATCGGAATGTCTTGCGCAAAAAGTTTGCGCACAGTGGCAATAGTGGTATCACACAGTTTGGGATCGCCCGGGCCATTAGAGATCAGCACGCCGTCATATTTTTCTTTCTCCACTGGCCAGTCCCACGGCACGACGGTAACCGCAACGCCGCGCGCAACCAATGAACGAATGATGTTGTTCTTGCAGCCGCAATCGATCACCACGACGCGCTTTTTGCCGCTGCCGTAATTTACCGGCTTTGTCACACTCACCTGCGCCACGAGATTCTCGCGATTGGGGTCGTGAAATTCCGCAATCTCATCTTCGTGAATGAGTTTGCCGAGCATGCAGCCGTGCGTGCGCAGTTTTTGCGTAAGCTGGCGCGTATCGACGCCCGCGATTGCCGGAACCCCATTTGCTTTCAACCAACTGTCCAATGAATTGCGCGCATTCCAGTGGCTGAACTCCGTCGAATATTCCGAAACTATCAATCCGGAAATTTGAATGCGGGTGGACTCAAAAGCCGAGCCCAGCCCCATCTGCTCCGGCGATCCCGGAACGCCGTAATTGCCGATCAACGGATAAGTGAGCACGAGAATCTGGCCACGATAGGAAGGATCCGTGAAACATTCCGGATAGCCCACCATGCCGGTGTTGAACACCACTTCGCCGGCAATCGAGGCGGGAGCGCCGAATGCCGCGCCGGTAAAAACACTGCCGTCTGCAAGAAGAAGTTTTGCGATCATTTTAAAAAAGTGAATAAATGAATGGAGCCAATGCTGAGCCTTCAGTCAATACGATGATCAGGCTGAGCGCCAATAGGATGAACATAATCGGCGCCAGCCACCATTTTTTGCGCACGCGCATGAACTCCCAAAACTCAGCGAGGATGGAGAGTTTGCTCATGAGAACCTCCGAACAAGTGAATGGAGTGTTGGGTTGCGGGAGAATTGGATCGCGGAGCCGGTGACGGGCCGTCAATCCATTGCTCCCCAAACCCGTTTATCCATTTGATGAGACATTCACAGCCAAAAGGTAAACGTAAACCAGCGGCGCAACGAGCATCTCGCTGTCGAAGCGATCGAGAATGCCGCCGTGCCCGGGAATGAGTTTCGACGAGTCCTTGATTCCGGCATCGCGCTTGAACAAAGATTCGACCAGATCGCTCAATTGCCCGGCGCTGCCGATGATCACGCCGATTATAAGCGCATCCTGCAACCCCAATCCTTTTACAAACGTTTGTTGACACACAACAGCCGAAAGAATGGCAAACACAAAACCGCCAACTGCGCCCTCAATGGTTTTCTTCGGGCTGACACGCGGGAAAAGCTTGTGCTTGCCAAAATATAATCCCACAAAATAAGCCGCCGTATCGCAAATCCAAATGACGACAAAGATCATAATCACCCACGTGCCGGCTTGAACATATTCGCCGCCGATGACATGGGGCAGTTCGCGAATGAGCACGAGAAAAGACAGCAATCCCGCAACATACGCTACACCGAACAACGTCACCGAGACGTTTAGCAGCGGACTGCCGCCGGATTCGGGTTTGGAAAACAGCTCGATCGTTACAACCGCCACAGTAAGCCCGCCGAGCAACAGCCACAACTTATCGCTGTAACCGGCATAAATCAAGGCCGGCGCTGCGATCCCGGCCAACACGCCAAGCCCGCGCCGGGGGCGCGCATTTTTGTGCTTTGCCAGATCATAAAATTCAATCAGGCCGATGCCCACAATGATTTCGATGAATAACAGAAAGAAATGCTTGCCAAACCAAATGGCTGACAAGATCAAGGGAATGAAAATCAAACCAACCGCAACGCGCTGCCCAAGATTGCGCCAATCCAATTCCTTCCTCCTTCACCGGAAAGCAATGCTGGAATAAGCTACCCGTTCAGTCTATTCCTGATCATTTACCTCCTCGTTCATCTCTCTACTACCTTGACAAGTTTGCCGCGCAAATCATTTATGCTGGCCAATTTTTTGGCCGCGAGATAATGCTTTATTCCCTGCGCCACCTGCACCGCGGTGCGCGGATCGATGAAATTGGCGGTTCCGACTTGCACGGCGGTTGCGCCGGCGAGAAAAAATTCCACGGCGTCTTGCCAGGCGCGGATACCGCCCATGCCGATCACCGGAATTGACACGGCATTCGCCACTTCATATACTTTTGCCAGCGCAATCGGTTTAATAGCCGGGCCGGAATAGCCGCCGACAATCGTGTTGATGCGCGGACGCCAATTCTCAATGTCGATCGCCATGCCCGTAACCGTGTTGATCAATGAAATGGCGTCTGCGCCCGCGGCTTCCGCTGCCTTCGCAATTTCGCTTACGCGCGTGACGTTCGGCGTGAGTTTGGGAATCACGAGGCGCCGCGTGAGCCGGCGAATCGCGGCGGTCGAGTACTCTGTTACTTCCGCTTTCTGGCTGAACTCGAGTCCGCCCTCTTTCACATTCGGACAGGAGAAATTCAACTCATAGCCGGCGATGCTTTCATGCTGTTCGAGCACAGCCACAACTTGTTCGTATTCTTCGAGCGTGCGCCCGGCAATATTCACAATTATGGCACTGGCATGCGCACGCAAAAAAGGCAGCTTCTCCGCGACAAAACTTTGCACGCCGACGTTTTGCAGGCCAATCGAGTTGAGCAAGCCGGCTTCGGTTTCACACAAGCGCGGCTGCGGATTGCCGAGCCGGGGCGTGATACCGATTGATTTTGTGACGATCGCGCCAATCTCTCGCAAGTCAACGAGATCAGCCGCTTCCTGGCCATAGCCAAACGTTCCGGAGGCCACGAAAACGGGTGTGTGAAATTCTACCTCGCCGATTTTAATGCGCAACGGATTCATAGCGGATTTTATTGGATTCGAACACCGGACCGTCAATACACGCGAGCAAATATTTTCCGGCGTTTTGCACGCCTTCCGCCGGCTCGGTATTGCAGCCCATGCAAATTCCGAAGCCGCATCCCATAATGGTTTCGATGGCAACTTGTGCGACGACATTGGCGTGCCGGCAAATCTCGGCAACGCGCTGCAGCATTGGCATGGGACCACAAGCAAATATCTGGCACGCCGGCGTTTCTTCGCTGCGCTGCAGCCAATTTTGCAACAAATCGGTAACAAAACCATGATGCCCGGCGCTGCCATCATCGGTTGCACACGTGACGCGGCCACCGCAGGCGCTCAGTTCGTTTTCACCCCACAACTCAGCCTTTGTGCGCGCGCCGAGCAGCGCATCAAATGCAAAACCGCGTTGCTGCAAGAAAGCCGCAAGCAGCGGCATGGGCGCGATGCCCAAGCCGCCCGCAACTAATGCGAGGCGCGCAACGTTCGTTGGAAGTTGATAACCGTTGCCGAGTGGGCCAATCACGCTCAACNGCAAAGCTGCCCTCAGCGCGATCAACCTGGCAAACACTGAAGGGCCGGCGTAGCAATGGTGAGATTTGGCCGGCAGATTGCGCCTGTACTTGAATATTGACAAACTGCCCGGGCAGCACGGCAGCAGCAATCTCCGGTGCGCGGAGTCGCATTAAAAAAATGCCCCGGGCGACTTCCTCTTGAGAAATCACGGGGCAAGCATAAATGCCTTTCGCAGAGGTTACCGTCATGCGCGCGCTTTTGAAAAAGATTCTTTTACCGCCAATTTATCTCGGCGGAGGCACATCATCGTCGTCATCATCAT
>JRYC01007253.1_pt1 | contig 18258 bp, 19 predicted proteins | sample 235301 | NCBI WGS metagenome assembly JRYC01 (sample SAMN03074211, study PRJNA261470) | activated sludge metagenome | biome: Common Effluent Treatment Plant; feature: Wastewater; material: Activated sludge; isolation source: activated biomass of a common effluent treatment plant treating...
GGCGGCACGCGAGATTGCATTGGCACTCGGTGTTCCGCCAATGCTGCTTGGAATACCCGGCGACAATACTTATTCGAATTACCAAGAAGCCAGTCGCTCGTTCTGGCGCCAAACGGTGCTGCCGCTGGTTGTGCGCACAGCAAAGGCGCTTTCGGCTTGGTTGGGACCAGCGTGGGGCAATGGTCTTGTACTGAAGCCCGATCTCGATGCAATCGAAGCGTTGTCGACCGAACGCGATCAGCTATGGGAGCGATTGGAGAAGGCCTCATTTCTCACAATCGATGAGAAGCGTGCCGCGGCTGGATATGGGCCTGCTTCAGGTATGCTGGATGAACTGGATGGGCCGCATGAAAGCTCATCTGTCGATCGAACTCCGATTGATGAGTGCGGCAGCTAAGACGACTGAAATTTCGCAACACATGAAGCAGTGAGGGATTTGCTAATGGCAGATCGAGAAGACGTGTGCGCACTTGATGGTGCGGAATCGAAGTTCATGCCGCTCGATTTGAAGAACGTTGGAGTGGATGGCGACTTTGAAGGTTATGCAAGCCTGTTTGGTCGAGAAGATCTTGGACGCGATGTGGTTTTGCGTGGTGCATTTGCCGACAGCCTTGCGCGGCGCGGTGCGCGAGGTGTGCGAATGTTGTTTCAGCACGACCCCGCTCAGCCGATCGGGGTGTGGGATGAACTGCGGGAAGATGCCAAGGGGCTTTATGCACGTGGCCGGCTCATGGCGGATGTGGCCAAAGCCCGTGAAGTATTGTCGCTGATGAAGGCGGGCGCGCTTGATGGGCTTTCGATCGGTTTCAAAGCGCTCAAATCGAAACGCGACGGACGCAGTGGCGTTAGACGGATTGAGAAAGTTGATTTGTGGGAAATCTCGATCGTCACGTTCCCAATGCTGCCAGATGCACGCGTTGCAAGCATCAAGCAACGGTTATTCTCAGGCGGAGTGCCTACTGCTCGTGCATTCGAACGGTGGCTGACGCGCGATGCAGGACTGACGCGAGCAGAAGCTCGGGCGTTGATGCGCGATGGGTTGAAGGGTTTCCAGGCTCAGCGGGAAGCGGGCCTTGGTGGATGTGAGGCGGCACGATTGGCTGAGCGTATGCGGGATGCGGCGCGGCGGTTTAACGACGCCCAGTGATGCAACAAGCATGAGACGAGGCTACCTGAAATGACGGATAAGACAGATTTTGAAACCAAGTCGGCAGGCGGTGATGTAGCTGCTGCGTTTGACGAATTCATGCGTGCGTTTGAAGATTTCAAAGAGACGAACGACAAGCGGCTTGAAGAGATTGAAAAGCGCTCGGCCACAGATGTATTGACGAACGAAAAACTAGATCGCCTTGATAAGGCGCTCGATCAATTGAGCGTGAAGCAGCAGCGTCTTCCTATTGGTGGCGCTGCACAGCGCTCATTCAATTCGCTGCAACATCACAGTGCATTCAATCGTTATGTGCGTGGTGGTGAGGTTGGTGGGCTTAAAGCGCTTGAAGGTAAAGCGTTATCAGTGGGGACAGATGCTGACGGTGGGTATCTGGTGCCCGACGAGACTGAAACTACGATCAATCGTGCACTCAAAGATATCTCCCCTATCCGCGCAATCTCTGGCGTTCGGCAGGTATCGGGTTCTGTCTATAAGCGTCCCTTCGCCGTCTCTGGGCTTGATACGGGCTGGGTTGGTGAGACTGCTGCAAGGTCGGAGACGACTACGCCGACGCTATCGGAGCTCTCATTCCCGACGATGGAGCTTTACGCAATGCCGGCGGCGACTGCGAGCCTGCTTGACGATAGCGCCGTCAACATAGACGAGTGGCTGGCGGAAGAAGTGCGGGTCGCATTTGCCGAGCAGGAAGGAACGGCATTCATCACCGGTGACGGCGTCAACAAGCCGAAGGGCTTTCTCACTTATCCGACGGTTTCCAATGCAAGCTGGTCATGGGGCAGTATTGGCACGATTGCGACCGGCGTTTCGGGAGCGTTTTCTACAAGCAACGCCGGTGACGTTTTGATCGACCTTACTTACTCGGTCAAAGCGGGTTATCGGGGAAATGCGCATTTTGTCATGAACCGCGCAACACAGGCGCAGGTGCGTAAACTTAAAGATGGTGATGGAGCGTATCTGTGGCAGCCTTCTATTGAGCCTGGCCAAGCACCAACGCTCATGGGTTTTCCAATCGCAGAAGCGGAGGACATGCCCGACATTGCCGCCAATAGCCTGTCGATCGCATTTGGCGATTTTCGACGCGGTTACCTGATCGTCGATCGGGTTGGTATTCGTGTGCTGCGCGACCCGTACTCTGCCAAACCCTATGTGTTGTTCTACACGACGAAGCGTGTCGGTGGTGGCGTGCAGGACTTCGACGCAATCAAGCTGCTGAGGTTTGGCGTTTGATAGTGAAGAACCTCATCGCGTCATTCGTCATGCAAGCTGTGTGAGTGAAATGGCGTGAACCCGCGTAGCCTTTCCTCCCGGCTGTGCGGGATTTGCGAGGCCGTCTTATCCCCGGGGCGGCCTCGCCCTTTATTCTGAATGTGTCGCGTGCAGTTGGATTTCGTGGAGGTATCGAGCGATGGGATTGGTGCAGTTGAGTGGGCCTGGTGCGGAGCCGCTGTCACTGGAGGAAGTCAAGGCGTACTTGCGGATAGATGGAGCCAACGAAGACTCGCTTCTGCAAAGCCTCATATTGACTTCGCGCCTACACATCGAAGTCGCACTGGGATTGGCGATGATGTCTCAGAGTTGGAAGCTCGTGCTTGATGATTGGCCGCAAAAGGGTGTGGTTGAATTGCCGATTGCGCCGGTAAAGCAGATCAGCGACGTGCGCATCGTTGGGCAGGATGGTTCGCCCCAGTCTTTGGATGGCAGTGACTATGATGTCGATACCAGTGGCCGGCCTGCGCGGCTCTTTAAACGGCGCGGCACTTGGCCAGCTCCGGGGCGGAAGCGGGGCGGAATAGAGGTTGATATTGGGGCTGGCTTTGGAGAAACGGCAAGCGAGGTGCCTGAACCTATGCGGCAAGCGCTACTGTTGCTTGTTGCGCATTGGTACGAGCATCGAGATCCGATTGAGATTGGGGCACCATCGACTGCGGTGCCGGCAGCGGTCTCGCGACTTCTCAACCCTTATCGAGTGGTGCGTTTGTGATGGAGGTACGCATCGGAGATCTTCGGCACCGCCTCATACTTGAACAGGTGGTGCGTCAGGACGACGGAAGCGGTGGTGCTGATGAAACGTGGGAAGCGTTAGTTGAGCTTTGGGCAGCATTGCGACCCAGCAGCGGGCACGAGCGTGAAATTTCGGATCAGATTTCTGGCAACGTCTCACATGAAATCTGGGTGCGCTATAGGGCAGGTGTAAAGCCGGAAATGAGATTTCGTAGCGATGGTCGAGTCTTCGAGGTTCGTGCGGTGATCGATGTGGGTGAACGAGGGCGGTTTCTCAAGTGCCTCGTGGAGGAGCGCGATCTTTGAAGGTCAACGTGTCGATCACAAGCCATAGTCGCGCCAAGCCACAGAGTATTGCAGATAACATCGTCCGAAATGTGCGTGAGCGCCTAAGGGATCGGGCATGGCGCCGCACTGCGGACGAAGCGACCACCGGCGCAACCAGTGAAATTTCCGCCCCCGATTCTGGCGGTCCAGCCTTTCGATAGCCGATAGGAACACATAGATGTCGAGTCCGGGACTGGAATTGCAGAAAGCCATCTATCAAAAGTTGAAAGCTGATGCCTCACTGCTATCCCTACTCGGAGGCGCAAAGGTCTATGATGATGCACCGCAACGTTCCGAGTTCCCTTATATAACGTTTGGCCGAAGCATTGTGCGTGACTGGTCTACTGGAAGTGAAAGCGGGCATGAGCACGTCGTGACATTACATGTGTGGTCACGCGTTGCGGGACGTCGGCAAGTCTATGCGATCATGAGCGCAATCGAAGCTGCGTTACACGATCAATCCCTTTTGATAGCTGGGTTTACACTGGTCAACCTGCGTCACGAGAATTCGGATACGCGGCGCGAGTCCGATGGTGAAACCTATCACGGAACGGTTCGATATCGCGCGACAACCGAGCCGCAATAAATTGGATGCCGCATTTGCTGTGTGCAGCGTACTGAGACCTTCTCTCAGTGCGTAGCGGCATCCGTTGGACAAGCAGATCGGATCAAAAAGGCGTTCATGTACATCGTTGCAAGGAGTTGACGACGGATGGCTGCACAGAAGGGCAAGGATCTACTTTTAAAGGTTGATATGGATGGGACGAGCGACTTCATCACTGTCGCCGGGCTTAGGTCGCGATCAATAGCTTTCAATGCCGAAACGGTTGATGTGACACATGCGGAGTCAGCTGGACATTGGCGCGAGCTTCTCGAAGGGGCGGGCGTTAAATCTGCGCGAGTGACAGGGGCGGGTATCTTCAAAGATGCAAGTTCTGATGAAATCGTGCGGGGTTTGTTTTTCGACGGCACAATCCGGTCTTGGCAGATTGTTGTTCCGGATTTTGGGACGGTGACAGGTGCAATGCAAGTTACTTCGTTTGAGCTAACGGGACGACATGACGGAGAGGTAACATTTGAACTGTCGCTCGATAGTGCCGGCGAACTTGCATTTGTCGCAATCTGAACGGGAGTTTGTGGCGGATGGCAAATCATCGGCGAGGCGAGATTGACGCTGTACTCGACGGCCGCGGCTATCGGTTGTGTCTTACGCTCGGAGCGCTTGCTGAGTTGGAGAGCGCATTCGGTGAAGAAGATATGCTGGCGTTAGCGCGGCGCTTCGAGACGGGACGGATATCTGCCAAGGATGCATGTCGGATTGTTGGTGCGGGCTTGCGAGGTGCTGGTCATGAGGTCAGCGATGCAGATGTGGGTCGCATGCAAGCGGAAAACGGGCTTGCGGGCTTCATAGATATTGTTGCGCGATTGCTCGGTGCAACCTTTGCTGGTGACGAGCGTGCAGCGCAAGTGTCACCGCTCAATTCCCCACATGTGCGCGATGAGGGCGCCGTGGGGTGCCCTTTCCCTGGGACGACGTGATGGCTGCGGGACTTGGAATTCTGAGGATCGAGGCAAAGGCGTTCTGGGCAATGACGCCTCGTGAGTTGGAAGCGGCACTTAGGGGGACTTTTGGGCTTGGTGGTGGCAACGCGCCGCCAATGCGTTCGGAACTTGCCCAGCTGATGAGTAGATTTCCAGATAGAAGTGGTGCGTCATGAATGAGGTCAACGATCAGGCTGAAGAGTGGGTGGTGCGCGTTTCAGCAGATACGACGCCGCTACGGCGTAGTCTCGCAGATGCGGAGTATCTGGGACGCAGATTTGGATCAGCTCTATCCACTGCTTTCGAGGGGCTCGCACTTCGCGGAAAGAGCCTAGGTGATGTTTTAAAATCATTGGCGCTCAACCTTTCCAGTTTGGTGCTCAAGGCCGCATTGCGACCACTTGAATCGGGCTTTGGGAATCTATTGTCAGGACTCTTCGGCGGCGCAGTCGGCTTTGCCAAGGGTGGCGCGTTTCAAAACGGCCTTCCAGTTCCCTTCGCAAGGGGCGGCGTCATCCAATCGCCGATAACGTTTCCGCTTGGTCAGGGCCAGATGGGGATTGCAGGCGAGCGAGGTGCCGAAGCGATCATGCCGTTGGCACGCGGTAGCGACGGTCGATTGGGTGTCGTCGCTCAAGGTGGTGGAGGTGTCAGCATTACTGTCAATGTGTCCACACCGGATGTTGATGGCTTTCGCCGATCAGAGGGTCAGATTGCTGCAATGCTGGCGCGTGCCGTTTCGCTCGGACAACGCAATCTTTGATGTGTGGTGCATGAAAATCGGCTCGGAGGTGCGCCCATGAGTTTTCACGATGTCAGATTTCCAACTGACATTTCGCGCCAATCACAAGGCGGACCGGAGCGGCGAACGGATATTGTCGTTCTGGGCTCTGGCCATGAAGAGAGGAATTCTCGTTGGGCCGACTCACGGCGTAGTTTCAACGCTGGCTACGGCGTCAAATCCCTCGATGACCTTCACACTGTTATTGCATTTTTTGAGGAACGTCGGGGGCGGTTGCATGGCTTCAGATGGCGTGATGCAAGCGATTGGAAATCGGGTCTGCCGGAAGCTATACCCTCGGCCTTCGATCAGGTGATTGGTATGGGTGATGGAGTAGCGCAGGCCTTTCAGCTTGTGAAGACGTACGGTGGCGCATATGCGCCTTGGCGGCGTGCCATCACCAAGCCAGTTGCTGATAGCGTTATCCTTGCTGTCGGTGGGGTCACTAAAAGTCGAGGCTCGGATTTCGAGGTTGATTTCGTCACGGGCATCGTAACGTTCGCGCTCGACGAAATTCCAGCGGCTGGAGCAATCGTTACCGCGGGCTACACATTCGACGTGCCGGTTCGGTTTGATACTGATCGACTGGAAATTAATCTGCAGGGATTTCGACATGGTGCAATTCCTAACATCCCAGTGATCGAGATCCGCATATGAAATCACTTGGACCTGGACTAGAAGCCCATATAGCCACTGGCGTTACTACCCTTTGCTGGTGTTGGCGTCTAACAAGACGAGATGGCGTTGCGATTGGGTTCACTGATCATGATCGTGACATCGCTTTCGACGATACAATTTTCGAGGCTGCGGCAGGATTCAGCGCCAGTGAGATTAACGATGCCGTGGGCCTTTCTGTCGACAATCTGGAAGTGACCAGTGCGCTATCTTCTGCTCGGCTAACTGAAGCTGATCTTGCTGCGGGCTTCTATGATGACGCTCGTGTTGAAATTTTCCGCGTCAATTGGCAGGTGCCACATGAGCGGGTGTTGATGCGCAAAGGCAGCCTTGGAGAGGTGAGGCGCTCTGGGCTGTTGTTTGCGGCAGAAGTCCGCGGGTTAGCGCACTATTTGCAACAACCTAAGGGACGCTTGTTTCAATATACTTGCGATGCAGATCTGGGCGATTCCCGATGTGGCATTGATGCGTTGGATCCAGCGTATAGGGGAAGCGGTTCGCTGATTGCGAGTTTCGATCTGCGCCATTTCCAAGTCGATGGGCTCGATGATTATGTCACCGACTGGTTTTCGCGCGGGCTGTTTGAGTTCACGTCGGGACCAGCGGCAGGACAACGGGTGGAGGTGAAGCGACACTCACGAGTTGGCGGCACCGTGGAGCTGGAGTTGTGGCAACCGGCTCGAGGTCCGCTGAGTGCAGGGCAGACATTTGTCGTGACGGCTGGCTGCGACAAGCACGTTGCCACGTGCCGCAACAAGTTTGGAAACGCGATCAATTATCGCGGATTTCCGAATATGCCCGGCAATGATTTCGTAACCAACTACTTCGGCTCCGGTCGATGACATGGAGGCACCAAAGGCAGCGGCACCGCGTGTCGTCGGTGTTCGACGAGCAGACATCCTGTTTCACACACGCAACTGGGTGGGAACTCCGTATCATCATCAGGCTTCATGTATGGGAATTGGCGCAGATTGCCTGGGTCTAGTACGCGGTGTTTACCAATCTCTTTATGGCAGAACATCCGAAGAGCCGCCCGCGTATTCATCCGATTGGTGTGAGGCCACAGGCGCTGAAAGACTGTTGGAAGCTGCGCAGCGGAATTTGTGTGAAGGCGAGATTTCAAATCCACAGCTGGGCGATGTTCTTATCTTTCGGATGTTCCGCGGAACGCTGGCCAAGCATGCGGCGATTCTCATAACGGACACTTCATTCGTACACGCAACCGAAAANNTTTTCCCATTGGTGGCGCAGGCGGCTGGTGGGTGTTTTTGGCTTTCCAGGAATTGAGGACTGATGGCGACGTTAGCTTTGGCTGCGGTGGGCTCCGCGGTTGGTGGAGCGCTGCTGCCTAGCAGTATGTCACTGCTTGGTTTGACGCTTGGAGGCGCTGCATTAGGAGCTCAGATCGGTGCGCTGGCAGGGTCATATGTTGATCAGGCGCTGCTTGGTTCAATTGGCGGGGGAAACAGCACGCGAGGCCCTAGGCTTAGCGATCTGCACGTCACGGCCTCGAGCGAGGGTGCGCCATTGCCTCGAGTCTATGGTCGCGCTCGATTAGGTGGCCAGTTGATCTGGGCGGACGAGATTGAAGAAGTTGCTAAGAAACAATCGACGGGTGGAAGCGCAAAGGGAGGTCTTGGCGGGGGCGGCGCTAAGGTAACGACCTATTCTTACTTTGGCAGTTTTGCGGTTGGGGTATGTGAAGGCACTATCAAACGAATTGGGCGCATATGGGCGGACGGAAAGGAACTCGATCTTTCGGGGATTCTCTACCGTGTGTATACGGGAAGTGAAACACAGCAGCCCGATGAGCTTATTCAAATCAGATTAGGTGCGGATAGCGCGCCAGCGTTTCGTGGGGTTGCCTACATCGTTTTTGAACGACTGGCGCTTGAGCCGTTTGGCAATCGAATCCCGCAATTGTCGTTCGAAGTTTTTCGTGACGTTGATGACTTTGCACATGATGTGCGCGGCGTAGTTATGATTCCCGGATCAGGCGAATTTGTGTATTCAACCGAGCCGGTATCACGAGGCCTTCGAGGTGGAACGTCACATTCGGAAAATGTTCATACGCGCCTTGCAGATTGTGACTGGGTGGCCTCACTTGAACAACTCGAGGATAGCCTGCCGAATGCGAAGAGTGTTTCATTGGTCACGAGCTGGTTTGCTTCTGACTTGAGAGCTCAACATTGCGTGGTTCGGCCTGGTGTCGATACGGCGGCGAAAGTTACGAGCCCACTGACTTGGGGTGTGGCGGGTCTTACACGTCATAACGCATATCTTATCAGCGAGAAGGATGGACGCGCGGCATACGGTGGTACGCCTTCTGATCAAACGGTGGTTGCCGCGATCCAGGATCTGAAATCGCGCGGGATGTCAGTTACATTGACACCGTTTCTGCTTATGGACGTGGCTGCAGGTAATTCGTTGCCCAATCCCTATGATGGTTCGGCGGTTCAGCCAGCCTATCCGTGGCGAGGGCGCATCACGTGCGATCCCGCGCCGGGCGTTAGCGGGAGCGTCGATAAGACAGCTGCGGCGGCTCTGCAAATAGCAAATTTTGTTGGCGCGGCGTCGCCTGCTAACTTTTCAATCAGTGGGGCTGTCGTCAACTATAGCGGACCTGCCGAATGGAGCTTTCGCCGTATGGTGCTTCATTACGCGCATCTTGCGAAGGCCGCCGGTGGCGTCGACGCGTTTGTCATCGGGAGCGAGTTGCGCGGTTTGACGCAAGTGCGCGATCAGGTATCGCGATTTCCCTTCGTGGAAGCGCTGGCTACACTGGCCCAGGATGTTAAAAGCGTTCTGGGTTCATCAACATTGGTGACATATGGAGCGGATTGGTCAGAGTACTTTGGCTATCATCCGACTGACGGGAGCGGCGATGTTTTCTTTCATCTCGATCCGCTGTGGTCTTCGCCTTCAATCGATGCAATTGGGATTGATCTTTACTGGCCGCTGTCAGATTGGCGCGATGGTCGAGGTCATCACGACTATGTCGATGGTGCGCGGTCAATTTATGATTTGGGCTATCTGACTGCCAACGTTGCGGCCGGCGAAGGGTTTGATTGGTACTATGCGAGTGAGGTGGATCGCAACGAGCAAGTACGCACGCCAATTACCGATGGAGCTGCGGACAAGCCGTGGGTCTTTAGATACAAGGATTTGAAGTCGTGGTGGAGTGAGCGTCACTATGATCGGCAGGGAGGCATCGAGATGGCGACATCTACAGCTTGGGTGCCCCAATCCAAACCTGTTTGGTTCTTGGAAGTTGGGTGCCCTGCTGTCGACAAGGGTGCCAATCAACCGAATGTCTTCGTCGATCCGAAGAGTGCAGAGACTGCGCTTCCGTATTATTCGCGGGGAGTTCGCGACGACTATATGCAACGCCAGTATATCAAGGCGATAATTAGGGGGTTTGATCCAATTTCGCCATTCTACGTGGATGGCATCAATCCGATTTCGACAGTCTATAACGACCGAATGGTTCAGCTAGGTCGCGTCTATGTCTATGCGTGGGACGCGCGTCCCTTTCCGGCATTTCCAAACAATCTCCAAGTATGGGGTGATGGCGGCAACTGGGCTGTCGGACACTGGCTCAACGGGCGTGTCACGAGCGTTCCACTGGACGCATTGGTTCGGCAATTGATGGTGGATTATGGATTTGCCGAGTACACAGCGGCCGAACTAACTGGTGCGGTTCCTGGTTACATTGTCGATAGTGTTATGTCGCTGCGAGATGCTTTGCAACCGTTGAACCTTGCGTATTTTATTGATGTCGTTGAAAGCGGAGGACGTATCGTCTTCAAGCATCGAGCCTCGCAGGAGCCCGTTGCTCGGTTAAAACAGTACGATCTGGTTGAAACTAGCGCTGACTCTACGTTGATGACGTTAACGCGGGGTCAGGAGACCGAATTACCAGCCACGGCTAAGCTCACTTATATCGGCACCACCGATGACTATAGGCAGGCGGTCGCAGAATCCAGGCGATTGACGGGTGGCAGTGGACGTGTCTCTCAAGCGGAAATACCAATCGTTCTTGATGATGATCAAGCGACGCGGATAGCCGACTCGTGGTTGCATGAGACTTGGGTGGCGCGTGAGCGCATCAAGTTGGCGCTACCGCCAAGCCGGATTGCGATCGAGCCAGGTGATCTTGTTTCGGTTGTGGTAGAAGATGATGAACGATTGTTTCGCGTCACGGACGTTTCAGATCACAATGTGCGAGAGATTGAAGCGCGCGCGGTTGATACGAATATCTACGATGTGGTGGCGAATGTTTCGAGACCGCGAAGCGGTGATGACGAGATTATCGCGGGTGCGCCTCTAGGGTATTTTCTCGATCTGCCCTTGTTGCGTGGCGATGAAAATCCAGAGGTAGGCTATTTCGCTGCGCGGCAAGCTCCGTGGCCTGGATCAATTGCCGTCTATCGATCTCCGGAGGAAACAGGCTTTGCATTGCAAGCGCTCGTTGAGGCGCCCGCTATATTGGGGCTGACAGAAAGTGAGCTTCCAGCCGGTCCACCGTCGCGTTTCGACCGAGCTACAAGACTGCAGGTAGCCGTCGATGGCGGGCAGTTGTCATCGATTTCTACAATTCAACTGTTGGGTGGTCAGAATGTAGCTGCGGTGCGCAATAGCGAAGGTGATTGGGAAGTACTTCAGTATGCGCGAGCGGAGTTGGTGGGTGTAGGTGTCTACGAATTGTCTGACCTATTGCGTGGGCAGGCAGGCACTGAAAACACAATGCAGACCGCGGTTCCGCCGGGATCGCCATTCGTGCTTTTGGATTCTTCTCTGATCGCTTTGCCGCAGACGTTGGCAGATATTGGGCTGGCCTACACATGGCGCTATGGCCCGGCTGGCCGCGACATAGGTGATCGAACGTATGCGAGTACGACGCACGCGTTTATGGGAATTGGACTTCGCCCCTTTGCGCCTGCGCATTTGCGAGGTGTGCGAAGCGCTCCGATTCCAGGCGACGTTCAAATTACATGGGTTCGCAGGACGCGCGTAGGTGGGGATAGCTGGGATGTCGTCGAGGTGCCATTGGGCGAGACCAATGAGGCCTATGAAATTGAGGTTCTCGACGATGGCGTGGTCAAGAGGACGTTGCACAGCACTACGTCTGAAGTCGTTTACTCGTTGACAGATCAGGCGGCCGATTTTGGAACGCCGAGGCTTAGCTATCAAATTCGGGTCTATCAATTGAGCGCTGTGCTGGGGCGCGGATCGCCTGCGGAAGCCATCGTCTGACATTGGCCGCAGGTCGACAATTCAGGAAATGCGAAATGCAACAACCCGACTGGCTCAGATGGGCCTGGCGCGAATTTGGCGTGCTTGAAGCGCCAGGCAAAGATAGCAATGCGCGTATCATCGAGATGTTTCAGGCTGTCGGACATTCGTCGGTTGTCGATGACGAAGTCGCGTGGTGCGCGGCGTTTGTAGGCTCGTGCCNNCATTCAGGACGAACGAGCACTCGCTCGTTGCGAGCGCGATCCTATCTCAATTGGGACGAGGCGATCGATACGCCGCGCTTCGGAGCGATTTCAGTTTTGAGCCGCGGCTCGAATCCAGCGCTTGGGCATGTCGGGTTCGTCGTGGGTGATTCTGATGCCCACGTGTTCCTTTTGGGCGGCAATCAATCCAATAGCGTCAGCGTCGCTGCGTTCGAGAAGTCGAGAGTTCTTTCCTACAGGTGGCCTCGCGAAGTTGATGTAATAGAGGATTCCATCGACGTTGATCGAGTTGCTGAAGCGAGGCTGCCGGTTGAGCAGGATCTATTTGGAACTGCTTTGCAGCACGTGCTCGAGATGGAAGGGGGATTTAGCGACGATCCCTATGATCCGGGTGGACCAACTAACAAGGGAATTACCTTGGCGGTTTATGCGCGGTGGGTAGGTGAAAGTAGTACACCAGAGAACAGAAATAAGCTTGTGGCACGGCTAAAGCGTATTCCTGATGCGATGGTCCGCGAGATCTATCAGACGCGCTACTGGGTGCCTGCGGATTGTGCGCGTATGCCTTCGGCGCTGGCGCTAATGCATTTCGATGCTGCGGTAAACCATGGCGTTGTTACTGCGATCCGNNGCGGCAGAATCGCCGCGGTTCCAGTTCTGGAAATTCTGGCGAAGTATGCCGAAATTCGTCGGGATCGATATCGATCGCTCAAGCACTTCTGGCGGTTTGGCCGCGGATGGCTGCGGCGCGTGGACGTTACTTTGGCGCGCGCTGGAGAGCTAATCAATCAAAAGGTGAGTGGAAGCACTTTGGACGGCGAGTTGCATCGTTCGGACGTAAATGAACCTGAAATCATCAAAGGAAATGGCGATATGGCAAATGAGATCAATGTAGAGACTTCTGCGTCTAAGTGGTGGGGAGAATCGCTGACGATTTGGGGTGTGATTGTCACCGCGGCTGCGACTGTGCTTCCCGTTCTCGGTCCGCTCATTGGGTTGGACGTCACTGGTGAAATGGTGAATGAAATTGGACAACAGTTGACAGAAGTTGTGCAGGCGCTTGGGGGCGTAATCGGTAGCCTCATGGCGATCTACGGGCGTATGCGTGCAACCCAGCCCATTGTGCGCAAATCTCTTGCAGTCAAATTGTGAGCGTGGATTTTTTGATCATGCGGCAGGTCAATGTCAGCCGTTCGGGCAGTGGTGGGCAAAATCCATATTCGCTTGGATTTGCTCGCCAAGCGGATCTCGGGGCCAAATACTTCACTTGTACTTGCATGGTGGTGTACAGTGCATTGTGCCTGGAAACGCCGCCTGAACGTCGGGGAGGTGCTTAACGGCCGGCACTATTGCGCAGAGCGATGGGCATCCGCGAGGCGGCGCAAACTGTTCTAGGATTTTCTCACGACGCCGTTATAATCCGCCGCCAACTGTCACTGATAGAGCAGGATGCTACGTTGCGGATTCTCGTTGTCGAAGACGATAAAGATCTCAATCGTCAACTCGTAGGCGCGTTGACCGATGCAGGCTATGCTGTTGATACATCGTTTGATGGTGAGGAAGGCTATTTTCTCGGCGACACCGAGCCATATGATTTGGTGATCCTGGATATTGGTCTGCCAAAGATGGATGGCCTATCGGTGCTCGAACAATGGCGCCGTTCTGAAAAGAATATGCCGGTCATAATCCTGACGGCGCGAGATAGGTGGAGCGACAAGGTTTCCGGCATGGATGCTGGGGCTGATGATTATGTTGCGAAGCCTTTCCATATGGAAGAGTTACTGGCTCGTGTACGTGCGCAGGTGCGAAGGGCGAGTGGTCACGCCAAGAATGAAATCGAGTGCGGCCCAATTCGACTCGACACGAAATCGGCGAGAGTCACCTGCGATGGTGAGACCATAAAATTGACGTCGCACGAGTATCGCCTTCTCGCCTATCTCATGCACCACCATGGTCGCGTAGTTTCGCGCACTGAACTCGTGGAGCATTTGTACGATCAGGATTTTGACCGTGATTCCAATACGATTGAAGTATTCATCGGGCGCCTGAGAAAAAAGCTACCATCGGAACTCATTCAGACAGTGCGAGGCTTAGGCTATCGGTTGAGTTCAAGCCCAGATGCGGTTTAACTCACTCGCCTTCAGGCTTTTTGCAACGTCGACGGCGTGGACACTTCTTGTGTTGCCGCTTGCGGGCCTAATCATTTACTCACTTTACCGGGAAGACGTGCAGGCGTCGTTCGACGCGCAGCTGAAAAAGCTCGCAACCGCAATTATGTTCGATAGCTTGAGCGACGCACGTGAAGCGCCGATTTCGCCTACGAACCGGTATGAGCCGTTGTTTGAGGTTCCTCATTCGGGTTGGTATTGGCAAATCAAGCCTCTCGATAATACTGAAATGCCGACACTGGTGTCGGCATCGCTTGGAAAAGGAAGATTGCCTTCGCCAGAAGAGAGGCATTTTCCAACCGATTCTACTGGCACAAGATGGATGAATGTGCCGGGTCCGAACGGAGATCCGATGCGTATCGTCGAGGTCGTTAACACAGTCGGCTACGAAGCGGATCATCCCCGATATTCAATCATCGTTGCGGGACCGCTCGATTGGCTTGATGCACTCGTTTCCAATTTCCGCACCAGATTAACGACAGCGCTTGCATTGGCGGGACTTGGTCTCGTCGCCGTGACGCTGTTTCAGGTTCGCTTTGGACTGTTGCCGCTTAAGCGCGTTGAAAAAAGCCTTGCGGCAATCCGGTCCGGTGACGTTCAACATTTGGAAGGCGAATTGCCTGCGGAGATTGCTCCCTTGCAGGTGGAACTCAATGCCTTGATACAATCGAACCAAGATGTTGTGGATCGCGCGCGTACGCAGGTCGGTAATTTAGCGCATGCATTGAAAACGCCGCTTGCAGTCATCATCAACGAGGCGCGTGAGGATGATGGAACTCTCGCGCGTAAGGTAACAGAGCAGGCTGAGGTGATGCGGCACTCCATTACGCTTTATCTCGACAGGGCGCGAATGGCGGCGCGCGTGGGCGTGATGGGGCAGGTCACGAATGTGAGAGAAGTGGTGGATCCGCTGGTTCGGGCTCTTGAGCGGATCAATCGCGACCGAGGCATCATAATAACGGTGAACATAACGGACGGCGCGCGGTTCCAAGGCGAAAAGCAGGATTTGGAGGAGATGCTGGGGAACCTTCTCGACAATGCATGCAAGTGGGCCCAGTCGGAGGTTTACTTAACTGTGCGGGTCAAGCGCTTCGCTCAAAAGGGCAGTGGGGGACAAGTTGAAATTGTCGTTGAAGATGACGGTCCGGGGTTGAGCGAGGGGCAACGCAATAAGCTCGGCAAACGTGGATTGAGATTGGACGAATCGAAACCGGGATCAGGACTGGGATTATCGATCGTAACCGATTTCGTTCAGATGTATCGCGGAGACTTCGAACTCGATGCTTCACCACATGGTGGGCTAAAGGCGACTTTGCTGCTGCCGGCGGCTTGAAAACTTGTTCGGCGACGTTTGGGGTTTTTTTGACGCTCGCAGTTTTATAGAATTGAAGATGTTAGCCGAGATGTTTGTCGTCCGCGATCGGATCTACTTTTTTCGATTCGTTGCCGCAATACAGTGGTTGCTGGTGAAAACGCCGCTGTGGATTAAGAACGCCGCAACTTTGCCCAAATCAGCACCGACATGCGAGAGTGAGGACTAGACTCGGCACGTCGCGTGGTTGCGTTCAGGACAGCCGATTTTTGAACGGGGCAAACGCTATGTTGAAGGTTTACTCGGTTGTTGTTGCCGCTGGAGTGGCGCTGAGCGTGGCTGCTTGCGGTCCAGAAGGACCGACACGCGCAGACACAGGGCTTGCCGTCGGCGCGATCGCAGGCGGGCTCGTTGGAAATACTGTCGGCAAGGGTACTGGACGTGCGCTTGCAACTGTTGCGGGCGCATTTGTCGGCGGTGTCGTTGGGCACGAAATCGGCCGGTCGCTTGACGAACGTGATCGTAGACTGGCCGAGGAGGCTGAATACGATGCGCTGGAACGTGGACATTCCGGTGTAGCGCGCACATGGCGTAATCCCGATAACGGACGATATGGCGAGGTCGTTCCAAGCCGCCCCTATCGGCGCGGCGATAGCGATTGCCGCGATTATGCCCATACCGTTTATATCGATGGNNTGCGCGGAACAGCTTGCCGTACCCCGGACGGCAGTTGGCGTTCCGTTGCTTGAACATTTGGCCCGGAATGTGTGGTTCTGAACCGCATATCTTGACCGGATCAGTGTTAAGCTTCTGAGATCGCTAATTTAAAGCGTTATTTTTGGTGTTCGGGAGGCGCAACCGCCTCCCGAACTTTTTTTGTGTTAGGGCTCGATCGCCCATAAGTGATTTTCCGGGTAAGGGGAGCGGTCACACATTATTGCAGCGACGATTGGCCCCCAAAAGACTGGCTGCACTTGTCATTGTCCTATTGCCCGCCTATTCCACACAGCGAGAACGATTTGGGATCGGACATGCTTCTTTGGATCGGTTTTGCGGCTCTGACAGCGGGCGTTATTCTATATCTCGCGCGACCATTGGTTCGGGTTTCCGACACTTCGTCGCCGGTGCAGCCTGCTGATGTCGCCGTTTATCGCGATCAGCTGCGCGCTATCGAGGCTGAGCGGGATCAGGGTTTGCTCGATTCGTCGGAAGCCGAGGCCGCACGCACCGAATTGGCCCGACGGTTGTTGCGCGCAGCGGACCAAGCCGATGCATCTGGCGCCAACGCGGAAGGAGCGGCGGGGCATCCCGTAACTCAGGGGAATGATGTTCGATCTAAGACCACGCATGTACGGCCTCTGGTCATTGCGGCAAGTGTGCTGATTCCAGTTTTGTCGATCGGGATTTATCTGTTTGTTGGGTCGCCGACCGTGCCAGGGCTTCCGTTTGCAGATCGCGTTGCACAGGGCAAACAGGAAAGGTCGGTTACCGACTTAATCGGCTTGGTGGAAACGCGTTTGCGCGAGCATCCCGATGACGGACAGGGATGGGAGGTGCTGGCTCCGGTTTATATGAAGCAGGAGCGCTTCGACGATGCGGCGCGTGCTTATGCAAATTCCATTCGTATCAATGGCGAGAACCTTCAGCGGGTGGCAGGGTTCGCGGAAGCCATGGTGCTTGCCAATAATGGGCTGGTCGTGCCGGATGCGCGCAAGGCCTATCAGCGCCTTCTCGCTATTGCACCTGATCGGCCGGAACCGCATTTCTGGCTGGCGTTGGCCAAGGAACAGGACGGAGACGTGCCCGGAGCGATCGCCGATCTGGATGCGATGCTCAAACGTGGGCCAGATGATGCTCCGTGGCGTCCGATGTTGGAGGCCAAGCTGAGCGAACTTCGATCGAGCCTTGCTGGTGGCGGCACTCCGGATCCGTCGGCGCAAAAATCGCCCGACGGTTCAGCGGTAAGCAAGTCGGAAACAGCTGAAACCGCCAAAGTGCCTGCTCGCGACAGGGATAGCGCAACGCAGCCTAGATCTGGCCCGGGGACAGCTGAGATGGCAGCAGTCGAGCAGATGACGCCTCAGGAGCGGAGTGCGTTCATTTCGAAGATGGTTGAAGGTTTGGCTGTGCGACTTGCTGAAAATGGTAAGGATCTGGACGGTTGGAAGCGTTTGGCACGTGCATATAAGGTCATGGGACGCGAGGGTGATGCGGTAAAGGCATTGGCAGATGCACGACGGGCGTTCGAAGGCGATAAGGCTGCGCTGGATGCTCTGGAAGTGTTTGCCAAGGATCTCGGCATAGGTTCTTAGCGAAGGCACGCGGGAAGAGAGCGCAAATTGGGTTTTGTGCGGGCTGCAATAGCAGCGACATCACGAGAAGGACGCGAAACGGAACAATGACTCGCAAACAGCGCCGCGGCACCTTGATCCTGGCAGCCGTTGCCGTCCTTGGGCTGGCAGCAATTCTCACACTATTCGCGCTCAAGGATTCGATCGTTTTCTTCCATACACCTAGCGATATTGCTGAGAAGAAAGTTTCGACGGGACAGAGAATCCGGCTTGGTGGCTTGGTTGCGGAAGGCTCGGTGAAGCGCGGAACTGGCACGCATGTAGAATTCGTAGTGACCGATACGCTGAAGAACGTTCCGGTGATTTTCGAGGGTGTATTGCCTGATCTGTTCCGAGAAGGGCAAGGGGTGGTTGCAGAAGGCGTGCTTGATCAGGGCGGCCACCTGACAGCTGATACAGTTCTTGCCAAGCATGATGAGAACTACATGCCGCCAGAAGTGGCGGATGCATTGAAGGCCAGAGGCGTCAAGC
>JRYC01003981.1_pt1 | contig 18225 bp, 17 predicted proteins | sample 235301 | NCBI WGS metagenome assembly JRYC01 (sample SAMN03074211, study PRJNA261470) | activated sludge metagenome | biome: Common Effluent Treatment Plant; feature: Wastewater; material: Activated sludge; isolation source: activated biomass of a common effluent treatment plant treating...
AGCACGGCCGGCGGCAGGCCAAGGCCGAGCCCGCCGAGGCCCCGGCTTCCGGTCTCTCCCGCGAGGATCTGAAGGCCCTCGACGAGATCCGGGCGATGTACCGCCGCCTGCCGCCGGAGCGGCTGGTGGCGATGTGCAACAGGCCGCCGCGCGGGATGGAGAAGCTGTTCGCCGTCCTCGGCGAGGAGATCGGCATCCGGCCGGGACAGCCGCAGGGACCGTGAGACGGCGGGCCAATAGTCGCGGCGCGCTTTGACGGCGGCCGCGGACTCGACTAGGTTCCGGGCCCTTTTTGCGCTTTTCACGTTCGGGCCCAATCCCATGGCGATCACCCTGGCCACCGCGGCACCCGTGCCGGCGGCGTCGCTGGGCGCGGAGATTCGCGCCACGACGGCGCTCGCCGTGCCGCTGGCGCTGACCCAGCTCGGCCAGATCGCCATCAACACCACCGACGTGCTGTTCCTCGGCCGGCTGGGTGCCCAGTCGCTGGCGGCGGCGACGCTCGCCATCGCCCTGTTCCACGTCATGCTGGTCACCTGCATCGGCGTCGCCATGGCGACCGCACCGCTGGTCGCCCAGGCGCTGGGCGCCCGCCAGCCGCGCCGGGCCCGCCGCGTCGTCCGCCAGGGTCTGTGGGTGACGGCGGCGGTGACGCTGCCGGCGGTGGCGCTGCTGTGGTTCACCGACGAGATCCTGGTCGCCATCGGCCAGGACCCGGCGCTCGCCGCCCGCGCCGAGCAGTTCATGCACGCGCTGTGCTGGGCGCTGCCCTTCGGCGTGGCGTTCATCGTGATGCGCAACTTCGTCACCGCCTTCGAGCGCACCGTGCCGATCATGGTGACCATGGGCCTCGGCGTGCTGGTCAACGCCCTGCTCAACTGGCTGCTGGTGTTCGGCCACTGGGGCTTTCCGCGCCTCGAGATGGTGGGCTCGGGCCTGGCCTCGACCATCGTCAACCTCGCCATGTTCACCGGGCTCGCCACCTACGCCGCCCAGGTCCGCCCGTTCCGCCGCTACGCCGTGCTCAACCGCTTCTGGCGGCCCGACTGGGCTATCTTCCGCGAGATCCTGAAGGTCGGCCTGCCGATCGGCGGCATGCTGCTGATGGAGGTGGGGCTGTTCGCCGGCGCCGCGTTCCTGATGGGCTGGATCGGCGCGGCCCAGGTGGCGGCGCACCAGATCGCCATCCAGATCGCCAGCACCTCGTTCATGGTGCCGCTCGGCGTGTCGATGGCCGCCACCGTCCGCGTCGGCCTCGCCGTCGGCGCCGGCGATCTCGTGGCCGCGAGGCGGGCCGGCTTCGTCGCCTGCGCCATCGGCACCGGCTTCATGGCGTGCTGTGCCCTGCTGTTCTGGCTGGCGCCGCACTTCCTCGCCGGCCTGTTCCTGAGTGCCGAGGATCCGGCGGCACCGCCGGTGCTGGCGCTCGCCGCCACCTTCCTGATGATGGCGGCGGTCTTCCAGCTCGCCGACGGCCTGCAGGTGATCGGCGCCGGCTCGCTGCGCGGCCTCGGCGACACCCGGCTGCCGATGCTGTTCGCCGCCTTCGGCTACTGGGCGGTGGGCTTCCCGGCCTGCATGGCCCTGGGGTTCGGCCTGGGCTGGGGCGGCGTCGGCGTCTGGGCCGGCCTCGCCCTGGCGCTGCTGGTGGTGGCGACCCTCATGGTCGGCCGCTTCCACCGCCTGACACGGCCGGCGGCATGAGGGGTGGCCCGGGCCGTCCCCTCGCGCCGCCGGTCCGCGCCGGCTCAGCCGCCCTTCACCGGGCGCCCAAGCAGGTCGCTGTAGAGCGCCCAGAAGCGGTCGAGGTCGATGCCGAACACCACCTTGGCGTTCTGCACCCCGACCGGCGGGTTCTTGTAGTAGCCGAGCGAGCGGCCGTAGTTCGGCCCGAAGACGACGTCCATGTCGACCGCCATCTCGCGCACGTCGGTGGCGATCGTCGGATCGAGGACATAGGCCGCGGCCAGCGTGTCCCAGACCTCGGCGACGGCCTTGGGATCGCTGTCGAAGCGCCGCTTGTAGGTGGCGGCGAACATGTCGGCGACGGCCGTGCCCGAGCCGCTGATCCTGTCGTAGACCGCCTTGTCGAACTTGGCGGTGTTGGTGACGTCGAGCGGGATGATGACGTGCTCGATCGGCTCGCGCAGCACGATGCGGGCGGCTTCCGGGTCGAACCACCAATTGAACTCGGCCGCCGGCGTGACGTTGCCCGGCACGTCGATCGCCCCGCCCATGTAGACGATCCGCTTCACCATCGGCACGATCTCGGGGTGCATGCGGAAGGCCAGGGCGAGGTTGGTCAGCGGCCCGACCGCCAGGATCGTGACCTCGCCCGGATTGGCCTTGACGGTATCGACGATGAACTGGACGGCGTGGGTCGATTCCGTCTTGGTGCCCTTGGCGAAGCCGTCCGGCGGGGCGACGAGGTCGGCCTGGGCCGGCCGCGGCTTGCGCCAGGCGCCGGCATAGCCCTTGCCGAACAGCTGGGCCTCGAGCTGGTAGGTGTCGACGTCGTGGACCAGCGGGTCGACGGCACCCGCATAGACCTTGACCTTGTCGGCCACGCCCATGCGCTCGGCGGCGCGCAGCGCGTCGGCCACCTCCTGGTCGAGCCACTGGTTGCCGCTGACCACGGTGACGCCCAGCAGGTCGACCTTGCCTTCGGCCATCGCCTGGCTGAGCATGACGAAGGCCTGGCCGTCGTCGCCCATGGTGTTGAAGTCGGTGTCGAAGATGACCTTCTCGGCCGCCTGGGCCGAGGCGCCGCAGGCGATGCCGGCGGCGACGAGCAGTGGCGCCCAAATGCGGGGCATGCTCTCCTCCCTGTTTCGATTGGCCACGAGGCATTCGACCATAAGTGCTCGCGCCCGCGCCGCCAATCACCCAGCCACGCTTCATTGACCCCTGTTGCGCCTGTCATACCATGCGGCCAACCAATGGCTCGGGACGGGGGGCGATGACGACGGGAAAGGCCGGGGCCGCGGCTTGGCAGCGGCATGCGCACAGTGTCGCCGCCCTTCGCGTCATGGCGCGGCGGCGGCTGCCGCGGATGGTGTTCGACTTCGCCGACGGTGCGGCCGAGGACGAGCGCACGCTCCGCCGCAACGAGAGCGCCTTCTCCGACTACGGCTTCCTGCCCGAGCCGCTCGTCGGCACCTCCGTCCGCGACCAGGGGGTGGAGCTGTTCGGTCGCAGGCTGGGCCTGCCGGTCATCATCGGGCCCACCGGCTCGTCCGGCATGTTCTGGCCGCGCGGCGAGCTCGAGACGGCGCGGGCGGCGGCCGCCGCCGGCACGGTCTACGTGATGAGCCACGGCTCCTCGATCAGCATCGAGGATCTCGCCCGCGAGCATGCCGGCCCGCGCTGGTTCCAGGTGTTCATGTATCGCGACCGCGGCCTGACGCAGAGCCTCGCCGAACGGGCGGCCGCCGCCGGCTACGAGGCGCTGGTGCTGACCACCGACAACCAGATCCTCGGCATGCGCGAGCGCGACCTGCGCAACGGCTTCACCATCCCGCCGCGCATCACCCTTCGCACCGCCCTCGACATGAGCCTGCGGCTGCCCTGGATCCTGCGCCAGCGCAGGGCACCGATGGTGACGCTCGCCAACTATGTCAGCGAGCAGCGCAAGGACATCGTCTCGCTGGCGGCCCACATCGCCGGCCTGCTCGACCCGGCCGCCTCCTGGCGCGACGTCGAATGGCTGCGCGGCATCTGGAAGGGCCCGCTGCTGCTCAAGGGCGTGCTGCATCCCGGCGAGGCCCGCCGCGCTGTCGAGGCCGGCGTCGACGGCGTCATCGTCTCCAACCATGGCGGCCGGCAGCTCGATACCGCCATCGCCTCGCTCGACGCCCTGCCGGCGGTGGTCGAGGCCGTGGCCGGCCGGATCCCTGTCCTGATCGACGGCGGCGTCCGGCGCGGCGGCGACGTGGTCAAGGCCCTGGCGCTCGGAGCCACGGCCTGCCTGATCGGCCGGCCGCATCTGTGGGGGGTCGCCGTCGGCGGCGAGGCCGGCGTGGCGCGGGTGCTGGACATCTTCCGCCAGGATATCGACCGCGTCCTGGCGCTGGGCGGCTGGGACGGCGTGGCGGCACTGGGCCCGCACGCCCTGGTCCGCCGGCCAGGGGGCGGCCCATGACCAGGCTGATCAAGCGGCGCAAGCTCTACGAGCAGATCGCCGAGCTGATCCAGGACGAGATCGCCCGCGGCATCATCCGGCCGGGCGAGCAGCTGCCGTCCGAGCGCGACATCATGGCCCGCTACGGCGTCGGCCGGGCGGCGGTGCGCGAGGCGCTGTTCGCGCTCGCCAAGATGGGGCTGATCGTCATCTCCAGCGGCGAGCGCGCCCGCGTCATCGAGCCGTCGCCGCAGGTGCTGGTGCAGGAGCTGTCGGGGGCCGTGCGGCTGTTCCTCGGCAGCGACAGCGGCATCCGCCACATGCAGGAGGCGAGGCAGGTGCTGGAGACCGCCCTCGCCCGCCGCGCCGCCGAGGTGGCGACCGAAGAGGACATCGCCGCCATCGCCCGGGCTTTCGAGGCCAACCGCGACGCCATCGACGCCAAGCAGTTCGAGGAGACCGACGTCGCCTTCCACCGCGCCATCGCCAAGGTCGGCGGCAACCCGATCTTCCCGGCGATCAGCGACGCGGTCGGCGAATGGCTGATCGAGCAGCGGCGCGGCACCGCCCAGGTCCCGCAGGCCTACCGCATCGCGGCCGACTGGCACGCCCGCATCCTGGCGGCGATCGAGGCGCGCGATCCCGCCGCCGCCGCCGAGGCCATGTCGGGCCATCTCGTCATGGTCAACCGCTTCTACTGGCAGACCCGGGCGGCGGCCCAGCAGCAGCGCCAGGACGAGCGCGAGCGGCTGGCGGCCCTGCTCGATCCTACTGGGGAAACAGCCTGAAATAGGGCTCGGCCTCCTCGAGGACGCGGGCGAAGGAGGGACGCGCCATCAACCGGTCGAAATAGGCGGAAAGGTGCCGGTGCCCGGCGAAGGGCTCGACCTTGGCGGCATAGAACAGCGCCGGTGCCGCGGCGCAGTCGACGAGGCCGAACTCCCCGCCCATCCCCCAGGGACCGGCCTCCATCCAGCCGTCGATCATCGCATAGGCCTTGCGCATGGTCCGGCGCGCCTCCTCGACGCCGAAGCCGTCGTGCCGGCCTTCCGGGCGGATCCGGTCGGTGACGATCTTCTGCATCGGCTGGTGGACATAGAGGTCGAGGACCCTATCGCGGAACCGGGTCTCCCTGGCGGCGTCGGGGTCGGCCGGGACGAACCGCACCGGCCCCGGATGGTGCCGGTCCAGATAGTCGATGATGACGGTGGATTCGGCGACCGTGGCGCGGCGCGCCCTGTCGACCAGCACCGGCATCTTGGCCATGGGCCACAGCTTCTCGAAGGCACCCCGTGACGCGGGATCGCCCAGGTCGACGATGCGGGGCTCGAAGGCGATGCCGTTCTCGTAGAGCGGGATCAGCACCTTGTGGCAGAACGAGGCCAGCGGGTGGAAATGGAGCTCCAGCGACATGGGGCGGTTCTTCCCTTCTTCGACCGGACCCGGGACGGACGAGGCCGAGCATGCACCTGCCGACCCACGACCGCTACGCCTACAGCCCGATCACGCGCAGGCGCCCCTATGACTGGCCGGAGGGGCGGCGGCTGGCCTTCTACATCGGGCTCAACCTCGAGCACTTCGCCTTCGGCGAGGGGCTGGGCTCGGAGCTGGTGCCGATCGCCGGCCAGCCCGACGTGCTGAACTATTCATGGCGCGACTACGGCAACCGGGTCGGGGTCTGGCGGCTGATCGAGCTGCTCGACGAGCTGGGCCTGCCCTGCACGGCGCTGATCAACAGCACGATCTATGGCTATGCACCCGAGATCGCGGCGGCGTTCCGGGCCAGGGGCGACGAGATCGCCGCCCACGGCCGCAGCAACAGCGAGCGCCAGGGGGCGCTGGACGAGGAGGCCGAGCGGGCGCTGATCGCCGAGACCACCGAGGTCATCGCCCGTGCCGAGGGCGCCCGGCCGCGCGGCTGGCTGGGGCCGTGGATCTCGCAGAGCCATGCCACGCCCGACCTGCTGCACGAGGCGGGCTACACGTACCTGCTCGACTGGTGCCACGACGACCAGCCGGCGTGGATGCGCACGCGCGGCGGGCGGATCCTGGCCGTTCCCTACCCGCAGGAGCTGAACGACATCCCCTGGATCGTCCGGCGCAGCCTGGATGCCGGCGGCTTCGCCGACATGATCGTCGACCAGTGCGACGAGATGCTCCGCCAGGCCGAGGGCCAGCCGCTGGTGATGGGCCTGGCGCTGCACACCTTCGTCATGGGCCAGCCCTACCGGCTGAAGCATCTCCGCCGGGCGCTGCGGCACGTGATCGAGGCGGGCGGCGGGCGCTTGTGGCCGACGACGGCGGGCGCCATCGCCGACCACGTGCTCGGCCTGCCTGAAGGCACCGTCACCTGAGCGGCAAGTAGATGTCGGTGACCGCCTCGTGCGCAGGCACGTCCGGGAAGAATGCCACGCGGCGGCAGTACAGCGGGAAGTCGCGCAGCTCCCGACCGCTCTGCGGCAGCCATGAGGCGTAGAGGAACATGATGGCGTCGCCGAAGCCGTCCTCCGAGCCGACATGCCGAAGCACGGCACAGGCGCCGCCTGGAATGGTCTTGCGGACGATCCCGGAGCCGGCACCGGGAACATCGCGGTCGATGGCGGCGCAGAGATCGAGCCGGAACTCCTCGGGCGGGGTGGTGGCCGGGTCGTCGTAGAGAATGTTGAAGGTGGCGCTGGTACGCGGGGTCACCCCGTTCGCCTGCCGCCATGCGATGAACCGGCGGATCGTGTCGCCAATCAACGCCGGATCGCCGCGATGCTCGAGCACGGCCACGGGGGTGTCCGGCACCTCGACCAGCTCGACCTGGTCGAGGCGGAAGCTCTGTCTCATGTAGGCCTTCCTGATCTCGTCGACGGGAGCGAAGAGCGCATGCCAGGCCGGCCACGCAGGTCGCCTGCGGAATTCGCTGGGGCTCTGGCCAAGCCGCTGGCGGAAGGCGCGGGCGAAGGCCTCCGGGCTGTCGTAGCCGCTGTCAAGGGCGATCGCGATGATCGGATCGCCGTCACGGAAGGCGAGGCGATAGCCCGCCCGTTTCAGCCGCACGAGCTGGACATATCGATGCGCGGCGATGCCGAGCGCGCCGACGAACTGCCGGTGGAAATGGAACTTCGAGAACGCTGCCACGTCGCTCAGCGCCTCGAGGTCGACGTCGTCGGCCAGATGCAGGTCGATATGTCGGAGCACGCGCCGCAGGCGCTGCTCGTACCGGCTGGTCCTCGACTCTGGCACAGGGTGCTCCGAATGCGATGTGACGATCCTAGCCGTCGGCATGAGCGGATTCCTGACCGCGATTGCGCAAGCCGCTGACCGGTGCCGGTACCTCGGCTATGATCCGCCGATCGCAAGAGGAGCGCCTGGGTGTCGAAGCCGAGATCCGAGACCTGCCGCCGGCTGGTGGCCGAGACGCGGGCGTTCAGCGCCGAGTTCGCGCCGTTCATGGCCAACCATCTGCCGATGATGCTGGTGGCGCTCGACCGGATGGGCGCCACGCCGCAGCGGCTGCAGGACTATTTCGAGTGGTACCGCGACACCAACCGGCTGGGGCCTGTCCCCGAGACCGCCGAGACGATCCACGAGGCGGGTTGGGCCAAGCGGTTCGGCGAGCGCGAGCACGAGGGCGACTATCGCCGCTTCTTCGCGCTCGAGGTCGGCCGGCTGGGAGCGGCCGAGGCGCAGGCGCGCTACCTGCCGCAGCTGATCCCCGGCATCGCCGCCAGCGCCCTCCACGCCATGATGCGCCTCGCCTATGCCGACATGGAGGAGGACGAGCAGGAGGTGGCAACGGCGCTGGGTTACTGGGCCACGACCTTCCTGCCGCTGCGCTTCGCCGGCAAGAGCGAACCCATCACCGACGATCCGGCGATGATCCTGGATCGATTGCGCGACATCGAGGATCTGCGCCACGTCACGCCGCCCGAGCCCGATCTGCTGTGGCGCTGGATGCGCGAGGTGGCGCGCAAGTCGGCCTTCCCACCGGCGGTCGACTGGCTGCGCGACCGTCCCGGGCTGCTCGGCCGCGTCACCGCCGCCTCGCTCGCCTTCTACGCCGCCACCATGACCTTCGAGGCCCTGCACGCGCTCACCGGCTGCCACTGGCTGAAGCTGCTGCGGCCGCACCTGCCGGACGAGGGCCTGACGGTGCGCTACTTCTGGCAGGCGATCTGCGCTGTCTATCCCAAGATCGGCATGCCCGAGCTGCCGCCGCCCGAGGCCATCGACGAGATGCGCCGCCTGCCCTGCCCGGACTGGCCGGAGATCACCGCCGCGGCCTGCGCCTCGAACGACGAGCACGACATCAGCCTCGTGTTCTCCGCCCGCGAGGAGGAAGGCTTCCTGCAGGATCGGCTCTATCGCGTCGTGGCGGCGCGCCGGGTCGCGCTGATCGCATGACGCTGCTGCTGCGCGACGGCCTGCTGCCGGATGGCGGGCGGGCCGACTTGCTGCTGGCGGACGGGAGGATCGCCCGGATCGCCCCGGCCGGCACGGTGCCGCCGGACGGCGCCGAGGTGCGGGATCTCGGCGGCCTGCTGGTGCTGCCGGGCCTGGTCGAGGGCCACATCCACCTCGACAAGACCCTGCTCGGCCTGCCCTGGATGCCGCATGTGCCGGGCGGCTCGGTGCCCGAGCGGATCGAGGCCGAGAAGCGGCTGCGCCGCGACCTCGCCCTGCCGATCGGCGTCCGCGCCGAGGCGCTGCTGGGCAGGTGCCACCGGCACGGCGTCGTGGCGATGCGCTGCCATGTCGACATCGACGACGAGGTCGGCGTCCGCGGCGTCGAGGCGCTGCTGGAGGTCCGCGAGCGCTGGCGCGACCGCATCGACATCCAGCTGGTTGCCTTCCCGCAAAGCGGCATCCTCCGCCAACGGCGTACCGCCGAGCTGATGGAGGAGGCGCTGCGGCTGGGTGTCGAGGTGGTCGGCGGCCTCGATCCCGCCGGCTACGACGGCGACGTCGAGGGCCATCTCGACGTCGTGTTCGGGCTCGCCGAGCGCTACGGCCGGATGATCGACATCCACCTGCACGACTTCGCCGAGCTGGGCGCCTTCGAGCTGCGCCGCATTGCCGAGCGCTCGGCGGCAGCGGGATTGCAGGGCCGGGTGGCGGTGAGCCACGCCTTCGCCCTGGGCGGCCTCGATCCCGCCACCTTCGACCGAACCGCCGAGGCGCTGGCGCGCGGCGGAGTTGCCATCATGACCGCCGTGCCCGGCCCGGTGCCGATGCCCCCCGTCGAGCCGCTGACGGCAGCGGGCGTCATCGTCTTCGCCGGCTCCGACAACATCCGCGACGCCTGGTTCCCCCTCGGCAACGGCGACCCGCTCGACCGGGCACGGCTGGTGGCGTGGCGGCAGGGCTTCGGCACGAACGAGCAGCTCGAGCTGGCCTTTGCCATGGTGACGGAGAAGGCGGCCAGCGTGCTGGGCTTGGCAGCCTGGGGTGTGCGTGAGGGCGCGTCGGCCAACCTGCTGACCCTCGATGCCGCACACATGGCCGAAGCCGTGGCCGAATGCCCGGAGCGCAGAGTGGTCGCCCGGGCAAGCGTTCGCCGATGATCTCACCGAGGGCGGTGCGAGACGCCGCCCTCGGCGCGGGACTCACATCTTCTTCATCGCGTCCCACACCGCGTGGCTCCACGCCCCCTCCGGCGCCTTGGTGATCACCGGGTCGGAGCCGCCGCCCAGCAGCACCTTGACGGTGCGCTCGTAGTCGGCGGGGTCGAGCCAGCCGGTGCCTTGCGGGTTGCCTTCGACCAGCTTGTTGATCTCGCCCATCATCCGCTTCTGGTGCAGCTCGGTCTGCGCACCGGTGGCGTCGTTGTCGAGCACGATCATCGCCGCCTCGTCGGAATGCTGCCCGGCATAGTCCCAGCCCTTGATCGAGGCCTTCAGGAACCGCGCCAGCTTGTCGACCATCGCCTGGTCCTTCAGCACGTCCTCCTTGACGTAGAGGCCGTCCTCCAGCGTGGCGACACCCTGGTCCTCGTACTTGAAGACGACGAGATCCTCCGGCTTCAGGCCAGCGTCGATGACCTGCCAGTACTCGTTGTAGGTCATGGTCGAGATGCAGTCGGCCTGCTTCTGCAGCAGAGGATCGACGTTGAAGCCCTGCTTCAGCACCGTCACCCCGTCGGGACCGCCGTTGGTCGGGATGCCGAGATGCGCCATCCAGCTCAGGAAGGGGTACTCGTTGCCGTAGAACCAGACGCCCAGCGTGCGGCCCTTGAAGTCGGTCTTCGGGTCGACGATGCCGGTGTCCTTGCGGCAGGTCAGCATCATGCCCGACTTCTTGAAGACCTGGGCGATGTTGACCAGCGGCACGCCCTTCTCGCGGCTGGCCAGCGCCGAGGGCATCCAGTCGATGATGACGTCGGCACCGCCGCCGGCGATCACCTGCGGCGGGGCGATGTCGGGCCCGCCCGGCTTGATGTCGACGTCGAGCCCGACCTCCTCGTAGAAGCCCTTGTCCTTGGCGACGTAGTAGCCGCCGAACTGGGCCTGGGTGACCCACTTCAATTGCAGCGTCAGCTTGTCCGCCGCGTCGGCCGTGCCGATGCCTGCCGCGAGCATCGCTGCCGTCAGAAGGGCTGTCTTGCGCATGTCGTTGGCTGCTCCCCGAGCCGGGCGACCGTCGTCCGGCCTTGGTTCCTGTTCAAGCACAGCCCCGGCCGCGAGTCAGCGTCGGCAAGGCGGCTTGCCTCGCGGCTCCGGCGCTGCCATGCCCGTGGCGCGATCCGGCCATCGGGAGAAGGGACGCTTGCCAGCCGCATCCGCCATCGCCGCCGAGCGGGCGAAATCGCCGCCCAAGCTGTCGCTGGCGCAGCGCGTGCAGCGCATCATCGACGGCGTCGACCAGGCCCGCTGGCAGCAGCTGCGCGAGCGCTGGCTGGAGGGCGGCGACTACACCTATCGCGACCACTACCCGAAATATTTCGACCTCGCCCGCTGGCTGCCGGGGGCGGTCAAGGCGGCGGGACAGGCGGGGCTGATCGATGCGGCACCGCGGCGGGTGCTGGACATCGGCTGCGGCGCCGGGCTGTTCGGCCGGGTCTGCCGGGATCTCGGCCACGAGCATGTCGGCCTCGACATCGGCAACCCGATGTTCCGCGACATGTGCGCCGCGCTCGGCGTCACCGATCTGGTGCATCCGGTGGTGCGGCAGGAGAAGCTGCCGGCCGATCTCCGGAGCTTCGACGCCATCGTCGCCCTGGCGGCCACCTTCTACTGGAACGAGATCGTCGACAACGCCAAGATCGAGGCGAACTGGCAGCTCGCCGACTGGCTGTTCTTCCTCGCCGACCTGCGCGGCCGGCTGAACGAAGGCGGCCTGTTCCTGATCAAGCTCAACGCGATGGAGGACATCCCGGGCGAGGTGATGCGGCTGTTCGAGCCGGCCGAGCAGCTGGCCTACAACATCTTCCGGTTCCGCCGGGAGCGGCTGCCGGGCTGATCAGCCGTTCATCAGCACCAGGAAGCGGGTGGTGAAGTTCCTGGACTTGCTCCTGGGGGCATCGAGCAGCTCGCGCACGGCGTAGCGCCCGCGTCCCCAGCGCAGGACCAGATAGGGCAGGACGAACAGGTCGGCGCCGAACGGGTCCAGCTCGGAGGCGCCCTCCGGCCCGTGCCGCGTCGAATGCTCCAGGATGCAGAGGCCGCCGGGCTTCAGGCAGCGCATCCAGCTGCCGAGCGCCTTCTCCGGGTCGTGGGCGTGGTCGAACGAGTTGCTGTAGACGAAGTCGGCGGCTCCCAGCCATTCGTCCTTCGCCTCGTGGAAGTCCCACTGGATGGTGTCGGGGAACTGGGTGGCCGTATCGGAGATCTCGGTGCCGAGCACCGGGCAGCCCAGCTCCTCGCCGAACCATTGCTGCTCGAGCCCGCGCCGCGTGCCGTGGCAGAGGCCGAAGGTGGGCACAGGCATGCGCTCGCGGATGAGGGCGGCCAGGAAGACGATGTTCTCGCGCTGCACCCACACCGTCTCGATCTTGCGGCGGTTGCCCTCGGTCTGCACCCGGCGGTAGCGGGCGTAGTCGAACTCGCCGCTGGCGTCCTTGTACTGGTGCAGGACGTAGAGGGCACTGTCGGGCGCCTCGGCCGGCGCCAGCCGGTAGCCGAGCCGCTGGGCGGCGCGCGACAGCAGATCAACGGCGAAACCCATCGGCGGCAGATCCCTTCCGGCCCGGCGCCGAGCCTTAGTGGCTGGACGCGGCGGTTTCAATCCGGGGTCGGACCGGCGGAGCGAGTCCGCAACCCTTCAGCACGACCTTGACGATGGTGTCGGCCGCCGCCTCGAAGTCGGCTCGGGCCTGTCGCCGCTTGCCGGTGACGATGCGGATCTGGGCGTCGAAATCGGCATAGGTCTGGGTGGCGGCCCAGATCAGGAACAGCAGGTGCAGCGGATCGACCGGGTCCATCCGGCCCTCAGCGATCCAGCGCCGCATCACCGCCGCCTGCCGCTCGACCCAGGGCCGCAGCTCGCCCGACAGGAAGCCGCGGATGACGGGAGCGCCGCGCAGCATCTCGCCGGCGAAGACCCGCGATGCCAGCGGATGCTCGCGCGAGTGCCGGACCTTGGCGCGGATGTAGGCCTCCAGCACCTCGGCCGGATCGTCGCCGGCGGTGCCGGGATCGAACGCCTGCAGCCAGAGCTTCAGGATGCGGTCGAGCACCGCGCGGTAGATCGCCTCCTTGGTGCCGAAGTAGTAGTGCAGGTTGGCCTTGGGCAGGCCGGCCCTGGCGGCGATCGCCGCCGTGCTGGCGCCGGCGAAGCCGGCCTCGGCGAACTCGGCCTCGGCGGCATCGAGCAGCAGGGCCTCGTTGGCCCGGCGGATCCGCCCCGGCCCCGCGCCGGCCGCACCCGTGTCAGTCGGTCCCCGCCCCATCAGGCCCCGGTTGGAATCGTTTTGAACTTGACCGGCCGGTCAGAAGCTATCTAGCCTGCATGCCAAGTGCAAGCATCCTCGGCCGGGCCGGCGGGAAGCTCGGCCGCACGAGAGGTGGCGTCCATGGCATCCGTTCCGGCCATCGCCACGGGCCTGCTCCGGCCCGAGGACTACGAGGCCAATTTCGACGACCTGAATCCGCCGCTCGCCCGCAAGCAGGCGCTGGTCGAATCCAGCCGCTGCTATTTCTGCTACGACGCGCCCTGCATCGAGGCCTGCCCGACCGGCATCGACATACCGAGCTTCATCCGCGGCATCCTGACCGACAACGTCAGGGGTGCCGCCATGGAAATCCTCTCGGCCAACATCATGGGCGGCGCCTGCGCCCGGGTGTGCCCGACCGAGATCCTCTGCGAGGCGGCGTGCGTGCGCGAGGCCCAGGAGGGCAAGCCGGTCAAGATCGGCCTGCTGCAGCGCTACGCCACCGACTGGCTGATGGAGCGCGGGCTGCAGCCCTTCACGCGCGCACCCGCCACCGGCAAGCGCGTCGCGGTGGTGGGCGCCGGGCCTGCCGGCCTGTCCTGCGCCCACGGCCTGGCACGGCTGGGCCACGAGGTCGTGGTACTGGAGCGGCGGGGCAAGGGCGGCGGCCTCAACGAGTACGGCATCGCCGCCTACAAGGTGGCGCACGGCTTCGCGCAAAAGGAGGTCGACTTCATCCTGGGGGTCGGCGGCATCGAGCTGCGCACCGGCACGGCACTCGGCCGCGACGTGCATCTCGAGGATCTCAGGCGCGACTACGACGCGGTCTATCTCGCCATCGGCCTCGACGGCGTGAACGCGCTGGGCGTGCCGGGCGAGGATCTGGAGGGCGTCGTCGACGCCGTCGAATACATCGAGGCGCTGCGGCAGGCGGCGGACAAGGCGGCGCTGCCGGTGGGGCGCGACGTGGTGGTGATCGGCGGCGGCAACACCGCCATCGACATCGCGGTGCAGAGCCGGCGGCTGGGCGCTGAGAACGTCACCATCGCCTATCGCCGCGGTCCGGAAGACATGAGCGCCACCGGCCACGAGCAGGAGATCGCCCAGCTCAACGGCGTCAAGATCAAGCACTGGGTGCGGCCGGCGCGGCTGATCGGCGAGGATCTGCAGGTCGAGGCGATCGAGCTCGAGTACACCAGGCCCGACAGCCGGGGCGGGGTGGCCGGCACCGGCGAGACCTTCAGGCTGAAGGCCGACATGGTGTTCAAGGCCATCGGCCAGAAGCTGGACGCCGCCGACCTCAACGGCTCGGCCGAGCAGGTGACGCTCAAGGGCGGCAAGATCGCCATCGGCGAGGGCTGTGCCACCTCGCTCGCCGGCGTGTTCGCCGGCGGCGACGCCTCGGGGCATGGCCGCGAGGATCTCACCGTCGTCGCCGTCCAGGACGGCAAGGTCGCCGCCCAGGCGATCCACCGCTACCTGATGGGCTGAGGGAGAATCAGATGGCCGACCTCCGCTGCGAGATCGCCGGCGTCAAGTCGCCCAACCCGTTCTGGCTGGCCTCGGCACCGCCCACCGACAAGGAATACAACGTCGTGCGCGCCTTCCAGCAGGGCTGGGGCGGCGTGGTGTGGAAGACGCTGGGCGAGGACCCGCCGGTGGTCAACGTCAGCTCGCGCTATGGCGCCGTCCATTATCGCGGCCAGAAGATCCACGGCTTCAACAATATCGAGCTGATCACCGACCGGCCGCTGGAGGTGAACCTCCAGGAGATCAAGCGGGTCAAGAAGGACTGGCCCGACCGGGCGATGGTCGTGTCGCTGATGGTGCCCTGCACCGAGGAGAGCTGGAAGAGCATCCTGGCGCGTGTCGAGTGGACCGAGTGCGACGCCGTCGAGCTCAACTTCGGCTGCCCGCACGGCATGTCGGAGCGCGGCATGGGCTCGGCGGTGGGCCAGGTGCCAGAATACATCGAGATGGTGGCGCGCTGGTGCAAGCAGCACACGCGCATGCCGGTGTTCGTCAAGCTGACGCCCAACGTCACCAACATCCTGGCGCCCGCACGGGCGGCGGTGAAGGGCGGGGCGGATGCCGTATCGCTGATCAACACCATCAACAGCATCACCGCCGTCGACCTCGACCTGATGGCGCCGGAGCCGATCGTCCACGGCAAGGGTGCTCATGGCGGCTATTGCGGGCCGGCGGTGAAGCCGATCGCGCTCTGCATGGTGGCGGAGATCGCCCGCGACCCCGAGTGCCGCAACATCCCGATCTCCGGCATCGGCGGCATCGAGACCTGGCGGGACGCCGCCGAGTTCATGGCGCTGGGCGCCGGCTCGGCCCAGGTCTGCACCGCGGCGATGCACTACGGCTTCAAGATCGTCAAGGACATGATCTCGGGCCTCGAGACCTGGATGGACGAGAAGGGCTATCGCACCCTCGACGACTTCAGGGGGCTTGCCGTCCGCAACTACACGGACTGGAGCAAGCTCGACATGAACTACAAGATCGTCGCCGACATCGACCAGGATCTCTGCATCAAGTGCGGCTTGTGCCACATCGCCTGCGAGGACACCTCGCATCAGTCGATCGCGGCGCGAAAGGCCAATGGCCAGCGGCGCTACGAGGTGATCGAGGAGGAATGCGTCGGCTGCAACCTGTGCATGCATGTCTGCCCGGTGGAGGGCTGCATCACCATGCGCGAGATCGACCGCGGCCTGCCCTACGTCACCTGGGGCGAGGATCCGCGGAACCCGCAGAATATGTCGCAGGCGGCGGAGTAGTGCGCCGATACGAAATCGCTTGGTGCTGGAAGGAACCGGCGCTTCACTCGCCGCGTTCAACCCATGCGAGATGAGCCTCGCACAGAGCTTCGGCGCCGCCCGACGGGTTCGGGCGGCGTCTTTTCTTTTCGGCCATCTATGGTGAGGACTCGGCCTGGGCCTCGACGCTCAGCACCGTCAGCCTGTGCCGCTCGCCGTCGCGCTTGGCCCACATGATCGACTGGCCCTCCCGCAGCCCGATCAGCGCGGCGCCGACGGGCGTGAGGATCGAGATCCTGCCCTTGGCGATGTCGGCGTCGCCCGGGAACACCAGGGTCACGGCCCGCTCCTGGCCGTCGTCGGCGCGAAAGCGCAGGGTCGAGCCCATCTGCACCACGTTGTCGGGCACGCTGTCTGTCGCCGCGATCTCGGCGCGGTCCATCTCCGACAGCAGCTCGTCCGCCACCTCCGGCATCCGGTTCTGGACCGCCATGGCGAGATCGGTCAGACGCCGGTAGTCGGCCTCGCTGACGACAATCCGGGGCTTCAGCCCCCCATCGACACTTTCACGCATGATCTCGATCCCGAATAGTTGTGGCCCGAGTCGTTGTGGCCGCGGCACCGCGCGGACCGGACAGGGCCGTCGTTGGTCGAAGACGATGGAAGTGCCCGTCAACGCCGCCGCGGCCTCGCGGGATCCGCAAAGCGGTCGGCACGATGCATGATCCCCCAGGCTCGGGGGCACGTGCCGAGCTGGGGGCTAAGCCTCCGCGATCGGATGGTTCCGATCGAAGGACGGGAATGGGTCAGGAGCGAGCAGCATGTTTCCCAGCCTGCCGATCCGGCGGGCTTTGTCAAGCCGACGGCATTGCCGGTTCTCGGCCGGCATGGCGGATGTCCATGTTGATGTCCTCGGCATGGACATTACCGCGTCGCCTGCATCAGCGCCGCCGCATCCAGCCTGCCGTCGTGGAGCGCCGTCGCCACCAGCACGCCGGCGCAGCCGATGCGGCGCAGCTCCAGGAGGTCGTCCGGGCCGCGGACACCGCCGGCGGCCCAGATCCGTCGCCCCGAGGCCCGGGCCAGCATGTCGGCCAGCGCTTCCAGGTCCGGCCCGAGGCCGGAGCCGACGCGGGAGAGGGTCATCACGATCAGGTCCTCCGGCCACAGCTCCGGCCGGTCGAACAGTCCCGCCGGGTCCAGGCGCTCGGCCCCGCGCCTGTCGAGCGACAGGATCGCCCGGCCGGGTTCCGCCAGCAGCGCCGCATCCTGCTGGCTCTCGCTGCCGATCACCGCCCGGGCGCCGCTGCACTCCACCGCCGCCAGCGACGGCGCGTCGGCCACGCCGGCATCGACCCAGAGCTCCCGTCCGGGAAATCGCGCCGCCAGGCCGGCGACGGTCTCACCGTGGCCGCCGCGCTTTGCGATGGCGTCGAGATCGGCGATGTAGAGCCGGCGGAAGGGATGCAGGGCCATGAGGCCAGCCACCACCTCCGCCGGTTCCGCGCCGTCGCAGAGCCGGGAGCCGGCGAGCGGCCGATAGCGCTCGCGCTCGCCGGCCCGTGCGTGCACGACGACGCCGCCCATGAGGTCGATGACGGGGATGATCTCGAAGGCGCCCATGCCACAGCTCCCGATGTCCTGTTCCGGCCGAGGCGAGGTGCTGGGCCTCGACGTCGGCGGCGCCCACCTCAAGGTGGCGTTCGCCCGCGACGGCCGCATCCTCGCCGCCCGCCAGGCGCCCTGCCGGCTGTGGGAGGGGCTGGACCGGCTGGGCCCGGCGTTCGACGCCGCCCTCGCCGGCCTGCCGCCGCCCGGCCGGGTGGCGCTTACCATGACCGGCGAGCTGGCGGATCTGTTTGTCGACCGTGCCACCGGGGTGGCGGCACTGACCGAGGCGGCGGCGGCGCGGTTCCCCGGCGTTCCGCTGCTCGTCTGGGCCGGGCGCGAGGGATTCCTGCCGCCCGAGCCGGCGGCGAAGCGCAGTGCCGCCGCCGTGGCCTCCGCCAACTGGCTGGCGACCGCCAGCCTCGCCGCCGCCCGTGCCGGCAACGGCCTGGTCGTCGACATCGGCAGCACCACCACCGACATCCTGCCGCTGGTCGCCGGCGTCGTCCGTTTCGCCGGCTACAGCGACGCCGAGCGGCTGGCCAAGGGCGAGCTGGTCTATCAGGGCCTCACCCGTACTCCGGCGATGGCGATGGTCGACAGGGCACCGCTGGCCGGTGCCTGGGTGCCGCTGATGAACGAGTATTTCGCCACCGCCGCCGACGTCTGGCGCCTGCTCGGCCGGCTGGACGAGGCCCACGACCAGCATCCCGCCGCCGACAACGGCCCCAAGACCGCGCTGGCCTGCGCCCGCCGGCTGGCGCGGATGGTGGGCGCCGATCTCGGGCCCGCCGGTGCCGAGGGCTGGCGGGGGCTGGCCGAGTGGCTGGGCGGCTGCCAGCTCAGGCGGATCGAGGACGCGATGCGGCTGGTGCTGT
>JRYC01002740.1_pt1 | contig 17950 bp, 14 predicted proteins | sample 235301 | NCBI WGS metagenome assembly JRYC01 (sample SAMN03074211, study PRJNA261470) | activated sludge metagenome | biome: Common Effluent Treatment Plant; feature: Wastewater; material: Activated sludge; isolation source: activated biomass of a common effluent treatment plant treating...
CAGGAGGCGCGCGCACATCATCGGCACAAGCGTGAGCGAAACGAATGCGGAAATCACGATTGTTACAGCAAGCGTAATCGCGAACTCGCGAAACAGCCGGCCAACGACATCGCCCATGAAAAGCAATGGGATGAGAACAGCGATGAGAGACACCGTCAGAGATATAACGGTAAAGCCGATCTGCTTGGATCCCTTCAACGCGGCCGTGAGTGGCGTTTCGCCTTTTTCGATGTAGCGTGAGATGTTTTCAATGACGACAATCGCATCATCAACGACAAACCCCGTCGCGATCGTCAGTGCCATCAGCGACAGATTGTCGAGACTGAACCCCCATAAATACATCACCCCGAAGGTTCCCACGATGGAGAGCGGTACCGACAGTGCCGGGATGATGGTTGCCGGAATGCTTCGCAGAAATAGGAAGATCACGAGAACAACCAACGCGACGGCCAATACGAATTCGAACTTGGCGTCTCCGACCGATGCACGGATCGTCGTCGTTCTATCGCTCAGAACCGAAAGTTCGACATCAGCTGGCAAGCCAGCGCGAAGGCTCGGCAATAAGGCCGTTATGCCGTCAACCACGCTGATGACATTTGCGCCGGGCTGTTTCTGAATGTTGAGGATAATGGCAGGCGTCGTGTTTGCCCACGCGGCGAGGTCTGTGTTTTCCGGTCCATCGACGACGGTTGCGACATCAGACAGGCGGACAGGCGCGCCATTTCTGTATGCGACGACGGTATTTCCAAATGCTGCCGCGCTCGTAAGCTGATCGTTGGCATTGATCGTCAGCGCGCGCGTCGGACCATCGAAATTGCCTTTCGGCACATTGACGTTTGCGTTTCCAATTGTGGTGCGCAGATCATCAATACTAAGCCCATATCCCGAAAGTGCCGGCAGGTTCACTTGAATGCGCACAGCAGGGCGGTGCCCGCCGCTCAAACTGACAAGACCGACGTCCGGCAGTTGCGCGATTTTCTGGCCGAGCCGCGTTTCGGCTATATCCTGCACCTTGATGAGTGGCATCGTTTTCGAAGTAAGCGCCAGCGTCAACACGGGAGCATCAGCCGGGTTGACTTTGGCATAGATCGGCGGTGCAGGAAGATCCGATGGAAGCAAGTTGTTGGCAGCATTGATTGCCGCTTGAACTTCCTGTTCGGCCACATCGAGGCTGAGATACAACCCAAACTGTAGCGTGATGATCGATGCGCCAGCCGAACTCGTAGAGATCATTTGGTTGAGCCCCGGCATCTGTCCGAGCTGCCGCTCCAATGGCGCCGTCACAGACGTGGTCATGACCTCCGGGCTTGCGCCGGGGTAGAACGTTTGCACTTGGATTGTCGGGTAGTCGACTTGCGGCAGTGCCGATACAGGCAATTGAAGGTAGGCCAGCACGCCAGACAGCATGATAGCCAACATCAAGAGCGTTGTGGCGACCGGGCGGTAAATGAATAAACTGGATGGGTTCATGGTGATGCCCGTCAACCCCAGCTGCCACTAATTCTTGTCGCGTGGTCGTTGCCGTGGTTCCGCCGATCCTGCATCACCACTCGCACTGCCTGTGCCTGATCCAGTCGAACCAGGTGTCTTGATTTTAGCACCGTCCCGCAAACGATCGACGCCGTCGACCACAATCGTGTCGCCGGCCGTAAGCCCTTCCAGGATGACGACACGCTCACCATCCGCTGGGCCAACTTTGACCGGGCGGACGGAAACTGTGTGATTGGGATTGACGAGATAGACGAAAGCTCCGGGCGTACCAATTTGCACAGCAGCCGCTGGTGCAACCACCACATCACGTAGCGTCTCCACGATCAGTCTCGCGTTAACGAACTGGTTGGGGAATAGCGTCTCGTCTTCATTTGCGAATTCAGCCCGCAACTTGATTGTTCCGGTCGAGGTATCAATCTGATTGTCGATCGTGGATAGCTTGCCGGTAGCCAAAAGCTGCGTGTTGTTCCGGTTGTAGGCTTCTACTTGCAGCGTTGCGCCTGACCGGTACTGTTTGATGAATTGGGGAATGGTATCCTGCGCTAATGCGAATACGACCGATATCGGCTTGGTTTGCGCGATGACCAGAAGACCCGTTGCATCCCCCGCTTGCACATAGTTGCCAGGATCGACCAGCCGAAGTCCCACGCGGCCGTCTATAGGTGAAACGATACGACAATAGTTCACATTGAGTATTGCGTTTTCGATTGCGGCCTTGTCCGATCGCACCGTCGCTTCGTTCTGCTTCACGAGTGCCCGCTGCGCATCGACTTGCTGGCGCGCGATTGAATCTTCCCGCATCAGCTTTTCGTAACGCGCAAGATCAACCTTGGAAACCGCGAGAGCGGCTTCATCGCGCGCCAACTGCCCTTGAGCTTGTTCGAGAGCCGCCTGATAGGGACGTGGATCGATCTGCGCGAGGAAGTCGCCCTTTTTGACAGCTTGACCTTCTTTGTAGCCGACATCGAGCAGCTTGCCGCTGATCTGCGTTTTGACTGTAACCGTCGACAGCGCCGTCACCGTGCCCAGGGCATCGAGGCTGACCGGCATATCGCCGCGCGTTGTCTGCGCGATTCCGACGACCGTTGCAGTGTCTGGGCGATGCAGTGTTCTGGTTTCAGGCGGAGCGCGATTATACCACCACCAACCAAGCCCAAGTGCTACCGCGGCCCAAATGAGTATCCAAACGAACGTGCCGAGCCGTCGTCGACGCGCTTTGGCCGGCGAGGCTAATACCTCGACCGGTTCTCCAACCACTTCTCCCTGGATAGGTTCATTCATCTCGGATAGCCATCTTCGGTCGTTATGCGCCTAACGAACTGGAAGTTCACTATCCGTCTCGAAACACACTTTACTACGCTCCGTAGAGTAAGCCTGCCCCCGGTACCAGCCCCTTCAGAGCCAGTATTTGACGCCCCATTCCGGTCTGTCGCTGGTCAGGGGCGACAACCATTTCGCCTATGCAGCTAACAACTCCTAGCCGATAGCGCTGAGGAGAGCCAGCCGGGCTTGTCAATCTCAGACCAGCGCAAACCCTGCCACATCTAATTGGTTAATACCCACTGCGCCGAACTCGTGTCCAGTTCCCTCTTTCATGGTCCGATCCTCGATCATCGCATCACGGGTACCGCAATTCATTAACGCCAGCAACAAGCTAGAATCCGAAGGGCTGAGATGGAAGCAACTATGCATTGAAGCCCTGATCGCTCTCTAGACCGGAAGCCTACCGTTGAGGCCGCAAACGAAGTTGGCTGCTATTGCTACGTATTTCCTAACGAGACACAAACTTTGGAAGAAAAAGCAATCATTACCAATATTGCACCTAGCCGCTAGCCTGTTGCAGCGCGTTCGCGCAGCAGTGTCTCATACAACGCCAAGGTTAGGCTCGCTTGCCTCTCGATTGAGAATTTTAGTTCGGCATTCTGGTGTGCCGCTCGCCCCAATCTCTTTCTCAATGCGGGATCATGAAGGAATTCAGTTATCGCTGCCGCAAGGGCTTCGGGATTTCGTGCCTGCACCAGAAAGCCCGTGACGCCATGTTCCACAATCTCACTTGTGCCGCCGACGTTGCTCGCAATAGCGGGGCATCCCACCGCTGCTGCTTCAAGTAAGACTGTAGGTAGTGCCTCAGACTCCGAAGGAAGAATTATCGCGTCGGATGCACGCATAAGGAGCAAGACGTCATGGCGTTCGCCAAGAAAGGCAACTGATGTTCCCAAATCCGCAGCCTGGCGTTCAAACTCCGGTCGCAAACTGCCGTCCCCGACGAAATGCAGTATGGCATGAGGTGTTACCCTTAGTACGCGGCGGAATGCGTCGAGCAGCGTTGCGTGCCCCTTTCCCGCGCGGAACACCGCGACCATTGTGATGATCGGCACATGTTCTGGCCATGCAAGTTCAGCTCGAGCAAGGCGTCGACCATTTTCGGAGTATCCCTCGATGGAAACGCCGTTATGGATCGTTACAACTTTATGTGTGGGAAACGCATACTCAGCACAAAAGTCATTTCGCAGAGCCTCGGCAACTAGAATGGCTCTATCAAACGCGGCCTTTGCGGACTTCTTAAGCAAACTAAGCCTTGCACGGTCCCACAGCACATCGCTGGTATCTCCAGCGACATGCCGTGTCATAACCGCCGGCACGCCGTGGACGCGCTTTGCGACTAGCGTGAGGACGTTGGCGTATGGGTCCTCTACATGAATTACGTCTGGCTTGAACTGGGCAACAAGTGCGAGAAACCGACGAAAGCCTCTTGGGTCGTAAATGCGACGAACATTAAGCGTCGTGTGGTCGCTATCGCTCAAACCAACAGAAAGACCCGCGCCGTCGTCCAAAGCGACAGGTCGCAATGTGCATAAGTGGACGACATGGCCTAGCTTGGAAAGCGCGCGCATCAGTTGCACGGTATTGCGCTCAGCTCCCCCCATAAATAGTCCGTCCAGCACAAATAGAATTCGCATAGATTGAGTTATAAAGCCTCTATCGAACTGAAGTAACTACGAGTGTACCTTAGCCTATTAAGGTGCTGCGGAATGGCACCAGGAGTTCTCAAGCCTCCTCTTGTGTATCAGCGTTCCAAGAAATTGCGCGGTTCCTGTCGTCTCAGCGTTGCATCTTGAGCACGAAATCGCCGTTGATACGAATTGAGCGAGAACATCGATCCGCCAACCGGTTCTCAACACCTCCAAAAGCGCAATGCTCAGTAAGCCGCCGACTGGATTTATTCAACTACATAATCAAAAGTCCCTTAGCAGCCCGGGAACTTTGAGCGTTATGGCTCGATAGTTGCTAAGACGTTGCTGAGATCAAGAATATCTGAGATTGGGAGGCGCGCTAAAGCGGCAATCCTTATAGGCCTATTACGGTTGTCCAAATCAGGTGGGGCTAGTAACCTTAACCGTCCCAAACTTTTTCAAGCTTCACCAAAGTCGTGATTTCTAGATGTAGACAGAAAAAGTCCACATCTGAAAAGAATTGCGTACACTACGCCGCTGATAGACAAAAAAGAAAACCACTGGATGAAAGCTGTATCCATGATTAGAAATTCGCTTGTCGCGAATTTGGCGCAATCGGCCATAGTGGTACTACTTATGGCGTGCTTAAGTTCAGCGCAAGTCTTGGCAGAGACTTTAACGTCGCCGCCAAAGGTCGGCTATAATCTGTCACCAATAGCTACTGAAAAGGAGTCTCTTGGCATCTCTGAAAGGAATGACAAGGACGTTCCGCAGGAATTGCAGCCTTTCGAACGAAATATCGCTGAACCAAAAGCAGAATTCAGCGAGCCCTATGTCATCGCCAGCGGCGATTCCATAGTTGCCAAATTCTATAAGAATAAGGACATTTCTGGGGAATATCTCATCCGATCCGACGGCACGATTTCTGTTCCTCCTCTTGGCACAATTCGGCTCGCAGGTAAAACCGTGTCCCAGGCCGAAATAGCGCTTTCTGCAGCATTATCTGCGCTGACAGGTCGACGTTCATTTGTCAGTGTCGAAGTTTCGAAGTACCGGCCCATTTACGTTGTTGGGTTGGTAGAGCACGCGGGCTCATTTGCGTGGACACCGGATCTCTCTGTGTTGCAGGCCGTCAGTCTCGCAGGCGGCTTCCCACGTGTGCGCGATGACGTTGCTGCCGACGCCGAACGCGAGGAGGGACAGTTGTCCGAGGCAGCCGAAATGTTGGCGCGCGCCCTTATGCGCAGGATCCGGCTAACGGCTGAAGTGGATCGCAACAACAAGCTGGAGCCTGAAAAAGGAATTTCTGAATTGGTGCCGGGGCCGAAAGCAGATGAAATTCTTTCGAGCGAGCAACGGCTTCTTGCGCGCAATTTGAGTGTACGCGCCTCACGGAAAGAGAATCTGAGTCGGATGCTCAGCCTTGCAGAGGAAGAGGTATCCGCATTGAGCCAGCGATTGGAGGCGGTCAAATCTGGGATTGCAATTAAGACGGAAATGGCAACCAAATTGAAAAGCCTGCTGACCAAGGGCAATACGACGATGAATAATGTCTCGTCGGCCGAAAGCGAAGTAGCACGACTCGAGAGCGAGCATGGTCAACTTCTTGCAGAACTGGCCCAAGCAAAGCAGCGTCTGAATACCTCAAAATTTGATCTGGATCGGAATGACGCAGAGCTTTACCAGGAACTGGAGCGATTAATTGCCGACTCAGATCGTGATATTGCCAAGTACACAATGGGAATGCAGACATCGAAAAAGGTGCTGCGCCGATATGGCGTCATCGGTTGCCCTCGCGGCGTTGGAAAAAGCGAACCGTTGGTTGGCTTTCAAATAGTCCGTCAAAAGTCTGGTAGCACTGAAACACTTGACGTAAATGATAGAGCCCGCGTTTTGCCCGGAGATACAATCCGAGTTCGCCAGCTCAGCGACAAGTGCGCCGGTTGATCAATAAATCGCAGAGCCAACTCATAATATTCGAGATGCGCCGGCGACTTTCGCGGCAAACCGCGGCAAGTCATCTTTGAGTGTGATGCACGACCTACGTATAGCGAACGGCCTCGCGGACATTTCAGACTGAAATGTTAGCCCCCCTTCAACGCGGAGGCCCATCTTGTAGTTTGCTTCAGCAAGTAATCTCTCATGCTGATCGGTGAAGAGCCCGTTTGGATAGGCAAAGGCAGAGATCGTTCTGCCTGTCTGGCGTTCAAGGACGATCTTTGAAATGCGAATCTCTCGCTCGGCACGACCAATATTCGTTTGCAGAAGAACTGGGTGAGTAACGGTGTGAGCACCGATCGCAAAGCCAGAGTCGGCCATAGCTTTCAGCTCATCCCAATTCATGGTCAATCCCGGCGGAGTGCCATTTGGGAGAGATACCTGAAGTATCGCGCTCAATTCTTTTAGCGCTGCACGCAACTCCCTATGTGAGCTGTGGTCGATACCAAATCTAATCCACTCGTTTGCAACGTTTGCGCGGTCTTCAAGGAGGCGCCACTGACGCGACCCAATTAGGGGAAGGTTTGCTGCGTTGACCTGCGTATTCCGAAAGGCTTCGGTCACCCAGTCCCAGAACGGGCAGGCATGGCCGTCAATAAATCCCGTTGCGGCAAACAGCACGGCGGGTAGTTCTCGCTTGGTGATCTCGGGAAGTGCGATACTGTAATTGTCACGATATCCATCGTCGAAGGTGATGAGGACCGCATTTTCCGGCAATGACGACTTGCCCGCGATTGCTGCTTCAAGGACCGCAAGAGAGATCGCGTTACACTCTCCCTTTATGTAATTGAGCTGCTCGACAAAACACGAGGGTGTTGCGCTAACATTCCACCTCAGTCCAAAGAAGTCGTTCTGCGTGGGGTCTGCAATCCGATGATAGGCAAGAATCGAAAGACTATTCGGGAGCAGCCGTCGAATAGCACGAGGCAAACCAAGGCGGTAAGCGCCGGAAAGCACAGCCCGTGCAGATGCCCTTTTAATTTGACTTTGCATTCTTTTGCGGCCCATGGACACCCTTGCCGTCGGCGACTGCTCTTGCTTCTTTACAGTCATCTGCATTCGAATAGTTCATTGCAACCTTTGCCACAGGTTGCCCTTGATGATTTAGATAGCAAGTCGCCAGTCGATTTGTGATTGCTCTTGCTGCGGCTGCCCAAGTAAACCGTGTGTTTGCCAGAACCTTTGCATATGTGCCCATTGTCTGCGCGGATACTGGATCATTGATGATTTGGTCGATTGCCCTTGCCAATGCCACCGTGTCTTTGGCAGGCACTAGAATCCCCGTTTCCCCATCGATGACATCCTCGGCAAGCCCACCTACAGCCGTCGCAATTACCGGGCGTGCTTGACCGTACGCCAAGTGAAGCACTCCACTCTGAGATGCGCTGCGATATGGCAACACGATCGCTGTTGCCATATCGAAATATGCAAGGACTTCGTCGTTAGGAATATACGATGCCTTGATCACGACGCGGTCCCGCAACCCCAGAATAGCAACCTGCTCTTCTAACTCACTGAGGTCGGAAAATTTTGTCACATGACCGGCTATGACCAGTTTAGCTCGGCACGCAGCAGCGCTTTGAGAAAACGCTTCGATCAGGTCCCCGATACCCTTCGATGGACGTATGTATCCGAAATAGAGAAGTACGGGCTCCGCTAGGTCAATGCCAAGTTCATGCTTCAGCTCGGCTGCGGTGATTCTCTGTCGGCCAAAGATCTCTGCACTGCCATGTGGAATGCGCAATGTCCGTTCCGACTTAAATGGAACGCTTTCCAGAAATTCACGACGCGTTGCCTGCGAAAGAAAGAATATGTACTCAAACTGGCGGAACAAGAATTCAGATGCCTTGAGCGAAAGACTGGCTATCAATGCACTCTTGGTGTCTCGTTCAGTGAACTCGTGACAAATCTGAGCAGTGGAGATGCCTGCCCGCCGCATGAGAAAAGGCGCAAAGGCTAGGTGAGGGAACGCAATCTCGCTGAAGATCACTGCATCAGGACGGTCTCGCAAAACTCTCCGCGTAACACGTGCCCACTCTCGCGTCAGACGCACACCTCGACCGATACGTCGTGCAGCGGCAAAAAGCCGGTATGTAATGCGCCGCCTCGCTTCTGGCGGAGCCCTGTCCACATTCCGCCACAGCTTCATTATCTGCTCGGCATTAAAGCTTTTCCGCAGATGCCCAAGCTCGTAGCCGGTGCGTGTAATAAGTGAGACCTGATGTCCTTCCTGCTGCAGTGCTTCACACAGGTCAAAAGCAAAATGGATGAGGCCGCCCGTTCCATCGGGCTCAATAAAGATAATCTTCATTGGCTTCCCCAAGTTAGATCGCGACGTTCGGGAATTTCGACGAACAGCATCAGTCGCGACAACCGGCTTCCGATTTAGTGCCTCAATTATACGAATTCATTGCATTTCAATTTACTGCCTTTTGATAGCTTGGGTATGTGACATTGAATTTATCTCAGGCGCAGGTTAACAAGCAACTGATTGACCGATAAGCCATGGCAAGCAGAGGCTTGCCATGGGCCCGCTGCCAAAGCAAATGTAGAATAGCTTCAGACGAGCAGATTTCTCCACAAGCGCGCATAAATCATTGGTGCGTGGCGAAGACGAATTATTCCGCCAGTTTTCAGCTGCACCTGAAAGTGCATGTATATCGTCGCAGCTACAGTAAAATTGGCCGATCAGCGTGTCTTCTTCCATTGCGTCGATTGGCGGCCGAGTGCGTAGCGCCAGAATCCAGCTGCGGCTCCCAAGTTAACTTGTACGAATAGAGCCGCGAGCGATGCCAGCCTAGCGATGCCTTTCTTTCCGCGAGCCGTCTTTTCTCTCGCCAACCCAAATAGGGCTAGTCCATAGAGTGCTATCTGCGGCGCAGCCATAGTCCACCAGAAGGCGGGCGATGCTTGACCCGTGTCCGACGCGAGCACGAATAGTGTGCCTACGCCGGCGCCAACGAGCATTATGGGGGAGAGAATGCGTAGCACTTTATGAGACAGCCAAAACAACAGAAGTTTTGGCGAATGAAAAGGCCACAGCTGGACCGAAGCAATGAGTTGATAGCGGCCAGCCCCCATGCGCGCACGCCGCTCTCTTTCGCGCGTAAGATCACGGCTTGGCGAGCGCCAGCACACGGCATCGGGGACGAAAACGACGCGATGGCCTGAGCGCAGAGTGCGCAATGCGAGGAATGCGTCGTCATTGATGACGCCGGGAGGAATTGGCTCCCAAAGAGACCGGCGAAGCGCGAGGATCGGTCCTACAACCGATACCGTCGAGCCGAGCGATGTCTCAATGCGGCGAATTTCTGATTCATATCGCCAGTAGAGTCCCTCACTTGAGCCGACAAGATTAGAACTATCATTCGTGTCGTCATTTCTAATTTTCAAAGCGCCCGATGCGATGCAGACGGAGGGGTCAGCAAAGGTACGAATGAGCTTCCCGATAGCGCCCGAGTCAAAAGTCGCATTCGCATCGGTTAGAACGGCAATCGAACCGTTTGCGATCGCCATTCCCGCGTTGATAGCTTGCCCTTTGCCTTGGCGCGGAGACTGAACAACGAGGCGGACGCCCCTATCAAGGAACGAACGAGCAATAGCGTCTGTATCGTCTGTGGAACCGTCCGAGACGACGATGATTTCGGTGCCCGTTGGCGCAGAATCGAGAATATTGATCAATCGATCTGCGAGTAAGAAGGCCTCATTGTGTACGCATAAAATGACAGTGACGCTTTGGCGCAAATTGCCATCACTTATTGGAAGTTTATCGGGTGTGCGAGTTGCGCGATCCCACGCTGCCAGCAACAACGGATAGCCAATGTAGTGATACGCAACACCGACAAGGCATATCAACGTGATAGTTTCAATCATTCCTGCACGATCCTAATCCATCTGGACTGAATGGCTACAGGCTTCAGAGCGAGTGCCGTAGATCCGTTCCGTTGCGCGGAGCATTTCCTCGATCGTGTATCGCTCTACCACAAGACCACGCGCCCTGGCGGCCAGCGCTAGTCGTAAGTCATCGTCGCGGATACAGCGAAGTATAGCGTCCGCTAGCGCGGATGCGTTTCCGGGCGGAACCATCAACGCAGCATTTTCATCGCCGAAGTAAGTTTTCAATCCCCCAACTTGGCTTGCAACGATCGGTACGCTTGCAGCCGCAGCTTCCAAAGCTGTGAATGGCAAGCCTTCAGTGAGTGATGGCATGACGAGTAGGTGGCTATCCGCAATCGCCGTCATCGGGTCCCGTCGATAGCCTTGAAAATTCACAATCGACGACAGTCCAAGACTATCCGCTAGGTCCCGGAGCCGGGAGTGTTCGGGCCCGTCTCCGACAATATTACATTCGAGGCTTTCAATCGACTTGGAGACCAGCGCTAGTGCCTGTAAAAGCACATCTAGCCCTTTCACTGGCACGAGCCGTCCGACAGCGGCAATTCTGAATGGTCGCGTGCCACACATAGCGCGCGGTGGAAGGATAGCGACGCCATTGGGAATGGTCCGAATTAACGTAGTGGGAAATCCCTTGGCAATCAGGTGATCCGTGACCGATTGAGATACGGAGATGATGTGCGTAGCGTGGCGTCGGACTAAGAGGTCTAGTGCACGAAAAAGTTGTTTGCCGAGAAGCCGCGGTTCGCTGTCTTCAAAAATGCTGTGAATGGTGGCGATCCGTATCGGAACTCCTGCAGCGTGTGCGACTGGAAGTCCCCACAATATCGACTGAGAATTGTGAGCGTCAACGACCTCTGGTCTGAACGATCTAATAATACCATTGAGATCGAAAAGCAGTCGTGGATCCTTGCGGGCACGGTCCAATTTCAACAGAGCTAAGCCTGCAGTTTCGAAACGCGCGCAGGTCTGTGTGCCTTTGATGACTCCCACTCTAAGGTCAAGTCGTCGAGTGAGGCCCGTGGCGAGTTGTTCAACGCGTACATCGGCGCCGCCAAACCTCTTGGACAAATCCACTATCAATGCGCGACGTATGGCCATTTCAGAATAAGAACCGCAAGTACGAAGAATTCAAAGCCGACCCCTGGAAGGCCACTTCGGTTAAGCGGGAAGCAAGTTTGGTAAGGATCTTATAGGCTGCAAATTTCTTATTCCTGCACTTTCAGTAGGACACTTCTTTGAAAGGCAAGCGCTTCCATCGCACTTTGTACCCTGCACTGCTGGCGACATTAGCACTGAGATTCTCGTCGCCCGCCGGATTTCGCATTCTAAGCGGCTCATCACGCTTGATCAGCAACCGCAAGCGGTGAGTAACAGATTTGGGTGTCGATACGTTGAATGCCAACCACTGCAACGGATAACTGCCTAGGTATCTGAGCATAAACTGAATGACATACACGCTGCCACGAAACATCGGAAGTTCCGTAAAAATCGGCATGGTAGCCGTCATTCGAATGTCTAAGCTTGAGGTATGATCGGAACCGAAAAACAGCTCTCGTGACCACATATGCGATTCAAGTTCGAAGAAGATTAAGAAATTGTTTAGAGGCGTGCCGAGAGGCCGTTGATTCCCGATCGGAGTTGTTGTAGCTTTAAATTATATAAAAGGGATAGAGATCAGAAAATACAGAATAAAACGGCGTTTTGTGATGGGTTCAGCTAGCGCCGTCTTGCCTCGTGTGTTGGTTAATGTGATGCGAGTGACTGTGAAATATGAGTAATCGCCTTCGCATATTTAGTAGAGCCAATAATTTAAATTCAAATAGTTTCAAGAAAAGGGATCGGCGATGGCCCGTTGAATGGGTGGATGGCGCCTATATTTCACTTAAACCAATTGTAGAATTCTCTGTGGTCATGATTACATTTCCTCTTTGGGGAAGTATGGTTTTCGCGCTTTGGCTTTTGGTGAAGCTCTCTGAGCCCGCAATTCCGGCATTCTTCTGTCAGCAGCGTACGGGGTTGAGGGGGAAGCGATTCACACTCTATAAACTCCGCACCATGGTGTCTTCAGCGGCGGCAATGCAGGCACGATTTTCTGCCTACAATCTCACTACCGATTCACCAAATGATTTCAAAATGGCGAACGATCCACGCGTAACGAAGCTGGGCCGCGTATTGCGCAGTTCACATCTCGACGAACTTCCGCAGCTCGTGAATGTACTTTTGGGTGACATGTCGATCGTGGGGCCGCGCCCCAGCACCATTCCCGCATCCGAATACAAAACCACGTGGCTTCCACGCCTCACCGTGCGGCCCGGTCTCACGGGGCTAGCACAGATTAATCGAGCAGAATGCCATGATTTTGGCGCGCGTGCGCAACTTGACATCGAGTATATTCGCAATCAGTCGCTGTGGCTCGACATTTGGATCGTGTGGAGAACCGCTATAGTCGCGCTGATCGAGCGAAAGGGGATCTAAGATTCGGTTCAATTGGCGGAGTGCGGGCTGAATTGAGATTAACGCTCATCTAATGCGTCCCGCGCTATAACTTAAAGTTGCGCCGGTGAGCGCGGGGATTTGGATGGCTCTGTTGGAGTGGCCCACAGTCAGAGTAAGTTTCCGGCCAAACAGCTATCGCGTTCCGACAAGCTTACTCACTCGCTGCGCCACGATTGCCGAACAATCTTTGCCCGCAAATTGCATGAGCGAACTGAAAGTTTGTGACGCGCAGTCAACGCGAGCACTTTTGTGTCAGTCTGCAACAAGTGGTTCATGGCGTGCTGCGTAGCAAATCGATGTCGGTTAAAATGATCGAAAATTGGGTAGAAGCGGTGCGTTAATGTCTCCCAATCAAGCGATTTCCATTGCCCAGTCTAAAGCTGGCTCTCAGGCTCCAGTGCGATCCAACATAATATTCGTGTTATTCGCTGCTGTGCTTGCTGTGGCACTTGGCGTGGCTGCCGTTAAGCCAGTCTACGGCCTCTTGATCGCAACAATAGCAGTGATGGTAGCGGTTGCTCCATTCACCATATTTGAGCCGCTGATCTTCACCTGTGCTTTGGTGGTATTCACGATATCGAATCTAACCGACATCCTGATTGTTAAATTTAGTCTACCATCGGTTACAAAAATCCTCACAGTCGTCATTGCAGCTTCGCTCTATCTGCGAGCGAAACGAAACGCGTCGTGGCCTCGAATCGACCTCGCGGCAATTCTTATTCTACTTGCCTATGTATTTGCGACGGGCATGACTGTATTCTGGGCCTATTACCCAGACATTTCTGCGATCGAGTTCGGAGGCATGGTTCGCGACATCGTTGTTGTCGTACTGCTGCTTGCTGTACTCCAATCAATGGATGACGTGAGGGCGATTTCACGCTCAATCATCGCCGGACTTGTACTGATATCGACCTTAGGCGCCCTCAACGCCGCAACGAGCCAATACGGAAGAGACATGCTGGGGCTCGCCACGTTCTCGATTGAACACATCGCCGGTGATATCGACTCCTACCGCTTCATTGGGCCGCTCACCGACCCTAATGCGCTCGGGCGCATTCTGCTCATCGGCATTCCGTTCGCAGTCTACGAGTTTATATGGGCTAGATCGCATTTGGGTCGACTCCTTGCAGCGCTTTGCGCGGTAAGCCTGGTCATCGGACTCGTGTTGACCTTTTCGCGCGGAGCGATGCTAGCCTTTGGCGTGATGGCGAGTGTGGCGATGTGGAACCACAGGCGCTACCTATTGAGGATAGCGGTTATCCTCATGCCGTGCGCGGTTCTATTCGCAAGCATACTGCCGCAATCATATTGGAGCAGAGCCGAAGTTCTGCTCGGTCTCGCATCGGAGCGCACTATTGGCGCGATTGCTCCGGACCAGTCCGTTGATAACCGAATGGAGGAAATGCAGGCAGCGGCTTTCGCGTTTGCGGACCATCCCGTTCGTGGCGTTGGTTACGCAAATTTTCCATTCATGTTTGAAAAATATGCGCTTGATTACCAATTTCGCCCCCGGTTTGAACCTCGCGAATCGCACAGCGAGATTCTACGTGTCGCGGCGGAGCAAGGTCTTTTGGGACTCATCGTCTATCTTCTTTTATGGGGGCGCGCTGTTTGGAATAGCGCGCGGGTGCATAACCAGCTTCAAGCTAGCGATCCAAGAAATGCAGACCTGGCATTTGCGTTAACGTTGGCGCTCATCGGCTACTTTAGCGCGTCTTTATTTCTTCATGAAGCATACGCCCGCAATGCTTGGCTCATTCTAGGCATGGCACTTGCTCTACCACAGTTCACATCGCGTTCTGCGCAAAGGCAAGCAAGCGGCTCGACCTGCAATGTACATAAATAATATCGTTTCAAATTGGCACAGCGCCGCCAAGGGAGAAGTCGATCGCATTTCCCAAGTAAGGATAAGCGATGCCCTAGTGATGAACAGACGGCAACAGCTAACCCTTCTGGTGAGTTTGCCGGTGCTTGCAATGATCATCGCGTTGTTTGCGAGTTTGATTTGGCGGGATAGTTATGTCGCGTATTCCAAGCTTCTCGTGCCGTTCGGTCGAGAGTACGTCTACCGTCCGATTGTAGGCGATGGAATCAATCTTGCGCCGTGGAGGCACGAAGTTGCCATTAGTGCGGAGCTCGAGATACTGAACTCCGATTCATTAAAGATCGATGTCATTAGGAAAATTGGCGCGTTACGCATCTTGGGGATCGAAGATCAACCCGAAGAGTTAAACGCATTTGCTCGATTTAAGGAGCGCATCAAGATTGTTCTGCGTGCCATAGGCGTGATAGGTCCCAAAGTATCTTTGGAAGAACGGTCCTTGGTCAAATACAAGGCCGGACTCGAACTCAATGGAATCAAGGATACAAACGTCATCCATTTGAAATTTGCGCATCCGGATCGCGATACCGCTATCCTCGTGCTCAAAACACATCTTGATTTGTATTTTGATCAACGAAGGTCGCTATATGGTCCGCCGGACGGCGACGCGCTTGAGAAGGCACTTGTCGAGCGCGAGAACGAGATGATCGATACGCAGAAGGCGCTCGCCGATTATAAAAGCCGCAACAACATAACTGTAATTGACTTGGAGTTTCGAAATGCCTTTGACCAGGAACTCCAGATTAGGCAGCAAATTCTTCAGGCCAGTGTAGCCCTCACTCAAGCCGAGGGAAAAATGCAGTCGAATGACCCGCTAAGTGAACTTGCGTCTGAAACGAGAGCGGAACTCCTCGCCACGATCACCGGGCAGAAAAGCGTGATACTCGAACTCCAAGGAAAGCTGCGCGAGGTTGAGATGCAGATCAAAGATCTTGAGATGCATAAAGCGGAGATCGAACGTCTCGATGCCGAGTTGCAGACCAGTCGCAGGCAGCTGCAGACGATGCGTGACAAGGTGAATGAGGTGCGCCTTGAACGCTCGCTCAATGACGCGCGATGGAGCAATGTTCGCGTGATCGAGCCACCAAATGCGCTTGAGGTGCCGACGGGTCTGTCGCCAATTACGAGGATATTGATTGCTGGCTTTCTAGGCCTAGTGCTCGCAGTTGCAATACTGGTCGGCCTGGCCGTCTTGAGAGAGCGCCAACTTCTGGGCACGCAGGCGCAGGCTGCAGATTAGAACAAGAACGTGAATTCGGAATTGGGTGCAAAGTTTGGAAATGTTCGCAACGTTACGACCTGTTATCTCGCGCAAGCTTCTAAAGCTAAGAATGCGCGCTCTGCGTAAACTCGGCAGATGGTCAGTTTCCCCCTTGAGTGAATGCGATATTAAGTACATCCCTGTCTATTGCATCAACCTGGAATCCGCTGTGGCTCGACGAGCCCTAATGCTGCGCCAGGCAGTTTCCCTCGGCCTAACCAATTTTTCATTCGTCGACGCTGTTAGTGCTACTAAGCTCGATCTACATCAGCTCCAGCAAGATGGAGATTATGACGAGGCTGCGGCGATAAAACTTCACGGGCGTCCGCTAACACGCGGAGAGATAGCGTGTAGCCTTTCGCACGGACAAGTCTATGAGCGCATTCTCGCAGAGGGCCACCCGTTCGCACTCGTTCTGGAGGACGACGCGTTGTTCATTTCCCATCGTCTCCAGCGCGTTCGGCTAGCTGACTTTCCAATCGGAATCGACGTTATATTTCTGAATTTTTTTCGCTCGGTCGAGCCGCCGCGGGGGCGCATCTCGGGCAGCATCTTTAGCGATGCATCTTATGAAGGATCGTCTGCCGCCTATATAGTAACTCGCTCTGGTGCGGAGAAGCTGGCACGTGCATACCGCCCCGTCGTCCATGCCGCAGATGGTTTGCTCGGAAGATCCTTGGCGCATCTGGACGGCCGTGCCGCAGTCTTTCCGCCAGCAAGGCACCTCCATCGAAATTGCCGCTTACCTCGTTTATCCAGACTGCGTCCTAAACGGATCGGATCTACGATTTGTGCAGACAACCCTGGCGCCTGACAGTTGCAGCTGACCAACTATGGGCGCGCTTTCTTCTCGGCAGGATATTCATCGCTGGGCACGAGAGTATAAATCCGCTCTTTTATCATGAGACCGTCAAGAAGATCGCGCGGGTATTCCTTGTCGTCGATTTCGACTGTTTCAAGACCGGCGCGCTTCCAACAGTCGCCGGCGGTCAGACGCGACTCGAATTGCAGGGTTGCAGCGCCAGATGAGTCGACGACGAACCAGCCATAATCGCGCAGAGCCACGGCGATTACGCGTGCGCTTCTGCGCGTCGCTTCGGACAGTTGTTCTGGCAATGACGCGATCCATTCGTCGATTTCTGCATCACTGACATTGAGCGCAAACCGGATGCCTTCAGGCAAACCGTTCTTCCGCTTCTTCGGGTATTCAATTTTCGTTGCGGGTGGGAAAAATCGATATCCGTCCGTGTTAACGACCGGCATGCCGAGTGCATGCGGAATTTTTCCGTTCACAACTTCATAGCCGCGAACCAGCATCGCCAGATAGGGAATCCCAACACCTCGAGACGGCGCGAACCCGGTTTCGCGCGTCCAATAGCTTCCGGGAACCTTATTGCCATTGGTGGCTTGGACTGACTTGCCATCAAAATTTACCTGCCAGAGGTCCCACTCGATTCCCTTTTGACCGTCAAGGACGATGACCTGCGCATCACTTCCTGGAGCGGATTGCCACTTCGGGTTCCAGGGAATTTCTCGACCATCGAGCGGCGACTTCCACTTGATACTTATCGGAAAGAGTGCCGTCGCATCAGCGGCATTGTAGACCGGATAAGTATACTCGTCGAAGACGGCGTTGAAATTGCCCGGTCGGTTCGAGCCCTCGTCCCATAGGCGGCGAACGTACTCGTCGGATTCGGGGTGGCGCTGCAGTCCAGCGACCGGGACATTCCAAGGTGCGTTTTCACCGTAAGGGCGCTGCTCAACTTTTGCGCAGTCGGACCAAGCGGGTTGAGTAAAGACGAAAAGTATTGCGAACCAAAAAAAAAGAGCCTGTGTGAAACCGCAGATCGGGGAGCGACGCATAGTTTGGTTCCATATTGCACGCAGTGATCTCGTGACGCGATAAATCGGTCGCTTAGAGGTCGACTAAATCATTCTTTTGTCGGCAGCCGATTGAAATTCCCACCAACG
>JRYC01002101.1_pt1 | contig 17585 bp, 18 predicted proteins | sample 235301 | NCBI WGS metagenome assembly JRYC01 (sample SAMN03074211, study PRJNA261470) | activated sludge metagenome | biome: Common Effluent Treatment Plant; feature: Wastewater; material: Activated sludge; isolation source: activated biomass of a common effluent treatment plant treating...
AGGACCTTCGGCCCGCCGACCTAGCCGCCAGGGGTGGACCACCGGCTCTCTTCGGCTAAGTTCGCCCCGCCGGCGGCAGACCGGGGAGGCTTGGATGTACGACTATGTCATCGTCGGCGGCGGCTCGGCCGGCTGCGCCATGGCGGCCCGGCTGAGCGAGCTGCCCGATGCCAAGGTGCTGCTGCTGGAATCCGGCCCCGCCGACACCGACCGCTACATCCACATGCCGGTCGGCTTCTTCAAGATCATGAGCGGCCCGCTGACCTGGGGCTACGCCACCTCGCCGAAATCGTTCGGCGGCCGGTCGATGGTGTTCCCGCAGGCGCGGGTGCTGGGCGGCGGCAGCTCGATCAACGCCATGGTGTTCACCCGCGGCCACCCGCTCGACTACGACGCCTGGGCCGCCGAGGAGGGCTGCGAGGGCTGGTCGTTCGCCGACGTCCTGCCCTATTTCCGCCGCTCCGAGGACAATGAGCGGCTCTCGGACGCCTATCACGGCACCGACGGGCCGTTGGGCGTGTCCGATCCGATCAGCCCGCACCCCCTGAGCCGCGCCTTCGTCCGCGCCGCCCAGGAGGCGGGCATGCCCTACAATCCCGACTTCAACGGTGCCAGGCAGGAGGGCTGCGGCCTCTACCAGACGACGACGCGCGGCGGCCGCCGCTGCAGCGCCGCCGTCGGCTATCTGCGCCCGGTGATGAAGCGGCCCAACCTCGACGTGCGCTCGGACTGCCACGCCACCCGCATCCTGATCGAGAACGGCCGCGCCGTCGGCGTCGAGTACCGGCGGCACGGCCGCGAGGAGACGGTGCGCGCCGACAGCGAGGTCATCGTCTGCTCGGGCGCCGTGGGCTCGCCGCGCCTGCTGCTGCTGTCGGGCATCGGCCCGGCGGACGAGCTGAAGGCGGTGGGCGTCACGCCGGTTCACGATCTGCCGGGCGTCGGCCGCAACCTGCAGGACCATATCGACGTCTACTCGATCCACCAGCTGAGCGGGCCCTACAGCTACGACCGCCACACCCGGCCGCACCGCATGCTGTGGTCCTGGCTGCAGTACCGCACCTTCGGCAGCGGCCCGGTGACCTCGAACCTCGCCGAGGCCGGCGGCTTCTGGTGGGCGGACGGCGACCAGCCGCATCCCGACATCCAGTTCCACTTCCTGCCGGGCGCCGGCCTCGAGGCCGGGGTGCCGCCGGTGAACGGCTTCGGCTGCACCATCAATTCCTGCCACCTGCGGCCGCGCTCGCGCGGCTGGGTGAGGCTGCGCAGCGCCGACCCGATGGCGCCGCCGGAGGTCGACCCCAACTACTGGGCCGAGGACTACGACCTCGAATGCTCGCTGCGCGGCTTCGAGATGACCCGCGCCATCGCCGCCCAGCCGGCGCTGCGCAAGTTCATCGCCCGCGAGCACCTGCCGGGTGCCCAGGCCACGACGCGCGAGGATCTGCGCGCCTATGCCCGCCGCTTCGGCAAGACCGACTACCACCCGGCCGGTAGCTGCAAGATGGGCGTCGACGGGATGGCGGTGGTCGACCCGCAGTGCCGGGTGCGCGGCATCGACGGCCTGCGCGTCGCCGACAGCTCGATCATGCCGCGGCTGGTCAGCTCCAACACCAACGCGCCCTCGATCATGATCGGCGAGAAGGCCGCCGACCTGGTCAAGGGCAACCGCGCCACGCCGCTGGCGGCCTGAGGGAGGTCGAGATGCCCCGCATCGTCTCGGCCGACGAGGCCGCCGCGCTCATCGCCGACGGCTCGACGATCACCGTCAGCTCGTCGAGCGGCCTCGGCTGCCCCGACGCCGTGCTGGAAGCCATCGGCCGGCGCTTCGAGGCCAGCGGCCATCCCCGCGGCATCACCTCGCTGCACCCGATCGCCGCCGGCGACATGTGGGGTGTCAAGGGCATCGACCACATCGCCCGCGACGGCCTGCTGGCGCGCGTGCTGGCCGGATCCTATCCGAGCGGCCCGTCCTCGATGGCGCCGCCGCTGATCTGGCAGATGATCGGCCGCGACGCGATCCCGGCCTACAACGTGCCCAGCGGCATCCTGTTCGACATGCACCGCGAGGCGGCGGCCAAGCGGCCGGGCGTGCTGACCGAGGTCGGGCTCGACACCTTCGTCGATCCCGACCGCGAGGGCTGCGCGATGAACGCCGCCGCCACCGCCCGGCCGATCGTCCGCAAGGTCGATTTCGACGGCCGGACCTGGCTCTACTTCCCGGCCATCGTCCCCGACGTCGCCATCATCCGCGCCTCGACCGCCGACGAGCGCGGCAATCTCTCCTTCGAGCAGGAGGGTGCCTATCTCGGGCCGCTCGACCTGGCGCTGGCCGCCCGCAACAATGGCGGCATCGTCATCGCCCAGGTCCGCCGCCTCGCCAAGGCCGGCTCGCTGAGGCCCTTCGCCGTGCATGTACCGGGCGTGCTGGTCGACCATGTCGTGGTGGCCCCCGACCAGTGGCAGACCACCCAGACGCCCTACGACCCGGCGATCAGCGGCGAGGTCTTCCGGCCCGAGGCCAGCTTCGGCCTCGCCGAGTGGGGGCCGGGCAAGGTGATGGCGCGGCGGGTGGCGCAGGAGCTGCGCCAGGGCGACGCCGTCAACATCGGCTTCGGCATCTCGGCCAACGTGCCGCGCATCCTGCTGGAAGAGGGCCGACACGGTGCGGTGACCTGGGTGATCGAGCAGGGCGCCGTCGGCGGCGTGCCGCTGCTCGACTTCCAGTTCGGCTGCTCGGCCAACGCCGAGGCGATGATGCCGAGCCCGCAGCAGTTCACCTATTTCCAGGGCGGCGGCTTCGACGCCTCGCTCTTGTCCTTCCTGCAGATCGACCGCCACGGCAGCGTCAACGTCTCCAAGCTGTCGGCGCGGCCGCACGTCACCGCCGGCGCCGGCGGCTTCGTCGACATCACCGCCCGCGCCAAAAAGATCGTGTTCAGCGGCTTCTTCACCGCCGGGGCTGCGCTGGCCATCGACGACGGCAAGCTGCGCATCGAGCGCGAGGGCAAGGTGAGGAAGCTGGTGCCCGAGGTCGAGCAGGTGACCTTCAGCGGCCCTCGCGCCCAGGCCCAGGGCCAGCACGTCACCTACGTCACCGAGCGTTGCGTCATGGAGCTGCGGCCGGACGGGCTCACCGTCACCGAGCTGGCGCCGGGCGTGAGCCTGGAGCGCGAGGTGCTGGGCCAGGCCGACATCGAGCTGAAGGTGGCCGACGACCTGCGCGCCATGCAGCCCGAGCTGTTCCATCCCGAGCCGTTCGGCCTGACCTTGCGGGAGCCGGGGGATGGCTGAGCCGCTGGTCCGGCTGGAGATCGAGGAGGCCATCTCCACCGCCACCGTCACCCTGGACCGGCCGGCGAAGCTGAACGCGCTCACCGCCGGCATGCTGGCCGAGCTCGAGGCCATCGCCGCGGCCCTGGAGCGCCGCGACGACATCCGCGTCGTGCTGCTCACCGGCGCCGGTCCCAAGGCGTTCTGCGCCGGCGCCGACATCGCCGATTGGGGGGCTTACGCCCCGCTCGACTTCGGCCGCCACTGGGTACGCGAAGGCCATCGCATCTTCGACCGCTGGGCGCGGCTGCGCCAGCCGGTGCTGGCGGTGCTGAACGGCATCGCCTTCGGCGGCGGGCTGGAGCTGGCGGCCTGCGCCGACCTGCGCGTCGCCGAAGCCCATGCGCGGCTGGCCCTGCCGGAATCCCGGATCGGCATCATCCCCGGCTGGTCCGGCACCCAGCGCCTGGTCCGCCGGGTCGGCCCGGGCGTGGTCAAGCGCTTGGCCTTCACCGGCGAGCCGGTCGATGCCGAGGAGGCGCTGCGCCTGGGTCTCGTCGACTATCACCGCCCGACCGGCCAGGGCATGGCCTTCGCCCGCAGGCTCGCCGCCACCATCGCCGAGCGCGCCCCGATCGCGGTGCAGACCGCCAAGCAGCTCGTCAACGCCGCCGAGGGCGAGGAGGCCGCCGCCGCCTTCGAGGCCATCGCGGGAGCACTCGCCGCCACCACGGACGACGCGGCCGAAGGGGTCGCGGCCTTCCGCGACAAGCGCGTCGCCAGCTTCACCAATCGCTGATCGGAACGCTCATGCCGAAGATCCGCCACATCGTGCTGCTCAAGGCGCGCGCCGACCTGCCGGCGGGCGAGCTGGACGGCGTCCTCGCCCAGCTCGCCGCCCTGAAGGCGGTGATCCCCGGCATGCTCGACTGCCATGCCAGCACCAATGTCAGCCCCGAGGGCATCTCGCGCGGCTTCACCCACGCCTTCACCATGGACTTCGCCGACGCCGCCGCCCGCGACGCCTACCTGCCGCACCCGGACCACAAGGCCGCCGGCGCCCGGCTGCGAGCCGCGGCCGAGGGCGGGCGCGACGGGCTGCTGGTGATCGACATCGAGCTGGGCTGATCGCCGCGCGTCGACGCAGGGGCGCGACCCGGATTTTCACTTGCGAACATCGCTGCCGCCTCATACGCTTCGTTTCCGAAGCAGGAAACGCCGTCGCCGATCATCCTCCCCTCCATCGGCGACGGCGGAGAAACAGGGATGGCGGACGGTCCTTTCGACCTCCTCGTGGTCGGCGGCGGCATCAATGGCGTCGGCATCGCCCGCGACGCCGCCGGGCGCGGCCTTTCGGTGCTGCTGGTCGAGCAGGACGACCTCGCCAGCCATACCTCCTCCTGGTCCTCGAAGCTGATCCACGGCGGCCTGCGCTACCTCGAGCACTACGAGTTCCGGCTGGTGCGTGAATCGCTGCTCGAGCGCGAGGTGCTGCTGCGTGCCGCACCGCATGTCGTGGCGCCGCTCGAGTTCGTGCTGCCGCACAGCCCGGAGCAGCGGCCCGCCTGGATGATCCGGCTCGGCCTGTTCCTTTACGATCATCTGGGCGGCCGGAAACGTCTTCCGGCCAGCCGGCGCGTGGCGCTGGACGGCACGCCCTACGGCAGCCCGCTGCAGTCCTGGGTGAAGGCCGCCTTCAGCTATGCCGACTGCCGCGTCGACGACAGCCGCATGGTCGTCCTGAACGCCATCGATGCGCGGGAGCGCGGCGCCGACATCCGCACCCGCACCCGCTGCGTCGGCGCCGAGCGTCGTCCGGACGGCTGGAGCGTGCGCATCGAGGACCGCCGCAACGCCCGGCAGCAGACGGTCGAGGCGCGCGTGCTGGTCAATGCCGCCGGACCCTGGGTGTCCCAGCTCCTGCAGGACGTGCTGGGCACCGACACCCGCAACCGCGTCCGCCTTGTCAAGGGCTCGCACATCGTCACGCCGAAGCTGCACGACGGCGCTCACGCCTATATCCTGCAGAACGACGACGGCCGGATCGTGTTCGTCATACCCTACGAGCAGGATTTCAGCCTGATCGGCACCACCGACGAGGCCTTCGCCGGCGATCCGGCGACGGTCGCGATCACGGCCGAGGAGACCGGCTATCTCTGCCGCGTGGTCAACCGCTACTTCCGGCACCAGATCGCCCCTGCGGACGTCGTCTGGTCGTTCGCCGGCGTGCGCCCGCTCTACGACGACGCCTCGGCCGACCCGTCGGCGGTCACCCGCGACTACGTCTTCGACCTCGACGCCCGCGACGGTGCGGCACCGCTGCTGTCGGTGTTCGGCGGCAAGCTCACCACCTACCGCAAGCTCGCCGAGCATGCGCTCGAGAAGCTGCAGCCCGTGATGGGCTTCTCCACCGGCAACTGGACCGCCGATGCGGTGCTTCCCGGCGGCGACATCGGCGACCTCGACCCGCAGCGTCTCGCCGCCGAGCTACGCCGCGGCCGCCCCTGGCTGCCCGAGGCCACCGCACGGCGGCTGGCCCGCAGCTATGGCAGCCGTGCCGCCCGTATCCTGGCCAGCGCCGAGGCCGCGACCGATCTCGGCGCCGATCTCGGCTCGGGCCTGAGCGAGGCCGAGCTCGGCTACCTGGCCCGCGAGGAATGGGCGCAGGAGGCCCAGGACGTGCTGTGGCGGCGCAGCAAGCTCGGCCTGCACGCCCGCCCCGAGCTCGAGGGCCGCGTCGCCACCTGGCTGGCGCAGCGCCGGCGCAACGAGCTGCTGGCCGCCATGGTGATCCCGTGACGCTGGCCCTCGACCATGTCGGCCGCACCGTCGGCGGCGAGCGCTGGCTCGACGACGTGACGGTGGAGCTTAGGGCCGGCACGCTCAACGTTCTCCTGGGCCCGACGCTTGCCGGCAAGACCTCGCTGATGCGGGTGATGGCCGGGCTCGACCGGCCCCATGCCGGGCGCGTGCTGGCGGATGGCCAGGATGTCACCAGTGCTCCGCTGCAGAAGCGCAGCGTCGCCATGGTCTACCAGCAGTTCATCAACTACCCGTCCTTCACCGTCTACGACAACATCGCCTCGCCGCTGCGCCGCCAGGGGCTGACGCCCAAATCCATCGACGCCAAGGTTCGCGAGGCGGCGGCGATGCTGCACATGGAGCCGTTCCTCGACCGGCTGCCGGCCGAGCTGTCGGGCGGCCAGCAGCAGCGCTGCGCCATCGCCCGCGCCCTGGTCAAGGACGCGGCCCTGCTGCTGCTCGACGAGCCGCTGGTCAACCTCGACTACAAGCTGCGCGAGGAGCTGCGCGCCGAGCTGCGGGCGCTGTTCGCCCGCCGCTCGGCGATCGTGGTCTACGCCACCACCGAGCCGGCCGAGGCCCTGGTCATGGGCGGCGAGGTGCTGGTCATGGGCGAGGGCCGGGTGCTGCAGCAGGGGCCGATCCTCGAGGTCTATCGCCGGCCGGCCTCGGCCGAGGTGGCGCTCACCTTCTCCGACCCGCCGATGAACATGATCGTCGGCCAGGTCGCCGACGGCGCCGCCCTGCTCGGCCGCGAGGTCAGGCTGCCGCTGACCCACCATCTGGCCGGCCTGCCGCCCGGCCGCTACCGCTTCGGTGTCCGCGCCAGCCACCTGGCGATGCGGCCGACCGGTCCCGGCGACGTGGCGATCCCGGGCGAGGTCGAGCTGGCCGAGATCTCGGGCTCGGAGACCTTCGTGCATGTCCGGCACAACGACATCGCCTGGGTGGTGCAGCAGGAGGGCGTGCATACCCATGCCCTGGGCGAGCGGGTCGTGCTGCATGTGAGCCCGGCCCGGCTGTTCGCCTTCGCCGAGGACGGTGCCCTGCGCGCGGCACCGGAGGCCGGCTGAGCCATGGCCAGGATCGAGCTCTCGCAGCTGGCCCACAGCTACCGCCCCGATCCGAGGGCGGAGGACGATTACCAGCTCAAGCGCATGGATTTCGTCTGGGAGGACGGCGGCGCCTATGCCCTGCTGGGCCCCTCGGGCTGCGGCAAGTCCACCCTGCTCAACATCATCTCTGGCCTCCTGACCCCGAGCGAGGGCCGGGTGCTGTTCGACGGCCGCGACGTCACCACGCTGAACGCCAGCCAGCGCAACATCGCCCAGGTGTTCCAGTTCCCGGTGGTCTACGACACCATGACGGTGGCCGAGAACCTGGCCTTCCCGCTGCGCAACCGCGGCGTCGCCGAGGCCGAGGTGAAGGCGCGCGTCGCCGAGGTCGGCGAGATGCTCGAGCTGACGCCGATGCTCGGCCGCCGCGCCTCGCGCCTGACCGCCGACCAGAAGCAGAAGATCTCGCTGGGGCGCGGCCTCGTGCGCAGCGACGTCGCCGCCATCCTGTTCGACGAGCCGCTGACGGTGATCGACCCGCACCTGAAATGGCTGCTGCGCCGCAAGCTCAAGCAGGTCCACGCCCGCTACCGCCGCACGCTGGTCTACGTCACCCACGACCAGAACGAGGCGCTGACCTTCGCCGAGAAGGTGGTGGTGATGCTGGACGGCCGGGTGGTCCAGCTCGGCACGCCGCAGGAGCTGTTCGAGCGGCCGCAGCACCGCTTCGTCGGCTATTTCATCGGCTCGCCCGGCATGAACTTCCTGCCCTGTAGCCGCGACGGCGACAGCGTCCGCATCGACGGCACCGACATCGAGCTGGCATGGCCGGTGCCGCCGGGCAGGATCGAGCTGGGCATCCGGCCCGAGTTCGTCGAGCTGCACGACAGCCCGGGCGCCGACACGCTGCCGGTGCTGATCACGCGCGTCGAGGATCTGGGCAATTTCAAGCTGGTGACGGCGCGGCTCGGCGAGCACGAGCTGAAGGTCAAGGTCGCCGACGGTCGCGAGGTGCCGGCCGAGACCGCGCATCTGGGATTCCCGCCGCGCTGGACCCGGCTCTACGCCGACGGCCGGCTGGTGGAGTAGGGGCCATGGACAAGATCGAGGACAACCGCGCCTGGTTCCTGGTCCTGCCGGTGTTCGTGCTGGTGGCCTTCAGCGCCATCCTGCCGCTTATGACGGTGGTCAACTACGCCTTCCAGGACATCCTGGGCCCGCAGGAGCGGGTCTGGGTCGGCACCGACTGGTTCGTCCAGGCGCTGCAGGACGAGGCGCTGCGCGGTGCCTTGGTCCGCCAGCTCGTCTTCAGCTTCGCCGTGCTGCTGATCCAGATTCCGCTGGGCATCGCCATTGCGCTGGCCATGCCGGCCAGCGGCTGGCGCGCCTCGGCGAGCCTCGTGCTGCTGGCGCTGCCGCTGCTGATTCCGTGGAACGTCGTCGGCACCATCTGGCAGATCTTCGGCCGTGCCGACATCGGCCTCGCCGGCTGGGCCATCAACGCGCTCGGCATCGACTACAACTACACCGCCAACCCGACCTCGGCCTGGCTCACCATCCTGGTGATGGACGTCTGGCACTGGACGCCGCTGGTGGCGCTGCTCTGCTATGCCGGCCTCAGGGCCATCCCCGGCGCCTACTACCAGGCGGCGGCGATCGACGGCGCCTCGGCCTGGAGCGTGTTCCGCTACATCCAGCTGCCCAAGATGCGCGGCGTGCTGATGATCGCCGTGCTGCTGCGCTTCATGGACAGCTTCATGATCTATACCGAGCCCTTCGTCGTCACCGGCGGCGGCCCGGGCAGCGCCACCACCTTCCTGTCGATCCATCTGGCGAAGATCGCCGTCGGCCAGTTCGACCTCGGCCCCGCCGCCGCCATCTCCATCATCTATTTCCTGATCATCCTGACGCTGAGCTTCGTCTTCTACAACGTCATGGTCCGGGTCGGCACGGGAGACCGCGCATGAGCCGCAAGAATCTGGCTTTCTGTCTCTACCTCGTCTTCCTGCTCCTGCCGATCTATTGGCTGGTCAACATGGCGCTCAAGACCAACGAGGAAATCCTCGGCGGTCTGACGCTGTTCCCGCGCGACCTGACCCTCGACAACTTCCGCACCATCCTGACCGACCCGGCCTGGTACTCGGGCTACCTGAACTCGCTGACCTATGTGGCGATGAACACGGTGATCAGCGTGACCGTGGCGCTGCCGGCGGCCTACGCCTTCTCGCGCTACCGGTTCATCGGCGACAAGCACATGTTCTTCTGGCTGCTGACCAACCGGATGGCACCTCCGGCGGTGTTCCTGCTGCCGTTCTTCCAGCTCTACCAGACGGTGGGCCTGTTCGACACCCACATCGCCGTGGCGCTGGCGCACTGCCTGTTCAACGTGCCCCTGGCGGTGTGGATCCTCGAGGGCTTCATGTCGGGCGTGCCACGTGAGATCGACGAGACCGCCTGGATCGACGGCTACGGCTTCTGGCGCTTCTTCCTCACCGTCTTCATTCCGCTGATCCGCGCCGGCGTCGGCGTCACCGCCTTCTTCTGCTTCATGTTCTCCTGGGTCGAGCTGCTGCTGGCGCGCACGCTCACCACCGTCAACGCCAAGCCGATCGCCGCCACCATGACCCGCACCGTCTCGGCCGCCGGCATGGACTGGGGCACGCTGGCCGCCGCCGGCGTGCTGACCATCGTGCCGGGTGCCTTGGTGATCTGGTTCGTGCGCAACTACATGGCCAAGGGCTTCGCCCTGGGCCGGGTCTGAGGAGGGCGCCGTGGATCTGGGCCTCTTCGGCCGGATCGGCCGCCTCGTCCAGTCGATGTACTGGACCCCGCCCACCGTCGCGTTCTTCGCCGCGGTGCTGCTGATGCTGGCGGTGATGACCGTGCTGCAGGTGACCTGGCCCACGGTCGAGCGCCGCGGCCTGCTGCCCATGGCGACGACCCGCGGCGACCGGCTGTTCATCGGGCTCTTGGGTGCCGCCTGGATCCATCTGGGTTGGCTCGCCGTCACCGAGGCGCCGCTGTGGGGCGCCTCGGTCATCGCACTTCTCTGGTTCGTGGCCGTGATGCGCTACGGCTGAGCATCTCGGCCGGTTCCGCCGGGCCATGTCCCCCGCCCGGCATCCGACGACTGGCGACAAGGGGGACGGCCTCAGGGGGGCAATACGATGACGAAATGGCATCTCGGCAGACGGCGATTTCTCCTATCCGGTGCGGCCACCGGTGCCGCATTCGCCATGCCGGGCATCATCCGCGCCAACGCCGCCGACGCCACGGTCAACAAGTGGATCGACGAGTTCCAGCCCTCGACCCTGTCGCGCGACGCGCAGATCCAGGAGCTGGAGTGGTTCCAGAAGGCCGCCGCCCCGTTCAAGGGGGCCAGCATCAAGATCGTCTCCGAGACGATCGACACCCACGTCTACGAATCGCAGACGATGGCCAAGGCCTTCAGCGAGATCACCGGGATCAACCTGACCCACGATCTCATCCAGGAAGGCGACGTGATCGAGAAGCTGCAGACGCAGATGCAGTCCGATCAGAACATCTACGACGCCTACATCAATGACAGCGACCTGATCGGCACGCATTTCCGCTACCAGAAGGCGGTGCCGCTCACCGACTGGATGACCGGCGCCGGCAAGGACGTCACCCTGCCGACGCTGGATGTCGACGACTTCATGGGCAAGTCGTTCACCACCGCGCCCGACGGCAAGCTCTACCAGCTGCCCGACCAGCAGTTCGCCAACCTCTACTGGTTCCGCTACGACTGGTTCACCGATCCGCAGCTCAAGGCGGAGTTCAAGAAGGTCAAGGGCTACGACCTCGGCGTGCCGGTCAACTGGTCGGCCTACGAGGACATCGCCGACTTCTTCACCAACCATGTGAAGACCATCAACGGCGTGCGCGTCTACGGCCACATGGACTACGGCAAGAAGGACCCGTCGCTGGGCTGGCGGTTCACCGATGCCTGGCTGTCGATGGCCGGCATGTCCGACAAGGGCATCCCCAACGGCCTGCCGGTCGACGAGTGGGGCATCCGCATGGAGGGCTGCCGTCCGGTCGGCTCGGCGGTGACCCGCGGTGGCGGCACCAACGGTCCGGGTGCGGTCTATGCCCTGCAGAAGTACATCGACTGGCTGAAGGCCTATGCGCCGCCGGAAGCGCCCGGCATGACCTTCTCCGAGGCCGGCCCGGTGCCGGGGCAGGGGGCGATCGCGCAGCAGATCTTCTGGTATACCGCCTTCACCGCCGCCTCGGTGAAGTCCGGCCTGCCGGTGATGAACGCCGACGGCACGCCGAAGTGGCGCATGGCGCCATCGCCGCACGGGCCCTACTGGCAGGAGGGCACCAAGCTCGGCTACCAGGATTGCGGCTCCTGGACCCTGCTCAAGTCGACCCCTGTCGACCGGGCGCAGCCGGCTTGGCTCTACGCCCAGTTCTGCGTCGCCAAGGCCACGTCGCTCAGGAAGACGCATGTCGGCCTGACGCCGATCCGCGATTCCGACATCCGTCATGCCAGCTTCACTGAGCGGGCGCCCAAGCTGGGCGGCCTCGTCGAGTTCTACCGCAGCCCGGCGCGCGTCGCCTGGACCCCCACCGGCAACAACGTGCCGGACTATCCGAAGCTGGCGCAGCTGTGGTGGGCCAACGTCGCCGAGGCCGTCACCGGCGAGAAGACCGCCCAGGAGGCGATGGACAACCTGGCCAAGCAACAGGACCAGATCCTGGCCCGGCTCGAGCGCGCCGGCATCGGCGGCGACTGCGCGCCCAAGCTGAACCCGGAGGAGTCGGCGGAGTCCTGGTTCGCCAAGTCCGAGAACGGCACCCGCGAGCCCAAGCCCAAGCTCGCCAACGAGAAGCCGGCCGGCGTGACGGTCGACTACGACCTGCTGATCACCGCCTGGCGCGACAACAAGGTGATGCCGGACGGCATCAGGGGCTGAACGGCCTTCGAGCCGCCCGCCGCTGGAACGGGGGCCCTGGCCCCCGTTCTCTTTCCGGGTTCGACGTCCGACCGTCGCCCTTGCAGGGCGGATCAGACCTCGATCAGCGCGTAGGGCCGGCCGCTCGGCTTCTCGATGCCGTGCGCGACGTTGTAGACCACGGCACCTCCCGGCGTCGCCGCCTGGTGGACGCCGCGATGGGCATGGCCGTGGACCACGGCCGACACCTTGAAGCGGTCGATCGTCTCGGCGAGGCGCGAGCAGCCGAGGAAGGGGTAGATCTCGGGCGGCTCGCCCTCGATGGTGTCGACGATGGGCGCGTAATGCAGCACGACGACTGCCCGCTCGCTCTTGACGGTGCGCATGGCGTTCTCGAGCCGCATCGCCTGGTCCATGGCCTCGGCGACGAACGCCTTGATCACCGGCTCGCCGAACGAGCCCAGCATCCGCCGGCCGAAGCCGCCGGCGAAGCCCTTGGCGCCGACGAAGCCCACGCCGTCGATCTCCACCGCCGAGCCGTCGAGCAGCTTCACCCCCGCTTCGCGCAGGATGCGGCAGACCTCGTCGACCTGGCCGTCCTCGTAGTCGTGGTTTCCCAGCACCGCCACCACCGGTATCGCACAGGAACGCAGATCCTCGGCCAGGATTCGCGCCTCGGTGGGCTTGCCGCGGTCGGTGAGGTCGCCACACAGCACCATCACGTCGGCGGCGGCGGAAATCTCGCCGAACAGCTCTCGATAGGGGTCTTTGTGCTCCTCCCTGACGTGGATGTCGCCGAGCGCCGCCACCCTCATGGCGGGCTCCGCATGTCGCCGTCGCCGGCGACGTCGGCGAATCCCCATTGCTGGACGTCGACGGCATAGTCGGTACGCGAGAACATCCGGCCACGGCACGCCTTGACCTGCGGCGGCGGCATGGCGAGCTGGTGCTGCATCCGCTCGTGCAGCTCGTCCAGCAGCCAGCGCGGGATGTGCTCGCGCTCGCTCGGATAGATCCAGCGGAAGTTCAGCAGGTGCATCAGCAGCACCTCCCAATACTGGTCCATGTAGCCGAGCAGACGGCGCCAGTCGATCTCGTGGTGCTGCTTGAGGATCACGTGGGCGATGTCGGCGCCGTCGTAGCGGTAGCGCGACTGTATGAAGGCCTTGGACCAGATCAGCTCGGTGGGCGCGACGATCCGGACCGGCGATCCGAAGACCTCGATCTGCCGGGCACTGTCGAACCAGTGCTCGTTGACGACGACCGTGGCATTGGACGAGGCGAAGATCACGTCGAAGAACTGGTCGCCGTGATGGACCTTGCCGATCCAGCGCTCGTCCTCGACCTCGATGGCGAAGCCCTTGTCGCGGAAATGGCCGAGGATGCGCGGAAAGTCGCCGGCCTTGCAGAACACGTCGAGATCCTTGGTCGGCCGGCTGATGCCGGTATAGGCGCAGACCGCATAGGTCCCGGCCAGCAGGAACGGCACGCCCAGCCTGGTCAGCTCCTTCAGGCTGTCGCGATAGAACGCCTCCGCCTCGGGCGAGGCGGCCAACGGCTCGCCGGCCGCCACCAGATCGGTCTCGGGCGCGCGCCCGCTGCTCGCCGGGGCCGCGGTGCTGAGCAGGCCGGCCGCAGCGCGGCGCCCGGCGGCGAGCGCTTCGTCCAGCATTCCCAGACCCGTCTTCACCACGGTCGTCTCCAGCCCCGTTGCGGTGCCCGAGGAAACGCCGCGTCGACGAGTGGCGTTCCTTGGCTCCGGGCCTTGTGAGGGAACGGAATTTTCCGGTTGCCGGCGCGACAGGGGCGGCGCGAACGGCTATGATCGACGCATGACGCAGGGCCAACCTTGGGCAGCGGCAGGGCTGCGCATCGCCGGGGCGATGGCGTTGCTGGCCGCCATGCTGCCTGCGGTGGTCCGGGCCGCATCGGTGCCGTCGGCGCTGTTCGGCGAATGGGCCGGCAAGACCATCGAGGCCGAGCCGCCGCTGGGCGAGTTCGGCGAGCCGGTTCGCCTGACCCTCGAGCCCGACGGCAACGGTTTCACCCTCGGATCGGTGGTCGGCCACCTGGAATCGCTGGGCGTCACCATGGCTCCGACCGCGATGGACGGCGTGTTCGGCCCCGCCTCCGGCGGCGGCATGCTGTCCATGTTCCGCGCCGACGATCCGCCCGACCCGCTGGCCGGCGAGCATCTGCAGTGGGGGCGGCTGGCCGGCGATCAGCTCGTGGTCTACAGCTTCCGCGTCGACGACGACGGCAGCTTCGTCCTCGACCGCTACGTCATCGCCCGCGACGGCGAGGATCTGGTGCTGCGGCTGACGCGGCGCGAGGGGGTGGCCGACGAGCATGTGCTCGTGGCCCGTCTGGCGCGGGCGCACTGAGATGCATGCAGCCGCCCGGTTCGTTCTGCTCGCAGTCCTGTGGCTGCACGGGCAGGGGGCGCTGGCGGCTGGGCAGCCGAAGCTTGCGGACTATTTCGGCTCCTATGTGGGACGGGCGGTCGAGCAGCCGCTCGCCGGCGGGCCCAGCGAGGAGCGTGACATCGACATCGTCATCTCGCCTTACAAGAAGGACGGATTCCGCATCGACTGGGTCAATGTCACGCTGGTCGACGGCCGCCGCGACGTTCGCGGGGTCAAGCGCCGCCCGAGCAGCGTGATCTTCGTGCCGGCGGACAGGAAGGGCATGTTCGTCGAGTCCAAGGAATTCGATCCGTTCAAGCTGAAGGACGACGTGCAGGCGATGCAGGGCGAGCCGGTGCGCTGGGCGGGGCTGGACGAGGACGGCCTGCACGTCAACGCCTTCGTCCTGCTCGACGACGGCCGCTACGAGATGCAGATCTACACCCGGCGGCTGACCGACCTCGGGCTCGAGCTCGAGTTCGAGCGCGTGGTCGACGGCCAGCCGGCGCGGCGCATGACCGGGCGGGCCGTCCGTGCCGATTGACGACACCTCCGCCGAGGAATCCGCGGCCGGCCACTGGCGCCGGCGCCGGCTGCTCGCCGCCCTGGCGGCGGTGCCGCTGGCAGCCGGGGCGGGGCGAGCCTTCGGCCAGGAGACGCAGTTCTTCCGCATCGGCACCGGCTCGGTCTCCGGCACCTACTATCCGATCGGCGGGCTGATCGCCGACATCATCAGCAGTCCGCCCGGCTCGCGGCCCTGCGACCGGGGCGGCAATTGCGGCGTGCCCGGCCTCGTCGCCATCGCCCAGACCTCGGACGGCTCGCTCGCCAACATCGAGGCCATGCTCAGGGGCGACCACGAGAGCGGCTTTGCCCAGAGCGACATCGCCTACCGCGCCTTCGTCGGCGAGGGGCCCTTCACGGGCCGGCCGGTGTCCAACCTGCGGGCGCTGGCCAATCTCTATCAGGAGTCGCTCCATCTCGTGACCCATCCGGCGGCCGGGATCGCCGGCGTCCGCGACCTCGTCGGCAAGCGGGTCTCGCTCGACCGGCCGCTCTCGGGCACCCGGACCGACGCCGGACTGGTGCTGAGGGCATTCGGCGTTTCCGAGGACCAGCTCATCATCGAGGATGTCGGGCCTACCGATGCGATCGACCTGATGAAGGCCGGAGAGCTCGACGCCTTCTTCCTGGTGGCGGGACCGCCCACCGCCGGCATCACCGAGCTGGCCGAGGATCTGGGAGCGGGCCTCGTGCCGATCGCCGGGCCCGAGGTCTCGGCGCTCATCCGCGACTATCCCTTCTTCACCTACGACCTGATCCCGTTCGGCACCTACAAGGGCATCCCGGCCGTGGAGACCATCAGCGTCGGCGCCCAGTGGCTGGCGACGGCGGCTCTCGAGGACGAGCTGGGCTACGAGATCATGCGCTCGTTCTGGCGCCCCGAGGCGCGCGAGATCCTCGACGCCGGCCATCCCAAGGGTCGCGACATCACCATCGAGACGGCATTGGCGGGCGTCGCCGTGCCGCTCCACCCCGGTGCGGAGCGCTTCTACCGCGAGGCGGGCCTGGTGCCTTGAGCCGTGGGCAGCTGCCGGCGATCGTCGTCTCGGGCCTCGTCAAGCGCTATGGCGGGGTGGTGGCGGTGGACGGCCTCGACTTCGCGGTGGCGCGCGGCAGCACCACCGGCCTGCTCGGCGCCAACGGCGCCGGCAAGACCACCACCATAGCCATGCTGCTGGGCCTGCTCGCCGCCAGCGAGGGGCGGATCGAGGTGCTGGGCCACCCGATCCCGGCCGGGCGCTACGCCGTGCTCGGGCGGATGAGCTTCTCCAGCCCCTATGTCGACCTGCCGATGCGGCTGACCGTGCGGCAGAACCTCAAGGTCTTCGCCGGGCTCTACGGGGTCGCGGACCCGGCGGAGCGGATCGGCGAGCTGGCCCGGGAGCTGGAGATCGCGGCCTTCCTCGACCGGCCGACCGGCAAGCTCTCGGCCGGGCAGAAGACCCGGGTGCTGCTGGCCAAGGCGCTGCTCAACCGGCCGGAGCTGATGCTGCTCGACGAGCCCACGGCCTCGCTCGATCCCGACACCGCCGACCGCCTGCGCTCCGTGCTCGAGGCCTACCGCGCCCGCTCCGGCGCCACCATCCTGCTGGCCTCGCACAACATGGCCGAGGTCGAGCGCTTGTGCGACGACGTGCTGATGCTGCGCCGCGGCCGGCTGGTCGACCGGGGATCGCCCGCCGAGCTGATCGGGCGGTATGGCAGGGCCGACCTCGAGGAGGTGTTCCTCGACATCGCGCGTGCGGCGTGACCTCGGGCGGCATGACCGGATCGGGCCGGCGGATCGGCGCCATGGTGATGCGGCACGTCTACGTGCTGCGCGGCTCCTGGCCACGGATGTTCGACCTGCTCTACTGGCCGACGGTGCAGGTGGCCTTGTGGGGCCTGATCGGCCAGTTCGTCGCCAGCCAGTCCTCCCTGCTCGTCCAGGCCGGCGGGCTGTTCCTGTCGGCGATCCTGCTCTGGGACATGCTGTTCCGCTGCCAGCTCGGCGTGTCGATGGGCTTCATGGAGGAGATGTGGTCGCGCAACCTCGGCCACCTGTTCACCAGCCCGCTGCGGCCCTGGGAGCTGGTGGCCTCGATGTTCGCCACCAGCCTGATCCGCACCGCCGTCGGCGTCGGCGGCGCCGCCCTGGCCTCGGTGCTGCTCTACGACTTCTGGATCGTCGGCGCCCTGGGCCCGGCGCTGGCGCTGTTCGTGGCGAGCCTGCTGCTGTTCGGCGGGGCGCTGGGCGTGCTGATCTCGGCGCTGATCATGCGCCTGGGCCTCGCCGCCGAGAACCTGGCCTGGGGCGTGGTGTTCCTGCTGCAGCCGCTGAGCGGCGTGTTCTATCCCATCGCCATCCTGCCCGGCTTCCTGCAGCCGGTGGCCTGGCTGCTGCCCTCGGCCTGGGTGTTCGAGGCGATGCGGGGCGTGCTGCTGGACGGGCATCTCGACCCGATGCTGCTGGCCGGGGCCTTCGCCGCCAACATCGGCTGGCTGCTGCTGGCCGGGGCGGTGTTCGTCTGGCTGTTCGTCCAGGCCCGCGACCGCGGCCTGCTGCTGCAGGTCGGCGAGTAGGC
>JRYC01003888.1_pt1 | contig 17584 bp, 17 predicted proteins | sample 235301 | NCBI WGS metagenome assembly JRYC01 (sample SAMN03074211, study PRJNA261470) | activated sludge metagenome | biome: Common Effluent Treatment Plant; feature: Wastewater; material: Activated sludge; isolation source: activated biomass of a common effluent treatment plant treating...
ACCGGGTTCATGGGCGCATTCATGTTAAGGGGCCAATGATAGCCCGTCACCTCTGTTCGGTCAACGGCGCGGCCGGACCACCGGATGCTCCCTTACCCACCACTCATGCGAAGGCTGATCGTAACGCAGGCCCAGCAAACTGCCCTACAAGCTACAGATTGAACTTGATATTCAGTATATCGCCATCGACCACGGAGTAGGTCTTGCCTTCCTGGCGCAGCTTGCCGGCGTTGCGCGCCCCGGCCATGCCGCCCAGCCCCGTCAGATCGTCGTAGTGGACGACCTCGGCGCGGATGAAGCCCTTGGCCAGGTCGGTGTGGATAGTACCGGCGGCATCGACGGCCGAAGCACCGCGCTTCACTTCCCAGGCCCGCACCTCGTCCTCGCCGACGGTGAAGAAGGATTGCAGGCCCATCAGGTCATAGCTGAGACGGATGACGCGATCGAGGCTCAGCTCCGTCACGCCATACTCCTCCATGAACATCGCCAGCGTGTCCTCGTCGCCGGCGGCGCTCAACTGGGCCAGCTCCATCTCCAGGCGGCCGCGAATGGTGGCCAGGATCGTCCCCGGCTGGTCATAGGTCAGGCCGGGATCGGGCTGATCGTCGCCCAGGTTGATGAGCACGATCTTCGGTTTCAGCGTCAGCAAGCCGTAGCCGCGCAGGCTCTTCAGTTGCTCCTCGGTCAGGTCGAGGACGCGCAGGGGCCGGTCGGCCGAGAGCGTTTCGTTCATCTGCTCGAAGAGAGCCAGTTCGGCCTGGGCGGCGGCCTTGTCCTTCGACGCGCCTTTCTTCAGGCCTTCCTGGATCTTCTCGATGCGCCGCTCGACGGTGCCCAGATCGTTGATCAGGAACTCCGTATCGAGCGCGGCCAGATCGCGGGCCGGATCGACGCTGCCGTCGAGGTGGGGGACGCTGGCGTTCTCGAAGGCGCGCACGACGTGGACGAACCCTTCCAGCCCCGACAGGTGGTTGAGCAGTTGCGGGCTGAGGCCGCCGGTGTCGTCGTCGCTTTTTTGCAGCCCGGCCACGTCGGTGTAGGTGATGCGGGCGTAGGTGGTCTTTTTCGGATTGAACATGCGGCTGAGCATGTCGACCCGCGGGTCGCGGACGTCGACGACGGCGGTCAGCACGTCGAAGCGGCCGCCCATGCTCTGGCCGGTGGGGGCGTTGCCCAATGTCAGGGCGTTGAAGATAGTGGTCTTGCCCGACGAGGGCAGGCCGATAATGCCTAGTTTCATAAGAGGTGAGTATAGCAGGTGTGGTCTTGTTCGTCAGCGATACGCGCCCATTGAACTTGTCGAACAGGGCGGTCAGAGCAGGACAGTTGCCAGCTCCTCGGCCGTCACGTTAACGAAATAGCATTCAACAGCCAGCGCGCTCAGCCGTTCGCGCAACACATCCTCACGGTGGGGTGTGTCGACAAGCGCCGCGGCCAGTTCGGCCGGGTCGCCGTGGGTGAAGTAGTCGCCATAGAAGTGGGCGGCCCTGATCACGCCGTCGGTCACCTCAAGTGTCGCCTCAACTGTGCCTCCGGGGGTACGCGCGCGCTTGGTGAAATTGTAACGCGGTGAGTGGCCGAAGTTCCATTCCCAGGTGGCGTATTTCGTGTCGCGCAGGCGTTCGATGGCCGCGCGGTCCTCATTCGTGAAGGTGTAGGTCTCGGCGTCCGGCGTCCCGGTCATGACGTGCTCCATCAGACAATCGCGAAACTCCAGCACGGTCATCGGCCGCGGCAGGTGCTCGCTGATGTTGGTCACCCGGCTGCGCACCGACTTGACCGCCTTGTCGGCGAACTTGGCCGGGTCGGGTCGCAGCGCGGCGGCCACATCGGCCATGCGCGCCGAGAAGAGCAGCGTGCCGTGGTGGAGGATGCGGCCGCGATGGACATACTCGGCGTTGCCGGAGAATTTGCGGCCGTCGATGGTCAGGTCGTTGCGCCCTTCGAAGCGGGCATCGACGCCCAGTCGTTGCAGAGCCTCGATGATGGGCTGCGTGAAGCGTCGGAAGTCCACTTCGTTGCGGTGGTTGCCCGCGCCGCCCCCGGCGATGAAGGTGAAGTTGAGGTTGCCCAGGTCATGGAAGACCGCGCCGCCGCCGGACATTCGGCGCACGACGGGCAGGTCGTTCTCGCGCACGTAGTCGAGATTGATCTCGGCCAGCGTGTTCTGGTGGCGGCCGACGATAATCGCCGGGGCGTTGCGCCACAGCATGAAGACGTCGCGGTCGAAGTGGTCCATGACGTATTCTTCGGCCGCGAGATTGAAATAGGGATCGGTTTCGTGTCGGGTGATACATAGCATATAGACAAGCTCCCACTCAGGATAATAGCCCGGATGCGGCGGATTGGCACGGCCGGGCCACGGCTCAATCATCCCTGATTGAGGAGACGCAAATCAGGCAGGAGATGCGGCAGTGGCGCAGGCCTATGATATAATTAGCCACAGCCAAAGGAAGCAGCCCTGATTTGTCGTGCGACTTGCGGGGCGGCCTGACTTAACCGGCGCGAACAGAAATACAAGAGGTGGCCTGTTGCCACGCTCTTTTAAAATATTCTCCCAACATCAGGAGGTTTCCATGCTTGTCCGCGAACTCATGACACCCAATCCCATCGTCGTCAAACCCGACACGTCGGTGCCCGATGCGCTGCGCCTGATGCGCGAGCGCAAGGTGCGCCGCCTGCCGGTGGTTGATGCTCAAGGCCGTCTGGTCGGCATCGTCTCCGACAAGGACCTGCTCTACGCTTCGCCCTCCCCGGCCACGACGCTGGCCGTGTGGGAGATTCCCGACCTGTTGGGCAAGATCAAGGTCGAGAGTGCGATGTCCCGCAACGTCATCACCGTGGCCGAGAAGACGCCGCTGGAGGAAGCGGCGCGCCTCATGGCCGACAAGAAGGTCGGCGGTCTGCCGGTCATGCAGGGGCCGGACCTGGTCGGCATCATCACCGAGACGGACCTGTTCAAGAGCTTGCTGGAACTGCTGGGCGGCCGCCGGTCGGGCGTGCGCGTTTCCGTCACCATTCCGGCGGTCAAGGGTGGGCTGTCGAAGATTACCACAGCCATCTTCGAGGCCGGGGGCAACATCGTCGGCATCGGCATGAAGGGCATTTTAGGCTCCTATGGCGACACGGCCGAGGTCGTGCTCAAGGTGCAGGACGTGGAGCGCGACGCGCTGGTGGCCGCGCTCAAGCCGGTTGTCACCGAGATCGTGGACGTGCGCGAAGTGTAATAAGCAGGACGCCGAAAATGAACTTCCGAACCGTGGTTGAACTGGGCGGCAAGACCGCCACCGGTATCAGGGTCCCGCCTGAGGTCGTCGAAGCGCTGGGTTCCGGCAAGAAGCCGGCGGTTCGGGTGACGATCAACGGCTACACCTATCGCAGTACCGTCGCGGTCTATGGCGGAGAGTTTATGCTGCCGGTCAGCGCCGAAGTTCGCGAGCGCGCCGGCATCGCCGCGGGCGACGGAATAGAGGTCGCCGTCGAACTTGACACCGAACCACGCGTGGTCGAGGTTCCGGACGATCTTGCCGCGGCGCTGGCGACTGACGCGGAGGCGCAGCAATTCTTCGAGGGATTGTCCTATAGCAACAAGCGGCGGATCGTCCTCTCGATCAATGATGCCAAGACGCCCGAAACCCGGCAACGGCGTATCACCAAGACGATTGAGAATCTGCGCCAGGGCAAGGCCTGAACCTCGCGCCGAAGACTTTCGTTAATCGCTCGACGAGGAGGTTCCATATGGCGCGACGCTTGCTGACGGGCTTTCTGGCCGGTGGCTTGGCCGGGGCGGCGATTATCGCCGGGATGTTCCTCGTGCTGGCGACTTTCGACGGCACACGGCCGGATGAGGCAATCGCCTATGGCTTGCTCGCGGCCGTCATCGGCGGAGCGCTGGGCGGGCTGGTCGGCGCAATCGTGGGGCTGGGCAACATGCGCCGGATCGGCGGCGCGCTGGTGGGACTGGTGATGTCGCTCCTCGTGATCGTCTTCTATATGACGAACTTCGTCGGCGAAGGCACGATCATGCAACTGTTGAATCGCTCGCGCATCATCATGGTGTTCACCATTGCACCGTTGCTGCTGACCGGTGTTGTCGCTTCCTGGGCTGTTCGAAGAAAAGGGTAGGTAATGGAATAAAAAACGGGTTTTTCTGAAAGCCCGTTTTTTGGGTATTGACATATTCCCATATAGGAATATAATATTCTTTATGGCGCGAACGCCAACCACATCAGACGCTTTCAACGCCGTCGCCGAACCGCAGCGGCGGCGCATCATCGACCTGCTGGCCCTGGGCGAGCGGTCAGTCAACGACATCGCGGCGGCGCTCAACATGCGCCAGCCGCAGGTGTCGAAGCATCTGGGCGTGCTGCGCGAGGTAGGGTTGGTAGACGTGCGCGACGAAGGCCGGCAGCGGCTCTACTCGTTGAACAGCGAGGCGTTGCGCCCCATTTATGAATGGGTAACCCCCTATGAGCGCTTCTGGCGCGAGAGGCACGAGCGCCTGGAGCAATTACTCGACCGACTACAGGATCAATCATCAGGCGATGAGCCGAATCATTGATCCGACCGCGCCCACCCGGCCGCGGCTATATCAAACAAAGGAGAATACAACATGTCCAAGCCGGAGATTATCATTGAACCGAACAGTCAGGAGATCCGCATAAATACGACCTACAACGCGCCGCGCGAGCTTGTCTTCAAGGCCTACACCGATCCCGATCTCATCCCGCAATGGTATGGGCCTCGCTATCTGACGACCGAGATCGACAAGCTGGAAGCGCGCGCGGGCGGCCAATGGCGCTTCCTCAATCGCGATCCCGAGGGCAACGTCTATGCCTTTCACGGGGTTTACCACGATGTGGTTGCTCCCGAGCGGATCGTGCAAACGTTCGAGTACGAGGGGATGCCGGGCCATGTGGTGTTGGAGACGGCCGTTTTCGAAGACCTCGGCGGTGGGAAGACGCGCGTCGAAACCCAGTCGATCTTCCAATCCATCGAAGACCGCGACGGCATGGCCGCGTCTGGCATGGAAGTCGGTATCAATGAAGGCTATGAGCGCTTGAATGAGCTGCTGGCGACGTTATAGGCGAGAGGTTGGAGATTGAGAGATCTGAAGATTGACTCAATCTCCGCGATGGGCAGCATCCGGGTTTCACAGCGAACGCCTGTACGCCGGAACTCGGTTGCTACCGGAACAAGGAGATGTAGCCATGAACGAGAATGCTTATGAAACCGAATTAGCGCCGGCCGGGCCGAACCCCGACATGCGCGGGTTGGACCGGTTGGTGGGCACGTGGCGGATATCCGGCGAGGCCCAGGGCGAGATAACCTACGAGTGGATGGAGGGCGGTTACTTCCTGATCCAGCGTGTCGATCTGACCCAGAGCGGACTGCCGAACCGGGGTATCGAGATCATCGGCCACGAGCAGCGCTTCATGGAAGCGCCGAGCGCGGAGATCAAATCCCGCTACTACGGCAGCGACGGCGCCACCTTCGATTACGTCTATGAGACCGACGGCGACACGCTGATCATCTGGGGCGGTGAGAAAGGTTCCCCGGCCTACTACAAGGGCACGTTCAGTGGCGACGGCGACACACTGACCGGCGGCTGGGTCTATCCGGGCGGGGGCGGCTATACGGCGCTTGCCACCCGCGTGAAGTAGTAATCGCCGAGGCTCTTTTTTATGTATCTTATCCATACAACGGAGCTGGAAAACCTGGCAGACGGCGTATGTCACTATGTCATGTCAAGGGGAGCACAGGGATTACCTGACGAACCGCGATAATGCGGTTATGATCGGGGCATGCTCAATTCAACAGGTTGGCGACGGCCGTTCATCGAGGCGGCCGCCATTGTGGTGCTCGTTTTGAGTCTCTACACCTATTGGTTCGCTCAGGCCGACCGATATGTCATATTTCTCTATGGGCATACGGCTCCCGGCATCCCGCTGACCGAACCGTTCGACGCCATAACATCCAGCCGCTACTGGATGGCCGGGTTGGTGGCCGCGGGGGTGGTTATGTTGCTCTATATCGGCGTGAACTGGATCGGCGGCCGAGTTGCGGCGCGAAGCGGCTCGTCGTTCGGCACCCCGCCGTGGTGGCGGGTATGGGTGTTGTCTGCGCCGGGGTTGATTGCCGGTATCCCGGCGATCACGATGACCGCCAACGCGCCGGTGCTGCCGCTTCCATTGGCCGCGGCGAGTGCGGCGGCGGCGCTGGCCGGGCTGGCTTTGGCCCTGTTGCCGGGCCGGTGGGCGGCCGAACGCCCCGATGACCTGCTCTGGTTGATGCTCGACGGCATGGGCCTGATACCCACTCTGGTGTTCCTGCGAGCCATCGAATTGCCGGGGCGCGGCCTGTCGGTTTCGCCCGCCGTGGCCTGGTTCTTCGCCGGCGGCGCGATCATTGGCGGGGCGCTCTGGCTGGCCCTGCTGAGCGTGCTGCGCCGGTGGGGCGACCGGCCGTCACCGGGCGCAATAGCCATCTTTCTGGCCGGGGTGGGGCTGAGTTACACGCTGATGCCGCTGACTCATTACCTGACCGCCGGGCCGCCCGGATTTCGCTATATCACCAATTCGACCAACTTCTTCGCCGTCAACCCGCTGTTGCAGTTGCTGGCGTTTGCCGTGGCGGCGGGGCTGGCCGGTGCAGCGACATGGTTCCGACGGTGGCTGGCCCGCCGGGAAGGAGCGCCGGTCGCAGAGGTTTAATCCATTGTCTCAACATGGTTAGCCCTATTTCTGGAGCATCTTTTCCAGAGATAAACATGTCAAAGACCATGCGCGCCCTGTTGCTTCTGATCTGCGCAGTTCAACTGTTCTTCGCCGCCGCCTTCTTCTTCCTGTGGTCATTGGCGGTTAACATCTGGCCCTTTGAGGGCACGACGCCGCTGACCTACATTTTCATTGCCTCGATCTTCGCCGCCGCGGCCGCCTCGGTGCTGGCCAACGAAGGCGCGTCGGCGCTGCAATACGCCGCCAGCGAGGGCCACGCGCCGCTGCGCGAGGCCATCGCCGCCTATCTCGGTGCGGCGCGCGCCGTGAGCTGCACGCCCGACCAGGTGTTCGTGGTCTCGGGCGCCCAGCAGGCGCTCGATCTCACCGCGCGCGTGCTGATCGACCCTGGCGACCGGGTGTGGATCGAGGAGCCGGGCTATCCGGGGCTGCGCGGGGCGCTGATCGCCAACGGCGCCGAGCTGGCGCCGGTGCCGGTGGACAGCGAGGGGCTGGACGTCGAGGCCGGGCGGTCGATAGCACCGCACGCCCGCATGGCCTGCGTCTCGCCGTCGCACCAATATCCCCTGGGCACCACCATGAGCCTGAGCCGGCGGCTGGCGCTGCTGGAATGGGCCAGTGCCGCCGACGCCTTCGTGCTCGAGGACGACTACGACAGCGAGTACCGCTACGCCGGCAAGCCTCTGGCGGCCCTGCAGGGCCTCGATGCCGACGGCCGCGTCGTCTATGTCGGCACGATGAGCAAGGTCATGTTTCCGGGCCTTCGGCTCGGCTACATGGTCGTCCCCCAGCACCTGGTGCCGGCGTTTCGGGCGGTGAGGGGACTCGCCGACACCCATCCGCCGATGAGCATCCAGCCGGCGCTGGCCGAGTTCATCGAGGCCGGGCACCTGTCGGCGCACATCCGGCGGATGCGCGCCCTCTACGCCGACCGGCAGCGGCTGCTGCTGGAGGCCTGCCGCAGCCAGCTCTCCACCTGGCTCGAGGCGATGCCCGACGAGGCGGGAATGCACCTCGTGGCCGCGCTGCGCCCCGGGCTCGACGACCGGACGGTGGCGCGCACCGCCCGCGAGCACGGCGTCGAGGCGCCGGCGCTGTCCTCCTACTACCGCAGCCTGCCGCCGCGGCAGGGGCTGCTGCTCGGCTATGCCGGCGTCGGCGAAGCTGAGATCGCCACGGCGACGAAGCGGCTGGCCGAGGCCTGCGCCGCGGCGGAGCGTCTCCCCGTTTGAGCACGCCCGCGCCGGGTCGAAGGGCGAGCCTTGCCGTATATGTCGCGACGACCCATCATCTGCCCCCAAAAGGGAGGGTCACGGTGGGAAGGTCGTCGAGCCTGACACTGATGGGCATGGCAGCACTGCTGGCGTTGGGGGCACCGACGACCGCACGGGCAACGGACCACAAGCCGGCCGCCTGCGAGGACCGCACGCCACATCAGATCCGGAGGGTGAGAGTGGCGCCCGGCGTCGAGCTGGAGGTGCTGGACTGGGGTGGCACCGGCAAGGTGATGGTGCTGCTTACCGGCTTGGGCGACAACGCGCACGTCTACGATCAGTTCGCGTACCAGTTCACCGATCATTTCCGCGTCATCGGCATCACCCGCCGCGGGTTCCTGCCATCCAGCCAGCCGCGCAACGGCTACGACGTGCCCACCCGGGCAGCGGACGACATCGCGGTGCTCGACGCCTTAGGCATCGACAAGGCCGTCTTCGTCGGGCATTCGCTGGCCGGCTCGGAATTGAGCCAGCTGGGCTTGAAGCACAAGGCACGGGTCGACAGGCTGGTCTATCTCGATGCCGCCGACCTGTCGGAACGCTTCCGGCCCTCCCGCCGCGAGCCGCCGGGGGCGCAATCGCTGTTCACCGAGGCGACGCTGAGATCGCTGTGGACCTTCCAGGCTGCTTCGGCGCGCTACAGCGCACTGCGCGAACCCGATGCGTCGGTCTGCCTGAACGTGACATTCGCCGCCGACGGCTCGATCGTGGATTCCACCTCGCCGCAGTGGGTCAGCGACAAGCTTCTCGCCGGTGTCGCCGGATCGGCAAATCCGCCGGTGAACTGGGCGAGGATCAAGGCGCCGCGACTCGGTATCTTCGCTGTCTACACCGCCGAGGCGCGGCAGGCCTGGTACTGGTACCTGAGCACCGAGAAGAAAGCCGAATTCGATCGGGCATGGCCGCCCATCATGGCCTGGTTCAAGAGGACGGTACGGAAGTTCGGCGATGGCAACTGGGCCAATACCTTCACCCTGCCAGGCGCTCCGCACTATATCTATATCAACCACGAGGCAGAGGTCGTCCGGCGGATGCGGAAGTTCCTGGGCATACCTCCGAGGGGTTGAGCCGAGGGGCAGAAGCGGCAGCCGGCCGCCGATTTGAGCTGGCGGCACGTGCCACAGGAGGCTATGCGCACGGCTCATTCGCAGCCGGGGCGACCGCTGTCGACGCCCCCCTTTTCAGATTGCTCGCCCATGATCGACCGAGCTGTTGCCGTCGAGGATGCAGCGGCACTTTCGCGCCGGCCCGCCGACCGGCGGACCGGCTGGACCGCCGGGGCGTGGGTACTGCTCGGCATCGTGCTGGTGGTGGCCCTGGCGGTCCGGCTGCCCGGGTTCGACCGGCCGACCCATGTCGGCTTCCTCTCCTACTATGTCGACGAGCCCAAGATCCTGAACAACGCCGTCGACGTCATCCGGCTCAACGCCCTGCTCGCCCACTGGCCCTACGCGCTCTACTACTGGCTGGCGCCGCAGATCCTGCTCCTCTACTCGACCTATATTCCGTCGATCCTGCCCTACACGAGCGACGTGGTGGACAGCTCGACGGTGCGCGACGTCGTGGCGCTGCATCTCGACTCGTTCACGTTCCTGGTCCGGCTCAACATGCTGCTGCTCTCGCTCGGCATCGTGGCGATGATGTTCGCCTACGGCCGCCGCTGCGCCGGGCGGTGGGGCGGGCTGGCGGCCGCATCGGTCGTGGCGCTGGCGCCGGTGGTCGTGAACCAGTCGCGCTGGGCCTACTACGACACGCCGATGACCTTCTGGTACTGGCTCACCGTCGGCCTGCTGGCCTGGACATGGCAGGAGCGCAGCCTGCGCGGGGTCTATGCCTGTGCCGCGCTCGCGGCGTGGACGGTGACGACGAAGCAGAACGGGGCGCCCATCGCGCTGCTGTGGCTCGCCACCATGCTGGTGGTCGTGGCGCGGCATGAAGGGCTGCCGTGGCATGGGCCGTGGCGCTCGCGGCATTTCTGGCTGTCCGGGCTGCTCGCCGTGCTCGTGGGCCTCGCCTGCTATCCGACCCTGCTCGATCCCGATTCGCTCCGCCAGCTCGCCTTCACCGCGGGCTCCGTCTACGTCGAGGCCGACGAGCGCTTCGCCGCCCGCATGTGGGCGACCCTCGTCACCCGGCATTGGCCGCTGCAGGGGCCGGTCTGGCTGCTTGTACTGCTGGCCGCGGGCCTGGCACCGCTGGCGGCGCTGGCGCGCGACCGGTGCCTCGCGGCGATGTGCGTCGCCGCCGGTGTCGGCTACTACGCCATCGTCGGCTATTCGACGCAGAACAACGACCGCCTGATCCTGCCGCTGCTGCCGGCGCTGGGGCTGGGCCTCGCCGGCTGGGTGGCGCTGATCCGCCACGTGATGCGGCCCGGATGGGCGCGCGTGGCTCTCAGCGCCGCCCTGATCGCGGTGGCGGCGATACCGCTCGGCCTGTCGACGATCCGGTTCGACCTGCTGCTGACGGCGGCCGACACCCGGGTCCAGGCCAGGGAATGGCTGTTCGCCAACCTTCGGCCGGGCGCCAGGATTGCCATCGAGGCGCATGTGGCGCGGATGGCCGACACCCGCGGCACCGACCTCGGCAGGGCCTATATCCAGGACAGGGGAATCCGGGCGTTCGATGTCGAGCAGTTCAACAGCGTCGGCGTCCATCCGCTGTCCTGGTATCGCGAGCAGGGCGTGGATGCGGTGGTGCGCGCCGACGCCATGCTGGCGCTGGCATGGCGCTACGCCCGGCTCGGCCAGGAGACCTTCCTCGCCGACGCCGATCGCCAGGGAATGGGCAAGGGCAGCTTCTTCGGCGGCCTGCCGCTCGCCACGATCATCGAGACCTATGCCGACCAGCGCAGGGAGGCGGCCGCGGTGGTGAGCTTCGAGCCCAGCCCGACCCCGTCGGCCCAGGCGAACCTCGTCGATTTGGGGGGCCAGTTCCAACACTACTGGCAGATGCCGCTGGTCGAGCTGTGGCGGCGCCACGACGAGATCGTGCTCGGCCCGTCCGTCGTCGTGCTGCGCGTCCGGTAGTCCGGCGGGTCGCATGGAGCGGGGGGCCTACGAGCAGTATCAGTCCGAGATCGGCAACTGGCTGAAGCAGGGGCGCATCCGCCTGCTGCGCGCCATGCTGGCCGAGATCGGCGATCCCGGGCGGACCCTCGAGCTGCTCGAGGTCGGCGCCGGGGTCGGGCAGAACCTGCCGGTGCTGGCCGAGCGGGGGGCGGTGGACGTGGTCGAGATCGACGAGCTGGGCTTGGCCGAGCTGCGGACACGCTCCGACGTCCGGGAGATCTACGACCGGCCGATCCCGTTCGACCTCCGGCGGACCTACGACGTCATCGTCGCCTTCGATGTGCTGGAGCACATCGCCGACGACCGCGAGGCCGCCGCGTGGATCTGCGACCGGCTGGCGCCGGGCGGCCATCTGATCGCCAGCGTGCCGGCCTACCAGTGGCTGTTCTCCGACCACGACGTCGCCCTGCAGCATTTCCGCCGCTACACCCGCGCCCGGCTGGTGGCGGCACTGCCGGCCGGCATGACCGTGCGCCGGTCGGGCTATTTCGTCAGCCTGCTGTTCCCGCTGGCGGCGGCCAGCCGGCTGGCCGGCAAGCTGGCGCGGCGGCTGCGCGGCCCCGGCGAGGCGGCGCGCAAGCAGTCGGCGGCGGTGCCGGGTCCGCTCGACCGGCTGTTCCGCGGCCTGCTCGACATCGAGGTCGACGCCTTCGAGCGCGGCATCACCGCCCCGTTCGGGCTCAGCGTCATCTGCGTGGCGCGCAAGGAAGCGGCAACGTAGGCCGTGCCGATCAGGCGCCGATCAGCCTCGCCGCCCGGTCGTCCGCGGCCAGCAGGGTGGTCTGGTCGGGATAGGGCAGGCAGGGCGTGAGGCCGCGCAGCTCGAGCCGCTTCATCGCCTGCGCCTCGATCGCCGGCCGGTAGCGGGCGCGGGCGCTGTTGTCGAACACGACGATACCGCCGGGGGCGAGGTTGGCGACGGCCCGCTCCAGGCAGTGCGAGCGGGCGCGGCCGTCGACGACGACCAGGTCGAAGGGACCTTCGGCCCGGTCGATGGCGGCGACGTAGCCGGCGAAGTCGAAGCCCTCCCAGCCGGGCTTCTCGGAGGGGCAGGCGGGAGCGGCGCTGCGCACGGGCTCGGCGAGCTGGCCCCGGACATGCGCCTTGCCGGCGAGATGCGGCCCGAGCTGGTCCATCCAGCGCCGGTCGTGCTCGACGAAGGCGACGCTGCCGGCGCGCTTCGCCAGCCAGACGGTGCTGGCGCCGGCACCGTACTCGAACACCCGCGCCTTCGGCGTCGCCCGCAGGAAGGCGTCGACACGGTCGATGGCGTCGAAGGTCCACCAGGGGATGTCGAGGGCGATCATCTGCTCGATGTCCCAGATGGCGAACAGCGAGCGGGCCCAGAACAGCGGCCGCCGGTCGCGCCGGCGCTCGAGCCAGGAGATCAGGCCGACGCGCCGGGCGACCGGCTGCACGGCGCGGATCGAGCCGACATAGGCTCGGCGGAGCACAGGGGCTTGGCGGAGCATGGGCGGCCTTCTAGCGCGTGCCGTCCTGGGGGCGCAGATGCCCGCAGGACGGCCACTCGATCGACAGGACGAGGGCGAGGCCGGCCATCGTGGCCAGCGAGACGAGCTGCACGGCGAGCGCTGCCGAGAAGGCCGCGGCATAGGCGTGGCCCAGCCCGGCCATCACGCCGGCCCAGGTGAGCTGGACCGGGCCGATGCCGGCGAGGCCGTTGATCGGCAGCGCGAAGGCGAAGGCGGCGGCGCTGGTGGCCAGCGCCGATTCGGCGGGCGTGGCGGCAAGGCCGAAGGCGAGGCCGGCGAGATAGAAGGCCAGGAGCACGCAGCACCAGGCGGCGGCGCTCAGCGCCAGCAGCAGCAGGCCGCGCCGGCCCGTGGCGTTGAGCGCGCTGGCCGAGACCTGGATGGCAAAGCCGGCAAGGCGCGGCCAGCGGCGGCCGATCCAGGCGATCAGCCGGTCGCTCACGGCCGAGAGCCGCGGCAGGGCCAGCACGAAGCCGACGCCGGCAGCGGCCAGCAGTCCCGCCGGCCAGGCGACGAAGGGGCCCAGCCTGCCGCCGCCGGTGGCCAGCACGGTGCCGGCCACCACCGCCAGCGCCAGCATGTCGAACAGGCGCACGCCCAGCAGCACGCCGACGCCCGAGGACAGCGGCGTCATGTGGCCGCGGCGCAGCAGCAGCGGCAGTGCTGCCTCGCCCAGCTTCATCGGCAGCACGGTGCTCAGCAGGTTGTGCAGCACGGAGATGCGCAGCAGCGTGCGGGCCGGCGGCGCGCCCAGCACGATCGCCACCCGGAAGGCGCGCAGCAGATAGGCCACGGCCAGCGTCAGGGCGGCGCCGAGGAGCAGCAGCGGATCGGCGAGGCGCAGCACCGCGAGATAGCTCCGCGGATCGCCGACCCAGAGAACATGGCCGAGGCTCGCCGCCGTGATCAGCGTAGCCAGGGCGATGCGGGGCAGCCAGGCCCGCTTCATGCCGCGCGCTCCGGGGCGAGGCGCATGGGCTCGGTCTCCGCCACCAGCGACAGCATCGAGCCCTGTCGGGTCCGGTGCAGGATCAGCTCGGCCAGCATGCCGAGGGTCAGGAGCTGCGCCGACAGCAGCTCGGCCATGACGCCGAACAGCAGCAGCGGACGGGTGCCGATGGCCTCGCCGCCGAGCCAGAGCAGGGTGAGGTAGGCCAGCGCCGCGAAGCCGACGAGCCCGACCAGGATGCCCAGCCCGCCGAACAGGTGGCCGGGGCGCTGGCCGAAGCGGGTGATGGTGAGCACGGTGAGCAGGTCGAGGAAGCCGCGCGCATAGCGCTCGAGGCCGTATTTCGACACGCCGTGGCGGCGGGCATGGTGCTTCACCGGGATCTCGGTGACGCGGTAGCCGAGGCCGTTGGCGAGCACCGGGATGTAGCGGTGCAGCTCGCCATAGAGCGAGATGTCCTGGTAGACCCGCCGCCGCGCCGCCTTGTAGCCGCAATTGAAGTCGTGCAGGTCGAGCCGGGTCATGCGACGGGTGACGGCGTTGAAGAAGCGCGAGGGCAGGGTCTTGCCCAGGGGATCGTTGCGATTCTGCTTCCAGCCCGAGACGAGGTCGTAGCCCTCGTCGAGCTTGGCGAGGAAACGCGGCAGCTCCTCGGGATCGTCCTGCAGGTCGGCATCCATCGTCACCACGATCTCGCCGCGGGCCATCTCGGTGCCCACGGCGAGCGCCGCCGACTTGCCGAAGTTGCGCCGCAGCCGGGCGCAGCGCACCTCGCCATGAGCGGCGGCGAGCCGGCGCATCTCCGTCCAGGAACGATCGCGGCTGCCGTCGTCGATCAGGACGATCTCGATGGCCCGTCCGCCGAGCCCGGCACCGGCGACGCCGCGCAGCGCCTCGACGAGGGGAGCGAGCGTCGCCTCCTCGTCGAGCACGGGCACGATGACGCTGACATGGAAAGCCTCGGCAAGAACCATCGACCCGTCACATTGCGATGCCGCGCACGGGTCTTAGGGATGCCGCGGGGCGGCGGCAAGCCGGCCGTGGGAGAAGGCGCCGGGGCGCATTGGCCCCGGCGCCACGAAAATCAGCCCGGCGAGGCGCCCTGGGTGGCGGTGTAGACCGCGTAGATCGACTGGCTGCCGGCCATGAACAGCCGGTTGCGCTTGGGGCCGCCGAAGGTGATGTTGCCGATGACCTCGGGCGTCCGCATGCGGCCGAGCAGCTTGGCCTCCGGCGACCAGACGGTGACGCCGCTGTAGCCGACGTTGCGGCCGGCGTTGCTGGAGACCCAGAGGTTGCCGAACACGTCGCAGCGCACCCCGTCCGGGCCGCACTTGATGCCGTCGACGACGCAGTCGGTGAAGACCCGCTGGTTGGTCAGCTTGTTGTCCGGCCCGACGTCGAGGGCCATCACCACGCCCTTGCCGCCCTCGATGGTATCGCCGGGGCCTCTGCCGGTGCTGGAGACATAGAGCGTCTTGAAGTCGGGCGAGAAGCACAGGCCGTTCGGATCCGGCACGGCGTCGTCGGCGATCGCCACGTCGAGCCGGCCGCTCGGATCCCAGCGATAGACCTGGGTCGGCAGCTCGCGCTTGACGTCGCTGACCCCCACCGGCTGGCCGACGCGGTTGTTGAGCTTGCCCGTGGGATTGGTCGGGCCGCCGGGCGCGTCGGGCGTGCCCTCGTAGAGCTGGCCGCCATAGGGCGGGTCGGTGAACCAGATGCTGCCGTCGGGATGCGGCACGACGTCGTTGGGCGAGTTGAACCGCTTGCCGTCCCAGGAGTCGGCGATGACGGTGATCGAGCCGTCGAGCTCGTAGCGCACCACGCGGCGGGTCAGGTGCTCGCAGGAGATCTGCCGGCCCTGGTAGTCGAAGGTGTTGCCGTTGCTGTTGTTGGACGGCAGCCGGAACACGCTGACATGGCCGTCGTCCTCGATCCAGCGCAGCTGCCGGTTGTTGGGGATGTCGCTCCAGACCAGGTAGCGGCCCTGGCTGTTCCATGCCGGCCCCTCGACCCACAGGGCACCGGTCCACAAGCGCTGGATGGCGGCATTGGGCTGGGCCAGGCCGTTGAAGCTCGGATCGACGGCGATGACGTCGGGATCCCAGAAATAGGTCGTGGGCGCCCCGTTCGGCCCGAAGTCGCGCGGCGGGCTGGTGACGGTGCTGGGCGGGGCCACCGGGCCCATCCCTTCCTGCTGGGCGAGCGCCGCCCGTGCGCCCACGGCGACCGCGCCGGCGGCGGCGGTGGCGAGGAAACCGCGCCGGCCCAGACCCGACGTCGGGCGGCGCGGGCGATCGTCGGCGGAATCCGGATGCGACGGCACAGGATGCATCGGCTGGCCTCCCTATTGGTATGCCGCCCGATCACTGTCATAGAGGAGCCGCTGGCCGGCCCCGCCTCGGTGCGGCAACGTCCGGATCATGCGATGGAGGTGGGAGCCTGACAACCGCATGGTGCCAAAGAATCTTTTTAGTCTCTACGTCGGGTTGGCGCTGACCGCCGGGTTGGCGGCAAGCGCCCTGGCCGAGGAGCATCGGGAGCTGGCGATCGGCATCAGCCAGTTCCCGTCGAATTTGAATCCCAATATCGACGCCATGGCCGCCAAGAGCTTCGTCCACGGCCTGACGATGCGGCCGCTCACCGCCTATGACGAGAACTGGGAGCTGGCCTGCCACCTCTGCGTCGAGCTGCCGACCCTCGAGAACGGCAAGGCGGTCGAGGAGACCAACCCCGAGGGCGGCCGCGGCGTCGCCGTCACCTTCACGATCCGCGACGGTGCCGCCTGGGGCGACGGCGTGCCGGTGAGCACGCGCGACGTGATGTTCACCTGGGAGGTCGGCCGTCATCCCCAGTCCGGCGTCACCAACGGCGAGCTCTACCGGCGCTTGTGGAAGATCGACGTCGTCGACGAGCGCACCTTCACCTTCCACGACCGGAAGCTGAGCTTCGCCTACAACGCCTACAACGATTTCCGTCTGCTGCCCGAGCATGTCGAGCGCCCGGTGTTCGAGCAGGATCCCATCACCTACCGCAACCGCACGAAATTCGACACCGAGCCGGCCAATCCGGGCCTCGCCAGCGGCCCCTACCGCATCGCCTCCTACCGGGCGGGCAGCGAGATCGCGGTCGAGCGCAATCCGAGCTGGTGGGGCGAGAAACCCTGGTTCGACCGGATCACCGTCCGCGCCATCGAGAACACCGCCGCGCTCGAGGCCAACCTGCTCTCCGGCGAGATCGACATGATCGACGGCGAGCTCGGCCTGTCGCTGGACCAGGCGCTGGCCTTCGAGCGCCGCAACGCCGACCGCTTCACCGTCTTCTACAAGCCCGGGCTGACCTACGAGCACATCGACGCCAGGCTGGACAACCCGATCCTGGCCGACCTGCGGGTGCGCAAGGCCCTGCTCTACGGCGTCGACCGCCAGGCGATCAGCGACCGGCTGTTCGCCGGCCGCCAGCCGGTGGCCGACACCAGCGTCAATCCGCTGGACTGGGTGCACACCACCGACCTCACGACCTATCCGTTCGAGCCCGATCGGGCGAAGGTGCTGCTGGAGGAGGCGGGCTGGCAGCCGGGGCCGGGCGGCATCCGCCAGAAGGACGGCCGGCCGCTGCGGCTGAAGCTGATGTCGACCGCCGGCAACCGCTCGCGCGAGCTGATCCAGCAGGTGCTGCAGAGCCAGTGGCGGCAGATCGGGGTCGAGGCGGTGATCGAGAACGAGCCGCCGCGGGTGTTCTTCGGCGAGACCCTGAGCCGGCGTCGGTTCGACGGCCTCGCCCTGTTCGCCTGGATCAGCTCGCCCGAGAACGTGCCGCGCTCGACCCTGCACTCGCAGGAGGTGCCGACGCCCGAGAACGGCTGGGCCGGCCAGAACTACACCGGCTTTGCCGATCCGCGCATGGACGAGCTGCTGGATGCCATCGAGGTCGAGCTCGACCGCGACAAGCGCAAGGCCTTGTGGGTCGAGCTGCAGCAGCTCTACGCCGACCGGCTGCCGGCGCTGCCGCTGTTCTTCCGCGCCAACGCCCACATCTGGCCGAAATGGCTGCAGGG
>JRYC01001424.1_pt1 | contig 17572 bp, 16 predicted proteins | sample 235301 | NCBI WGS metagenome assembly JRYC01 (sample SAMN03074211, study PRJNA261470) | activated sludge metagenome | biome: Common Effluent Treatment Plant; feature: Wastewater; material: Activated sludge; isolation source: activated biomass of a common effluent treatment plant treating...
CGCATCGCCCGCTCCAGCCGGTCGCGATATTCGGCGCGGCTCTCGCCGGCCTCGGAACGGTCCTGCCGCTCGCGGACGGCGGCGCCGATCACCGCGCCCACGACGCCCGGCTGCCAAGTCTCCGACGCCAGCCCCTGCGAGCGGGCGAGGTTCTCGAGCCGGCGCGCCTCGCNNCGATCGGCGCGGCAGCCGGTGCTGCGGCATCCGCGGGAAGTGTCGAGGGGTCCAAGGGCTACTTCACCAGCTGGGCGGAGGCGCGCGAGGCGGTCTCGATCCGGGCCACGCAGTCGGCAACCGGGCCCGAGGCGCTGTTGCAGGCGAGCACGTCGTTCAGCAGCACCGTGCCGATGCGATCGCAGGGCAGCGCGTCGAGGTCGAACAGCTTCACCGAGGTCTTCTGCGCCCTGAGCGGTGCGGCCTCGACGGCCAGCCGCCGCGCGATCACGCCGTCGGTGTCGAAGAGGACGAGGTCGAGCTTGAAGGCGTCGAACGCCTCGGCCGTGCCGTTGGCCAGCACGAGATAGACCCGGCAGGCATCGTCCAGAGGCTCGAGCCGGTTCAGCTCGACGCGAACTCCCACCGCCTCGACGGCGACTGGCCCAACTGCCGCCGGCTCGGCGGCCGCGGCACCGAAGGCCACGCCCCAAAATGCCAATGCTGACGCCGCGCACCGCGCATCGCGCATGTGCATCGCAGAGTTTCCTCCCAGGGAGACGCGGCGTCCGGCGGCCTCGCCGGCCGAGGCCGCTCGGCCAGCCTATAGGCGCGGCGCCAAGACCGAGGCAAGGGGATCTCGCCAGTTTATTATCATTCTATTTCAAATTGATTTGGAGCGATCAAAGATGCGAATGCATATTCAATGCGACCTGCTTCGGGCATGGAGATAATGGCCGACATCGCTGCCGCGACAAGGCGCGTCGTCGTCGATGCCGAAGGCGATCTCGCCGACCGAGACGTTGCCTGCATTGTCCCTGACCTCGAACGGAAAGACTGCCGTCTGGCCGGACACCTCGTAGCGGGTCAGGATCAGCCGCAGGCTGCCGGAGACCATCACGTCGCCATTGCTGTCGACCTGGTTGCCGGTGACCAGGACACCATGGTCCAGGTCATGCGGGCAGATGGACGGCGGAATGTCCGGGCTCACCGTGTATTGCGGCGCGCGATGGTCGACCTGCATCAGCAGCCCCATCCGCTCGCCGGGCAGGGCGACCACCTGCCAGCCGTCGTCGAGGCCGTGCGTGTCGACACGTCCGACGCGGCCATCGGGCAGGCGATATCCCCACACCCGCGGCAGCGAGGCCACCCTTCGGTCCACCAGAGGCTCGGCCAGACGGGGTCGCGGCGCCGGCGCACCGACAAGTCCCTCGGCGTCCGCCCGCGCCTTCGCATCTGGGCCGGCGAGCGCCCCGCCCACGGCGAGACCGTACTCCGCCCAGATCTGCGCGGCGGTCAGGCCACGCAGCGCCGTCGGTCCGGCGCCTGGGAACGGCACCGCGTCCGGCAGTTGGTCGGGAAAGTAGAGCTGCCTGTCGTCGAGCAGAACCTGATCGTCGAGAAAACGATTCGAAGGCCCGCCGAGCTCCACACCCAGCAGGCGTACGACAAGCTCGGACGGGCGGCGTTCCAGCACCACGTGCTGCCTGGATGAGGATCGCGTACCGCGGACCGCGATACGTCGACCCCATTCCAGCGGACTCGTGACGACGATGTCGCGGTCGTTGGCAAACAGCCCGCCCGAGATGTCGTTCGATCCTTCGGCCGGGGCGACGATCCCGATCTGAAAGCCGCGGATCTCCATATCGACAAAGCGAAAGCTGCCGGACGCACTGAGCGCCACGCCGATGTCGTCGGTAGGCTCTCCACCAAACAGCGCCACATTGCGAAACTCGATCTGGCCCGCATAGCGCATCAAGATCGGTGATCTTCGCATTGCCCAGAAGACAGAGTCCGTGACTTCGCTGTACACGGGGCGCAGTGCGGACGTGCCGTGCTTCCAGATCTCGAATCCGTGATATGAGGCTGCAGCGATATTGTTGTGGGCAACAAACGGAATTTGACTGATTTTGATCCGTCGATTCCAGGATTTGAGCGGCAGCAGACCGGGCCGCAGATTTTGCCTGTCGAACCAGGTCGTGAGGCCCGCCTCGGGAATTGACATGGTGAAGACCACGAACGCCGAAGAGGCGTGGCCGAAGGCATAGTTGTCGGACAGCTCGATGCCGCCGCCCTGCATCCAGAAGCCATGGCCACCATGGGCGAAATCGTATGCATAGCGCCGTGGGGTCGCGCCATCGCCCGAGCCGCGGGAGCGCACCGCCAGGTTCCCGGTGAAGGAGCCGATCTCGGCGCCGTTCTCGCCGAAGAAGTGCGCGCCGGCGATCCGGAACGAGACATTGTCCTCGGCGACGACGTGATCGCCATGGTTCACCAGGCCGTGGCGCGGCCCGCCCTCGAACACCGACCTCGCCACGCGGTGCGGGCTTTCGGCGAGGCTGGCGCCGATCTGGTTGTGAAAGTGCAGCATGTAGCGGCCGAGCGTATTCGCGTCGCTTCCGGGTACGAGGTCGCCGCCGGAGGTCAGCGTGGGCCGGGTCGCCACCGCTTCCGTCCGCGTTCGGCCCAGCCCCTCGAAGCGCACCGAATCGATCAGCGTGCCGCCGGCCCTGTGTACCACCATGACATGGCCGCGACGGGCGTCCGGCCGGGCGAGGTCGGAACGCAGCACGACGTTGCGGCTGAGGTTGCCGACCGGCACCAGATGCGGCCGCGGACTCCGGCGGTCGTGCGCAAGCTGCCGGTCGAGGCCGATCGCCCGGCCGTCCTCGGCGATGCTGGCGATGCGCACCACCTCGTCCTGGTCGCGCCGCTCGTCCGTGCCCGGCACCAGCAGCCGGTCGCCGATCCGCCAGCCGGCCGGCGCCCGGCCGAACCGCAGCAGCATCATGCCACGTCGCAGCTCGTCCGCCGGCATCGCCACCCCGTCCTTGGGTGCGCCATGCAGATCGAGCTGGCCCGTGGCCAGGAGTCCGCCGCCGATGTCGAAGGGATCGACGCCGACGTCGCGCCCGCCCCGGTCGGTGAAGACGATCTCGGCCTCGACCTCGGGACGGATCGGCCGAGCGGCCGTGCCGACCTCCAGCCTGCCGCCGTCGGTGACGACGATCGTGCCGGCGGCGAGGCGGGTCGTGATGTCCGGCGAAAGCGCCAGCGTTCCGTCGACGCGGATCAACCGCGGACCGTCGCCGGCGATCCGGCCGGCCAGCGCCACCCGGACGCCCGGGGGAATCCGTACGCTGCTGCCTGGCCCCGGCGGCTCCTCCGTGCTCCACACGGTCGGATCGGACCAGATACCGCCACTGACGGCCACCACCTCGGCCGGTTGGCGGTCGAGCAGCGCATGCAGCGCCAGGATGTCGCGATGCTTGGCCTCCGCCCAAGCCGGGTCGATGCCGCGCGTCTCGCCGGCCGCGCCATGCGCGTGTGGGGCAGCGGCCAGGGCGCCCGCCGGAGCTCCCGTCAGCAGGGCCGCCGCGACAATCGCCGCGGCACCGGCAACAAGACGACCACATCCGTCCATCGCCGCCTCCTGATAGAAGGCGGCACATTATCACCGGCCGGGCAGGCCGGCTATTTCTTGCGAAAGCGGTCCAGCGCCACGATCTCGGCGCCCGCGCCCTCGGGCTTGGCGTCCGCGGGCATCACGGCGCGGGGCTGCGGGCCGGCCAGCAGCCGGGTGGGCTCGGCAGCGGATTCCGGCGACGGCTCCAGCGTGAACTGCAGGCCGAACTCGACGCCCGGGTCGGCGAAGACCTTGACGGCGTTGTAGGGCACCCGCATCCGCTGCAGCTGGTCGTTGAAGCTCAGCGTCACGGCGAAGCCATCGTCATCGACCTGCAGATCCCAGTACTGGTGCTGCAGCACGATGGTCATGTCGCCCGGATAGCGCTCGCGCAGATAGTCCGGCATCTCGACGCCGGGATGGCCGGTGCGGAAGGTGATGTAGAAGTGATGCGGCGCTGGCAGGCCCTCGCCGGCCAGCAGACGCAGCACGTCGCGGACGACCGTCCGCAACGCCGCCTCCACCATCCTCCCGTACTCGATCCGCTCTCTGCGCAAGGTCGCGGTGCCTGCCTGCTGATGGTGAAGGTGGGGGGATTCTGTTGCCCGGCTCCCCCCGGGCCGCGAGCAAGCTACTTTTTAGGCAGCCGCCCGGAGTGCAACGTTGTCGTTGGCACTTCTAGGTTCGGCCCGATAACGGCGGTACCATGCCGAGCGAAAGCAAGCCCCTTTACTACGCACGTCGATCCTGATTCGCCCCCGCGATCCCCTGCCTGCCGAACCGGCGGGCAGGGGAGAATGGTGGAGGCGCCGGGCTCTGCCCCCGGGTCCGCAACGCCTATTCCGAACCGCGTTTATCGCCATAGCCGGACGAGCCGGCGCTCCATATATAGGCGCTCCCGTCCAGCGCGCAAAGCCTCGCGAGGCTCGAGCATCTTCTGATATGGCACGGAGCAGGGAGCCGAGATGGCGCTGACCGACGACCAGACGGCGGAGATCGAGGCGCAGCGCGCCCTCGCGGCGCCGACGCGGCGGGCGACGGTGCCGGCGCTCGAGGACATCCTCTACCAGCCGCTGCCGGTGCTCGACCACGGCTTCGTCCGGGTCGTCGACTACATGGGCGACGACGGCGCCATCGTGCAGGCAGCACGGGTGAGCTACGGCAGGGGCACCCGCCACGTCAGCAGCGACCGCGGGCTGATCAACTACCTGATGCGCCACCGCCACACCTCGCCGTTCGAGATGTGCGAGATCAAGCTGCACGTGAAGCTGCCGATCTTCGTCGCCAGGCAGTGGATCCGCCACCGCACCGCCAACGTCAACGAGTACTCGGCGCGCTATTCGGTGGTCGAGGACCAGGTCTACCTGCCCGAGCCGGCGCAGATGGCGGCCCAGGCCAGGACCAACCGCCAGGGCCGCGGCGAGGCGCTGCCCGATGCCACGGCCGCGGCGTTCAGGGAGCGGCTGCGCCAGGGTGCCGCCGACGCCTTCGCCGCCTATCGCGACATGCTGCAGGGCGAGGGCGAGGACGGCCCGGGCCTCGCCCGCGAGCTGGCCCGCATCGGCCTGCCGCTCAACACCTACAGCGAGTGGTACTGGAAGGCCGACCTGCACAACCTGCTGCACTTCATCGGCCTGCGCGCCGATCCGCACGCCCAGTACGAGATCCGCGCCTATGCCGAGGTGCTGCTCGACATCGTCCGACGCTGGGTGCCGCTGACCGCGGCGGCCTTCGCCGAGTACCGCCTGGGCGCCTCGCTGCTGTCGGCCACGGCTCTGGCGGTGCTGCGGCGGATGCTCGACGGCGAGGCGGTCACCCAGCCCGAAAGCGGCCTCGCCGCCGGCGAATGGCGCGAGCTGATGCAGGTGCTGGGGCGCGAATCCGGCTGACGACCGGTCCGGCGCCGCCCGGCGCAACGGTCTCGAAAGCGTGACATTATCCATCCGCAACGGTGTGGACTCACGACCACAGCCGTTTCAGATTCCTCGGTACCACTCGGGGCGGCGGGAGGTTGACACTTCCGCGACCCCTGGAAAGATGACATGGGTCTGTCCGGCCGCGGACATTCCTGTTTGGAAGTAGGAGGCAAAATGCAACGGCTCGCCCTCAAGCTCGGCGCGCTTTCGGCAGTGGGCCTGCTGAGCGCTTGTGCCAACGGTCCTGGATTCTACTCGCTGCCAGAAGCGATCATGCTCCAGTTCCCCGCGGGTGGCGTGATGAGAGAGGCCCGCAGTACGACGCCGAGCGGCGCGTACGAGACGGCCGCGTACACGGATCTGATGAAGCACGCCGAGTACGAATACGTCACCATGGGCGATCCCAAGGACGCCATGTACCACGCCAACAAGGCGATGGCGGTGGCGCGCGGCCAGGATCCCGCCCCGCAGAACCCGTCCGAGCGCGTCCTGCCGGCCGACAAGGTGGCCGAGATCCAGGATGCCTATACCCGTCTGAATGCTGCCTTCGCGGCCGGCGGCAAGACCAAGGATCCCGAGGCTGCCGGCGTGGCGCTCGGCTCCTACGACTGCTGGATCGAGCAGCAGGAGGAGAACTTCCAGCCCGCCGACATCGCCGCCTGCCGCGATGCGTTCTTCGCCGCCCTGGCCAAGCTCGAGGAGCAGCCGGCGCAGATGGGCGAGATGATCACCCTCTCGTCCGACGTGTTCTTCGACTTCGACAAGTACAACCTGCGTCCCGAGGCGATCACGGTCCTCGACGACGTGGCGGAGCTGCTGGTCGGCGACACCACGACCAACATCCTGGTCTGGGGCCACACCGACACGGCCGGTCCGAAGGACTACAACCAGCGGCTGTCGGAGCGCCGCGCCGACGCGGTCGCCGACTACCTGGAGAGCAAGGGCGTCGCCCGCAACCGCATGTCGGTCGAGGGCTTCGGCGAGACCAAGCTGGCGGTGCCGACCCCGGACAACACCCCGGAGCAGGCCAATCGCCGCACCGAGATCCGTCGCCGCTGACCGCGCGACCGATCGTCTGGGCCAAACGGGCGCCCGCGGGGGAAACTCCGCGGGCGTTCCGCTTTTCAGGCGCCGAATTCCAGCCAGGCCAGGCTGGCGAGCCAGAAGGCGAGCGCGGCCACGGCGTACCAGAAGGCATATCGCTCGAGCGTCCGTCGCAGCATCCCGCCGATGAGCCGCTGGGCGACGTCGGCAGCCAGGCCTGGCGGCTGGCCGAGGATCAGCCATGCCTCGGTGCGCCGGTAGGGCCGCCCCGGCGCGGCGAGCGATCGCTGATAGAGGATCGTCGCCGCCAACAGGCACAGGACGGCTCCCGAGCGCAGCGCCAGCAGCGAATAGCTCGACAGCGCCAGGACCACGCAGCCGATCGCCAGCGCGGCGAATCCGGCCGCCCGGGCGACCGAGACCTCGACCGCTACGCGAATGCGCTCGAGCAGGTCCTCACGCAAGGTCGCGCGGCGGCGCCAGGCCCTGGCTCGCCATCAGCTCGCGGAACAGCAACCAGGCGAGCCACAGCCAGCCGGCGGCGGCGACGGGACGCAGGCCCTCGACCATGAAGCTCGGGATCAGCGGCCCGAGCGCCCGCATGATCGGTTGCGTGGCCACGACCAGCATGCGCCATACGATGTTGAGCGAATCCGGCTGCACGAAAATGCCGAGAATGGCGCGGGCGAGCAGGTAGGCGATCGCCGCCATCAGCAGCCAGGTCGGAACGTAGTAGGGCCAGTAGGTCGCGAACAGGCTCTGCTCCGCCATCGATTCCCGTCGCTCCCCGCCGAAGGCCATGGCCCGGTCGATCATGCGCAAAGAGAAAGCGAGGCGCAAAGGCCTCGCTTCCCCCTCACGTCGCAGACACGGGCCTCAGCTGGTCTGCCGGCCGTCCGCCGTCAGGATCTCGCCCTTGGGGATCCGGATGCTGTCGACCAGCTCCTGCAGCTCCCGCGAGGGCGCCGGCGTGGCCAGGCTGACAAGCCAGGTCACCAGAAAGCCGACCGGAATACCGAACACACCGCCGGCAATGTGGTTCACGCCGAACCATTGCGAGCCGCCCCAGTAGTAGTTGTTCAAGGTATAGAACAACGTCACCGAGAAGCCTGCAATCATGCCGAGGACCGCACCGGTCGAGGTGCAGCGTTTCCACCAGATGCCCAGGACCAGCGCCGGGAACAGCCCCGCCGCCGCGAACGAGAACGCCCAGGACACGAAGATCAGGATACCGGCGGGCGCCGAGATCGCGGTGTAGGCGGCGACAAGCGCCACCACCACGAGCAGGACCCGGGCGACGATCAGCCGGCGGGCGGTGGAGGCCCGATGGTCGATCATCTTGTAGTACACGTCGTGGCTCAGCGCGTTGGCGATGGCCAGCAGCAGGCCGTCGGCGGTCGAAAGCGCCGCGGCGAGGCCGCCCGCCGCCACCAGGCCGGTGATGACGTAGGGCAGGCCGGCGATCTCCGGCGTGGCCAGCACGACCGTGTCCGGATTGATCGAGAACTGCTTGAACGTCAGCGTCGTCACGGGTGCCGCGGCACCGGCCGCGTCCTTGACCGCCTGGCAGGCATCGAACAGGACCTGGGGATCGACGGCATTGGCGCCGCAGATCTTGACCAGCCCGATGCGGCCGTAGCTGAAGATCCAGCTCGGCAGCTCCTGCACCGCCGCCAGGGTCGAGATGTCCTTGCCCAGGACGTTCGAGAACACCTCGAACTTGGCGAACACGGCGTAGGCCGGGGCCGTGAAGTAGAGGATGAAGATGAACAGCAGCGACCAGCCGACCGACTTGCGCGCATCACGCACCGAAGGGGTGGTGAAGAAGCGCATGATGACGTGCGGCAACGAAGCCGTGCCGACCATCAGGCACAGGATCAGCCCGAAATAGTTCAGCGGATCGCGCACCGTGAACGGCGTGGCGTGCGGTGCCGCGCCCTCCAGAAAGCCGCCGGGCCCGCCATGCGCCTGCTCGAGGCCGGTGATCTGCTGCAGCACGCCGCCATAGGTGAGCTGCGGCACCGGGATTCCGGTGACCTGCGTCGACAGGATCACCACCGGGATCAGGTAGGCGATGATCAGCACGATGTACTGCGCCACCTGCGTCCAGGTGACGGCGCGCATGCCGCCCAGCATCGAGCAGACCAGGATGCCGGCGAGACCGACGAACACGCCGACCTGCGTCGACACGCCGAGCAGCCGCGAGGCGATGATGCCGGTGCCGACCAGCTGCCCCATCAGGTAGGTGAAGGAGCAGACGACCAGGATCACGACACCGATCACGCGGGCACTGGTGCCGCCGTAGCGGGCGGCCAGGAAGTCCGGGACGGTGTAGGCGCCGAACTTGCGCAGATAGGGTGCGATCAGCACCGCCACCAGCACGAAGCCGCCGGTCCAGCCGAGGATGAAGGCGAGGCCGTCATAGCCCTGGGCATAGAGCGAGCCGGCCATGCCGATGAACGAGGCCGCCGACATCCAGTCGGCGGCGGTCGCCATGCCGTTGTACATCGCCGGCACGCGCCGCCCGGCGACGTAGTATTCCGAGACCTGTGCGGTCCGCGAGATGTAGCCGATGCCGGCATAGACGGCGATCGTCAGCAGCACGAACATGTAGCCGATGATCTGGTCCGGTACGCCGAGCGCGCTGAGGATCGCCAGCAGGATCACGAAGGCGATGAAGCCGCCGGTATAGGTGGCGTAGATGCGCCCGAGATTGGATACGAAGGAGTCTTGCATGGCCGGTCCCCCTACTGGTCCTCGGCCAGCCCGGCGTCCTCGTCGATCTGGTTCTGCTTGTGGGCGAACCAGAAGATCAGCACGACGAAGACGATGAGCGAGCCCTGCGCGGCCATGTAGAAGCCGAGCGGAAAGCCGATGAAGGTGATCTCGTTCAGCGGCCTGGCGAAGAAGTGGATGCCGAAGCTGAACACGAACCAGATGGCCAGCGCCACCCACATCAGACTTCGCGTCCGTTGCCAGTGCTCGACGGCTCTGTCAGGCGCAGCCATTGTTTTCTGTCTCCCTGCGTCTCGTGGGACGTCGTTGGCGCACATGCGGCGAGCGCTCTGCCGCCACCTCTGGCAATGGTTGGACGAGGCTGCAGACCGCCCCTCGCGGAGCGTTGAGAGAGGCTAACCAATGGGAATCGCTGCTCCCACGTTGTTGCGGCGTTTTGCCGCGCATCTTTCGCGCCTTTTCGGGCCGCGGCCAACCGTCGCGACCGTGGAGCAGCTTGCGGCACAACTCGCGGCACATGCGATGTTCGTCTCGCAGAAATGCACGACCGAATATCTGCGCCTGCGGGCCGGCGTGAGCTGGGAAGCCCTGTGTCGCGATCCGGTGTTTGGCGACGGCTACGAGCGCAGCCGCTGGGCGGCCTATGTCAGGTCGCTGGGCGATGTCGCCGAGGTCTGTGAGAATGTGTTCAGGGCCGACGGTCGATCCTTCGCCGTCATCGAAGCCACGGTGCCGGCGGCGGCCGAGGCGGCGCTGGCGCTGTATCCGGATCCCAAGGGCGATCCGTTCTTCCCCGAGGCGGCCGACGAGATGCGTCTTCGCCTGGCCCGGCGGCGCGCCGAGCCGCCCCGGTCGCTCCGGCGGATCGGCACGGGATCGGCCAAGCGGATCATGGCGCTGCTGCCGTTCGACGAGCGCCTGCAGGCCGCCGACCTCGACTACATGGCCAACAATCTGAGCTTCGCGCTCGGCCAGGTCCACGAGCGCCTGCGCGCCGAGCTCGACACCGACGCGCTGCTCCCGGACTGAAGGATCACGCCGCCGCGGCGAAGCAGGCCACGCGCCCCTGCCCGTCGCGGCGCGGCGTAGGCCCCGGGCGCTCGGCGCGGCAGATATCGCCCGCCATCGGGCAGCGCGGGTTGAAGGCGCAGCCGAGCGGCGGGTCGATCGGGCTCGGCACCTCGCCGCCCAGCGGCTGGCGGGCGCGGTTGGGAGCCTCGAGGTCGGGGATCGTGTCGAGCAGCAGCCGGGTGTAGGGGTGCTGGGGATCCCGGAACAGCGCCTCGGTCGCCGCCTCCTCGACGATGCGGCCGAGATACATCACGGCAATGCGGTCCGAGACGTGGCGGATCACCGCCAGATTGTGGCTGATGAACAGGTAGGTCAGGCCCAGCTCGCGCTGCAGATCCTGCATCAGGTTGAGGATCTGCGCCTGCACCGAGACGTCGAGCGCCGAGGTCGGCTCGTCGCAGACCAGGAAATCGGCCTCGGTCGCCAGGGCGCGGGCGATGCTGATGCGCTGGCGCTGTCCGCCTGAGAACTCGTGCGGGTATTTGCGGCCGTCGGCGGGCGACAGGCCGACCTGGCGCAGCAGCTCGTCGACCCGGCTGCCGATGGCGCGCTCGCCGCTCAGCAGGCGCAGCGTGCGGATCGGCTCGGCGATGAGATCGGCAACGCGCCAGCGCGGGTTCAGGCTGGCATAAGGGTCCTGGAAGATCATCTGCAGCCGCGGCGGCCGGGTGGCGCCATGGCCGTCGTCGACCGGATTGAACCGGATCGTGCCGGCGGTGGGCCGGTAGAGGCCGACGACCAGACGGGCCACCGTCGACTTGCCGCAGCCGGATTCGCCGACGATGCTGTAGGTGGTGCCGCGCTCGACGGTGAAGTCGATGCCGTCGACGGCGTGCAGGGTCTGGCGCGGCCGGCGCTCGATCACCCGGTTCAGCCAGGGTGCGGAGACATCGAAGTGGCAGGCGAGGCCCTGCACCTCCAGCGTGGGCAGCGGCCGGGGCTCAGGCATGGGCGGGCTCCAGGGCACGCCAGCAGGCGGCGAGCGTGCGCCCGCCGTCCAGCAGCTCCGGCCGCTCGCCGCGGCAGCGTTCGATCATGCGCGTGCAGCGCGGATGGAAGGCGCAGCCCGTCGGCATGGCACCGAGGCGCGGCATCGAGCCGTCGATCTGGGTGAGCTTGGCCGTGCGCTGGCGCAGGCTCGGGATCGAGCCCATCAGGCCGCTGGTGTAGGGATGGCGGGGATGGCGGACCACCTCGGCGACAGGGCCGATCTCGGCGATCCGGCCGGCATACATCACCGCCACGCGGTCGGCGGTCTCGGCGATCACCCCCATGTCGTGGGTCACCAGCATCACGGCCGTGCCGTGCTGGCGGCACAGGCGCTTCAGCAGCGCGGTGATCTGCGCCTGGATCGAGACGTCGAGGGCGGTGGTCGGCTCGTCGGCGATGATCAGCTTCGGATTGGCGCACAAGGCCAGGGCGATGACCACGCGCTGGCGCATGCCGCCGGAGAACTGGTGCGGATAGTGGTCGATGCGCAGCTCCGGCGCCGGGATGCCGACCTCGCGGAACAGCTCCAGCGCCCTGGCGCGGGCGTCGGCGGCCGAGAGGTCGGCATGGGTGCGGATGGTCTCGACCAGCTGCTGGCCGACCGTGAACACCGGGTTCAGCGAGGTCAGCGGGTCCTGGAAGATGGCGCCGATCTCCCTGCCGCGCACCTTCCTCATCTCGGCGTGCGACAGGTTGTCGATGCGCCGGCCGCTGAGCAGAATCTCGCCCGAGGCGATGCGGCCCGGCGGCTCCAGCAGGCCGATCACCGCCGCCCCGGTCAGCGACTTGCCGGCACCGGACTCGCCGACGACGCCCAGGATCTCGCCGGCGGCGATGTCGAGGCCGATGCCGTCGACGGCGCGCAGCGTGCCACGGCGGGTCGGGAACTCGATGACCAGGTCGCGGACGGCGAGGACCGGCGTCATGGCCGGCGCCGCACCGGATAGGCGGAGGAGAAGATCTCCTCGGCTGGCGGGTGGCCCAGCGTGCGCTCGGGATAGCGGGCCATCACGCCCTCGAACTGCTTCTGCGCCCGCACCGCCGCCTCGCGCTCGTCGAAGCCGGGAATCACCCGGTCCTCCATGACGAAGCGGCCATCCACGATGACGGTGCGGAAATCCCGGCCCGAGCCGGTCAGCATCATGGTCTGGATCGGATCGATGACCTGGCCCAGCTCGAAGCCCGAGAGGTCGAAGACCGTGATGTCGGCTCGCGCACCGCTGGCGATGCGGCCGAGGTCGGGCCGGCGCAATGCATCGGCCCCGCCCCTGGTGGCGGCGTCGTAATAGTCCTCGGATCGGACGGCCGAGGCGTCGCTCTCGACCACCCGGCACAGCGCCATGCCGAACTGCATGTTGCGCACCATGTCGGGCGGAGCGGTGTCGGTGCCGAGGCCGATCTTGAGGCCCATGGCGCGGTAGCGCCGGAAGCTCTCGATGACGTTGCCGTGCCGGCCGGAGACCAGCGGGCAGTGGACGAGGCTGGCGCCGCTGTCCCTGATGATCTCGAGATCCCGCCCCGGCCGGTCGATGCGGCTGGAGCCCGAGACATAGGTGCCGTGCGGCAGCAGGCAGCGCTCGGAGAGGAAGCCCAGGCTGTCGAGCCATTCCGGCGGGCTCATGCCGTGCTGGCGCAGCACGAGCTGGTACTCGATCAGGCTCTGGCAGCAGTGCAGGCGCACCGGCACGTCCAGCTCGGCCGAGATCGCCGCCGTTCGCCGTAGCAGCCGGGCGGTCGAGGTCTCGATGCGGTCGGGCGCCAGCATGGTGCGGATCAGGCCGCCCGCCCTACCCTCGAGCTCGCGGCAGAATCGCTCGGCGGCCGCCAGCTCGGCGAGGCCGCGCTCCTCGTCATAGACGGTGTCGATGCTGCCGTCGTCGTTCACCACCATGTTGCCGGTGCGGTAGGCCGGCCCGAGATAGGCGCGGATGCCGAGGTCCTGGGCCGCCTCGGCCGCAGCGGCGAACTCCTCGGGCGTCTCGCCCCAGGCGCGGTAGAACAGGGATGCGATGGGCAGGGCGGTGGTGATGCCGTTGCGCAGCAGCCAGGCGAAGGCGTAGCGCTTCTGGAACGCCAGCTCCTCGGGCGTGTAGTGCTCGTAAGGCGCATAGTCGCGCGGCCAGACCCGGCCCTTTTTCGCCGCCGGCTGGTTGTCGTAGCCCAGAATCGTCGTGTCGAGGTCGGACAGAGCGTCGAGATCGATGAAGCCCGGGCCGACCAGCGCCTGGCCATAGTCGATGCGGCGCGCCACCTCGCCCGGATAGCCGTGGCCAACGAAGGTGATCGCACCCTTGTCGAACACCACCTCGCCGTTTTCCAGCAGGCGGCGCTCGCCGCCCTCGTCGCTGACGAGCCAGCGGGCGGTGAGCAGGACGGGGGCGGCCATCAGGGTGCCTCCAGCAGCGCCTTGCCGGCCTCGGCGACCACCCGGCCGCGCTTGAGGACCAGCCGGCGCGGACGGTGGTCGACCACGGCCTCGGCCAGGGTCTCGGCGTCGACCAGCACGAGGTCGGCATCGCAGCCCGGCTCGAGGCCGTAGCGGTCGAGGCCCAGCATGGCAGCACCGCCCGAGGTGCAGATCGACAGCGCCAGCTCGAGGTCGGGGTCGCTGCGGCAGTTGTTGGCGAGGCCCAGCAGCATCGCCCGCTCCAGCATGTCGCCGTTGCCGTAGGGGCTCCAGGCGTCGCGGATGCCGTCGTTGCCCGAGCCGACGCGCAGGCCGGCGGCGACCAGCTTGCGGATCGGCGGGGCGGGACGGCTGGCGGGGCCGGTGGTCATCACCGCGATGTCCTGCTCGACCAGCCCCTCGATCAGGGCACCGACGCGGGCCTCGTCCGGCATGGCGAGGCAGAAGGCGTGGCTGACCGTCACCTTGCCGCGCATGCCGAGGGCCGCCGTGCGCTCGACGATCAGCTCGACCGCGAAGGCGCCCAGCTCGCCCGGCTCGTGCAGATGGATGTCGATGCCCCGGCCATGGCGGTCGGCCAGCGCGAAGACGGCGTCGAGATGGCCCTTGGGGTCGCGGTCGATGGCCGAGGGGTCGAGGCCGCCGACGAGGTCGGCACCCAGCCGCATCGCCTCGTCGAGCAGCTCTGCCGTGCCGGGCCGGACCAGCAGGCCGGACTGCGGGAAGGCCACGATCTGGATGTCGACGGCATCGGCGTAGCGCCGCCGCGTCTCCAGCACGCCCTCGATGCCGCGCAGGCCAACCTCGGTGTCGACGTCGACATGGGTGCGGATATGGGTGGTGCCGCAGGCAACGGTCTGCACGACCTGCCGCGCCGACTGCATGGCCGGATCGAGGCCCAGCTCCCGCTTCATCCGCCGGTCGTTGGCGATGAAGTCGAGCAGCTTCGGACCGCCGCGGTTCGGCTGCCAGCCGCGGCCGAGCTGCGTCTTGTCCATGTGGGTGTGCGATTCGACGAGCCCGGGCAGCAGGATGGCGCCGCCGCCGTCGAGGCGGTCCGGGGCTTCGAGGCCGGAGCCGACGGCGGCGATGCGGCCGGCCTCGATCAGGACGTCGGCCGGGGCCTGCCCCATCGGGCGGACATCGGCGAGCAGCAGGGTGTCGGTCATCAGCGGAGCTTCGGGTTGAGGGCGTCGCGCAGCCAGTCGCCCAGGAGGTTGACCGCCAGCACGATCAGGCCGAGCTGGATCGCCGGGAAGACCACGATCCACCAGACGCCGGAGAACAGGTACTGGTTGCCGATGCGGATCAGCGTGCCGAGCGAGGGCTGGGTCGGCGGCATGCCGACGCCGAGGAAGGACAGGGTGGCCTCCGAGAGGATGGCGAGACCGAGGTTCAGCGTCGCCGCCACCATGATGGGGGTCAGCGTGTTGGGCAGGATGTGGCCCAGCATCACCTTCATGGGCCTCACTCCGATGACCCGCGCCGCCAGCACGTATTCCTTGCGCCGCTCGACCATGGTCGAGGCGCGGACGGTGCGGGCGTACTGCACCCAGTTGGTCAGCGAGATCGCCATGATCAGGATGCCGGCGGCGAAGGCGTCGCGCAGGCCGGCCGGCAGCAGCTCGCGGAACACGGCGCTGACCAGGATCGCGACCAGCAGCGTCGGGATCGACAAGAGGATGTCGCCGATGCGCATCAGCACGTTGTCGACATGGCCGCCGAAGAAGCCGGCGGCGAGGCCCACGAGGATGCCGACCGTCAGCGACACGGCCACCGAGCCCAGGCCGATCAGCAGCGACAGCCGCGAGCCGTAGAGGATGGCCGAGAGCATGTCGCGGCCCTGGGTGTCGGTGCCGAGCAGGAAGGGCCAGCGGCCGTCCTCGGACCAGACCGGCGGCAGCTCGGCGTCGTCGAGATAGAGCTGCGCCAGGTCATAAGGATCCTGCGGCACGATCAGGGGTGCGAGCAACGCCGTAAGCAGGACCAGCGCCAGCACGATCGCGGCACCCACCGCCACCCGGTCGTGGCGAAAGCTCCAGAACAGGTCGCTGTCGAGGAAGGTCCGCCAGCGGCCGGGCTCGATCGCCTGCTCAAGAGCCATGGGCACCTCCCTTGAGGTCGGCGGCGCGCAGCCGCGGGTCGACCGCTGCATAGGTCAGGTCGACCACGGTGTTGAGCACGACGAAGATGAACGAGACGATGACCAGGTAGGCCGCCATCACCGGGATGTCGACGAAGGTGACGGCCTGGATGAACAGCATGCCCATGCCCGGCCACTGGAACACCGTCTCGGTGATCAGCGCGAAGGCGATGAGGTTGCCGATCTGCAGCCCGGTCATGGTGATCACCGGCATCAGGCAGTTCTTCAGCGCGTGGCGGAAATGCACGCTGCGGTCGGAAAGGCCGCGTGCCCGGGCGAACTTGATGAAGTCGGTGCGCAGCACTTCCAGCATCTCGGCACGGACCAGACGCATCACCAGCGTGATCTGGAACAGCGACAGGGCGATCGAGGGCAGGATCAGCGCCATCCGGCCGGAATGGGTGAGCAGGCCGGTGGTCCAGCCGCCGATCGACACCACGTCGCCGCGGCCGAAGGCCGGCAGCCAGCCGAGCTGCACGGAAAACACCAGGATCAGCAGGATGCCGACGGCGAAGCTCGGCAGCGAGATGCCCAGCACCGAGGCGAACTGCAGGAGCTGGGCGAGCCAGGACCGGCGCCTGATGGCGGTGAACACGCCGAGCGGGATGCCGACGACGAGCGACAGGACGGTGGCGACGATCACCAGCTCGAACGTCGCCGGGAAGCGCTCGGCGATGAGGTCGAACACCTCGCGCTGGTTGCGGTAGGAGATGCCGAAGTCGCCGACCGCCGCCGCCGTGACGAACCGCCCGAACTGCAGGAGGATCGGCCGGTCGGTGCCGAGCCGCTCGCGCAGGGCGTCGCGCTCGACCTGCGTCGCCTGCTCGTTCAGCATCATCTCGACCGGATCGCCGACGAAGCGGAAGATCGCGAACGCCATGGCGGCCACGGTCAGCATGACCAGTGCGGCGTTGAGGATGCGGCGGACGAGGAAGGCGAGCATCGGCGTCTCCCGCTGAGAGCGGCCCGGCGCCGTCGGTCGGCGCCGGGCGGTTGGAGCGGGCTCAGTTCATCTTGGTATACCAGAGCCGGGGCTTGTTGTCGGAGAGCTGGACCATGCTCTCGACCTTCTTGCTGGTGGCCCACGCCATCGGCTGCTGGTGCAGCGGCACGAACAGGATGTCGTCCTTGGCCACCTGCAGGGCCTCGGCCATCAGCGGGATGCGCTTGGACCGATCCATCTCGGTCGCGGCCTTGTCGGTCAGCGCGTCGATGCGCGGATCGCCCCAGTCGCCGAAGTTGAAGACGCCGGCGGTGCCGCTGTTGCTGTGCAGCACCTGCACCAGGATCGAGTAGGCGTCGATCATCGGCTCGTTGGCCCAGCCGAAGATGAGGACGTCGAACTCGCCGGCCGAGCGCTTCGGCCGCTGCACGCTGCTGGGGCCGATGTTGAGCACCGGCTTGAGGCCGACCCGCGACCACATCGAGGAGGCGGCCTGGCAGATCTCCTCCTCGTTGACGAGGCTGTCGTTCATGCAGAGCAGGCGGAAGGAGAAGCCCTCGGGATAGCCGGCCTCGGCCAGCAGCGCCTTGGCCTTGTCGGCATCGAACGGCAGCCGCTCGTCCTGCTCGGGCGTGTAGCCGGGGATGGCCGGCGCCACCAGGGCACCGGTGTTGCGCGACAGGCCGCGCATCGTCCGCTTCTGGATCTGGTCCATGTTCAGGGCCTGGTAGACGGCCTGGCGGACGTTCTTGTCCTTGAAGGG
>JRYC01008155.1_pt1 | contig 17534 bp, 18 predicted proteins | sample 235301 | NCBI WGS metagenome assembly JRYC01 (sample SAMN03074211, study PRJNA261470) | activated sludge metagenome | biome: Common Effluent Treatment Plant; feature: Wastewater; material: Activated sludge; isolation source: activated biomass of a common effluent treatment plant treating...
GCATCTGAAAAAGACACGATCTGCAGACCATCAAGCTCTGCAATCTGCCAGTTCATCGAGGGATTGCTCGATAACCCTGTTTCCACTGCATAGATTTGCTTGGCGTACGGGCCAAATGCTTCATCAAGGCTGTCAAATCCGCTCATAGCCCCGTAGACAGAAAACCATGGCGTCCAGCTATGCGCCGGGATAATAAGCGCTTCTGGCTCGATAGAGAAAACCAGATCCGCAACCTGCACGGAAGTAAGCCCGATAATAGGTCTTCCGTCGCTCATAAGATTGCATCCCTGTCTGGTCATCTGCTGGTTTATCTTTCGGGCAGACTCCAGCGTGGGCACCCATATGAGCGTGTGAATCCGCCTGCCCTTGCCATTTTGGGAATAAATGCACGAGACTTCAGTCGCCAGAAGAAAAAGAGGCGAAGAAGGAGGTGCGTCTTTGAGCGCAAGCAGGCCGTCACCCCGCTCTGTAAGCTGATCTTCTATCTCTTTAAACCATAGCGGGTGTGTCCAATCTCCTGTGGCCAGAAGCCCTATCCCCTTCCGCATGGCCCAGGCAGCCATATTGGGCAGCGTCATCTCTTTGGATACTGCCCGCGCAAACCGGGAATGCAACTGAAGATCAGCTGTGATACGCATAGCCTATTCAAACAACTCAGAAAAAAGCTCTTTTAAGCGCCGTTCGTACGTCCTGAGAGTCTCGTGAGCAACAGGCTGATTTTTTTTGGTATACACGTGTCCACCCATCACATATCCCGGCATGTGCTTCAGTGGCTTTTTAAAAAGCATGGCGGGCACCGTTGCAAGCGCATACTGTCCTGCAACTTTCATTCTCCCTTCACTCCGCATGCGCCGCAAAGACCATACATACAGCGCCTCAGGGAGCATCGCGACTGCTGCACCGCGCTCGCGCAGGCGAATACCCAGCTCCAAATCTTCGTTAAAGGCATGCTCTTCGTTGTAGCCGCCGGCTGCCTTAAAAATATCCTGGCGGACAATCGTCAGGGGGCCGGGAGCCAAAGGCCGATCCCACATAATAGTCGCCTGAATAGCAAGATTGGCAATCATTGAGAATATGGCATCGTTGGGATCATCTGAGTCCGGCTGGCTCCATGTCGTAAACACTCTTGGATCCTTTCTTTTAATAAATACGTCAATGCGCTCGATAAAGTACGGCATGAACACACTGTCCGCGTCCACAAAGATAAGCCACTCCCCGCGGGCTTCCTTTGCGCCCAGATTGCGCTGGAGAGGCAGACTCGCTTTTTTACTGATGACAATGCGCAGGCTTGGAAGCTTTTTTTTGAACGTCCTGGCCTTCTTTACTGTTTGATCTTTGGACGACCCGTCCACAACAATAACCTCAAAGCGGCGGTCAGTCTGGAAAGTCAGAGAGTTTAAAAGCGCGGGAAGAAATTTTTCCTCATTGAGCGTAGGGATAATAACAGAAAATTTTGGTGCCTTCATTTTCTCTTATTATACCATTGTTACGGGCCAAACATCTCATACAGCAAAAAAGCGGCATAGAAAAACAGAAGGCCAAATCCTTCTTTCCGGGTAATGGTTTTCCCACTGGAAACCGCCCACAAAAAATATGCAGTTGCTCCTAAAAGAAGTGCTAACGAAATAGTGAGCTTGTGCTGGGCTTCAATGGTAAACGGGGCATACAGTGCAAGCCCGCCCAGAATAAGCGTGTTTGCGGCGCTGCTGCCCAAAAAATCAGCGAATGCAAGGCCCTTTTTTCGCTGCAAAGCAGCCTGAAGAGCCAAAGCAAGCTCCGGAAGATTTGTTCCCAAAGATAAAAGAATAAGGCCGAATACGAATGTGGGAATATTGAGAGATGCAATAAGATGCTCCGCAGAGCCCACGATTGCCTTTGCAGAAATTGCAAGAACGCCAAGGCCTGCAGTAAGCATCACCACATCATAGGAAAGTCCCCGCATCCGGAATGTTTTTTTCGTCAAACCATGGATCCTCTCCTGGTCTTGTTTCAAAAGAAAGCCGTGTAAAAGATACATGCTTATCAGAAATATCCCGTCCAGACGCGTAGCTGTCCCGTCCCACAACACAAATGCAGGGCTCACAATAACTGCGCTTGAAAGCACAATCTCCCGGAAGCTCAATCCGCGATCCAGAGTGATTCTTCCGGCTACCACGCTGCTTATCCCCATAACCAGAGACAGCAGGAGAAGAGATCCCCCCAGGAGGTTCCCTACAGAAAGCTGGGGAATGCCGTCTATAACCGCTCCTATCGCCACAAAAAGCTCTGTGGTCGAGGTCGCAAGACCCAACACTAAAAACCCTACCGTAAAGCTCGTAAGCCCGAACCGCTTGGACAAAGAAACGGCGGCGGAAATGATAATACCGGCCGCGCCTGCAAGCACAACTCCTGCTCCCAGCAAAATACCCAGATGAATCATGAGCGTTTCGTCCATACGTTATTCCTTTTTATGCGCACTATCCTGATGTCCATACATAGTACGCATCTCTTCTGCTGTCGTGGCTGTGGAGGGAGATTTGTCTGCGCGTATCCGAACCAGTCGCGGGAACCGCAGGGCAAAACCGGCACCATGCGTTGGTGATTGCGTAATATCATCAGCAGCAATCTCCACCACAAGTGAGGGCGCCACCCACACATCAGGCACTAGCGTCTTATCTACATTAGCATACTGCATCGGCTGACGGGATACCGTAAGGGCATGAAATTTTTTGTGCAACTCCTTCCACAGCGCGTCAGAGACTCCTGTCCCTATCTTGGTCACCGTGACAAAAGCGTCACCCTTGCGCACCCCAACCAAAAAGGCCCCGACGCCAAATCCCGAACGCTTTCCCTCACCGCGATAATATCCCATGACGAGTGCGTCTACCGTGTCAGTCAGCTTGCCGGTTTTTCCTTCTCCTTCTTTAAATTTCACCCAAGAATATCCGCGTCTTCCCGGCTCATAGGGACTGTTCCATTTTTTTACCACCACTCCCTCCAGCCCTTTCTTTCTTTGTTCTTCATGATACTTCCGGATACGCACCGGGTCACGGGTAACAATATGTGCAGAAACCACCAAGGGCCCACCCGAAGAAATGAGTGAGGAAAGCAGTTTTCGCCTCTCAGAAAGAGGTTTATGCAGAACGTCAGAACCGTCTTTATAGAGNNGGTAACAATATGAGCAGAAACTACCAGGGGTCCGCCCGGAGAAATAAGTGAAGAAAGCAGTTTTCGCCTCTCAGAAAGAGGTTTATGGAGCAGGTTAGAACCGTCTTTATAGAGAATATCGAACACAAAAAATTTCAACGGAACGGTATTCATCGCCAGCTGAATGTTGTGCTTTCTTTTTCGTGTTACTGTCTCCTGAAATGAAATGGTCTTGCCGCTCTTTGGATCTACGCCGATTGCCTCGCTGTCTAATATGACTTCTCGGGCATCAATGTGTTTCCCGCCCTCCAAAAGCTCGGGAAACATCTCTGTCGTACTCTCAAGGTTTCTTGAGAATGTGCGTACGCGCCAATCACCGGATTTTTTCAGGTGGATTTGCACCCGCACCCCGTCATACTTCGGCTCAACAGCCACTTCCCCCATCTTTTCAATCATTTCAGTGGCAGATGGCAACCGCTGACACAATGCAGCTAACACCGGCACGCCGATCGCAGCCCGCACGTTGGCCAGCCCCTTGATGCCTGCTTTCTTCACCGTCGTAGCAAGCAGTCCTATGTCCGGCCTGATGTTGTACGCGCGCTCCAATTCTTCCCGCTGCGACTTATCTCCGGCAAGCATCCACGACAGAGCATCAAGGACGGTCATATCAGAAAAACCCAGTCGCAACTTTCCTAAAGGGATGCGGGCAATGTACCGTGATGACAAAGCGTCAACATCCGCAAAAAATTCAGCCAGCAGAGCAATCTTTTTTTCCTGCGAGCCTGCCCCGGAAAACAGAGCCAGCGCCTTAAAACGCCTGTACACTTCTTCAACGCCTATATCATGTCCCTTCCCCGCGGGATGTAATGCTTCCGCAGCCACCCCCAGATCACCGAGCTGCTTAAAAGATTGGGTTACTTTTTCCTCCGCCAGTCCATACGCCTTGGCTATGGCCCGTATCATAAACTTATCCGCAACCCCAAATTCAATCGGCTCGTATAATGGCGCCACTCTCCCCTGCAGGAGATAGCAAATGGGCCCGATTTCGGCATTGTCCGCCTCAGCATACAGCTGCGCCAAGATTTTCGTCATCTCTATGCGTGACGCGGTTTTTTCTAGACGCTGGAAGTATTGCGACAGTTGTGCGAAGGACATATCAGCGGATGAACAAAAACCAGGCAGTGGCGATAAGGATGAGCAAAAGTACACCAAAACCCACGGCCACCGGTCCGTCTGTTTCTTTTTTGGACAGCTTTACGAACCCTTCAAACAAAACGACAAAGGAGAACAGCAGCGGAATAATAAGAAAGACGTAACTGAATTCCGGACGGGACAAATCCATAGATTAAGTGCGAAGGACGTACCTGGCTCCCTTTGTTGTTCCCTCTTTTTTGACTATACCTTTTTTCAGCAGATCCTTCAATTCACGAAGAACAGTGTCTTCAGACACCATGGGGAATAACTCAAAAAATGCTTTATTTTGTAAGAATCCGCTTTCCTGGATGAATTCGACGATTTTAATCTGCCGCTCAGACAAGCTCATTTGCTGACCGCCCAATGATTTTTTAATCTTAAGATCCGTGGAAAGCTTTTTTACCTTATCCTTAATGCGGGACAACTCTATTGCCAGCCCTTCGGTGAAATACTCAAGCCAGCCTGTCATAGAGCCCAGTTCTGCCACGCTCTGCAACGCCTGGTAGTAGGCCATCGGCTCCTTGTCATAATACTCTTCAAGTGAAAAAAACCGTTTGATATCGTAGCCATCCTGGAAAAGCCCTAATGTCGCAACAGAGCGGGCTACACGACCGTTTCCATCCAAAAAGGGATGGATACGCACTAATTCATAATGCGTGACCCCTGCCTTCAGCGCAGGATGAATAACATCAGCTTTGGCAGATTTAAGCCATAAGAGAAAATCTTCAACTAAGAACGGCACCTCGACTGCGGGAGGAGGGCGGAAGGTTATCTCTCCAGTCTGACTGTTTTTGACAACAACCTGAGTTTTGCGAAACTCCCCTGTCGCCGCATCATCCAAAAGCCTGTGGACAGTAAGCGCATGGAGATGTTTGATCGTTTCTGCCGTCACGTCACCCTTGTCGTACGATTCTATAAATGCCAGTACATTGCGGTAGTTTAAAACCTCCTGAATATCCCGCTCCCTGCCGACAATCTTGTGACCTGCAAGAACTTTCTCTGCTTCGGTTTTGGATAAATCATTCCCCTCTATGTGCGTGCCGTGATGCACGGTGCGAATAAGTGCTTCTTCACGGAATTTAGCTTCCCACGCCGGCACCAGGGGTGAGTTTTCGATAACCTCCTTGGAGGCCTCAATTATGCCTATGGAACGCAGTAATTTGTTGGTAATGGTAAAATTAGGGGAGTACATTTTTCGTTGTATCCCGTATAATAACCGCATGGCTAAAGAAAAACAATCAGCTCCTCAAAAAAGAAGGCTTCATATTGCCATTCTTAAGCAAATGCTGACGCTTGCAACCAGCGGATTCGGATTGGTGGCAGCACTGGCCTGGAATAGTGTCATTCAGGAATTTGTAAATACCAACATCAAACCGTATTTAGCCCAGGGAAGCGGCCTTATCCCCCTCTTGATCTATGCGCTTGTCATCACCGCGCTTGCAGTAACGGTTACCTACCAGCTTTCCAAGTTCCTTGAACACCTCGAAGGATAACTTCAAATTCATAAGAAGAGCTTACAGCCGGCCTCACCCGAAATTTTTTGTCCTCGCATCCTCNNCGAAGGCGTGAGCACGGAATAAATTTCGGGTAAGCTCCTCAGGGGGCTACTTTACAATCGCTTTCATAGTCTGCGGAACCTGGGTGGCGAGATCTGAGGCATTAAAATATACTCCCACCTTTTTTGCCAGCGCTTCTCCTGCCTTTTTATTGATGTAGCTACCAGCAATTGTGGCTAAAAAGGCATCATTTTTGCAGGCTAATGCAGCAATAAGGCCTGCAAGCACATCCCCCGTCCCCCCTTTTGTCATCCCGGCATTTCCCCCGGTAATGCCGCGTACTGTTGACCCGTCACTTGCAGTATCCCGTTGCCCCTTAAGAAGAACAATGCACCTGTGCGCCCGGGCGAACATACGCACTTTCTCCTCCTCGCTTTTTGCCCCTTTTCCCTCTCTCTCCCATAATCCTGCAAATTCCTGATGGTGAGGCGTCAAAATTGCGCGGGGCGGTATGAGGGCGATATCCATCATCTGCAATGCTCCCGCATCAATAATCCATTGTTTTTGAGGATATTTCTTAAGGAGCCTGTCGGTGAGCGCACGTGTCTCATCATCCCGCGTCATACCCGGACCGATAAGAATAGCGTCATCTTCCTCTACATACGCATCAACATCTTCACGCGACACAACAATCCCGTTACGAAACTGCTTCTTCGCCTCCTGAACAAGGATATTATTCTCAGGCACGGAAGCATAGTGCACTAAATCCACAATACGGCTCGCCACTTCAAGTGCCCACAGGCTTGCGGCATGAAAAAGATGCGATCCACCGATAACAAGCAGCCTGCCGTTCTGGCCTTTATGAGAATCTGTTGCCGGCACATACAAGCCCTTCAAGTCTTTTCGTGTAATGGATTTCATAGTGAAATAACTTCTGCCTTTGGACTGAGCCTGATTATATCTTCATTTGCTGACGTGAGCACGGCCTGCTGCTTCCCCGCCGCATCCATAACCAATGTACGGTGCTCCGCATCCAGTTCAGAAAAAATATCATCAAGCAGCAATACCGGCCGCACGTGAGACGTGGTGTGAATATACGATAATTCAGCCATTTTAAGCCACAACACGGCGATACGCTGTTGCCCTCGGGAGCCGAACTTACTTAAGTCTTCTTTGTTTTGCGTGATAAGAAAATCATCACGATGAGGTCCCACAAGCGTCGCCTTCGCAGCCACCTCGGCGTCTGCATACTGCTCAAGACGGGCCTGGGATATGACACTTTTATCATAGGTTATATGAAATGGAGAATCATTAAGTGAATACCCGTTTACATACTCGATATAGGAAGCGCGCGCATCAGTCAGATAGCCGCCGGCTTGGATAAGAAGCTGATTCCAAAAGACCAGTTGGCTTCGCTGGGCCTTCCCCTCCTGGATCAGATCTAAGAGTTTATTACGCTGCCTCAGTCCCCTTTCATAGGAAAAAAGGCTTCTTCTGTACTCCCTGTCTGTCTGAAGAAGCACGCTGTCTAAGTATTTTCTCCTCAGGCTGGGACTTGCCGTTACCAGCCCCATATGTTCCGGCCAGAAAAGAACTACCTTGAGCTGTCCCGCAAAATCAACCTGCCGGCGTGGCACGCCATTGACCAGATATTTTTTGATCTGGCTTTTTTTACCCCCCACCTCGCCCGTTGTTACGCGCAATTCAAGCGTCGTCGTCTCATTTGCATCTGTAATTTTTCCTTTTACGATAGCAATTTCCTGCTGGCGGCGCACCACCTCTTTATCCTCATCAGCCCGGAAACTTTTTCCTGTCGCCAAAAGATGAATTGCCTCTAAAATGTTAGTTTTTCCTGCGGCATTCGGCCCCACAACAAGGGTAGTATTGGAAGAAAACGAAAACGTCTGCTTTGTGTAGCTTCGGAAGTTTTGAAGCATCAACGAAGTCAAAATCATTGCCCCATTCTACTATGTAATAGTAGTTCCTACAAAGGGCTTCCCATCAAGCGCGGCAGCAAGGTTGTCCAAATTTTTTCCATTCAGAATCTTCACGGACACCCCTGTCTCATCTGCGAGCCTTGATGCAATAGGATCAAACGGCGCATTCATGCCTGGCTCCCATACATCTCCTACCATTTTTCGGTATGCGCTCCACGATATCTTGTCAATTGGTTTCGCATCGGAACTTTTACGAGGATCCTTGCTATATACCTGATCAATGTTAGTGATATTAATAGCCTCGGGAATGCCATAATCCTGACACAGGGTTATGGCACAATAATCCGTACTCCAGCCGGGCTTCCAGCCTGCCCCAATAGCAACAGGCTTATCTATTTTAAGAATTATTTCGTAGTGCTTAATGACACGCGGATCTGCAATATCGCCCAGTATAGTCCGCAACAGCTGCGCATTGAGGCGCGTCGCATGAATTCCCAGCCAGTCCAGATCTTCCGCAGTTAATGTCGTATGAAGGATATCCTCACCGGCATCACGGTAGTGTCTTGCAGTGGTACCGCCTCCTACAACAATAAAAAATCTCCTCTTTTTTGAGGAGACTTGGTGTCGGATAAACTTATTGAAATCTGAGAGAAACTTAATGTCAATTCCGCCATTGGGGACCACTAACGAGCCCCCCAGAGAAAGAACGAATGTTTGCTGACTTTTGTTTACCATGAGCTAAAGAAAAACGCCTCAGGTGCGCCCAAGGAGTATCCTACCACACGCTACTCCATGCGGGCAAGCGACCCGGTTTTGCGCGCACGCTCCCACATCATGCGCATAAAGAGGTATCCGGCAACAAAATAGGCCACATCCAGGACTACCGCCAAAATCAGGGAATTCTCAGCTATCGGAGCGCCTGCAATGGACTTTCGTACCGAATCATATATATAGGTGGGGGGAAGAATATACGAAAAAAGTCTTGCCGGCGCCGGCAACACCTCAATGGGGTAATATATGCCGATAAACGGCTGGACGATATAAATAAATCCCCACGCCAGCGACTGAATATTATTGCCAAAGCGCAGTATAAGGCCTAAAACAAACATGCCAATTCCCCATCCAAAAAACATAAGAAGCAAAAGATAGACCGGAAGCAGAGGTCCCACGGAAAGTATGGAGAAGGAAAAGACGAAATATGCCACGATAGAAGCGACAGCCACAAGGGCCAGCTGTTTAGCAACAGCAAACACAATCTGCCCTGCCACGAATTCGGTCAAAGACAACGGGGAGATAAACAGCGTACTGAAGCTCTTGGACCACACCTCCCACAGCGTCCCCACAGCAATAGAATAGCTTCCCGCTTCCACTGCATACCACAAGATAAGGCCTGCCAGAAACTGCATCGCATATAGGCGGTCACCGCCTGCCGCAAGAAATGTTGCAAACCAGGAAAACACGAGCACATTAATAACCGGAAACCACAAAATATCCGTCCATGTCTCCAGGGAATGACGCAAGTGATACCACGCATGAATAACGATGGCCCACACCCTATATAAACGCATCTTTTCCTCCCCGTGCTATAGAAATAAATACGTCTTCCAAGTTCGGCTTGTTTATTTCTATATCCGTAATCCATATGCCCTTACCGCCAAGATCAAACAGCACAGACGGAATATCCTGCTCCCCCAGCCGAACTTCCGCGAGATTAGCCTGCTCAAAAGTATATGAATACCCTTTTTGCTTAAGGTAACCGGAGATAACTGATTTTTTCCCCTCAAAAGTAAGGCGCAGGAGCGATGTGGTTATGCGCTTTGACAATCCCAGCGGCGTGTCTGAAGCAACTATTTTTCCTTTATCCATAAATATAACGCGGTCACACACGCGGGTCACCTCCTGCATATTATGGCTGGTAAAGAGGATTGCGGTGCCTTTTTTCCGTATATTCTCGATATTTTTCACAACCGTCTGCACAATTTCCGGATCCAGGCTGGCGGTCGGCTCGTCCATTAAAATGACGCTTGGATCATTTATGAGCGCTTTTAGAAAATTTGCGCGCGCCCGCTCTCCTGAGGAAAGATTCCAGTACAATGTGTCCAGCTTATCCTTCATGCCCATAAGTTCCGCAAGCTCTTCTGTCTTTTTCTCCCAGTTTTCCACCCTATACAACATGCTAAATACGTGAAGATTTTGCCTCACGGTCGCCCGGGTCTGCAGCTGGTTGTATGCAGAAACAAAATTGATGCGGGACATGCAATATTCTCTGTGATCCTGCAGTCTTCGGCCAAAGTATGCGATAAGTCCGCCAGTAGGCTCCGTTAGGCCCAGCAGCATCTGTATGGTTGTGGTCTTCCCTGCACCGTTCGGACCCAACAAACCCAGGACTTCTCCTTCATGAAGCGCAAAAGACACGCCGCGCACGGCTGCAAACGAGCCGTACTGCTTTTTCAGATCTCTGACCTCCAATGCCGGAGTTTTCATGGGGCAATTATACCCCTGCGGAGCGTCCGGCGGTAGCGTGGGACTTTAAGAAGCTTTTGATTTCTTTTTTGAATCGGGCTGTTGAAAAACGCTGCGCTTGTTTTCTGCACTCCTCTGCGGTCAAGGAAAGCTTCGTAAATCGCTTCAGAGCAGTAATGAGACTTTGAACTGTAAGCTCGTCAAAAAAGATGCCTGTTTGACCCTCGATAACTGACTCCAGATATCCTCCGCCCCGATAGGCGATAACAGGCGTTCCCACAGCCTGTGCTTCAACGGGAGTCATGCCAAAGTCTTCATTCTCCCCTGTGGCCAAAAACGCTTTTGCCCCTGCATACAGTTTCCATACATCAGCATCGGAACGAAATCCCAAAAAATCAACGGTGGGCCCTGCCATGCTGCGCAGGCGCTCCTCATCAGGACCTGTCCCTACTATTTTAAGCGGCAGCCCAAGCGTATTGGCCGCAGCTATGGCGATATCTATATTTTTGGATTGCGCAAGTCTGCTTACAATCAGATAGTACGTACCGCGTTTTTTTTGAATACCGGCAGGAATGTCCACCGGCGGGTAAATAACAACTGCGTCACGACGATAAAATTTTTTAATGCGTTTTTTTGTTTCCAGAGAATTTGCAATAAAATAATCTACCCGCTGGGCTGCGGCGAAATCATACTGCCGCATAAAAAATCCGATGATACTCGCATACCAGCGCACCAACGCATATTTTTGCCACTCAACAGCCGTTGGGTATCCATACAGCCACCGGGGAGGCGTGTGACAATAACACACTTCAATTGCCTTTCCCTTCTTGGTAAACCCCTTCGTTATATACCAACTCGCCGAACTTATAACCACATCATAGTCACGAAAGTCGAAGGTATTCCAAATAAGAGGTGCAATAAAACGCAATGGACTGTGAAGCTTTGCAGCAAACCCGGGTACATGATGCGCCCAGGAGACATGCACATTTCGCTTCTTAAATCGTTTCCATGCAGGTGAATCTTCCCGATAAAAAGAAGTATAAATAGGAGCCGACGGGAACATCTCTGAGAGCGCCAGTAAAACCCGCTCAGCTCCTCCAAATTCACCCAGATAATCATGGACCAGTGCGATTTTCATAGTTAGAATAATGACTGCTGCTCTGACTGATCTTCTTTTTGTTTTTTCGGTTTTACAGGCGCTTTCTCCGGCTTTCCCGCAATCCGTCTGAGGATTGAGCGGAATCCAAAGCGCTCCAGTGCTTCCCGCGCCTCTGGCGTATCAAGCGCACTAAGTGGCGATACGGGAACAGCGCTGTCGAGAGGCACATTCGTTTCTATGGTAGCAAGCTGCTTGGAAAGCGTTGCCATAGTCCGACCGGCGATAAGCTTTTCCATCAAACCTGTGGATATTTTCTTGATACGTGTGTCTTTTTTATCAATAGCCCCATACAGCTCTTCTACCGATCCGAAAGTCTCTATAAGTTCTACCGCTGTTTTGGGTCCCACTCCCGGGACGCCCGAATAATTATCCGAGTTATCTCCCGCAAGCGCTTTAAAGTCAATAATCTGCCGGGGTCCGACACCCAACCGGGCGCGCACTTCTTTCTCATCATAGAGTTTTGCCTCTGATAATCCCTTTGTGGGCATATAGACATATATTTTTTCATCAACCACCAGCTGCAAAATATCCCGGTCCCCGGTTACGATAATCACTTCTCCTGATGCTTGCAGGGCCAGAGTTCCTATGACATCGTCTGCTTCATAGCCGTCTTTCTCAAAAATAGGAATATCAAATGCACGGACAATGTCATGAATGGGCTCAATTTGCCCCGCCAAATCTGTATCCATTTTAGGACGTTTTGCCTGATATCCCTCAAATAATTCTTTGCGGAATGTTGGCTTAGGACGATCAAATGCAACCGCGACATGGGTGGGCTTCAGGTCGGTAATAAGTCGCAGCAGCATTGTGGTAAATCCGTACACCGCATTTACTACCCTCCCGTCCGGCGCGGTGAATGTGGGAGGAAGCGCGTGGTATGCGCGGTGCAGGATGGCATTACCATCAATAAGAACGAGGCGATTCATGGCGTATTTACGTGATGCGCTTCTTTTGTCCGCCCATCAGTTGCTCAAACTCATCTCCCTCAATGGTTTCCTTGCGGACAAGTTCAGCGGCAATACGATCAAGATCCTTGCGGTGTTTTTTCACCATGACGACTGCCTGCGCATATGCAGTTTCGAGAATCTTTTTGATCTCCCGGTCAATGGCAGCCTGCGTTTCCTGTGACGCTGCATTTTCCTGCATGAAGCTTTTTCCCCACTCTGTGATATCCATCTGCGGACCGAAATTGATCGGGCCCAAATCACTCATGCCAAATTCCATCACCATATACCGCGCGATGCGGGTCGCCTGATCCAAATCATTTGCTGCTCCGCTGGTCATTTCCTGGAAAATAACCTGCTCTGCCGCCCGTCCTCCCATGGTCATGGCAATTTCTTCCAGCAGGCGGGATTTGGTCTCGTGCAGTCGGTCTTTCTCAGGCGGCGCCATCGTAAATCCGAGTGCCATACCTCGCGACACAATGGAAATCCTGTGAACCGGATCAAGGTGCGGGCTGTAATAATTTACCACTGCGTGCCCTGCTTCATGATACGCCGTCATTTTACGATCCAAGTCAGACTGCAAGCGCTTTTTCTCAGGTCCTAATTTTACCTTTGTTGCCGCTTCTTCGATATCCTTCATGTCGATATCTTTTTTGCCCCGACGGGCTGCATGGATAGCCGATTCGTTCAGCATATTTTCGAGGTCTGCCCCGGAAAATCCTACCGTCCGCTTGGCGACCTTGTCCCAATCAACAGCACCCGCAAAGGGCTTTCCCTTGGCATGAATGGACAAAATGGCTTTTCTTCCCTCCATATCCGGAAGATCCAAAACAACCCGGCGGTCAAAACGCCCCGGGCGCAATAATGCCGGATCCAGCAGGTCTCCCCTATTCGTTGCAGCGACGATAAGAACAGCGGTGTTTGGTTCAAATCCGTCCATCTCAACGAGAATCTGGTTTAATGTCTGTTCCCGCTCATCATGTCCGCCCATGATGCCCACTGATCGCATGCGGCCGATTGCGTCAATTTCATCAATAAATATGATGGCGGGGGCGCTTTTTTTCGCCTGGGCAAACAGATCGCGGACACGGGCCGCACCTACACCCACCAACATTTCCATAAACTCAGAGCCCGCAATGGAATAAAATGCAGTTTTTGCTTCCCCTGCCATGGCTTTTGCCAGAAGTGTTTTTCCCGTACCGCTTGGCCCCACCAGGATTACCCCCTTAGGGGTTCGTGCTCCCAAAGCTTTGTATTTTGCAGGATTTTTCAAAAAGTCTACGACTTCCTCAAGCTCTTTTTTGGCTTCATCCACGCCGGCAACGTCGGAAAATGTCACTTTAGGCAAATCTTTGTTCCAAATGCGCGCCTTACTTTGTCCGAAGGAAAAAATATTATCCTGGGCGCCGCGCGCCTGACGGAAAATAAATAAGAAGAAAAGCACCATAAGAATCAGCGGCAGGATGTTTGAGATAAGCGAGATCCACAACTGNNCTCACGCACGTCGGCAACTAATGTAGAAAGCGGTCGCTGCTCAAGCAGTCTATCGCCCGGCGCGAGGCTTCCTAAAAGGGAAAGACCGAAAAATAGTAAGAAAAGACCGATGAAAATATTTTTGATGTTCAGGTTGACCTGAAACATCCAGATCTTGGATTTTTTCCCATTGCCTCCGCCGTTGCGGGACGTGCTATTTTTCTTTTTTACTGGGGTAGATTGTTTTTCTGCCATAGACGCGTCAAGTGAGCGACAAGTATAGCATGTTTACCGGATCTTTGCCCCCGTGGGCATGCCCTCTGCAGAGACGAAGACGGGCCTTCCGTCAGGCGAGTCCACGGCAAGAATCATGCCCTGACTTTCCTCTCCCATCATTTTACGGGGAGCAAGGTTGGTGACAAAGAAAAATTGTTTACCGGAAAAATCCTCAGGTGCGTACCCAAACGGCCGGACACCGGTAAAAATAATTCGCGGCTGTTTCTCTCCCACATCGACGACCAAACGGATAAGCTTCTCACTCCCCTCTTTATTGGTGGCTTCAACAACTTTGCCGACCTGAAGCTGCACACGGGCAAATTCATCAATGCTGACAAGGTGTGATCCTGTCACCTTCGGATAGTCAAAAAATGAATAGGGCGTCGCTAGGCCTATGGCTTCGCGTGCATTTTTCATAGTTTTGGAGGCGACGTCCATCGTCCGCGCCTGTCCCTTTTTCAAAATGTCGATAACCATCTGTGGATTGGCTTTCAGTTCTTCGTACGCAGCCCTGGCGGGAGCAAAAAATGTCATCAAACTTTCAAATAAATAGTTTTTTACCTCAACATCTGACACTTTGCCTTTTACATATTGCTCTTTCAGCTCGCCTACTTTTTTCGTGTCTCCAAAAAAATCTAAATAGCTAAATACCATATTGCCTTCAATGTGTCCCGGATCTGTGGCGTGCTTGCGGGCAGGATCAGTGTATGTCCCCATCACCTGCTTTTTAATAACCTCTTCCGGAGCAAAAATACTGATAATGTTTCCCAGAGACTTGCTCATCTTACGTTGTCCGTCAGTGCCAAGCACGACTGCAACATTTTCTAAAATATGAGGCTCCGGAAGAACAAAAACTTTTTTGTTGTATATCCGGTTAAACCGCTCTGCGATATCGCGGGCTATTTCTATGTGCTGCTTTTGATCTTTCCCCACAGGCACCAATTCCGACTGATAGAGCAGGATGTCAGCCGCCATTAACATAGGATAAGAAAACAATCCTACATTAATATCGTCCTCCATCACGTCTTTTTGAAGTTTATCCTTGTAGGCGTGAGCGCGTTTTAAAAGACCTAAAGGAGTTACATTATTAAGGATGGACTGACATTCGGTATGCAGCGGAACATCAGACTGTCTAAAAAAAACGACTTTTGAAAATTCCTCCGGCGTCAGAAAACCCTTAAGCAGCGCCAATTCATTTAAAATAAGCGTTTCTATATTTGAAGAAAGCTGCTTTTTGTCCTGAATGGTTGTAAGCGCATGCAGATCGGCAACCATAAGAAAACACTCGTTCTCGCGAGCCAATTCAATAAACTGACGGACCGCCCCCAGATAATTTCCTATATGAAGGCTGCCGTCTCCACTTGGTGTAATACCAGACAAAAATCGTTTCATATGCTCATTTTCATACTTTACTCAAATTATACTTCATTATTGTTGCATGCGGCCCATTTTTTATTCGTTCCACCGAGTAAATATCCCCAGCAGGTCCTTCAGCTGAGCCTACTACATGCCGAATTTTTTCTTTATCCTCCTCATCTAGGTCAAAAGAAAAAACTTGCTCCAAGCCTCTCAGGTGCGCACTATTTCTGGCTCCTACAATAATTGCAGCAACAATCGGCTTTTCAATTATGTACTTCATTGCAACATGCGAAATTGTAACATGATGCTTTTGTGCGACACGACTTAAAGTCTTCAACAATATTTGGAATCGCCTCCATCCACCAAACTCATTAATAATAAGTTTATATTTTGTCAGCGATCTATTCTCAAGCGGCTCAACTGGCTCTGGTATACCCAGATATTTTTCTGACAAGAATCCTCCCGCTAGGGTTCCATAACACAGTAGGGAGATAGCGTTCTTTCTGCAAAACTCAACCATACCGTGCTCCGGACGGTGATCAAGTAAAGAATACTGCACTTGATTGGAAACGATCGATATTCCACGCTCTTTGACATCCTGCAGGTGCAACATGTCAAAGTTTGTAACTGCTAAATGACGAATTTTTCCTGCCTTCTGCAATTCCGCAAGATACTCCATCACCTGCATATGCCCTGGAATATCAAAATCCCACCAGTGAAACTGGACGACATCTAACTGCTGAAGGCCCAATCGCTCCCGGGAACGATCAATAATGGATTCGATATATTCTTTTGAAATGGTCGAAAGCTTGTCTAAATCCGGCACACACTTAGTATGGATATGTATTGCTGATGCCTTAGTCCTTCCATATCGCTTTCTATATTGGCGTAAAAACTCTCCTATCATCTCTTCGACCCCGGTATATATGTCTGCGCAATCAAATGTGGTAATGCCACACTGGACAAAACGAAACATATCCGCAATTGCAGATTCCTTGTCGATGACGCCATGACCCCCTGCAAGCTGCCACCCTCCTTTTATAATGGGAGAGATACTGTATCCTTTTTTTAGCACCCTCGCGTTGTTTTTTATGGTCATATCTTATCTCCCTTCCCAATGTGATCAATCGCCTCTCTCTGNNCAGTGTCATCAAGCCTACGAGCAAGAACTGCAAGAGACTCTCCTCTATGAGCTATGCCACGGGCACACTCAATAGCCCTCCTTCCGCCTCGGGGATAATAGGCCAGCTCCTCAGTAAGCTTGGGGTAGCTTTGCTCAATTACTTCTCCCCCCAAAAGAAAGTCCAAGGTCGGTATACCCGATGTATACTTTCCGCTAGGACCCATAATCCCCCTTTCAGGATTACCATTCAGATATTTTCTGAATACTTCGAAATGATCTCTTGGCATCCGCATGCCAATTCTTCCGGTATAAGAGATCACCGGTGAAAACGTCTGCACCGCATTTTTCAAAAAAATGGTGGCCTCCGCCACGCCGCTCTCACCATCCTGCATAAGCACACGAATGGCGCCTATACAATGCTGTATTGTGGTATCCAGCGACCCCTCAAGAATTCGGTGCCCCAAATAAAAATCTCTCTCTGATCTGCCCACAAGCCCTCCGGTAAATGTCCGTGGATCGGTCTCAAGCGGATTTATGAAGATTAAATCTTCATAGGTGAGACCGGGTAGCATATCGGTTGCATGAGAGAAATTATTTACCATCTCCGTCAATTGAGGCCCACTCGATCCTCCAGAGCTTACAATTACCGCCTCAACCATTTTGACGTCTAGCCCTGCCAAATCAAGGTCATCCGGGTCAATCAATCCAACACGTCGTGACTCTTTTATTTCTTTAACCATCTCCTCTGCCGAATCAATAAGCGTCGCTACATTAGATGTGCCCATCCGTATGTCCTGCAACATGCCTGGCATACGCGTAACGACAAAGTCGCTCAATTCTCCAAGCGGACGGTCTGGTCGTCGTATCTCTGTATCAATATTTTTTCCGTTTTCAAATAAATTATTCATACTATACCTCTTTCTTTTTAAGGGGCACTCGTGTTACGTCGCTGTGCCGGAACGATCGCATTTTTTTTCGGGTTAT
>JRYC01006495.1_pt1 | contig 17481 bp, 8 predicted proteins | sample 235301 | NCBI WGS metagenome assembly JRYC01 (sample SAMN03074211, study PRJNA261470) | activated sludge metagenome | biome: Common Effluent Treatment Plant; feature: Wastewater; material: Activated sludge; isolation source: activated biomass of a common effluent treatment plant treating...
GTGTGTCGAGCAGCGCTTGAATATCGGCCAGCCCTGGCTCCTGCGGAGCATCGTCGAGCGTGGCGACGATGCGATATCTGCCGCCAGGTAATGGCGCAACGACGACCAAACCTGCCGGCGAAAAGAACAGCATCACCTCTTCACGACCGTGATCCCAATTCATATCCACGTCGGCAAGAACAAAAGACTCTTCGTAAGTGTCGCCGGTAAATCCAATCCCCGCCGTTTGCCGTACCAAACTGTGCATGCCGTCGGCGCCGATCACATACCGCGCGTGAATCGTCTGTTTGCCCTCGCTCGAGACGATGGTCGCTTGCACCCCTTCTGCTGTTTCGATCAACGATTCAACAGTACAGCCCCAGCGCACGGCGCCTTTGGCCTCTGCAAGTCCTGCAGCCAGAATTTTCTCCGTCTTATCCTGCGTCAGCATCAGCAGGCAGTTGTATGCCGTTGGGAGCTTGTCAAAGCGCAGCCGCACCAAAACCCGATCGCGATCACGGATGCTGAATTTGGCAAGCTTGAGGCCCTGGTTCGCGAGCCGCTCGGATACGCCGAGTTGCTCCAACACTTCCAGCGTGTGAGAATGAATCACCGCGGCGCGCGAAGTGTTCTGGCCTGTCGCAAGTTTGTCCACAATCACCGGCGTGACGCCGGAACGCATGAGTATCGTCGCCAGCGCCAGTCCGGTTGGACCTGCGCCGACGATCAGCACGTCGGTGCTTTTTCCATTTACAGAAAAATTGTTTGCCATAACAAGTCTCTCCTTGCGGTTAAGGTGATGAAGTGCATTATCGTTCGTAGTAATGCCTTTAGGCATCAAGCTTTGGTATTTCAATAAACTTCGATTATAGCGAGCTTTCGTCTTCTCGTCGTATGTCCTGCGCCTGAAGGCGCCACTACAAACGAACCCTCGCCTTGCGATAAAACTCCTCCAGCCGGTTGAAGTACGCTTGCCGCTCTGGTTCCGTTCTGAAGAAATGAAACTGCCCGACGGCGCGCTCGACGTTCATGAGATCGAGCATGAAATCATACGACGCGCTCGCCGCAGCTTGTTCCGAAATCAACGCGGAGTTTTGCGCGTCGATGAGCGTGATGATCGACACTGCGCCGCTGCGATAGGCATCCGTTACCAATTCCAAATTTTTGCGCGCCGCTTCGGATGCCGCGCGTGCTTGCTCGATGCCGGCATAAGAGGCGCCGGCGAGGTGCATGGACGAACGAATGCGTTGGCTGATCGCCAACTGCGCCACGTCGCGTTCCAACGCCAGCCGATCCAACTCCACGCGCGCCTGCTCGTTTTCAGCAATCCGATTCAAACCCGTGAACAGCGGCAGCGCGAGTTGCACCCCGACGTTCCAATTCAAATCTTGCGCAGAGGGAAAGCTCAACGGAATCGAAGGCGGAAGCTGAAATCCTTCGGAGCCTGCGCCGCTGCGCGAAAAGACGTTGTTCACTTTCGCCTGCAAGGCAACCGTCGGCATCCAAAACGCGCGGTCCGTTGCGGTTTTCGCGCGCCGTTGCGCAGCGATAGCAGCATCAAGCTGTTCCAATTCCGGCGCGGCGTTCACGCCCTCTTGCACCATGAAGTCGCGAAAAACACCGAAGGTGCGCGGGTTATCGAGATAAGCGAAAATCTTTTTTTCGCCGGTGAGGAGAACCGGATCATCAATCGCGGTTTCTTCCGTTGCGAACGGCTCTTCAAGCGGCCGGTTCAACACGCGATTCATTGCGATTTTGACCACTTCGACTTGCGCGTCGGCGTCGATGAGATTCTTACGGCTCGTCGCCACTTCGCTTTCCCAGCGATAAACATCGGAGCGGCCCGAAGCGCCGACGCTTTCGCGCAAGCGCGCGAGTTCGAGATTCGACACAGTGAGTTTCAAATTGCCACGTTGAATGCGCGACAACGCCTTTGCGCGCAATACGTTCAAATATGCCGTCGCCGCCTCCAATGCGATGTCCAGCTCAATGCTGCGACGGTTGTCTTCGTGCGCAGTTTGTAAATGCTTTTGAATGGAGAAATTCGCCCTCGCCGATTCAGAGTAAAGCAATTGCGAGAAGGTGAGTGAGCCGTCGATTTGGCGCTCGGCCTGCTGCCCGAAGCTCGCTTCTGCGGTTTCTTGTTTGATCAAGACTCCGGTCGCGGAGGCCTCCACCTGTGGCAATAAATTCGCTCGCGCTTTCTTCACCTCATACTTACCGGATTCAGTTTCCTTGCCGGCAATCCTCAAATCGAGATTCACGCGCACGGCTTCTCTGGCGCTGCTTACCAACGAAAGCGGGCGGGCGGTTTTCACTTCCTCCTGATTGAGTAGTTCAGCCTCAGTTAGCGTTTTCCAGTTCGGATAAAAATCAATCGCACGCGCGGTGGCCATGTTGATGATGAGCTGCGGCGCATTGACAAAATCCACCGGAATGCTGCCCGCCTCTTCGCCTCGGAGAATGCGCTGCATATTGCTCGCGATTCGCCGCACGCGCCGCGTGGCATCATCGGTTGGCGCATAAGAGGCCAGCACGCCCTTTTCGACTTCGGCTTTGCCAAGATATGAAAAGCTGGGCAACCGTCGTTGATTGATACCCACCACGAGTATATCGAACTCCTTCTCGGGAATTTGGAGCAAAGGCGAAATGTAAACCGCATCCGCATCGGCCGGAAGAGCCTGCAAGGCCGTTGCTGCGGACGTCGTCACCGGCACAAATTCTAATTGCGCATCCACTGCTTGCCCTTCTTGCTGCGCACGCTCGCGCAATTGCGGAATGGCCGCGAGCACGCCAGGGTTGTGAAAAATCACGAGCTTTTTGAACGCCACAATTCCCTGAAACGCTTTGATGGTGCGCGTGACGGAATAGGCCTCATCGAGATAGTTGAGGTTCTTCACGCCGCTCGCGCCGTCTTTCGTTGGAAAATTTTGCAGCTTTGCATCGATCACCGCGCAGGCGATCACCGGTTTCGGCAAACTCTTGCGCAGCGCAATTTCATTCGAGCTGATCGGCCCGAGCGCCAGAACAAACTCCACGTCTTTGTCAGCGAGCAGACGGTCCACCGCGGCATTAACGCCGGCGGCAGTCCAGTCCCCTTCCAGCGTATTTTCCGGCGTGAAACGCACGTCGTATTCACTGTTGAAAAACTCGGTGATCTGCTTTTGAAATTCTCGCTGCCTCACCGCGTTGCGCTCCGAGGGCCCGTCGAGAATGACACCGACATGGATCGTGGGATTCTGCGCCGCTGCCGGCATGGCGAGACAGAGCATTGCCACCGACATGGCGATTGTGATGAATTTGAATTTCGAAGTCATGGTTATATCTCCGGTCTATTGACAGACAAATGTTTGGCAAAAAAACTTTATAGCGTGTCTTTGTTTTGATAAAAACTCCATTTTTCTGTCATGCATCTTTCTGTCAGCGCTTCTATCCTTTCAACCTATTCTTGTTTATTTTCCGCTTCAACGCGATGCACGTCGATCAACGTGAGACCGAGATCGCGCACTTTCGCGAGCAGACCGTGCAATGCGGCTTGGTCTGCCACCACGCCGGCNNCCTTTCTCAAACGTCAACGTCATGCCGTCAAACCATGACGACCAATTCGCATCAAGGCGGCCTTTGACGCGGATTTGGTAAATCTCTTTTATCTGTTCCCGATTCATGATGACACGCACTGAAGCTTGATTGCTTTTGTTATTTCACACCGGTAAGATACAAAACGGAAGGGTGTAGCGTCATGCACTGAAAGGTGTAATTGGGGGTGTAATCGGGGAGAAGTAAGAAGGTGGTAGAGAAAAGAGAGTAAAGAGCAAGGGTTCTTTTAATTTCAAGTGCGCACTTACGTTGCCAGAATCTTCAACGCCTTCCCCTTTGCCACGGCCTGCGTGCGGCTATGCACGTCGAGCTTTGCATAGATGTTGTTGACGTGCCGTTTCACTGTGCTGGTTGCGAGGTAGAGCTTCTTCGCAATCTCGTTGTTGGATAAACCCTCCGCCACGAGTTTCAAAATTTCCAACTCACGTTCGCTCAATGGATCAATGAGATATGAAGCCGGCAATGCGGTTGACGTTTTGTGCGTTTGCACTGCCGCCGGCACTTGCTCGGGCGGAAAGGCGGCAAGCAGCTTGATCGCATAATCATGCAAAACATGATTGGCGCCGGCAAGATTTTCTTTTTGCTGCGCTTTGACAAATTGCCGCAGCAATTCCACCATCGCTGCGCCTTCGTCGATGAACGTGCGAACATAGCCTTCCGGCTCGGCGAGTGTAAGGCTACGTTGAAGCGCATCGAGAGCCTGCGGTACTTTGCCGCAGCCGTGACAAACGACCGCTTGTAACACAAGAAGCGTAATCTCATAATGCCGCCAGCCACCGGCCGCTGCGGCGCGCTGCATCTTTTGCAGTAGAGCGAGCGCTTCTTCATATTTTTCCTGAACGAGAAGCATGCGGACAAAGACGACGATTTCGATATCCTCGCCGAGCGTGATCGCGTCGTTGAATTTCCCCTTTTGCTCACGCGCCCATTTGCCCGCTTCATCAAGGTTTCCTTCCCACATCGCGATTTGCGCCTGCAATGCCATCGCTCCGCGCATGGCAATTTCGTTACGATGCTTTCTCGCCAACTTCAATTCATATTCGAGCAATTGCGCCGCTTCGTTTTTCTTGTCACTCTTCCAAAGCGTCCGCACGAGCGCATTGGCGCCGGTCTGTAAGAGCAACCAACCTCTTTGGCCTCCGGTTTGACGCTGAATTTCCTGGCACACGCGGCAATAGCGTTCTGCCGCGTCGAGATCGTTGCTTTCCAGCGCGAGGCCGCACAGCAAGCTGTTCGCGGTGATCGCCGACTCCGGAAACTCGAAGCTGCCGTGTTGCACGGCGCGCTGCAATCTATTCTCGGCTTGCCGCAGCTTGCCCTGCATGAAGTCAATGAAGCCGAGGTACGTCCACGCGCTGAAATAGACGATAAAGTGTCCGGCCTTTTCGCTGACGCGAAGCGCGGCTTCGAAATTCTCCTCCGCTTCTCGAAATCGTCCTTTCATCATATTCGCGAGCCCCATGACCAACGTGACGATCGCTTGCTCGACCAAGTTTTCCGCATCCACCAACGCGAGCGCTTTTTGCGCCGCAGCAAAGATCTCCGCAGCATTGCCGCGGCCGTAAGCAATCATCGCGCGCACCAACCACGCGGCGGACATTTTATGATCGCGCGGCTCGTTTTGCCAGAAGCGTTCAGCCTTTTGCAGGTGCGATTCACAAACATCAAAATCGGCATAGTGCAGGCAAACGAAGGCATAGGTGATGCACAGAAACGGCCGCTTGTGCAAGGCCTCATCGGGAAGCGCTTTGATCAAATTTCCGAGAATGCCATGTTGCCAATGCGCCAACAGTTTCGACGACGCGACTTCGAGCAATACGGCGGCACGATCCCAGGCTTTGGCGGCGAGCGCATGATGGATGGCTTCTTCCATGAACTCGTTTGCTTCAAACCATGCGCTGGCGCGCAGATGCAATGCGGAAATCAATTCGGGCCTCGCCTGCTGCAGACGGAACCGCAACAGTTCGGCAAATAGATGATGATACCGATACCATTGGCGCTTGTCGTCCAGCGGGACAATGAAAAGATTGGCGCGTTCCAAACGCTCGAGCATAGCCTGCGAATCGAAGATTGAAGATTGAGAATTGAAGGGCGTGTTGCCCTCCGCTCTATGCCCTTCGCCCTCGGCCAGCAACACCGCGTCGCACATTGAGCCGCACATGCGATTGAGTATCGAGGTTTGCAGCAGAAAATTTTGAATCGGCTCGGGCTGACGCTGGAAGACTTCCTCGATGAGATAATCAAGAATATAGCGATCGTCGCCGGTGAAAGCTTGAATGAAAGCGGAAACATCGTCGCGGCCATGCATTGACAGTGCGGCGAGTTGCAAGCCGGCAATCCACCCTTCGGTGCGATGCTCCAATGCGGCAATGTCTTTTTCCGCGAGGCCAATCTTCATGATCTCATTGAGAAAGGCGGTCGATTCGGCAAGCGTAAAACGCAAATCGTGGGCGCGCAATTCCATCATCTCGCGCCGGGCGCGTAAACGCGGCAGCGGCAACGGCGGGTCAGCGCGGCTGGTGATGATCACATGCATGTTGCGCGGCAAGTGTTCGAACAACAACGCAAGGCCCGCATGAATCGGTTGGGCTTCGATGAGATGATAATCATCGAGCACAAGCGCAAAAGCTTCGGGGAATGCGTTGATCTCATTGGCCAAGCTGGTGAGTATGATCTCAAATGTGGGCGGGTGCGGAGAATTGAGCAAAGCCTGCGTCTTTTTGCCCAGATCGTTGCGCAGCAATTGCAGGCTGGCGATAACGTAGCTCCAGAAGCGCATTGCATCGTTGTCGCCTTTATCCAGCGAGACCCAGGTGACGCAGCGCGGGCTGGCGGGAATCCATTCACCCAACAGAGTAGTTTTGCCAAATCCGGCAGGCGCGGAGATAAGCGTAAGCTTGAGTTGGAGATTCTGATTCAGCCGTTCGGTTAAACGAGAACGTCGAACCAAATCCGTGCGCGCCGCTGGGAGAAAGAGCTTGGTAGTGAGCAAAGCGGTGGAAGAAAGCGACTCGTGTTCGTAGTTTTGACTCATAAAACAATGGAGGCAATCCAAGCCCGAGAAGGTTAAATGAGTTTCATGAGTATGGTCGAGGAAAAAACGTCGTGAGTCCGGCTTAGGACTCATGATAAACGATGCCCCGCCATTCGGGATACGTCCAGGTGGAGGTGCCCCAGTCGACGAGCGAACGGCAATGAGGAATTTCAGTCATACGGGATAGCCTTTTTGAGTGCAGGCATTCTACATCTTTGCGCGCATACTTGCAAGCAAAAAAGTTTGTTGCGGCTCACGCGGACTATCAACTTCTGACCATTCCTGCAAAGGTTTTGGGAGTTCTTCTTAATCGTTTCCCACTACAAGATATCTCCATGGCGACCCAAATCCGAACTCATTTCATCTCNNTCAAAGAATTCGCAATCAATCGCCGGCGACCGGCATGCTTCGATTTCTATGTCTCGAAGATCGAAAAACAGCTTGGATTTGCGCTAATGCTTTATCTCAAAACCGCCAGTTTTTTGGACAAAGTTGTTGTGTTGCCATCCACAGAAGTTGCTGTGAGCCGGTAAAAATAGATACCGCTGGCAACGTGCGCGCTTTTGCCGTCGCGACCATTCCATTCCACGAAGTATTCGCCCGCTTCCTTCACGCCGACATCAAACTTTGCCACGGCCCGGCCCGCAAGATCATGAATCATCAGTTCTACTTGTGCGGTTGAGGGCAATTGATACTTGATCGTCGTTGCAGAATTGACGACGGCACCGTTCACGGCGAATGGGTTGGGATAATTTTGCTGCAACTCAAACGTGCGCGGCGCGCTCGCAGCTTGCTCATCAACAGCCGTCGCATGGCTCACACGAACGTGCACCGGCAGCGTGAGATTGCCGCCGTTGCTGGTGATGATGATCTGCCCTTCGTATTCGCCTTCCGCGAGGCCTTGCGTATCGAACGTGACATTGACCGTTTGCGCGCCGCCCGCTGCAATCGCGCCATTCGCGGGATTCACCGCGAGTCGGCTTGTGCCGTTCGGATGAATCGTCAACAGGCGAATCGTTTCTCCAGCCGCGCCTTGATTGTCCGTCACTGTGAGCTTCGCCGTGAAATTTCCCGCGCGGCTGTAAGCGTGCGTCGCGATTTTCAAATTGCTCGAAGCGCCGTCGCCGAAGTCCCAGGCGTATTGTGTGAGCTGGCCGTCGGGATCATACGATTGCGAAGCATCGAACGTGATCGCTTCGTTCACGTTCGCGACCGACTTCGAAGTTTGCGCGCGCGCGACCGGCGGTTGATTCGCGCCGCCGCTCTTCGTGCCGAACGCGCGAATCAAATAGGCGCCGTTCTCGAATCCTCCCACTGCGCCAATCGGATCATAATCGCCCGAAACCCAATTGTAGTGAAAGCTGCGCTGCGGCACTTGCGCGTTTACATCCGCGCCCGCGGGATACTCAATCGCTTCGTGCGCGCCGATTTCGATATAAAAAATGTCGCCGGCTTTGAAAGTGATGGAATTGGTGAGCGTGATCGTGAACCATCCTCCGTTCGGCGCGATGGGCATGCTCACCTCTCCGCGCACGATATCGAGAAGCTCGCCGTCCATCACCGCAATTTCAATGGTGTTTTCATTCAACGCTTCCGAGCGCATGTAGAGATAAAAACCTTCGAGCAGAAAATCCTGCGCGAGATCGAATTGATTCATCCAATAAAACATGTCGGCGCTATTCTCGCCTTCGCCGATGAAATTATCGGGCGCCTCGTTGCCGTCGTCGAGCACGAACACCTCGTTGCCTTGCGCGCTCCCTATTTGAGCGGCCAGGGATGCTCCGCTCGCTTCGTCGCTGCGATCGTTCGCCGCGCGCTTCTTTGCCGCCGGCTTTTTCTTGATCAAACCAAAAGAAGACGCGGCGCGTTGCGGCACGGCGATTCCATTCGCACTCGACAAACTTGCATGCACGTCATTCACGCCTCCCGCAAGCTCGCTCGCCTGCCCTTCACTCGTCGCAATGTTAAAACTCAACTCCGCGTCGCCGGTGTTCGAAATGACAAAGCTCGCTGCACCGGTTTGATTGGGTCGCGTTTGCATTTGAAGCTCGTTCGCACTCACACTCAACACCGCGGCGCCGCTCACGAGTTCCGCGCTATATGCGCCGCGGCCGTGTGTCGCCGCAAAAACGCGATTTGTTTCTGCGTGCAGCGCAATGGCTGAGACCTGCACGGTGGGCAAACCGTTCGTTGCCGGCTGCCATGTTTGTCCTCCGTTCTCGCTGAGGAAAACGCCGATGTCCGTGCCGAGAAAGAGCAGGTTGGGATTCTGCGGATGCACTTGAATCGTGTTCGCGGGAATATCCGGCAGATTGCTCGAAATGTTCGTCCAATTCGCGCCGGCATTGGTGGATTTGAATACGTGCGGCGTGCCATAGCCGGAATAAGTGATATACACATTGCGATTGTTTGAAGGATCGAATTCAATGTCGGTCAGAAAGCGTTTCGGCAAGTTCGCGCCCGTCACATTTGAATAAGTCGCGCCGCCGTCTTCCGTTTTGAAAATTTGCCGCGTGGTGGCAAACCACATGATGTTGTCGCTCCCTTCGGCAATGGCCACGGCGATGAGTGCGGAATCGACTTCGGTGCTGAGCGCCGTCCAACTATCGCCGCGATTAACGGACTTCAACAAACGATTCGTGCCCAAGATGAGCACGTTGGGATTGTTGGGCGACAGTTCATAGGGCGTGAAAAACGCCGCGTGGTCGTAATCGCGTTGCGTGATGCCGTTCGAACCGTCGAAATAGCCGATGAGTTTTTCATCAACGGTCTGGCCGGTCGCGTAATTCATCACCAGGCGCACCATGCCGAGTTGTTGTGTCGAAACGTAAAGGATCGTTGGGTCGGTGTGATCAAAATACGCTTGCCAGCCGTCCGCGCCCACCAGCTCTTCCCACGCATTGGCTTGATCATTGAGAACCATCGGCGTGCCGTTGTCTTGCGTGCCGCCGAGCATGATGCTCGAATTGTTCGGATGAACGGCGAACGTATAAAACTGCGTGACGCCGAGATCGCGGTTGAGCGTTTCCCAACTCGCGCCGAGATCGCGCGAGCGCGTTACGCCGCCGTCGCTGCCGTTGTAAAGCGTGGGCGGATTCGTCGAAAGATCAAACGCAAACACGTGATGATCGGCATGCACGTAAGGCAGGTTCTCCGGATTATGTGGCGTGCCCGGATCGAGCCACATGCTCGCTTGTGACCACGTGGCGCCGCCGTCCGTGGTTTTGTAAATATCGAGGCCGCCGAGGAACACGGTATTCGGATCAGCGGGATGAACGATGAGCGCATGCGCATAACTGCCCTGCGCGCCGAGCGCGGTGAAGTTGCCGTTGTTGCGATTGAGTTGGTTGGTGGTCATCGGCGTGGCTGCTTGCGTCCAGCTTTGGCCGGCATCGGTGGTTTTCCAAATGCCGAGCATGGCGCTGTCTTTAAGATTCGCCATGTCGCCTTGCTTCTTTTCATGCGTGAACGAAGCATAAAGGACGTTCGGGTTCGAAGGCGCCATCGCGAGCTTGATGCGGCCATAGCCCATGTTCGGCAAATTCCCATCGGGCAGACCGTTCGTCAAACGAAACCACGTTTGTCCGCCGTTGGTGGATTTCCAAATGCCGCCCCACCTATAAAGCCCGAACGCGGCATAGAGCACGTTGGCGTCGAGCGGATTGACGATCACCTCCGCAGGAATATTATCGTGCGTAGCTTGCGGATCATGCTCGATGCCTTTTCCCGTGGTGATGTCCTGCCAAGTTTCACCGCTGTCGGTTGATTTAAAAATGGCATTGCTGCCGGGGTCGGGCACGGTCTCAGCAGGCCAACTAACGTGCGGATAGGTTTTCCGCCCGGCAGCATATACCACATTGGGATTCGCGGGTGAAACGGCAATCGCCAAAATGAATGGCGAATCGAGGCCTTGCGCGATGTGCATGCGCCGCCACGTGTTGCCGCCGTCGGTCGTTTTCAAAATGCCGCGACCTGGCAAGTTATCAAAATAAAAAAGGCCTTCGCCCGTGCCCGCATAAAGCGTGTTCGGATCGCCCGGCTTCATCGCGAGCGCGGAGATGTTGAGCGTGATCAAATCATCCATCGTCGAAAACCAGCTCGCGCCCGCGTTGGTGGATTTCCACACGCCGCCGGAAACCGAGCCGGCGTAGATAATGCTGGGATCGTTCGGATGCACCACGAGTCCGCGCAATCTGCCGCCAATGTTGCCCGGCCCGTGATATTGCCAATTCAATTGCGCCGCACTAGATTTTTGCAAACGCATCGCCAGCTCGGGAATCATGCGCGTGCGCACGTCTTCAATCGCACGAATCTCCGCGTCTTGCGGAATGTAGCCCAGGCCATACGCGCGCTGCGCGATGTACCATTCCGCGCCTTTGGCTTTGCGCGCTGCGCCTTTGAGCCGGCCTTGCCCGGAAGGATTGAATTTCGCGATCGTCGTTTGATTATTATTTGGCGTAGATTTTTTTTCGAAGCCCAACCAGCCGACGCTGAACAGCAAAGCCGCCAACAACGCATATGCTGCCGCAACACGGGGCTCTCTTTTCACCAAGCGCATAACTTTCCTCGCAAACTTAACGATGAAAACCAAACGTGAATTTCGCCGATCGAACCCGGTACTCTACATGCTTTTGAACTCATTCCCGCAATTTTAGCGACCACCCGAAACGCGCATAGAGCGGCAGCAATGGCACCGTTTTGAAATCTTGCTCGATGATTTTTCCCATCTCCAAATAAATATCCAGCGCGCGGAAGGAATAGCCGCCTTGCAAGCCAAAATAAAAATGGCCGCCGGTTGCGGGCTGATACCAGCCGTCTTTGATGGCAGGATAAGACTCCTTGAGCAGTTCGGAATTTTTAAAATGGGTGACAATAGCTTTGTCAAAACCGGCATGCGCCGCAACAAACCAGCGGGGAAGGTAGAGTCCGATGGCGCCCGAGAAATCGCTTCCGAAATTCAACAGGCGAACGTAATCGGTTTCATACCGGCGAAAGACGCCTTGCGCCTCGACAGAAAAAGCCAGCGGCCGCGATTGCCACAATAGGAACTGCGCTCCCATCTTGGTTTTGAAATCATCTGCGGTGTTGCTGCCGGCGGGGAGGGAAAACTCGGCGTTCAATACCATCGGCAGGCCGGCTTTAAGATGATAGCCATATCCAACGCCGAGGGTTGTGCCGTACTCGATTCCGGCGTTGACGTCAACCGTGTGTTTATGCGCGCCGCTCGATGCATTCCAGTTGCGCGTTTGCGCCCCGGCCAAAGCTGTCGCGCCGAGCAACACTGCCGACATGAAAATCAATGTGACGTTTTTCATCTCAAAGCGACTCCAAGTAAGTTAGCGCCATCGGAAAGAAATGATTCCAGCCGGCCTGAAACGTGAGCAGGTCATGCCCGGCCTCGTCGATGCGTTCGAGTTGCACGTTGGGATAAGCGGAAGATACTTTGCGCGCGTGATCAAGCCCGTAGGCTTTGTTGCGCTGACTATAGACAAAAAGTACCCTGGCGGTGTATTGCTGCAGGTTCGTAGTCCAGTCCGGCTTCTCCTTCTCGCCGAATTCATACAACGCCCGATTCACAATCGCGCCGCCGCGCCAGAACGGCAACGAGCCTTCATTCCCCAGCGGGCTGTCCCCGGCCTCATCCGCGAAGGAGAGCAACCCGAACTTGTAATCCAGTATGGCATGCTCGTCTTCGTCACCGGTAATAAATTGGTCGAGATACACGGCATCATTCAGTGTTTCACTGGTAAAACTGAAATCGCGCGTGCGCTTAACGTAGTCCAAGATGTCCTGCCAAACAAAACCTCCCGGCTCGGCCAAGATGGCGCCGTCAATTGCAGAGGGATGCTGATTGATATAAGCCGTCGCCAGCATCGCGCCCCACGAATGTCCGATCAAAATGATCTTTTGTTCGGAAGAAGTTCTGTAATGCGCAATGACGGCGCTCAGATCGTCCAACATCAATTGAATGGAATAGGAGTCTTTGCGCTCGCGTTTTGATAAACCCGAGCCGCGCTGATCGTAAAAGATCACGTAATAACCGCGCCCGGCAAATTGTTTGCAGTTGAGCAAGTAGCGGTAATCCGCGCCCGGCCCGCCGTGCAAGATCACCAGCATCTTGTCCGCAGGATTTCCGAAGGTTTCCGCGTGAAACGTGCTGCCATTTATTGCAATCGCCGGCAAGGATGAATCGTGCTCAACGGTTTTAGGAACGAGGTGGCCCTCTTCATTTATCAGCCATTCGGTTTCGCAGCCCGCGGCGAACAGCCAAAGCATGAGGGCCGGCAAAAAGATAAACCTGCGTTTCATTATTGTTTCGTCTCCTCCAGCCTTCATCGGCCGGTATTCACAGGGTTCTTGGCGGGAAACAAGTTTTTCATGATGATCGCTGAGATTGTTTCGCGAAACTTGGAGTGTCAAACTTCAATTTGACACTCCACTAAACTAAATGCCCTTTCGCAATTCCTTTATGTTTCGCGGACGCGAGTTTGCCCGTCATTCACAACCGAAACCTCACGCCGGCGGTAAAGTGCAAGCCGTTGAGGGAAACATCGTTCTCCACCGTCGCGCCGGAGAGGGGATCGGTTAGCTCGACCGTATATTTGCCGATCAAATATCCCACCTCGCCCCAGAAGAACATTTTGTTCGTGTTCGCCAGCTCGAGGCCGATGAAGGGCTTGCTCACGAAATCATTGCCCGAGGCCGAGGGCGATTCGGAGAATTGCCCCTGGCCCGGCACATTCAGGTTGAACTCGGCTTTCACGTTCACCAGCACGAGGCCGCCGGTCGCGCCGGCGTAGATGCGCGCCTTCTCTTTAGGTTGGCTGAAGTAATACTGCGAGCCGACCATGATGGGCACGAGGCGAACCTGTTGCTCAAAGTCAAAGCTCGCGCCGCCGTCTTGGATGCGGCCTTCACCGCGATCTTTCCAAAGATTGACCTCGGCGAGCCAGCTCCAGCGCGCGTTTTTTTGATAATACAATCTGCCGCCCAAATGAAAGTTGCCGCCCGGCTTCTCGACTTTCGCGCCGAGATCTTCGAGCGCGCTCAAGTCATCATTGAGCGCGTCGAGCTTCGCCTTGTAGAAACCCGCGGCCGGGGCAACCGAAAATTTGCTCTGCGCCGAAGCGAACATCGGCATCAGCATGAGGGCGAGCAGCAACAGCATGGTTTTTTTCATAACCAAAATCTCCTTTTAAAATGATTGGGAGTTGAGAAGGAAAAACCGCGTGGATCATTTGTGCGCTGCGGCTCTTATGCCGTCGCGACCAAAGCAATCCACAGAATGTGAAAAATGTTGTCGGTGATGATGATCGACCACGGCGCGAGCGGCTGCGCGACGAACTCGTTGCGGCCCATGGCCTTCATGCTCCAGAACACGAAATCCGTCCGGTCTTGCAGCCAATGTTGCAGCGCGATCAACAGCAATTGCCACCAAGCCATGCCGGTAAGCAGGAACGGCAGCATGTAAATCAGCACGTGAATCGTGCAAACCCGGGAGTCGGCTTTCTTGCCTTTTGCCATCCAATCATTCTGCAAAAGATAATCGCCGATGAGATGAGCATAGATCCAGTGCATGGCTAATCCTCGGAGAGTCGCTTTTTAGTGGATTTCCGCTTTCGCGGGAATGACGGTAGTAATGTGATGATCACCCATGGCGGGTATAACGCCGTATCGTCTACATCACCGCAACAACGCACGAAGCTTGTTGGCGATGATCAGCCTCGGCGCAAGGCCGCTGATTTGATCGACCATTTGCCCATTCTTAAAAAATACCAGCGTGGGAACCTCCCGAACTCCGTACTCCACGGCGACGCGCGAACAGGCATCAATATCCAGCCGTACTATTTTGATTTGACCATCGAACTCCTCACGCAATTGCATCAAGATCGGCGCGAGCATGTGAGAAGCGCCGCACCAATCCGCGCCAAACTCCACGAGCACAGGCTCGGAATTTTCGAGCACTTCTTTTCGAAAGTTCGCTTCTACAACAATCGTTTGCATTTCGTTCTCTCGTGATTGATTTCGGCGTGACGATGCCATGACAACCAACATGCCAAAATAAAAAAGCCACCTGGAGGCGGCTCCAAGTGGCTTTTCAGAAAAGCAGATAACGATGAATGTTTATTTCAGGCAGGTTTCAGCGAAACTTGCGATATATAGCGAATTTGCGAAATGTCGCATTTTTTGGCAGTGCTTGTTTATTTTTTAATCCCCAGCTTCTCCATTCGCGAGCGCAACGTCGAGGCATTGATGTTCAAGATTTTCGCGGCGCCTCTTTCGCCGCTGATGCGCCAATTCGTTTGCTCCAGAACTTTAATGATGTGATTGCGCTCCATCTCCTCGAGCGAGATCAAAGCCGGCGCATTCATTCTTGCGCCGGTGTGAGGAAGCCAATCATCCAGCTTGAGTTGTTTACCCTGGCTCACAATCACGGCGCGCTCGATCACGTTTTCCAATTCCCGAACATTGCCCGGCCAATCATAAGCTTGCAAGGTCCCAATGAGATTTTGCGAAACGGTTTCGACCTTCTTTCCGGTTCGAGCGCTGTACTTTTTCACAAAATGGCTGATCAACAAAGGAATGTCATCGCGGCGCTCACGCAGCGGCGGAATGGTAATGGGAAAGACGTGCAGCCGATAATACAAATCTTCCCGAAACCGGCCGTGCGCGATTTCTGCTTTGAGATCGCGGTTGGTGGCGGCGATGACGCGGGTATTCACCCGCAACGTTTGTTGGCCGCCGACGCGCTCGAACTCGCCTTCCTGCAAAACGCGCAACAGCTTGGCTTGCAGCTCCAGCGGCAGCTCGCCGATCTCGTCGAGAAAAATTGTGCCGCCATCGGCAAGCTCAAAGCGCCCAATTTTGCGGGCAATTGCGCCGGTGAACGCGCCTTTCTCGTGGCCGAACAACTCGCTCTCAATCAAATTTGCCGGCAAAGCGGCGCAATTCACTTTTACGAGAGGCCGGTCGCGGCGATCGCTTAAATTATGCACCGCGCGGGCGAGCAGTTCTTTGCCCGTGCCCGATTCGCCGAGAATCAACACCGTGGCCTCGGTGGCGGCGACTTGCTCGACTTTGTGCAAAACTTTTTTGAGCGCCTCACTGCGGCTGATGATGTCGCCGAAATTGTGTTCGAGCTTGATCTCGTCCTGCAAGTAAACGTTCTCCGCTGCGAGCCGGTCTTTCAAGCCTTCCACCTCGTTGAGTGCGTGCTGCAATGCCTGGGAAAAAGCGGTGCGCTCCTGCACTTGTTTTTCGAGTGCGGCCCTCTTCTCTTCAACTCTTCTGATTCGAAGTTGATGCCACGTATAAGCCGCGGCGAGCACGGAAAAGATTGCGAGCGTGCGAAACCACCAGGTTTGCCAAAACGGCGGCGTGATCGTGATGTTGATGGCCGCGCCCTGTTCGTTCCAAACGCCGTCGCTGTTCGATCCTTTCACGCGAAAAACATATTCGCCCGGATCGACGTTGGTGTAGCTGGCATAACGCCGGGCGCCGCAATACGTCCAATCCTGATCGAACCCTTCCAGTTTATAAGCATATTGATTCTTTCGCGCATCCGTAAAATCCAGCGCAACGAATTCAAACGAGAAAAAATTGGATTGATGTGAGAGAATGATGTGCCTCGTGTCACGGTCTGCGTGTTGCTCCGGCGTCGTGGCGAGGCGCGGCCTCAGCGGCTTGTCAAACACTCTGAAATTGGTGATGAGCACCGGCGGAAGGTAAGGATTATCGCGCAAGCTGTCCGGATGAAACATATTAAAACCGCCTTCGCCGCCGAAACGCAGCCAGCCTTCACGTCCCTTATGATAAGCGCCCGAGAGCAAAACATTGTCGACCAATCCGTCTTTCACGGTGAAATTCTTGAAGCTTTTTGTTTGGGGATTGAAACGTGACAACCCCTTATCCGTGCTGAGCCAGAGATTGCCGCGATTATCCGGCAGAATGCCCTTGACGAAATTATCCGGCAGACCCTCGCGATCGGTGTAATGCTCAAAGCGCAGCGTGCGCGGATCGAAGCGGTTCAAGCCGCCGCCGAATGTGCCGATCCAGAGATAGCCTTTGTCATCGGGATAAAGTGAATAAATTCCCGGATGACTCAGACCCGCCGGATTATTCGGATCATGCGAATAGCGCACGAACGTTTGCGTGGCGCGCTCAAAACGCGCCAAGCCGCCGCCGAAGGAGCCGATCCAAAGCGCGCCGTCGCGATCTTCACACATTGACCAAATGCCGCCGGGATTCAGGCTTTGGGAATTTTCCGGGTCGTGGTGATAAACCGACAACACGCCACCCCCCAGATACAAAAGAAACAAACCGCAGCCGATAATACCGAACCAAAGAAAGCCGTAATTATCTTCGTGAATTGATTTGACCTGATAGTGTTCGTGTACTTTTGGACTTGCCGGTCTAGGCAGGTAGCGCTCAAATACCTGTCGCGACTTGATGAAGCGATTGAAGCCGTAGCCCGTGCCAATCCACAAGTCGCCGGACCGATCCTCGCAAATCGCAAGCACATTGTCATTGCTGAGGCTTTGGGGATTTTTCGGATCGTGGCGATAATGCGCCAGCAAGCGGCCGTGAGAATCATAGTGCCGCAATCCGGTCATAAAACTCCCCACCCACAGGCTGCCGTCACGGTCTTGTAGGAGGGCATAAACGCCGTCAGCGATTTTGTTACGAATAATGCGATCCTGGCGGCGGGCATAATAGCTGATACCCGAGCGATAATGCCCGAGCCACATCACGCCGGAACGATCTTCATGAACGGCTTGCACGCGATTCATGAGCAACGAGTGCGCATCGTCCGGGTCATGGCGATATTGGAAAAACCGGTCGGTGGCCGGTTCATAGCGCCACAAGCCCAG